>Ga0169931_10006016_pt1 | contig 18374 bp, 22 predicted proteins | sample Kivu_15m_20L_FD_129675 | JGI IMG/M metagenome (GOLD analysis project Ga0169931, IMG submission 129675) | Freshwater microbial communities from Lake Kivu, Western Province, Rwanda to study Microbial Dark Matter (Phase II) - Kivu_15m_20L... | ecosystem: Environmental > Aquatic > Freshwater > Lake... | reverse complement strand
CTGAATGTGACGTTTCTGTTTCTTTGACCATTGTTGTTAAACTGTACGAAGTTGTTAGTAATAGAGCTGATAAAGTCCATTAAATTATTGTCCATATTCAAACCTAAAGGAAACAATCACAAATTAATATAAATTTACCTGAAAAATTATTATTAATACTAATCGAATAGTTAGAACCAGAATTATTTCCGAATCCGGAATTAGGTGGGAAAAACCCATTATTGTTATAATAAAAATTACCGCTGCTTCCTTGGCTAGTTCCAGTTCTTGAATTGTTTGTATATCCCGTATTTGAGGATTGCGTTCCGGATCCTGAATTTGCCCCTTGACTGTTTTCGACATAAATTGAGTTATTGCTGCCATTGTCGATTTTGTTAAAACTCGAATTTCTTCTTGTACATTTTATTGAATTGTTATGTCCATTGATGATTGTATTTAAGACCTGACTGTTTCTGTCTTCTAACTAGTCATGTAAAATATTTTGTATTACTTACGCTTATGTCATTTTTGGATCCGTTTACAATCATGTTAGACACTCTGGCTTTCACGATTACCTTATTCTTCGACCCGTTGATTGTTAAATTATTGATCTGTTCGTGGATGATTAGAGTTTGACATTTTCCATTGAAATTATAAATGTTCATCTAAAGTATTTTGAAATTAGTCATGTTACTTACCTTCTGGGTTAATTGTATTACGTTGCTATTATTCTCCATTTATTTAAATTATAATGTTTTTAGTTAAATATGAAAATCACAAATTACATATAAATTGATGATATTTAGAAAATTTATTATTTGTAGATAAATGTTTTAAATATTATTATCATAATTATCTTAACTAATTTTTAATTTATATGATAATTTAATTTTTAATTATATTTACATAATGGAAATTTTATCAACCTCACTTACTGACAATGTCATCTACAGAGCTAATATATTCAACTACGACATTAACTTTTTAACTGGTTTAAAAGAAAGAAATTTGAAATTAGATTTGAATGTTTATAGCAAAGGTAAATATTAAAAAAATTATATTGATTTAAAAATTATATTTTCCTTATAATTAACTTAGAAAGAAAACAAGGCAGCGTAGTTGATATATCAACAGGTTTCCAATTCCTAAAACAGAAATCAAAAGACCAGCTTACACAAATGTTGGATTTGCTTATGCAAAAGGATGAGTCTGAATCAGACAATTTGGCTTTACTTGAAGTGGTTGGTAATAAATTCAGCGATATGAATTTGAACTCTGAGAATGCAAAAAGTGGATCATCTACTTCTTTTAAAGATGCAAGATCAACCTTACTTTTGATCATGGATGTTATTTTCTTTTCTAAAAATCATTTAAGCTCTTCAGAAAGCAGAAGGCTTGAAAACATTGAAAAACTCGCAGTAGATCAATTAAAATCAAGCCTACAGGTCCGTAACTCATTTTCTGATAATATTCTTTACTGTCTCCTTTATCTTGATGGGTTGATTATGTTCAACATAGATATTGTCAGATTAATCGACAGACTTTCCCCTTTACTTGGGGTAAATTTCTACGAAGTTTTATTCGAAATTTTATCGAATAAATATGTAGAGGATTCTATCAAAGAAGTTGCCTCTCATATACTTAGTGCTGAACTAAGCTTTGTTTATCCTGAAGGAATCAGCCTCAGTTTGTGGAAAGAGCTTATAAATTGGACCTATAATTACTACACTAATAAGTAAGTACATATACATGCAAAATTAATTTGTAGGAAAAGAGAAAATTGCCTCACATCGAATTTCTCCTTGATTACTACCTACGACCCCTGTGTTGATCTTTTACTGAACGGCTTAGATAACGGGAAAAAAATGATTCAAGAATTTTTTGATTTTATGATCAAATCAGACAGCAATTATAATCTAATTTATGAGTCTTTATTTACTGTTTGGAATTTGTCGATCAACAAAAACTCAATCGGATTATTTGAAAATAAGCATGAGAAATATTTAGAAAAGATAGTTCAAGTTATCAAAACAAATAAAATAGATAAAATAGTCAGAATTGGATTGATGACAATCAAGGTATGACTTAATATTTGACTATATTTTTAGAATTTACTTGAGTCTAATGATTGTCTTGAAATTTTACTTGATCTTAAATTTATGAAATCCATAGACACTTTGTTGACAAATAAATGGAATGATCCCCTTATTAAGGAACACTTAAATTCAATTTATGAATATTTAGATAAAAATTACAAAATAATGAAGTATGCTTATAATTCTTTATCTCTACTTTAGCTCCTTTGAGAAATATGTAAAGGAATTAGAAAGTGGAGATATCAAGTCTGGATCATTACATTCTTCCTCATTTTGGGAAGAGAATTATAAAGAATTCGAATTCAATAACTTCGAATATATAAAGATGCTCGTTAGAATTTTACAGAACACGAATAATCTGACTGATCGACACATTGAAATGAAATGCGTCGCATGCTTTGATCTTGGAGAATTTGCAAGATTGTATCCTGGTGGTGCGAGTATTTTAGAATATTTCGGAGCCAAAGACATTCTTTTGTTCTTGATTCAAGAAAATAACTTAGAGTTAAAGAACAGAGCTCTAGTTTGCTTACAAAAAATTATGATGAGATCTTTAAAGAAATAAAGAATGAAATTACATTTATTTAAAAAATAAATTTGAATTAATTTAAATAAAATAATTGAAATCTTATTTTGGTGGCTAATTAATATATGATGGGGTATTTATAATTTTGTTTTTATTGAATATAAAATTTTCAATAATTAAAATTTTCATTCTTATAATTAATTATCACTCACTCACCATCAAATTTTTGTAATGATTTTTCTTTTTAATTCTTATAAATAGTAAATTTAAATCAAATAATTCATATTTGTAAATGGAAAATGAAAGCAATCAAATTCAGCATGAAAAAAATCTAACAGAAGACGTTCCAGAAAACGCAAATGAATGCTGCCCAGGTACAAAAAGCGGTGAAGCTGGAAAAAGTTCTGCTTGTGCGGGGTGCCCAAATCAGAAGGTGTGTTCTTCAGGAAAAGCTAATCAGGAAGATCCAGCATTAGATATAATTGCTAAGAAATTATCGAATGTAAAGAATATAGTTTTAGTACTTTCTGGTAAAGGAGGAGTAGGGAAATCAACAGTCTCTTCACAATTGGCTATGACTCTTGCACATATTGAAGATCAGAAATACGAAGTAGGTCTACTGGATATAGACATATGCGGTCCAAGTATTCCACGCATGCTGGGATTAGAAGAAGAAGAAGTTCATCAATCCAATGATGGATGGACACCAGTTTATTACGATAACAACCTGGCAGTTATGTCAATTGGTTTCCTTCTATCAAATAAGAATGACGCTGTAATATGGAGAGGACCGAGAAAAAATGGGTTGATCAAACAATTCCTGACAGACGTTGTGTGGGATAATCTTGATTATCTCATTATAGACACTCCCCCCGGCACATCTGACGAACATTTGTCAATTATACAATATTTAGCCAAGACTAATATACAGGGTGCTGTTGTTGTAACCACTCCACAGGAGATTTCGCTGCTCGATGTAAGAAAAGAATTAAATTTTTGCGTCAAAACTAAGATCCCTATACTTGGAGTCGTTGAAAATATGTCTGGGTTCACCTGTCCTAATTGTAAATGTCAGTATGAAATATTTAAACCGAACACAGGAGGCGCCTCCAAGATGTGTGAAGAATTTCAAGTGGACTTATTAGCAAATGTTCCAATAGATCCTGAGTTATTACAAGCCTCTGATAGGGGCAAATGTTATGTTAAAGATTTCCCAGATAAAATTACTTCACAATGTTTCTTAGAGATAGCTAATACCATTACATCTAAGAGTAAAAAATGAAAAGGCTAAATTTTGAGATAGAAAATGTCTATTTAATATTAGATTAAATAGTGATAAGAAATAAAAATAAATTTATAATATAATTTGTTTATCTAACTTATATAAAGTTGAAAATCTTTTTTAATAAATTGGAAAATTAATGATTTCTCCTTACAAATTATAATTAATATTCATATATAGGTTTCAAAGTAACTTATTTCTTTACCTTAGAATTCGATTCTAATTTTATTAATTTTTTAATTTCTGCTAAAGATTTCGTTGGTTTATTTTCTTTAATTTTATAATTTAAATTCTTTTCGTTGGAAAGATTATTATTAGATGTCTCTTTATTATAATAATTATTTTCCTGTATTTGATTTTGTTTAAAATCTAAAGAATTAATAGAAAAACTTGAAAGCACTTTCGTTTTTAACACATTCTTTTCTCCATGCAATTTAGTAGTCTTACTTGCTTTATTTTTAGCCTTCGATCCTACATTTTCTTTATTTTTGGAAGAATTCTTTTCGTTCGATTTCTTTTTTTTTAAATCTCCTTTCCCCTTGCCTGAAATTTGTGAATCAACTGATCCCTGATTATTATCCTTAATTGACAATTCCCATAGAGATTGACAAAAATCTCTTCCAATTTTTAGATAATCCTCGATGGTATAATATTTATTATTTCTCTCTCCAATCGTAATGCCTCCAATGCTACTTTCCAAACAGTAGGAATACTTTATATTGAATTCATTTTTCATTACAGCCCTTGCAGTTTTTATTTTGTTTTTAGAAATTTTATAAATACAAGAATTCAAATCAAAGCTATCATTCAATTTACTCAAAGCCTGTAGTAGAATTGATTCTTTTTCGGTTTTAATTTCATTTTCTCCAATTAAAGGGCAACAGAAAAGGAAAAAGTTATTTTTATTTGAATGGCCATGAAAATCACAGAACAAAAATATTTTTCTTTTAGCTAGGGTCGTTCTTATCATTTCCTTAGTATAAAAAAGAGTTGGACACATATTTTCTCTGGGATCAACCCACATTCTATTCAAATCCCTTCCATTGACGCAGCTTCTATAATTTCCGTTTATTACGCCGTCTGGGTTTAGCATAGGAACAATCTGGAATATATATTTATCTCTTAATTCTTTTGCAATCGAATGATTTGGTTGCAGTAAATAGTCAATGACTCCTTGTATTACTATTGAGGAGTTACTCTCACCAGGATGAATTCGAGCTGTTAATATAACTGCTGGCCTTGAGTCTATGTCTGAAGGTTTAGATTTAAAGTTAGTAATTTTTAAAATGAAAAGGTTATTATTGCATAAAGACTTTCCAAGAGTTTCTATCCTCAGAATATTTTGAGTGTGCTCTTGTTTAGAAATTTTAATAAGGTATGAGGTAAGCGCAGTATATGTATAAGGATAACAATATGCGAAATAAAAATACTTCGGATAATGACAGTTATTAAATTTGCAAGATTCAAGTTCTGTATGACTAATTTTGTTATTGTTATGTATATCTTCATTTAAGTCTATATTCTCGTCACCTTCCTGTAAATCGAATGTAAATGTTAAGGTATATAAATTCTTTTCATTCACAATCATGCCATTAATAAAATAATGGACGTCGTACGTATCTCTCATCCATTTTTTAGATTGAGCTGAGTATTTTAAAATTTTTAGACATTTAGAGAATAAAGATTCCTTCTTTTGCAGATTGATTATATTTATTTTGATTCTTTTGCAATCGAATATTTTCTGGCACCATACCTTTAATTCGAAAAAAAACCAGTTACTCGTTTTTTCAGAGTTGGTGTCTTTTCTTAATATCAAATCATATTCGTTTTCGTTAACTTTTATAGCCATTCTTAGATTTCCGCTTTCAAATCTTGAGTCAAATGCAATTCCATTCTCATTATCACTGATATTTTTTTCAAATTCATCTACCCACTTCCCTGTATTTACTCCTATAAAATTCTCAGAATTTGAAGAATCATCAGACAAAAAATTTAATAATTCAGCAAAATCAATCATGTACGGTGTTTTCGTCTCAATTTCGTCGTATATTACGAGACAACCTTCTGTTTTGTATTTTTGGAAGTTTTTTGAGTTTTTAGTTAAAATTTCTTCAAATGAAGAGATAATAGTCGCTTCACTGCTGTTATTAGCAAGAAAATCTCCGGATTCGTTTGAAAAGTGATTTTTTGGATTATCTATTTCATTAGAAATGCTTAAATTTAGACTTTTCTCATTTCTAAAAGTTTTATCCAATCCTATGCATGTAGTTTCGGTTTTAAATAATGAGATTTCGTCATCAAAAGATTTTATACACTTAGAAGGAAATTCAATATCTCTATTCATCTCATCATCAATAAAATTCTTTGAACATCTTTTGATAGTTTGAAATTTGCTTTCGTTGTTCTCTATTATATCATTGTTATAACTGTCTAAATTATATTTCATTTATAAAATGATCAATTTTAATTTGATAATTCAAAATTCAATTAGGTGATTAATTTCTAATTTATCATTTAAATTAAGAAAATGTGGTTGTTTATAAAATATATAGAACTCATAATTAAATTTAGATTTACAGCAAAAACAAAGGTTTTAATCTGAATATAAATCTATTTATTTATAAAATGACATTATTAATAAAATTTATTTAACTTGTTCAACTATAAAATAAAAATTTAAAAATAAATTAATTTAAAGTAACTTAATTCAATCATTTATTATCATTTATCATTAATATATAATTTCTTCTTTCCTAAATATTTTATCTAATTTAGAAAATAGCGTTTGGATCGCTATTAACTTTTTTAAACGCCGCATTGGCACATTTTGTCAAAACCTTCTTCGTGTCCAGGCATCTGTTTTCATCATTATTATTCGCTTCCAAGCACTATGAGAGAAAAAGAATTACAAATCAATTTTACTTTTTTGAATTCATCCAGTTGAGATGGGCAAAATTCTCTCAAAATTTTTTGTCTTGGAGCGTCAGAATCTTCTCTTGGGAAGCTAATTGGTATTAAATTTCTAATTTTACGTAATGACTTTTTCTTCAACTAAAGTTGATCTCTTCTTAGTTCCTCCAAACATGAACGAAAAGCCTTCAGTAGTCATTTTTATTTATATTAATTTTTCAATTTTGATATTAAAAAATAAAATTTAAATATTTTATAAATACTAGTTCTAATTTATTTTATTAAATTAATTTTTTGTAAATGTTAGAGGAACACCTCCCCACAACTTTTTTAAAAAACATGAACAAGCAGAAAATATTTGATGATTTATTGATAAATATGAAACGAAGCGCTAAGAAGAGAAGAATCCCAATACAGACTGAATCAAATTTTATGCAGATATTAGAGAATAAGGTTGATTTTGTAGACAGGTTAAACAACGAGTTAAATGGAATCAATACAAAAAAAGATAAAAAATTTAAAGAAGAGAAATCAAAGAAGAATAAGGCGAAATTAAGTATGTATAAATAAGCTTAATATCATTATAAAGATGAAGGAAGCAATTTGAATATTATGAGAAAGATTAGCAATGTGGGTAATTATTTATTAATTATATTGTCGATAACATAGTAGATAACATAAGGAATATTCGAGAAATACAAATGCACAACACCCCCAGAAATAACAAAGTGTTTATATTGCAGGACAATAATAGCCTAAATATAGATGCAAATGTTCTTGCTAAATCTACTGCTATTACTAATAACAATAAACACATAGGAATACAAAATGAAACAATCACAAAGAAAAGCACAATAATTCTCCCTGAGTTAATAAATAGACGTATCAATAATACTAAAACTAATAAAAGTACAATAAGCAACAAAAGTAAAAATAAAAGCACAATTAATTCAAGAGAAAATGCAACAGTTGCTACTAGGAAGAACACTGTATTAGGAGCTATCTTATCAGAATCTATTCGAGGAACAGACACCCCAAAGAGTAAAAAATTTAATGAAAAGAATCATGAAGAAAATTTTATAAAAGATTTCGATACAATTGCGACTGATAGTCCTCATATAATAATTCACAAAGATAATTCTAGTATTATATCTAAGAGTAACTCTCTTGCTATGCCTTTGGTTTTAAATAAACTCTCAGTATTAAACTCAAACAATAATAATAGCAATAATCATAGTAGAAATAAATCGTTAGGACGTTTTGAACAAACTAAAAATAAAAATAATAAAAGTTCAATATTTAGTAATGACAATTTGGATTCATCTGACAGCGAAAATGAGAGATCCCTCAACTTGAAAAATAATCATGTAGGTGTAGGTAATAACAATAAAAGTGTTAAAAATGACTTAAATAAATTCAATCATAATAAACAAGAAGGAGGGCCAGTTCCCTCTAAATTTTCTACGTTTTTGAAACTTAAAGACCCAGAGGTTTTAAGCGTCCTCGATGTTCAAACAAATAATAAAGACAATAGAAGAAGAGAATTTGCTTTCAAGGAACAAAATCAGGTTCAATTATTCATTAATATACTCCGTGAGAAACTCGAAAAAAACTCAAGTAAAAAAGGAGGCTTCATTCCCAATATCAAACCATCTACTCTAAAACCTGGATCGATGCTAAGCAAAATTTATACTAAATGTCTCAGGGAATATAATATATCGCAGGAGATTGAAAAAGTCCTTAATAACGAAAAACATCGATCCTTATCAAACGAACTTAACAGTCATTTTGAACAATTTAGTCTCCTAAAAAAAACAGAACATAATTATTTCATCGAAGAAATTCTTAGAATAAAAGACAAAGACGAAAATCAAAAAGTTTTTCTTTATAACAAATCAAGAGATCCTTCCAATATAGATATTTCTAAAATTTCAGATCACTTGGCTTATGTCAATCGTCAGTTTTTTATTGAACGATACGGTTATAATTACAGCAAAGAATCGGATTTTATATTTCAAGACGTTATGCAGGGTGAAAAAACTAATAACAATATAAATCAAAGAGCAGAGGAGAAAAGGATAAAAAACCATGACAGGATAGAAGGATATTTAGATAGTACCATCAAGAAGAAGAAAGAACTCATAACTCATTTGACCAAAAAATTATCGCAATCTCTGGAAAAAGAAAAAATTTAATTCTTTAGTTAATAAATAAATTTTATTAATAATGTATAAAGGATACGTTATATTTCATCTATATCCTAAATAATCAATAGGAAATTAAAATGATTATATTTTATTTCATCTTTGATTTATACTTGATATTTATTTAAGCTTTTGTAAGGAGAAATTATCAAATTTATTAGATTGTATAAATCTAATTTGAATTTTTCTTCTATTAACTGAACCCCCGGGTTATTCTTAAAACTAATATTTTTGAAATTATTTTGGGCCTCGATTACTAATTTGTCGTAATGATCTTCTATTCGCTCTAGCTCCTGTTCTTGCTCTTCTTTCAAGGCCTCGACGATTGAGATGATTCCATCTCTGTGTTGGTCTTCAGAATCAACTGTATTACGATTAATATTAACAATAATTTTACCTCCATGGATTAGAAACTCCATTTCTTTAATCTGACTTTGATAGTTTTTGGAAACTTCTACATATTTCTGATACTTTTCATCCATTAATCGTTGAATCTGCTCGGCAAATCTTTGGAAAACGTATTCATAGAAATAAAAATTGAATTCATTTACAAACTGTTCTAGGGCCTCTTTAATTTCAAGAAAAATTTGGCGGTGTTTAGGACCAATGTGTTTAGACTCTAAAATCTAATGTTAAATATTTAGAGGTTTATTTACAGAGTCATCAATTTTAAATATTGAAGTGTTTATCTCCTTTGACTTTGAATTTTTAGAGATCACAGAATTATTCATAACGACTTCCAAATTGGTTTCTGTTCCCTCTTGCATCTCAACACTGTCCTTCACAATTATACTACCTGATTTACTATCCACTTCATTTGAATTTTTACCTTTGGCTGTCCTCTCGTGAATTAATTTGCTTTCGTAATTTATGTTAGACACATTCACATTCGGTTCTCTTATATCAATATTTCTAAACATGTCATCTAATTCAGACATTTTGTTGTCTTCATATTTCTCAAGGCTTTGTTCCAAATAATTGTCAGATTTCTCTGCGTTTTCCTGACTTTGGTTTGAAATAGTTTCATTATCGTTTTCATGAATAGATTTATTAGAAGATTTTTTCTCGCTTATCACTGATTTATTCTCTTCTTCTATTGGAATCTGGAAATCATTTATATCTGTATTCTCATGGAAGCTAATTTTACTAATATTCGACATCAAGCTACCATTTTGTATTGTCAAATATCTCCTTATTCTGTATTTTTGAATGTTTTCTTTATTTTCGAGTAAATTTGTTTCTAATAAGTTTGAAATTTTGTCTACTTGTGAATGTTTTTTCTTGAGTTGAATTGAATGCTTCTTCCTTCTCTGCTCTAACTTGGATTTAAAATTGTTTTCTTGTTTATGGATTTCCTCATTTACAATCTCATTAACGCCTACTGTATCGTCTTTTGTCTCTTTTTTTATTTCTTGAAGGATTTTATTCACTTCGCTATTTTGCCTGTTGACATTTATCTGATTCATATAATAATTTATCTTTTGTTTCATTTGTTTTTTCTTCATCTCTGTTTGAATTTTTTTAGTTTGATCGATTTGATCTGTGTTACTGTTCCGATTAAGGATATATTCATTCATTTTTTTTAGAATTTCTGGTTGAGATAGTAATACATTCAAACGATTTTGATAGTCTCTATGTCTCTTATCTTCGATGCTTTCATAGTATTCAACAGCCATCTATAATTGGCGATTAATAGAAAGTATTACTGAATACAAATTGACTAAATCCTTAAGACGATCAAGAGAGAATTCCCTTTTTATTTTTAATTCGAGTTCTAAAATCTTCTCGAAAAAATATTTTGGGAGTTTGCGAGGTGGTTTAAAAGTCATTGAATTATTTAAGGGGTTATCTATGGGTTCCATATGAAAATTTTATTGTATTTTTATATAATATAAATTACAATTATGATTAATAGGAATATTGAATTAAGCGAATGTCAAGAAAAATTTATCCACAATATGCTTGTGATTTACATAAAACTATTTGTGATTTTAAATAAGTTATGGACTATTTTCCTCTTACGATAATTATTATTGAATAATGATATAATTTGAATGCTTCGAGTTAAATTAACTTTTCCAGAGGAAATTAATTTTATTTAAACTTAGAATATTTTTTCAATAAACCCCTGAATTTTATTTAAATACCAAATGATGTTAGTTTATTTTTACTCCTACATCATATATTCGTATTTATTTTAATTCTCTATACTTACCTAAATTCCGATTCATTAACTTTAATTAATATTTATAAATCAATTTAATTTACATGGATGTCTTAGTACACGGAATTTCTGGATCTATTAGTGGTCTTACCGCAATTTCAGTATGGTATCCATTAGAAATACTAAGAATGAGAGAACAAATAGTTATACTCGAGAATTCATCTAATTCAGAAGAACAAGGAAAAGAATCGAATTTGTCTAATCCTTCGAAATTAAAAGAGGAATCAACCAAATATTTCGAAAACCTAAAAATCTTTTTTATTAGCAAAATGAATTCAGTAAAATTTGCATCAGAGATTATCTCAAAAGAAGGAATCTCAAGTCTATATAATGGGATGAGTTCTGCCTTGGTTGGGTCTGTGATATCTTCAGGACTGTATTTTCTGGCATATAAATATTTCAAAGACTTACTCGTAGATAAAAACTTTACTAAAGGAATAGTTATAGACTCGATGATCACGTCATTTCTTGCTTCATGCTGCACAGCTATTGGAAGTAATCCTATTTGGGTTCTAAATGCTCGAATGTCCAAATCAAAGAAAGAAACAGGGTCTGTAAGTAATCTGCAGATGATTCAACAGATTGTCAAAGAGGAAGGCATAGGTGCATTTTTTAAAGGACTCATACCGAGCCTCTTTCTTACAGCTAATCCTGTAATCAATTTTATTATTTATGAATTACTAAGGATTAGACTACTCGATACAAAGGGAAATATATCTGCGGTTAACATAATTATAATTTCTATCATTTCTAAGCTTATAACCACGTTGGTTACTTATCCCATGCTTACCATTAAGACATTATTCCAATCGAATGAAAATAAAACAAATCCTGAAATTTTTGAAATTCTGAAAAAATTATTTAAGGATGAAGGAGTTAAAGGATTTTACAAAGGTAAAATATGACATAAATTTATTTATTTTAGGAATAAATGCAAAGATTTTTCAAACTTTGTTAAATAACGTTATCCTTATGCTAACACATGAAAAAATACAGTATTTAATTAAACTACTTCTTTTGGGAAAAATTTTGAAAATGAAAAATTTCAAATAGAAAATAATTGATCTAACACAAATTATTTATAAATTTATATTTAACATAAATTGTTTTATACCTTATTTATCTGATTACATGTATTTTAATAATATTTAATTAAAATTCTCAAATTATTCATTTGATTATAATTAAGCTTAATTAAAATAAAACTAAAACTTAAATGAATGAACCCATCGACATTAGCGAAGTCGACAAATCAAAATTCAAATGTTATAAATTCCCAGATGGCTCCATTTATTACGGAGAAGTCGTATACATAGACGACGGAAATATTATTTCAGATAATGATCTTGCAACATATAACAAAGAAATGATGCAAAGATTGAAACTAGTCAGACATGGATTAGGAGTGCAATTATTTGATGTTACAGACACAACATGTTTATGCAGATACGAGGGAGAATGGACAAAAGACAAGAAAAACGGACAAGGAATATGTTACTACTCAGATAAATCAATTTATGAAGGAAATTTTGTAAACGATCTTTTCGAAGGTTATGGTAAGTTCATATGGCCTAACAACGACATTTACATCGGAATTTGGAAAAATGGAAGGATGGAAGGCGAAGGAGAATTCAAGCACAATGATGGACACATTCTTAGAGGAAGTTTTAGAAATAATTACTATTTTGATGTAAAATATTAATATACTATAACGTCAATCATTCCTTATCTATAATAATAGAAAGACAGACTAGTATTTATTAACCCCTTCCTTTCTTCAAATCAAGTTGAGCTATTTAAAAACAAGAACAGCGACTATTCAGCAAGAATGAAACTTCTGAATGATAAATTCTCCTGGCCGAATATTTTCAGAATTAATTCTCAAAGTGATTTGATTAGATTAATTGAAGAATCTATTAATAACAACAAGACTCCACTGATTGTACGATCTTCTGAGTAAATACGTTATTAAAACTCTTATTTATTCATTTACATATTTAGAAATCTTATAAAAAAGCAAGAGATTTACAATCTCCTCATGACGGAATGCAGAGAAATAGACTTAAGATACTTCTATCTAAAGATGCGTCAATCTTTTATCAATAACTCCGCTGTATTTGAAGAATTATCGTCTATAGTAGTTGATGCAATTACTAAAGGAGCTAAACTCATTCTAAATTTTGATGAGTGCAAGATAAAATTCGAAGAATTGTTTGACCCGGATATAAAAGAATTTTATGGAATTATGATGCTCTCCCCGTTCATGTGGACACCTAAAGTTTTCTCTCAGACGAAATGTTGGCAGTCTCATTTGAAAAATAAATCAGATTTGAAGCTTGACAAAAATTTCAAATTCATAGTTTATTCTAAAACAGTCATAGATTCTGCTATGCAAGAACATGATTTAGTAAACATAATAGAAAAGAGATTTGAAAAGTGCTTTCCTCTTAACAATGTTAATGTTTTAATTTTGTCGAAGTTCAATAAAAATAATAATAATTAAACTAATTCAAATTTTAATTCATGAAAAATGAATAAGTATATTTAATAAGATAGTATACCTGAAAAGTTTATAAGTATTGGTATCTAATTTTTTTGCAACATATTTTTATGATTTACTTATTCATACTATTTATATTAAATTTTTAACTACAAGCAAACGCGTTAAAAAAATTTATTCTCCCACACTTCACGTGTATAGGATTTAAAATAAATTAATATAATTATAATTATTTTTTTTAAGATTTAAACTAGTATATAAAATATGAGTGAAGGAGATCATGGAATGGAAAACCCTATGAGGTTAAGCTTAAACACAATCAAAGAAAGTTTAAAATTCTTAAGAAGTAATTCAACTCAGATACCTTATATTGATAATCTTAGCTACTGCCTAGATTTTGTACCCAAGCTTAAGTAATTATTGTTATAATTAAAACCAATTAAAAATATTATTAAATTTATAGACCAAAGAAGATTGATTCCATACCTTCACCTATGAATCTTGATTCGAAGAATTTGCAAAAGTCGAAAAAGCATAACAGGTACTATACTTAATAATAAAATTTATTAATTTTAGTAATTTATCTTGTCCGGATAAAGACTATTCCCATTCGAAATTTGAAAAATATCTGGCTCAGATGGACGATCAAGTGACGGAAATAGAAAAATTCTCGCTTGAAAAGGACGAAACTCATCTTACAGACGATGACGAATACTTTTTAGATAATCATCCAAGAAAAAAATCTTCCTTAAAAGAAGAGGCTAAAACAAATTTTGAATTAAAAATTTTGGGTAACGAATATGAAACTGAAAAACTAAAAAAACCGAACGATCTTAAAGATCTGTCAAGAATTTTTGCTAATCTGGCAGAAACTGAAGACGATGAATTCTCTCTTAATAGAGATAATCGGACCGACTATGAAGAAAGCAATTGTGTAGATAATCAAATTGATGAGTATGAGTTAATTAAACCAGCTTCTTATGAAACGCCAGTTTATGATTTTCATAAAAAACGAGCCAACTCGATTCTAAGAACTTTGGAAGCGGGTTGTAAAAACTATAAACTTGAAGAATATTGAGTGTAAATGTAGTATGAATTATTATTTTTATCTAAGAAAATTATTATAGATTAATATAAATCAAGTGGATAGTAAATTCTATTTATTATTTTATTTTAATTAGCAGGAAGAATTTACTTTTAAATATAACAAGTAATATATAAAAATTTTAACAATTCCTAAAAGAATTCTAATTGTAGAGAGCATATTTTAAAAATAATTACACATTTTCATATGTCAGGAAATATATGTCAGGTATTTTTTTTAAAACTATCTTACCTTACATAATTTTTTAGTTGTAATTTAAATTTATATGTTCCATATATTTGATGCACTCATTTGGTATCTTTAGTACTAGCTTAGACCTTCTATTCTGGGTCAATAATTTTCTTCAAACTTTTTTCGGCCTTTCGAAATTTTTAAAATATTGTTACGTGTTTTGCTTAGAAAGATACTTAAATGATCGAATTAGTCTATGTCCTTCATTTTAAAGGGAGTATATTCATTTAAAATTTTTCGTTCAAGTAAATTATATTTAGATTCTTATTATCTAGTTCGGATTGAGACACTCCTATCTTTATGCTCAATGTATCATAAGACTTTTCATTTGTGTAATAATATTTCTTCCTCACAAATATTTTCTTATCCGATGGAGGATACTTTATTAGTTGGGTAATATATAAATCTAAATAATTTAATTAAGAATTTCGTACGCTATTTTTGCAATTTAAATCTTAACCTTATCGATCTTTTTATCTTGTTTGTAAAAGTTGATAATTTTTTAAAAAAACTTTCATAAATCCTTATCTCAATTTAAGTAAATCGATGATAATAGGATTTATCAATCATATTATTGTTAAGTAATTCATAAAAAATTTTTTATGTAAGCAGTGTGGCTTTTAAATAATATTCTTTTGCGTAACTAAATTTAACTATATTTCTCTTAAAACTCTGTACGAAATTTCTGTGATGACTTAGACAATCTCTTACTAGGCTTTTTTTAAGACTTTCTCCATTTTGCTTTATGTTTTTTCGTATTGGCCATACATTCTCGATGTTCTTTCTTTATTTTAAAAGAGGTTGAATATTACAAAAATAGAATGGCATTTCTTTTGTATTTTAATTAATCTTCTCGATTTCTATCAAATTAGATGAGAAAATAAAGTTGTTATTTAGATGATTTTTTATGAGTGATTCGGAAAATTCTTTGAAATGATCACTTTCTCTGTAGAAGAGAAAAAGAGATATAGTAAGGTTTCTGTCATATTGAATTATTCTTTCGAGATTTGTAATGAAATTAAGTGACATGCATTTAAATTTCTGCAAGCCAATTTCGACACATCGCATTTCCTTAACATTTTTAATAAAATCTAAATAAAGAGTTCTTGGTCCCTTATATCTTTCCCCTAGCTGTAAAGAGTTTATAATATTCACACATCATGTTATAAATCAAAAATATATTAATATAACTTAACTTTTAGCATTTGCATTATCCATTAATAAGGCCTATAAATTATTCGATTTTTTAAATTAAAAAAATAATAAATAAATTAAATAAAAAAACTATGTAAATTAATTTGTTAACACTTATAATAGTATTTCCCCAAATATAATTCTATTATTAAATGCTCAATAATTAATCTTAAAAATTATATTCGATATACATAAGAAATAAAATCAAAATAAATTATGCTCAATTTTATAAAAGAATTGATTATTTTGTAAGTTTCTTAATTCTTAAGTCTGTCATTTATTTAAAATATTAAATAACTGAATATTCAAATCACAAGCGATGATGAATTTATTCAACTCCAGCCATATTTACGTCTTTAGCTTGGTATTTATTCTTATTTTTGGTTTTGCCTTTAGCTCTTCTTTCAAGGAGTTCTTTTCTATCTTTATTCAAATGCAATTTTTCGATGACACAGTAAGAGGGCTTAATTGGTAAGAAAACACTTTGTCCATTTTGTTTTTCTCTATTTACTTTATCAACATGGATGCACCATTTTTTTCTATAAACTTGGACAACTTTTCCAGTTTTGTTTTTTCCTTTTCCTTTTAAAATTTTGACTTCGTCTCCTTTTCTGATAGGAAGAGATCTAACGCTGTATTTCTCTTTCAATTCCTTTGACAATCTAGCAGCCATGATCTTTCTTCTGAGTGAAGAGGGAGCTGAGAAATGTCTTAATCTTTGCTTTCTTCTGGATGAACTGACGTTGGTTGATCTTTTCATTTTTAAATATAAGATATTCTTAATTTTTTAATTAATATTTAATTATTTTTTTTATTTAATTTATTTAAATATTTAATAAGTGTATTTAACTTTATCACAAAATGAAACGAAATTCGATTCTTGTTGTATTATTGTGTGTTATTGTATTAGGAATTTGCCAGGATGATATTGTCTTGGCTGAAGGTCAAGGTATTGTATATTTTAATAATTATGACTATTTAGAAAATAAGAACTCTGTTATATATGAAATTGGAAATCAAGTAAATCCAGGTATGTATGAATTTAATTTAAACCTTTTGAAGTTAAGGTGAATAATCAGGAATTTAATTCACAAGAAAAAGAGAAGGGAAAGGAAAAGGAGGTATTGATTTCACATCAAAATGATGATCACAAAACTTTGGGTTTTCTTACTAATCAATCTCATTATGATAAAATGTCCTTGCAAGAGAGAAGTATAGACGGCCTTCATGGATCAGCAACTGCCTTATTGGAAAATCCTGCAGATATCGAAACAATTAAACAAAACTCAAAAAATAAATGTCTCTCTCAATGTATTGATGAATGTGACATGACCTATCATGATTTACCGGAAAAATCAATAGAATGTAAAATGAATTCCTGCCTTTGTGATGAAAACGACCAAACATCTTCTATCACAAATAAACATAATTTAGACAACATTAAGACTAATTACAATTTTAACTTCGCTACAGCGTTTATGAATTTCTTAGTCTTTCTTACTATTCTTTTCTTATTTACATCTCTAATAATCTTATGTGCTATCCTATTAAAGAAAAGCGATGCTAATAAAATAAATAACAACCCAGATTATGACGCTCTTGAGATCAACAAAAAGGTTACACAAAAAGTTTTTGATGAAAAGCTTTTAGACAGCCAACTTTTTGATTCTGATTACGAATTGATGACAACAGAAGACCTAGAAGAAGACATACTTAAAATAACGGACATCTAATTATAAAATTAAAATGGAATTAAATTATTTGCAAACAAGAGAATTTTAAATTAAATTTTCGTTTCATTTGTTTGAGATGATAAAAAATGTTTTGGTCGTAATTTTTTCTATCCCGTCAGGGGATTTTTAATCCCCTTATATATTCTTTATTTCTTTTTATATGACATTTTAAAAGGAGTTAAGTATTCCTTGAAATAAAATAAAATATTTTTAATTTTATTTCTTGATTTGATGATGCACGAAAATATTGGGGATTGGGGATTGGGGATTGGGCCAATCCCCAATCCCCAATCCCCAATCCCCAATCCCCAATCCCCAAATATAAAACAAAATTAAAATCCTTATATATAAAATATGAAAATTAATTCAAAGATAAAATATTAATAATTG
>Ga0169931_10006015_pt1 | contig 18378 bp, 15 predicted proteins | sample Kivu_15m_20L_FD_129675 | JGI IMG/M metagenome (GOLD analysis project Ga0169931, IMG submission 129675) | Freshwater microbial communities from Lake Kivu, Western Province, Rwanda to study Microbial Dark Matter (Phase II) - Kivu_15m_20L... | ecosystem: Environmental > Aquatic > Freshwater > Lake... | reverse complement strand
GAGACCACAATTGTGCCACGTCTCAGAAGACCCGCTCGCCACCGCAAACACCCCTGCCGAGCCGCGACCGTCAGGGAGTGGAAACACCACCTCAGCACGCGGCCGTAACTCCTAAGGTGCATGGCACCTGAACGGTCGTGGGCAGTGTCCGTTTGCCCGCAGGCTGCCGCCATGCGGCTGAGTTTGCGAGCGGTTGGGCGGCAGCCCAAGACCATCAAGGTGCCATGCACCTTTCTTTCCAAAACCCAGTCTTTTTCCTCACCCGGCCGTGAATCTCGCTGGCACCTCGTGGACGCCGTCTGCGATCGCGGCCTGTAAGGCCAGCTCGATCAAAATGGGGGGTGAAACCCCAGGGTCAGAATGGATGATGTTTTTTTGCGGCCTGTACGGGCCGCTCTCAGCCGGTTCCCGACAACGCGCCGTATGTGTGGCGGCACTTGGGGTGGCCGGGCGGGATTGGTGTCGTGGTCGGAGCAGTGTTGCGGTGCACCGGGATCGTCCCCGCGGTCCCGGCGTATCCGCCGGAACTCACGCACGCATGCTCCGCTGAGTGCCAGCGCAGCTGTTCATTCCGGTCAATTCAGCATGGCGGTGCATCAGGTGTCCCAGTCGTCATCTGACGAGGAGAGCTGGAGTTGTGAGGCGGTTGGGGGTTGATCATTTGCTGAAAGTCGTTCCAGCGCCGCGATACGATCGCGGGCATGGTCTGACCACGGGCCGCGCCGCTCGTGCTGCAGATACTGGCGCCAGCAGGCGGCAGCATCGCGAGGTCGGTCGAGGCGATCGAGAAGTTGTGCGCAGTGCAGCAGTGCATCGGGGTTGGCGGGGTGGATTGCGAGTGCAGTGGAGAATGATGTTTCGGCGGCATGCAGGTCGTTAAGTTCTGCCTGGAGGCAGCCGAGCAGGGTCCATGCTTCGATAAAATCCGGTGCGGATTCGAGAGCTGAGTGGTAGCGTTCGAGTGCCGCTTCCGTTCGGCCGTGGCGATAGAGCGCGTCAGCAAGGTGGAAGTTGACGTCTGCGGGATCCGGGTAGTGATTGGTGGGATCGTGGAGCGGTGGCTGGCCTTTCAGCAGCGCTGCCTGTTCGGTCCCCAGCAGCGACAGGGAATTGCGGAAGGCGTTGATGGCCGCATCGAATTCGGATTCTTCGGTGAGTCGGCAGCCTTCCTGAAACCATTCGTCCGCATTCCAGTCGATCATCCGTCGTTCGGCTGTTGCGGTTTCGGAGCGGTTGGCGGGCGTGTTTGTGGCGGCCTGGACGGCGGCGGAGAATGGGAGCAGGCACGGCACTGCATCTGTGCCGTCGGCAGCGGCAGCCGAGTCGGAGTCGGAGTCGGAGTCGGAGTCGGAGTCGGCAGCACAGCGGTCCGCTGCGGAGTCACTGGCAGGAGCGATTCGGGGGCGTTCGACGCTTTCGAAATCCAGCAGTCGCTGGCCGGTGCGTGGCAGCAGAACTCCGCGGTCATCGCGTACGAGGATTCGGTCGTCACGAACGAGCAGGTTGAGCTGTGCGAGTGATCGTTCGGATGCTCCGAGCGACTGCGAGAGTTTCTGCAGGCTGGATTCGAGCGTTTTCGGGGAGACGCCTTCTTCGAGCAGTGCGGCGAGTCGACGTGCGCCGGCAACTTCGCGGTAGTCGAAGTAGGGTAATCGACACACCCGTCGCACGGGTCGGATCAGTCCCTGACGTTCCCAGCGACGAATGAGCCTGACCGGGACGTTCAGGAGTCTGCTGAGCATGGCTGGTGTGCAGGCCCGGCGGATGTCGTCGCGGCGTTCTTCGAGTCCCAGCATTTGCAGCCAGTCGGACTCGGCCACGATTTTCACTGGGTGCCCATCGGCAGCCAGTCGCAGGGCATGTTCGAGTTTCTGTGAGGCGCGGCCGTCGTCTTCGAGCGCCCAGCCTTCTTCGCCAACCACAAGAAGCGTGGTCTGACTGGTGATTGTCTGAACGGAACGACCCCCGTGTTCGGCCACGGCATCCATAGCCTCGCGATGAGTCATGGAGGCCAGCGTACCGGTGAAAACGACGGTTTCGCCGTTGAGCACCTGGGGGTTTGAGGAGAGGAGCCCGATCTCCATGCCCGTTTTGCCCGTTTTGTTCAATTTGCATGTCCCATGCGATGGAATTCCCAATCCACGTGCAAACGAAGATACCGTCGAAAAATCAACCCGGGTAGCATGCCGGGCTGAGTTGTTGAAAGAAGTCGGGTTTCGTCTGAATTTCCTGAAATCCGTTTGGAAATCGTGAATTTTCCTTGCAAATGCTGCGATTTTCGGCTCCTGCTGTCATCGCATCCTGTCTGCTCTTTCCACCTGTTCACCCCGCTTTTAAAGATTCCTCCATGTCCGCTCTGCAGTCAGCTGATCCTTCAATCTGGAATGCCCTCGTCAGCGAACGACGTCGTCAGGTTGATGGTCTGGAATTGATCGCTTCCGAAAACTACACCAGTGCGGCCGTCATGGAGGCTGCCGGCACCGTGCTGACAAACAAGTACGCCGAAGGCTACCCGGGCAAGCGGTACTACGGCGGCTGCGAAAACGTGGATGTGATCGAAAACATCGCCCGGGATCGTGCTCGACAGCTCTTCGGTGCTGAACATGCCAACGTTCAGCCCCACGCGGGATCTCAGGCCAACATGGCCGTCTACCTCTCAGTGCTCAATCCGGGCGACACAATCCTTGCCATGGACCTGGCCCACGGCGGCCATCTCACCCACGGTATGCACCTTAACTTCAGCGGAAAGCTCTACCGCACCGTTCACTACGGAGTAACGCGAACGGATCATCGGATCGACTTCGACCAGGTTGCGGCGCTGGCGGCTGAACACAAGCCGCGGATGATCATCGCAGGCGCAAGCGCTTATCCTCGCGAAATTGATCATGCCCGTTTCGCGGAAATCGCCCGCTCCGTCGGCGCCCTGCTCATGGTCGATATGGCCCACTACTCGGGACTGGTGGCCGCTGGAATCCACAATAGTCCCGTCCCCGTTGCGGACTTCGTAACCTCCACATCGCACAAGACCCTTCGCGGCCCAAGGTCCGGTTTCATACTCTGCCGCAGTGAACACGCTGCTGCCGTGGACCGCGCTGTTTTTCCCGGCATTCAGGGCGGGCCGCTCATGCACATCGTCGCCGCCAAAGCCGTTTGCTTCCACGAGGCTCTTCAGCCATCCTTCAAAGGCTACGCCCGGCAGATCGTTGACAATGCCCGAACGCTCGCTGAAGAACTCATCTCGGGTGGCCTGCGGCTCGTTTCCGGAGGTACCGATAACCACCTGATGATGTGCGATGTGACAGCTGTCGGCCTGTCCGGAAAAATCGCCGAACACGCTCTGGACCACGCGGGCATCACCGTCAACAAAAATATGATCCCCTGGGATACTCGCAAACCGATGGACCCCAGCGGCGTTCGCATCGGCACTGCGGCACTCACCACACGCGGTATGAAACAGGCTGAAATGAAACAGGTGGCCGGCTGGATCCTGCGGGCACTCAAACACCACGACAGTCCCGAAGCACTCGCTGCCATTCGCTGCGAAATTGCCGAATTCGCTCAACACTATCCGGTACCGGGAATCAGCTGACCCCAGCCATTCCCCCTCACAGCAATGACGCCACGCCACTGTCCGGCGCAGACCGGTAGGGGCCGTCGTTCAAACGCCGGACGCCACCGCCGCGGCCGATCTGATAGCGAATGCCGCGCCAGTCAATCTGTCGCAGATTCGCGGCCCCGAGCAACGCCATCCCATAAACGGCGATCGTCGCCGGTATCATGGGCAACTGCATGATCGATAACCCGGGAACTGGACGGTCCTTCGATGCCCCGGTGTGCAGACAATGTTCAAGGTATAACAGTGGCACCGTTGTCAGCACCATCAGGCTCAGCAACAGGCCCGGCAGCACCCAGGTCGTCCACAGGGAAAGCTCGGAACTTGCCACGGACTTCATCAGCGCTGTCAGGCAACAGGACACCACCAGTCCCACGCACGTCAGCATCACTCGACGCCATGCCGGGTGATACATCCGCACACTGAAAATCTGACGACGCATAAAGCGATAGCAGGCCCCCAGCGAAACCGTTTCCGTATTCACCATGGACAATCGCGGTACCAGCTGCAGTCGCTGCCCCCGCGCCGCACAACACTCCGCGATGCTCACATCCTCCACAAACGTCTCCGACCAGCGTCTCTGAAGCACTGGATCCCGCACCAGCTCCGCGCGATATGCCAGTGTCCCGCCCCATGGGATATCGAGCGAATACATCTGAGCAGACGCGGCAGCTCCCCAGATGCGGCGGATCGTTGATCCACAGTTCGAACGTTCCGGAAGAAACCACCGCAGTCCGCCCGACATCCCCACCTGAGGGTCGTCAAACGGTCGCACCAATTCACGCAGCCACCACACCGGCGCAATCACATCCGCGTCGATCACAGCGACGATTTCCACGTCGGCCGGAAGCCCACGCACCGCCTGAAGCAGAGCACTCGATTTCAGACTGCAGGTTTCCAGACGTTCCGTGAGCACCTCGGTGTGGACTGTCACTGCTGGAAATTCTGCCATCGCCTGGCGGACAGCATTCCACGCTTCGTCATTCACATCGTCGAGGACCAGCCGCAGCTCCAGATTCGGGTAGTCCTGCCGACAGATCCCCCGCAGACACTCGATCAGCAGCGGATCCGCCCCCCGCAGGGGCAACAATACAGCCGCCCTGGGCCAGCGTCGCGACGCAGCATCCGCCAACGGCTCCTGCAGCGGATACCATGAGGCGATCCGCAGGGAATACCACGCCATCTGTCCCCAGCTGGCGAGGATCACCAGTCCAGTTATTACAACCGCTGCAACCAGCACCTTTTACCCCCGTTCCCCGGACCAAAGGTCAATATTCCAGGCACCCGACCGAATGTCTCCGCGAAAACGGACGACCTGAGTTTCGACAAGTTCTTCCTGCAACCCCTATGTTTTTCAGGCACCCCGACAGCTCGATCAGCGATCACTCCGCAGAACCGCCGCATTTGGAAGCACCACACAGCTGGAAGACTGGTCAACCAGCCGCTGCAGCTCGGCAACATCCGCCAGATGAAACAGCCCCAGCTCCTCGAACACGTCACTGGGAAGACCGCTCAAAACATACACGCGAACCCTCTGTGACACGGCCAGCAATCGCAACATATCCATCCCATCCACCAGAGGATGCCTGCGCAGAATCACGGCGGCATCCTGAGGATCGCGGGACTGCCGAACGATATCATACGCCGGGCCGGATGGCTGAGGCAGATCGGCGACCACAGCAATACGCCCCCCGTCTTCTATCCAGGAAACGGCTTTTTCCAGCGCTTCACCGAGCACGCTCCATGCGAACGGCGGAGCAGCGGAGGTGGAGAGCAGTGCCAGTTCCGCCCGACCGCGGGGTTTAGCGACCCAGTGTTTTTCGAGAAACGCCGTGCCCGCGCTCTGGACGGCGGAAGCGAGTCCTGAGTAGACGGCGGCGGCCCCATTGGCACCCGGAATGAGCTGCACGGAGTATTGAATTCCAAGGAGACTGCTGATTTCATCCACCAGCTCTCGCCGCACACCCCGCTTTTCTGACCGGAACCGATCAAAGCCGCTGAAACCCAGCCGCTGCACAGTTTCTGCGTCCGAAAGACCCGGAAAAGCGGCCGACATGCCACCTCGAACACCATACACACTGTCAAAACGCATCAGCCCCACGGTGATGAAAACGTCAGCTTCAGCAGCTTCGCGGTTGAGGTAAATCCGCTCTCCCGCCTCAGTGCTGGCCACGTAACTGACAAGCGTTCGATCATTCGGATCGTGCAGAACGACGGGAATTTTTCGCAGCGATTCAGGCCAGGCAGCGCGGAGCGTTTCCCAGGATTGACCGGCAGGGTCTGCGGGGAGGATGAGCACCGGAGAGACACCTTCGCCATCGACACTGTTCAGCACTTCAAGGACGGCGGCGAGCAGCTGCGGCAACTCTGCACATTCGAGGTCAGGAACGAGGGCGACGCGGTCGCCGGGAATCACGCATTCACGCAAAGGAGGGAATGCAAGGGAATTCCGGAGCGATTCCCGGCAGAGTTCCAGCGGGGAGACGGTCGCAGACACGGCTGTGATCGGCTGGATCGCCCCGGGATGGTGCAGCGTGCAGCCAGGTGAGCCGCTGGAGAGAGTGATTGCGGGAGCGGAGGTCATGCGTGATTGCCTGCAGCAGAATTGGTTCTGTGGTCGGAAATTTCGAATTTCAGCGGGCGGTTCATGAGTTCAAGTGTGGCCTCCCGAGGCGAGCGTCCCTCGAAGAGCACTCGATAAACCTGTTCCGCGATTGGCATTTCGATGCCGCGTTCATGAGCCAGCTGATGGACGCTGCGCGCTGTCGCCACTCCCTCGGCAACGGCGGCCATCGACTGCTCGATGGACTGCAGGGGTTCACCGCAGCCAAGCCGTTCACCTACGTGTCGATTGCGGCTGTGTCGGCTGCTGCAGGTGGTGATCAGATCTCCGAGCCCTGCAAGGCCGAAGAATGTGGCCGGACGCGCTCCAAGTGCCGAACCAAAGCGAACCATTTCGCTGAGTCCGCGAGTGATCAGGGCGGCTTTGGCGTTGTCGCCCAGTTCAAGCCCGTCGCAGATACCAGCCGCGATGGCAATGACATTCTTGAGCGCGGCAGCAAGCTCCACACCAGCAAGATCGGTGTTGGCGTAGATCCTGAGAAATTCAGTGGACATCAGAGCCTGGATGTGTTCAGCGGCACCAGCGTCGGTGGAGGCGACAACGATGCTGGCGGGCTTCCGGCGGACAATTTCCTCGGCATGGCAGGGGCCACCCAGAGCAGCAATTCGGGAATCCGGGAGGTGCGCTGCGAGAATCTCTGTGGGCCGCAGCAGCGTACTGTTCTCGATGCTTTTTATTGTGCTCACCTGCAGCGACTGCTGCGGGACATCTGACCCCAGCAGCTGCAGGGCATCTCGCAGACCACGCATGGGCATGCACCAGAAGACCACGGTGGCGGCGTCGAGCGCTTCGGTGGCGGAGCTGGTGACACGAATGGATGGCGGAAGAACACAGCCCGGCAGCAACCGCAGGTTCTCACGCGTTTCCGCCAGCTGCCGCACGTAATCGGGGTTGCGACCCCACAGACGCACACTGCAGTCAGGATGCTGGGCGAGAATCCAGGCTGAGGCCGTGCCCATGGCCCCCGCTCCGAGAATTGCTGCTGTCGTCATCCATCGCTCCCGAACAAATCCGGCTGGCCCACGAAACCAGGCCCTCTCAATTCCGAACGCAGGGATGATAGCAGGAGTTGGGGCAAAAATGGCGGTACCGAGAACCCGGGAAGTGAGGAATCCAGCTGTGACTGCAGATTCCGGCCGCCGGAATGCTTCGGAAGAGCAGCAGCGGTCCGTATGGGCTGAGAGTGCTGGCGGTCTGGGGTGGCTGGAGCATCTGGGGCCGCCGGGTTGCGGCAATCCGGCCGTAACGAGCAGTTTCCGGGGGGCTGGGAATGATGAACTGAGTCGCGAGCGGCCGATTTACGGGGCTTTTCGGGGCGATCGACTTTGCCTGGTACGGCATTCCCGTGTCAGGAAACGCTGCGTGTTTCCGTGAATTCCCGGGAGTTTCCCTTTCGGAACAGAGAGTTCGCCGGTAGCATGCCGGGTTCGGTTTTGACCCCGGTTTGCGCCCACGGTGTGTTTTTCGGTGCGGCTTTTCCGTTTTTTCCTGTGAGGTTTGTCGTTCAATCATGGACATTAAACAGCTTCGTAATATTGGCATTTCTGCGCACATCGATTCGGGCAAGACAACGCTCACCGAACGCATCCTCTTCTACTGCGGACGCATTCACAAGATTCGCGAAGTGAAAGGTGGCGACGGCGGCGCCACCATGGACCACATGGACCTCGAACGCGAACGCGGCATCACCATCACCTCCGCGTCCACGCGCGTCGAATGGGACGACACAGAACTCGGCAGCCGCCACCCAATCAACATCATCGACACCCCGGGACACGTGGACTTCACCGTCGAAGTCGAACGCAGCCTCCGCGTTCTCGACGGCGCCATCCTTGTGCTGTGTGCGGTCGGTGGCGTTCAAAGCCAGTCGCTCACCGTCGATCGCCAGATGCGCCGCTACGGCGTTCCGCGAATCGCCTTCATCAACAAAATGGACCGCATCGGGGCCAACCCCGAAAAAGTCGTCGCCATGATGAAGGAAAAGCTCAAATGCAACGCCGTCCCTCTCCAGGTTCCCATGGGCCGCGAATCCAGCTTCCAGGGGGTTATCGACCTCGTTCGCATGGAAGCTGTCTACTTCGAAGGTGACAAAGGCGAAGACATCATTCGCAAGGCAATCCCCGAAGAGTACAAAGAAGCGGCCGACGAAGCCCGCCGACACATGCTCGAAGAACTCTCACTGCACGATGACGACCTCATGGCCGCTCTGCTCGAAGAAGCCGAAGTCTCCATCGAACAGGTTCGCTCCGTCATCCGCCGTGCCACCATCGCCCAGCAAATCACTCCAGTGCTGATGGGCACTGCGTACAAGGACAAAGGCGTCCAGGAAGCTCTCGATGCCGTCGTCCGATACCTCCCCTCCCCACCCGACCGCCAGAAGTTCGCCATCGACAACGGCAAACCAGTCGGCGAAGACGGAACGCACCCCAAGTTCCTGCTCAGCGATTCCAACGACGCACCGCTCGTCTGCATGGCGTTCAAAACCGTCGTCGAAAGCTTCGGACAATTGACTTACACCCGCATCTATCAGGGCAAAATCGTCAAGGGTCAGTCCTACACCAACGCCCGCACTGGAAAATTAGTGCGATTCGGTCGACTCGTTCGCATGCACGCCAACGAACGCGAGGATATTGATGGCGCTGAAGCCGGGGACATCATCGCCCTCGTCGGCGTCGATTGCGCCTCCGGCGATACCTTCACCGCCGAAGGCATCAACGTCTCCCTCGAAAATATCTTCGTCGCAGACGCCGTGATTCGACTCTCCATCGAACCGAAAAAACGCGACGATGCCGACAAACTCAGCAAAGCACTCGAACGCTTCCGCCGCGAAGATCCCACGTTCCGCGTCATGACCGACGAAGAAACCGGACAAACACTCATCGCCGGCATGGGACAACTCCACCTCGAAATCTACGTCGAACGCATCAAACGCGAATACAAATGCGAGTGCGTCGTCGGTGAACCCCGCGTCGCCTATCGCGAAACGCCGACCAAAGCCGTCGAATTCGACTACAAACACAAAAAGCAGTCCGGTGGTTCCGGTCAGTACGCCCACGTCAAAGGGATCCTCGAACCGCTCCCGGAAACATCCGAAGTCCACTACGAATTCGTCGACGAAGTCACCGGTGGTCGTATTCCTCGCGAATACATCGCCCCCTGCGACGATGGCTTCGAAGAAGGACTCAAAAAAGGTCCCCTCGGCGAATACGAAGTTGTGAACGTCAGAATGCGACTCCAGGACGGCAGCTACCACGATGTCGACTCGTCCGAAATGGCATTCAAGATCTGCGCCCTCGGCTGCATGCGCGAAACTCTCCGCAAAGCCGAAGTCGCCCTCCAGGAACCTTTCATGAAACTCGAAATCGAGGTTCCTGAAGAGTTCCAGGGACAAATCACCGGGCACCTCTCCAGCAAACGCGGCCTTGTTACCGGCTCAGAAGTCAACGGCGGCATCTGTGTCATCGTCGCCGAAGCCCCGCTCTCCAGCATGTTCGACTACGCCAACGAACTTCGCTCCATGACCCAGGGCAAAGGCACCTTCACCATGGAATTCCTCGCCTACCGCCAGGTACCCCGAGGACTCCAGCCGGAAATCCTCGAACGCCGACGCAAGGAAAAAGAAGCCCGCGCCGCGATGAAGTAGACCGCCAGACCGTCAGCGGGCTGACATTGACCTCAGCCCCTGAAGGAACACGGCTGCCGAAACCAGAACCCCCACGAAAAACGCCATCGCCGCCCCGACAAGTGCCGGGGCGCGAGGCGATTTTCGCAGTCCGTAAAACAAACACACAAACAGAGCCACCCCCGTCAACAGCAGGCTTGCCCCAAGCACCCCTACGATCAGCCACGCCAGCGGCGAAGAAGAATTTAACTTCTCTGCCGCCGACGTCCCTGATATCCCAACCACCAGCGACAACCAGCTGGCATGTCCCAGCAACTGCAGCAGCGACAGGCCAAGGCCCCACAGTCCCGCAGGATTCTGACGCAACTGCCCGATCAGCGCAGCCAACCCCCCGTCGGTTTCCATGGCCGCAGATCTGCCGTCCACCGACACGTTACTCAGAAACCGTCGCACGCCACCAGTGGGCGCCGAATGACCGCGACGCTGCGGCTTCTTCCCGCCTGCCACTCAGCCTGCCTTCACTTCAAAAATCGCCTCGACCTCGACCGCGGCACCAGTGGGCAAGGCGGCAAATCCAAGTGCACTGCGAGCGTGCCAGCCGTCGCCGGTCTTGCCAAAGATCTCGTGAAACAGATCGCTGCAGCCGTTAATCACAAGGTGCTGGTCAGTGAAGTCGGGGGCCGAATAAACACATCCCAGAACCTTGATCACTTTGAGGCCGTTCAGAGTGCCGTGGGTGTGGAAGACGGAACGCAGAATCTTACGCGCACATTCCTGAGCCGCCGCGTAGCCCTGCTCTACTGTCAGCCCCTTCCCCAGAACTCCCTTCATGTCACTCACATGCCCCGACGTGATCAGCTGGTTGCCGGAGCGGACGCAGAGATTCAGATAGCCGGGGGTGAGCGGTTCGAAACAGACGCCAAGTTCACGAGCTTTTTCATCGGGCTGCATGGTTGCGTTCAATCCTGATTCGTGAGAGAAAACGCCCCTGTTTGTGGTGGAGCGCGAAACCTGCCCCGCTTTTTAGGGGGCCACGAGTACTGAAGCAAGTCCCGGGACAGCGGGAAAGAACAGAAGGAACCCGGGAATGTCGACAACGCAGAATTCAACGCAGAATTCAGACGCCCACGAACAGCGGCTGGAACGAATGGAATCCGCCATCGCCCACCTCCAGCACGATCTCGACGCCGTCAACCAGTCCCTGCTTGGTTTTCTTCGCCGAATCCAGGAATTTGAATCGCGCTTCACACGTCTTGAACAGGAATTTCAGTCAATCAGCGATGGGGCGGAACGTCGCGACCCCGCTGCCGAACGCCCGCCGCACTACTGACTTTCGTGTTCCCCGTCTTCAGCCAGTCACGATCCCAACGGACATTCCTCCGCACAAATTCCAAAGGTGAGTTCATGTTTATCTCCCAGTTCAAACCTCCGCGTCCGACCATGCAACCGGCTGCCACCCTGCTGCTGATGTGCTGTGTTTTCAGCGTCACCACTGATGTACGGGCGGACGAAGCCAAAGGCATCGTCTATGTCGATTCCAATCAGAACCGCCAGCGCGATGCGGGTGAACAGGGGCTGACCGGCGTCAGGGTCTCAAATGGTCGGGAAGTCACCGTCACCGATGCCGAAGGGCGGTACGTGCTCCCGGTGGACGATGACACAATCATCTTCGTCATCAAACCATCCGGATATCGACCCGTGATTGACGAACTCAATCTGTCCCGCTTCTACTACATTCACAAGCCAAAAGGCTCACCGCCACAGGACTTCCCCGGCGTTCCGCCCACCGGGCCTCTGCCACCGTCCATCGACTTTCCGCTCACCACAGCAGACGAACCAGCCGCGTTCGATGTGATCTTCTTCGGAGATACTCAGCCGCGCGATCAGAAGGAAATTGACTACATCGCTCACGACGTCGTCGAAGAACTCGCCGGCGTGAAGGCTGCCTTCGGGGTAACTCTCGGAGATGTTCTGTTTGACGACCTCAGTCTGTTTGACAGCTTTAACCGCACCATCAGCCACATCGGTGTGCCGTGGTACAACGTTCTGGGCAACCACGACATCAATTACGCTTCCGAAGATGATGAACTCAGCGACGAAACCTGGGAACGTGTCTACGGCCCACCGTATTACTCCTTCGACTACGGCCCCGTTCACTTCATCGCCGTGGACGACGTTCACTGGATGCGGGTTGGCGAGCGCAAGATGTACCGTACCGGACTCAGTGAAGACCAACTCACCTTTATCGAAAACGACCTGAAGCATGTCCCGCAGGACCGACTTGTGGTGGCCATGATGCATATTCCTCTGGTGAAGTCCACACCGTGGATTGAACCTAGCCGCGAACGACTGCTTCGCATCCTTGAAACCCGCGAACACTGCATCTCGCTCGCAGGACACACACACCACCACGAACACGTTCTGATGGGCGCCAGCGATGGCTGGAAAGGAACACGTCCGCACCATCACATCATCAACGTCACCGTCTGCGGCGCGTGGTGGTCCGGAAAGCCGGACGAACACGGCATTCCCCACACAATGTGCGCCGATGGAACGCCAAATGGCTACACAATCATGCACTTCGACGGCACCCGATATCTTCTGGATTACAAAGCGGCTCGCCGCGGTCCCGACGAACAGATTCGAATCACCGCACCGGAACAGCTCGCTCCGGGTAGCGATACCGAGTTTCGCGCGAATGTCTTTAATGCCATCCCAGGTGCCGTTGTGGAATGGCGAGTCAACGACGGCGAATGGCAGGCCATGATCAAAACCGAAAACGAAACAGATCCACTCTTCCAGACACTGTTCAACGAGGAACAGCCGATGAAGGACAAACTGCCGTGGCGGAAACTCGCTTCGCCAATGGTCTGCCCCCACCTCTGGAAAGCCAGCCTGAAAACACTTGAAACACCCGGCACTCACAGAATCCAGGTGCGCGCGGTCAATCCGAATGGCCAGGTCCTGCAGGGAGATCGCCTGATTCGTGTCGGAGGCTGAACGTCAGCGGAAAGCTCAGTACCCCTCCCCGGGATGCTCTCCAACAACAGTAATCCGGATTTCCATCACCTCTTCCCGCTCCATGGAGAAGTTCTATGGATCCCTCACCCCTCACCCCCGACCCCTCTCCCCGGTCCGGGGAGAGGGGAGGTTGGGGGGCAGCGGACTGCGCGAGTACGGCGTCACTTTTTCTTCCGGGAGGTGCTCAGAGCTCAAGAGGCAGCAGGAGTGATTCTGTGAAGCGATCGAAGGCGTTTGCGTCGGCAGTGGAATCGATGATCTCTGCTGTTTGGCGTTCGTTGAAATGTTCCCGCAGGCGCGCGACGTCGGCATCGCCGATGGTCTGCGGTGCGGACGTCAGCTTGCGGGCAAATCGCAGGGCCTCGGCCCATGCGGGTGAGACGGCGGCCTCAAGGGTGGCGAACGAATCGAGCGGAGCTGTGTCGCGACCGCCGGCTGCGTAGCGGAGCCGGGCATGTTCGGCAGCATACCAGGCGCGATTTTCGCGAGCGGTGACCCAGGCGATGAGCAGTCGCAGTTCGAGCGGTGATTCGCCCTCACGAACGCGGGCCTGCCGCTGCGCCCAGGCGTCCACGGCGACCGGGAGTCCGCTCAGAGCCCGAAACCAGTTGGGTGGCACCATGCCTGGCGTATCTCCGGCGAGCACAGCGGCGGAGGTTGCGGAATCCGGGAGCGGGACGAGCGGTGTGCGAGTGCGGGCAGAAGTCACATGGGCGAGGTATTGGTCCCGACTCTCCCAGTCCGGTCGCTGTTCCGGTTTGCGCGGTGCCACCCTCGATTCCACTGCGGCAAACTGGGCGGAAGTGGGCGTGTCGAGGGCCGGATGATCGTCACCGCCGAAGGACTGATCCTGCGGAATACCGGTCGCTGACGTCCAGCGATTCACGGCGTTGTAGCGAGAAATGGTGTAGAGCACATCAATGAGGTTTGCGGGTTTGTATTCGGCCAGCAGCGGACCAGTTTCCGCAGTGCCAAAGCGGTGCGGGCTGAGTGTCAGCGTGCGGGCCGCTGCAAAGGCCGCACGCTCGGACGGAGGCTGCAGGTCCCAGCTGCCATCAAGTGCCGCGATCTGGTCTTCCTGCATACCGGTGCGACGCAGCTTGAGTTCCTGATGACCGAGACAGTACTGGCAATCGTTGGCTCGCGATACCACCCAGAACACTCGCGTTTTGAACGCGTAGTCCGGCTGTGCCTGAAGAGCGTTCAGCAGTGCGGTGGTACCACCCGCAGTTGCGCGAGCCGCAGAGCCTCGGCCCCAGCCCGCGATGACAAACGACGTCCACGATGTCGGCAGATACAACGAACGCAGCCGTCCGTTATTCACGAGACTGCGCCCGGACGCGATTTCGGCTTCTGTGGGCGGTGGCAGGGGGAGTCTTGACTGTCGCTGCCGCAATGCTTCAAGACGCTGCTTCATCTCGGGACGAGTCAGCGCGGGCTGCACCGGGTCTTCCGCCATTACGGACAGATTGAAACTGCCGGAGACTGCGGTCAGCACCGCGGCCACCAGCAAATTTCGACCGACTTTGGTCATGCACTTCATCGATAAACTCCTGCTGCAGCGGTTCTGTTACCGTGGAAAAATCGTGATCACCGGGGACGTGCCGACGATATAAATTGTCTTCGACTCCGCCTTGTCACCCCCGTCGCCGAATGTTCGCTGTACGCGAATGTGCAGATTCGAACCGTCTGAAGTTTCTTCATCGCGGAGTATCTGGAAGCTCTTCAGCTGGCGACCAGCGTTCCAGGCCGGATCACCAATCGTAATCTCCGGACTCAGGTCAGCCGGTTTTTTGCCTGACTGCCATGCCTCCAGAGCCTTCTGAACAGAACTGCGCGCGAGTTCTTCATCGAGTGGCAGTGCGTGGGTTTCGCTGCCGTCACAACCAGCGACCAACAGAAGCAAACCCAGTACGAGAAATGGTCCACACCTGAATCCGGAAAATTTCCATAACGACATGTCACGAACGCTCCTGCTGATGACTGCGGGCTCCTGGAGACACCGGAGACGCGTTTAGAAATCGCCGATCACTTCACCGCCGTCGATGCTGCCCAGTGCTCGCCACGTCACAAGAGCAACGTTTTCAGAGACGAACCGCACGGCGCCATCACCCAGCAGAATCTGCACTCCACCAGTGTGCTGGCTGTTGGATGTCGTGGCGATTCGGCCCGGCGGAAACATGCACGACCGACCGTTCGGAGGAATGGCATGACTGTATTGATTGGTGGAGTGATACTGCTGGAGCCACGGTCCGCCGACGTTGGAATATCCCTGACGCGCGAGGTCGGAAACGTTCGTTGCATTGCACTGCTGCAGAGCCTCGTCGGCGCTGTTCGGGTAGGTACCCGGGGCGAACGTGTCAGTGCGTGGAGAGCTGATGCCGTTGCTGCCGTCACCCGTGAGCTTCTCCGCCAAAACGGCGGTATTGCTGAGTCCGTCCGTGACATCAGCAAAGCGGAATCGACGAGTCAGAAAGATCACGCCGTTGGCGGGGGGCTGACCGGCGGCGCCCGTGGGATACATCACAATACCGTTGCCCGCATTCCAATAGTAGTTGTTGCGTCCACCGATTGCCGCCGGCAGAGGAGTCGGGTCGCTGGGGCATCGAAATGCTGGCAGTTCCGTCATCCGCGCCAGCGTGTTGTTCGGATGGTCAAAATTCACATTGAAGTCGATGCGGTTAAAAAGTACCGATTGCTCCAGAAACGGCAGCAGTCGTGCATGAGCAGAAATGGAAGAGACTGTCGCATTCACAGCAGCAATCGGAATGCAGTTGTAGGTGTCGTGGTAGTTGTGAATCGCAATCCCCAGCTGTTTCAGGTTGTTCTTGCACTGCGTGCGGCGAGCAGCCTCGCGAGCCTGCTGAACGGCAGGCAGCAGAAGGGCGACAAGAATGGCGATGATCGCGATCACCACCAGCAGCTCGATCAGAGTGAAACCACGGGAACGGTTTCGGGCCTTCATGAGAATACTCCGGCAAAATACAACGAAGAAAAACAAAAAAGAAAAAGCAGGGGCGAAGACCCAACGGATGGCGCTGTCGCGTGTCGCACTGCGAAACGTTCCACCCTCCCCAATCCCCACTGCCAATTGTCCACGCCCACATGCTGCCGTCATGTCCAGCGCGACGACCGCTCAGCAAAGGGGATGACAGCGAGGAAGCGGGCTGTTGGTGAACACCAGTACGACCCTCGGAAGTCGCACTGTTTTCAGACGCTGCAGCAAGTCACATTCACAGCGACAGGCAGCGAGATTTTGATGACAGCATCAACGACAGCACTCAGCCGTTTCGACCCATTGCGGGCGCGGCGGTGGCTGTGCGATTGCATCAAGCCGCCGGGGGGCGAAATACTTCGCTGGCAACCCAGTGCGCGCCCGTTTCTGACTGAAACGAAGCCATGCTGTCGACGCAGGTATTTGCGGACAGCAGCACATCCAGAATCGCGGCCGGGTCGCTGGCCGTTACGGATAAAGGGGCAGCAGGCGGTGGTACGAGCGGCAAAGTTTGCTTGCGGCAGCCCGGGCCATCACAGGGGGCCTTGGGAAGAGCCGGAAGGTGCTGTTGGTGGCGGGTCGCAGCAGCGATGGCATCGGCGTTCAAAGAACGATCAGAGCCAGCCACCGGCTGACCATTTTTGAACAGGTAGTGACCGCAGGTTTCGGCACGAGCGTCCCGACCGAGGAAGCCAAAGAAAACAACGCACAACAGTCCCACGGCAAGTCGCGGGCTGATCGCCCGTGATGCGTTCGAAAGCGAAGTTGTGGGGAGAAGACGCATAGTCGCCTGGTAATCAACGGCTGCAAAAACAATACCACGTCACTGAAAAGGTTATACGACATTTTTTTGCGTACCCGCCAGAGGAAATTCGGAACAATTCGCTCGGAATCGGGAAAATGTTCGGTTTCAGAGTGTGAGAAACGTCCGCCAGGAGCGGGGACAATCATGCAATCGCCACCAGAATCGATGCCGTGAGCAGGCAGGCTCCGGCCAGTCGCAGCAGCATGATTCTCAGGGAATATCCGGCTTCGGCCCCGCCGAAATACCTCGCAAGACTCCATGCCAGCAGCACTGCCCACAGCCCCCGCAGAGCATAGACGATGTTGATTCGCGTGGCGTCGCCGTAGCGACTGAGCGACCAGGACATGCTGATCGCCTGCAGGGCCATGAGGAGTGTGCCGGTCACAAGCGGTCGCAGGATTCCCAGTTGCCTGAGCCTTTGCGGGCGGTCAATGAAGGGAAGAAACACGCACGACAACACTCCAGTGGAAATGAACATCGGCGGCAGAAACAGGCCGGCTCCCCAGCGCTTGCCCCAGATCTGCAGGCCTGCATCGAATAGTGAGAGCGAAATGGCGGCCAGAAGTGCAGGGACGATTGTGAGCACCGCACGGCGGGTTGTCAGGTCTGCGGATTCCGCACTTCGGGCACCTGCCTGGATCACACCCACGCCAAGTGTGGCCAGAACCGCCCCCAGCCAGACCCGCATGGCAATTTCTTCACCCGCCAGCACTGCCAGCATGGCTGCGACGATGATGACTTTGATCCCGAACACCGGAGTGGCCACGGAGACGTCACCGTAGCGGAATGCGAGATACGTGAACAGCTGGCCCAGTACGAAGCTGAGTCCCACCAGCGCGGCCTGCCACCAGCCCTCCGCGGGCAACGTACCCGGTCGCCACAATTCGACTGTAAGCCACGACAGGCCCAGCCAGATATTTGCCAGAAACGTGCCTGTCCACGGACTGGCACCCCGAGAAATTGCCTGTCGCGCAAACATCATGCCGATGACAAACACAACGCTTGAAAATAAGGGAAAAAGCAGATGCAGCGGCACAGCAGATACTCAGCAGGCTAACCGATTCGGGCGAGTGAACGCGGCCGGAGTCTGACGGCCGGGAGTATTCCTGTCGATACCCGCAGCAGCAAAAGCCGGAGCTGCGGATGAAATCAGCGGTGGACAGCTTAAAATCAGCAGCCCCCTTCCACTTCCGCTCTCTTCCGCTCTCTTTTGGCAATCTCAACCATGCGCATCTGCCTGATCACCGCTGGTGGCACGATCGACAAAGTCTACTTTGATCGGCTGAGTGAATACCAGGTCGGTGCTCCCGGAGTGGAAAGGATTCTGCAGGAGCTTGTTGTGGGATTCGACTACCGGATCCAGTCGGTGCTCCGCAAAGATAGTCTCGATATGACGGATGCCGATCGCCTGCTGCTTCTGGATGCCGTCCGCGCAGCTCCGGAAACGCACATCCTAATGACCCACGGCACAGATACCATGATCGAAACCGCCAGACTTCTGCTTCAGGTAACTGGAAAACGCATCGTACTCACCGGCGCGATGCAGCCTGCCAATTTTCGTAACTCAGATGCGATTTTCAACGTGGGCATGGCCGTCGGTGTCGTGCAGGCCCTGCAGGCTGACGGTGTGTGGCTGGCAATGAGCGGCCGGCTCTTTGACCCGCGACGCGTGCGCAAGGATCGGGAACGCGGGGTGTTC
>Ga0169931_10006014_pt1 | contig 18382 bp, 12 predicted proteins | sample Kivu_15m_20L_FD_129675 | JGI IMG/M metagenome (GOLD analysis project Ga0169931, IMG submission 129675) | Freshwater microbial communities from Lake Kivu, Western Province, Rwanda to study Microbial Dark Matter (Phase II) - Kivu_15m_20L... | ecosystem: Environmental > Aquatic > Freshwater > Lake... | reverse complement strand
CCGCGACCCGCCGGCTTCGAAGTCGACCAGCCTCTCGGACGGCCTCGAAGTCACGGTCGTCCCCTGATCGCGGACGAGCGGGACGCGTAACTCTGCGAGCGCGCTAGAGCGCGCTCGGGATTCCGTGCGCGGCGCAAGCCGGCGATGCCACACGCCGGGCTGCCCAAGGGCAGCCCGGATTCGTTGGCGCCAAGCCGCAAGCGCCTGGGCGAGCCTTGCACTCGAGTTCGAGGGGCGCGACGCGCGCGCGTGCGGCGGGCGCGACAAGGAAAACTCTTCCGTTTCAACACCGCATGGGCGCTCCGCCGAGGCGATACAGACGACTGGGCCCACCGGTCGATGAATTGGCGCGCCCTCGGGCGTTCCCCGCTTGCCGAACGCAGCTCAAAGGCACCACACCTTTGCGGCTCCCCCGCCCACGAACGGGAGCCGCCCCAGACCGCCGTCGGCGTTGCGTAGTTGTTTGGCCAGGCTCACGCCGCTGCTGCTGCTTGTGCTTGCGTGGCTCGGGCTCGCTGCGCAGCCTTCGCGCAACCAGGTCACGGAGCACCAGACCAAGGCCGCGATGCTGCTGAAGTTCCTGCCCTACGTGAAGTGGCCGGAACGCGCCTTCCCGACGCCGACCAGTCCGCTGCGCATCGCGGTCGTCGGAACCGATCCGTTCGGCAAGGCGCTCGACGAGACCTTCAAGGACAAGAAGTTCGGCTCGCGCACGATCGAGATCGTGCGCTTCAAGAGCGTCGCGGAGATCGAGGACTGCCACATCCTGTTCGCGCCCGACAGCGAGGCGCCACGGCTCGACAAGTTGCTCGCAAAACTCTCCGGCAAGCCGGTGCTGCTCGTCGGTGAGTCGAAGGACTTCGCCGCCAAGGGGGGCGTCGTGAACTTCGTGCTCAAGGACAAACGCGTCGCCTTCGAGATCAATCAGGACGCCGCCAAGCGAGCCGAACTCGAGTTGAGTTCGCAGTTGCTCAAGCTCGCGATCCCGGTCAAGGACGCGAAGCAGGCGGAAGGGAAGTGAACGCCGTGCACGCCGCTTCGACCATCCGCCGCAAGCTCACGCGGATCCTGATGCTGACCAGCGCCGTCGGTCTGCTGCTCGCAGGCGCTTCGCTGGCCTTCTACGACGTGACGCGCTTCAAGTCGCAGCAGGTGCGCGACCTCGAATTGCTGGCCGAACTGCTGGCGATCAACGCCAGCGCGCCGATCGACTTCGACGACGCCGAGGTCGCCAGCCAAGTGCTGGCGGCGCTGCAAACCAAGGAGCACATCCGCGCGGCGCGAGTGTTCGCGGACGGCAAGCCGCTCGCGAGTTACCGGCGCAACTCGGACGAGGACGCGCCGTCCGCGCCGATCGCCTCTGGCCACACGTTCCAGCGCGACGGACTGGAACTGGCGCGCTCGTTTCAGACGGGCGGAGGGCGCCGCGGCGATGTGTGGCTGCTCGCGAGCATGGACGAGATCGACGAGCGCGTCACGTCCTACGCGCTGGTGCTGCTCGTAGTTCTGGTGGCGTGTTTGGGCGTCACCTACGCGCTCGCGGCGCGTCTACAGCGCCTGGTTTCGTCGCCGATCGAAGAGCTGACGCGCGTCGCGCAAGCCGTCTCGCAAGGACAGGACATCTCCGTGCGCGCCACCAGCCGTTCCGACGACGAAATCGGGATCTTGGTGGCGAGCTTCAACGGCATGCTCGACCAAGTGCAGGAGCACGACCGCGAGCTGGCGCAGCACCGCGACACGCTCGAACTCGAAGTCGCCGACCGCACGGCGCAGCTGGTCGAAGCCAACCGCCAGTTGACCGAAGAGTCCGCCAAGGCCATGGCCGCGACCGTGGCGAAGAGCCAGTTCCTGGCGAACATGAGCCACGAGATTCGCACGCCGATGAACGGAGTGATCGGCATGACGAGCCTGCTGCTCGACACCAAGCTCGACAAGGAGCAACGCGAGCTCGCGCAGACGGTGATGCACTCGGCGGAGGGCTTGCTCACGATCATCAACGACATCCTGGACTTCTCCAAGATCGAAGCCGGTCGGCTCGAGCTCGAAGTACTCGACTTCGACCTGCGTTGCGTGGTCGAAGAAACGATGGACTTGCTGGCACACCGCGCGGAGCAGAAGCAACTCGAGCTCGCCAGCCTGATCCACTCCAACGTTCCATCGCTCGTGCGCGGCGACCCGGTGCGCTTGAGGCAGGTGCTGCTCAACTTGCTGTCAAACGCGCTGAAGTTCACGGAGAAGGGCGAAGTCGTGCTCACGGTCTCGCTTGAGCGCGAGTCGCCCGAACGCGCCGTGGTGCGCATGGCTGTGACCGACACTGGCATTGGCATCCCGCGCGACCGCATCGATCGGCTGTTCAAGTCCTTCAGCCAGGTCGACTCCTCGACCACGCGCAAGTTCGGCGGCACGGGCCTTGGGCTGGCGATCAGCAAACAACTCGTCGAGCTGATGGGCGGCGCGATCAGCGTCGAGAGCGAACTCGGCCGCGGTTCGACGTTCCAGTTCACGATCGCGCTCGAACGCCAGCTCGCCGCGCACCAGCCGACCTTCCCCGCCGCCGAGCACTTCCGCAACCTGCGCGTGCTGGTGGTCGACGACAACGCCACCAATCGCAAGCTGCTGCGCCTGGCGCTGACCGGTTGGGGTTGCCAGATCGTGGAGTGCGACAGCGGCGCCGCCGCGCTCGCGGAACTGCTCGCGGCGCGCCAACTGGGCAAGCCCTTCTCGCTCGCACTCGTCGACTACCAGATGCCGGAGATGGACGGCGAAGAGCTCGCGCGCCACATCAAGGCCGATCCGCAGATCGCCTCGACGCCGCTGGTGATGCTCACCTCGATCGCCGGACTCAACGAAGTCACGCGCATGGAACGTGCGGGCTACGCCGCATACCTCGCCAAGCCGATCAAGCAGTCGCAGGTGTTCGACTGCATCAGCGCGATCGTGAGCCAGTCGTCGCACGCCGACACGCTCACCAAGACGCGCATCATCACCACGCATTCGCTCGAACAGATGCGGGAGCGCGCGCGCATCCACGTGCTCGTCGCCGAGGACAATCCGGTCAACCAAAAGGTCGCCGTGCGCACGCTCGAGAAGCTCGGCTACCGCGCGCAGATCGCCTCGAACGGCCGCGAGGCGCTCGAAGCGCTCGAGCGCGGCGAATTCGATCTGGTGCTGATGGACTGCCAGATGCCCGAGGTCGACGGCTTCGAAGCCACGCGCACGATCCGAGCGCGAGAAGCGAGCTCCGGCGCGCCGCGGCGCCCGATCGTGGCGATGACCGCGAACGCGATGAGCGGCGACCGCGAGTTGTGCCTAGCCGCCGGCATGGACGACTACATCGCCAAGCCGTTCAATCCGCAGGACCTGCTCAAGATCATCGAACGCTGGGTGGGCGAGTCGAAGGACGAGCAGCCGCAGGCGCCGTCGAGCGAACGCTCGATCGATGCGGACAAGCTGGTCCGGCTGCGCGAACGCGCGGCGGGCGAGGCGCGCGGCGCGTTGCTCGAGGAACTCGGCGACTGGACACAGGCCACCCCCGCGTTGATCGAACGGCTCGCCCACGCCGCACGCGGCGACGACCTGGTCGAGTTCGAAGCCGCCGCTGCGAAACTCGCCTTGCGCTGCCGCCAAATCGGCGCGCACGCGCTGCTTGAGTGCGTCGAGGCGCTGCGCACGAGCAGCGACGAGAACGTCGACCGCACGTTGGGACGGATGTCGGGCGAGTTCGCGCGCGCCCGCGAGACGCTGGCGCGCGAGTTCCAGGTCTAGTCAGGTCTAGTCACGTCTCGCCAGCCGCGCGGCCGCACACTCAGCGGTTCTGGCCGGGCTTCCAGAGCACGTCGAGCCGCCCGTTGTCGTTGGCGGCGCGCGCGAGCACGAACAACAGATCGGAGAGCCGGTTGAGGTACACGATCACCTCGGGGTTCACTCGGCCCCGTTCTTCGTCGCGCGCCGCCAGCTCCGTGACGAGCCGCTCCGCGCGGCGACAAACCGTCCGCGCCACGTGCAGCCAAGCCGCAGCAGGTTTGCCTCCGGGCAGGACGAAGGACTGCAGCGGCGCAATCGGCTCGTTGGTTTCGTCGAGCAACTTCTCGATCCGTGCGGCGTACGTGGGCGTGATGCGCAGCTTGTCGCCGGCCTCGCCGGGCACGCACAGGTCCGCGCCGACATCGAACAGGTCGTTCTGGATGGAGCGCAGCGCAGCGTTGAGACGCTCGTCGTCGCTGTGCGCCAACACGAGCCCCAGGAAGCTCGACAGTTCGTCGACCGTCCCGTACGCCGCGATGCGCGTGTGGTGCTTGGGAAGTCGAGTCCCGTCGCCGAGCCCCGTGTCGCCGCCGTCGCCGGTCTTGGTGTAGATACGGTTGAGTCGAACCATGTTGGCCCCTTCGAAGCCCCCATGATGGAGCGAAGGGCCGCCCCGCGCCATGCAAGACTCCTGCGGAAAGCAGCCGCCGAGCGGCCGGCGAGGCGCCGAAACAGCTCGTGCACGCTAGCCTGCTCACCTCCAGGCCAACTCCGTTCAACCCACGCCATGCGCCGATCGCCCCAAACGTCCGCCACGCTCCTCACACTCGCCGTCTCGACCCTGTTCGGCGCCTGCGCGAGTCCCAGTTCGAAAGACGCCGCGGCGCCGACGAATTCCGACGCGCCCGCCGCACCGAGCGTGGCTCCGCGCTCGGCGACGCCGGGTGGTGATTCGTGCGGCGACCCGCTGATCCCCGCGAGCGGGAATACGGGCTACGACGTTCAGAGCTATGCGCTGGACCTGCGCTACGCCGCCGCCGACCAGCCGATCGAAGCGACCGCGCGCATCCGAGCGAAAGCGACACAGGACCTTTCGCGCTTCAACCTCGACTTCGCCGGCCTCGAGGTGCGCTCCGCGCGAGTCGACGGCGCGACAGCACTGTTCGAGCGCCAGGGCCAAGAGCTCGTGATCTGGCCGGCGCAGCCGCTCGCCCTCGAGCGCGAGTTCGAGGTCGAGATTGCGTACGGCGGCGTTCCGGTTGGCGTCGAGGACTCGACGCTTCCCGTGCCTGGCGTCGTGATCGGCTGGCAGACCGCCGAGGATGAGGTCTACGTGTTCAGCCAGCCGAACGGCGCGATGAACTTCCTGCCCTGCAATGACCACCCCAGCGACAAGGCGCTGTACAGCGCGCGCCTGACCGTGCCCAAGCCGCTGATGGCCGTGTCGAACGGCGTGCTGCGCGAGACGCTCGACCTCGGCGACGCGCGCACGTTCGTGTGGAGCGCGCGCGATCCGATGGCGACCTACTTGATCACGATCGCCATCGGTGAGTTCGAGGTCGAAGAGCTCGTGGCCGCCGATGGCCGCAAGTACCTCAACTACTACTCGCCCAAGCTGCGCGCGAACCAGCGCAAGTCCTTCGCCAAGACCCCGCAGATCGTCGAAACGCTCGAGTCGATCACGGGCGCCTACCCGTTCGAGTCGTGCGGCAACATCGCCTCGAGCCTGCGCCTGCCGGCCGCGCTCGAAACGCAGACCATCCCGGTCTACGGCCTGGGCTCCGGCGTCGAGTCGGTGATCGCGCACGAACACGCGCACCAATGGTTCGGCGACCTCGTCAGCGTGCGCGACTGGAGCGACATCTGGCTCAACGAAGGTTTCGCCGAGTACCTCGCCTGGATGTACACCGAACGCTCCAAGGGCGCGGAGGCCTTCGACAAGATCGTGTACGGCGCGTACCGCAGCATGCGCAACGCCAAGGGCAACACGCCCGGCAAGGTGACGGCGCGCAGCATGTTCGGCTCGAGCGTCTACGTGCGCGGGCCGCTGGCGGTGCACGCGCTGCGCAGGGACGTCGGCGACGAGGTGTTCCTGCGCACGCTGCGCACTTGGTGCGAGAAGTTCGCCCATCGCAACGCCTCGATCCCCGAGTTTCTCGATCACGCGTCTGAGCTCGCCGGCCGCGACGTGCGACCACTGCTCAACCCGTGGCTCTACGACGAGAAGATCCCGCACTGGGCGGACTACGAGGAGCGCGTCGCGGTGGAACAGCGCGAACGCGACGAGCGACGCGCCAAACGCGACGCGGAGAAGGCGGCCAAGGACGCCGAACGGGCGGCGAAGGAGGCGGCCGAGCGCGCGGCGGGTGCGGCGGGAACGAGCGACAACAAGCCTGCGGGCGATAAGCCTGCGGGCGATAAGCCTGCGGGCGATAAGCCGACGGACAACAAGGACGGCTGAGCCAGCGTGGCGGCGACACAGCCCGCGGCGTACTCAGCCCTCGAGCAACGCGCGCAGCACGTCGGGCAACTCGCGGTAGCTCGGGAACCGGTCCTCAGAAGCCTTGGAGAACACCAACTGACCCTCCGCGCGGACGTCGAAGACGCCCTTGTCTCCTCGCACCAGCTCGAACTGCAACCCACGCCCGGGCAGCGCCGCCTCGAGTTCAGCGACCAGACCGGTCGCTTGGGGCAGGTAGTTTCAACGTCCGCAGTATTCGATCTGAATCTTCATGGGTGTGCCTCACCAGCCCTTCGGCGAGCCGCTGAAGGAGACGTAAGGGAAGTTCAATCGCGCTTCTTCTTGGGGCTGTCGTGCGGCGGTCCGCCAATGCCAAAGTCGCGCGGAGTCATGCGCGAGCCGAGCGCGCGCATCATCATGTGCCAAGCGCGCGCGTCGCGCATCTCGATCGGAACGCGCGTGAACACACGCTCGATCGAGCCTTCGATGTCTTTTCGCGCCGAGGGCGAGAGCGCTACCTTGCCGCCCATCACTTCCTTGAGGTGCGCGCGCAGGAAGGCCAGTTGCCGCTCGCTCGCCAGGCGCGGGCCACGCTCGCGTCGGTGCACTGCGTCGCCGCTGTAGAGCGTGTACAGCACGATCGTAACGGCGGCGGCGAGGTTGAGCGATTGATGCTCGGCCGCCGTCGGCAAGTAGGCCGCGATCTTGCAGCTCTCCAGTTCCGCCGTGTCGAGTCCGTCAGCCTCCGAGCCGAACACGAGCGCGACACGCTCGCGCGGATCGTCGCACAACGGGTGGATCTGCGGCGCGAGCTCGCGCCAATCGCTGCGCAGGCGTCCGTCGCGCGGACGCCCGGTGAAGGCGATCGAATGCGTACAGTCCTTGAGCGCTTCGGCCATGCTCGGGACCACGCGGATCTTCTCGCGCACGTTCTCGACGCCGTGCGCCATCATCGTGAAGTCGGGGTGCACGAGGATCGACGGCCGCTGCGGCGCGACGAGCACATACTCGACCGGACCGAAGTTGGCCGCAGCGCGCATCACCGAGCCGGCGTTGCGCGGCCCGTTGGTGCGCACGAGAACGACGCGCTTCATGCGCGCAGCCGGGCGAGTTGGTCGGGGTCGGGGTTGCCGCCGCTGACCACGGCGACGACGCGCACGGGATTGGAGATCGAACGGCCGCGCAGGGCGAGCTGCGGGAGTTTTCCCTGCAGCACCACGGCGACCGAACAGGCGCCCGCGGGTTCGACGGTCCAGCCGCCGCGCAACACGAGCTCCGCCTGCGCGGCGTAGATCTGCGGATCGCTCATGAGCACGACGCTGTCGACCGTGCGGCCGCAGATCTCGGTGTTGAGCTTGCCCGAGTGCGGCGGGCACAGTCCCTGCACCTTGGTCGTGATGCGCTCGAGCGCGACAGCGTGCCCGCGCTCGAGGCTGAGCTTCATCGACGGCGCGCCCTCGGGTTCGCAGCCCACGATCAGGAGCCGCGAACCGAGCGTCTGGCGCAGCGCGAGCGACGTTCCCGCCAGCAGTCCCCCGCCGCCCACGGGCACGACCACGACGTCGACCTCGGGCCATTCCTCGGCGATCTCCAGGCCGACCGTGCCAGCACCTTCGATCGTGCGCGCTGCGTCGTACGGGTGGACCAAGGTCGCGCCCGCGGCCACGCGCTCCGCGCACAGGACCTCGCACTGTGCGCGCGTTTCGCCCAGGACCACCTCGGCGCCGAACTCGCGACAGGCCTCGATCTTGTTGCGGTACGCATCCGCCGGCATCACGACCGTGCAGCGCACGCCCGCGCGCTGCGCCGCCCAACTCAGGGCCTTGCCGTGGTTGCCCGAGCTGACCGTGACGACGCCCGCGGCACGCTCGGCGGCGCTCAGCTGGCTGATCTGGTTCCACGCGCCGCGCGCCTTGAACGCGCCGGTCTCCTGCAGGCACTCGAGCTTGAGCCGCAGCTCGATGCGCTCGTCGCCGACGTCGAACGGAACGAGCGGCGTACGCCGTACGACACCGCGCAGACGATCGGCCGCCGCCGCGAACGAGATCGAATCGATGGGATGGCTCACGCAGCGACGAAAGATAGCGCTCGAAACGCGCCGGGGCGCGGGGTGTGCTGCGGGCTGTGCTTTCGGCACAATGCCCAGTCAGTCTCCAACCCACGCGAGCCCGTGAAGACCCTCGACATCGTCACCTCCAACGGCGCCCTGGCCGTGGTCCTGTTCCCCGGCAAAGGCCGCGGCGTCGTGGCTCTGCGCCCGTTCGCCGCCGGCGAGCTCGTCGAACGCGCGCCGGTCATCACGGTCCCCGCGAGCGACGTCCCGGCCCTCACCTCGACCGCACTGGGCCGCTACTACTTCGAGTGGGGCCCGGACGACGACCAGGCCGCGGTCGCCCTGGGCTTCGGCTCGCTCTACAACCACTCCTACGAGCCGAACGTCGCCTTCGAGTTCCGCGAGGACGAGCACGTGGTCGAGTTCCTCGCCCTGCGCGACATCGCCGCGGGCGAGGAACTGACCGTCAACTACAACAACCTGGGCGAACTCGCCGCGAACCCGCTGGGGTTCGACGTGCGCTGAACGCCGCAGCGCGCGCTCACGGCAGGACCGTGAACTCCAGCGCGTTGGAGAGGTTCGTGGCCTTGGGCGCGGGCGGGTCGCGGTACCAAGCCTGCGCCTGCACGAGCTGGCCAGGCGTCGCCGGCGCCGCGAGCGCGCCGCTCGAACTCGCGAGGTACGCGAGCCAATCCGTCGCGAAGGTCCCGTTGCACGTCCCGAGGGCGCCAGCGGTGTTCGAGAGCGTCATGCGCTGCGTCGGCGGTTTCACGCACAGGGTGCTCGAGCTGCCGCTCGCCCAGGGCAACGCAATGCGGCCGCTCACGCCGTAGAAGATCAGGCCCGGACGCTGCGCTTCCGCACCAACCAGGCGCAGGTTGAAGCCCGAGTTCGCGCTCGCGCTCGGTGCGCCTTCCTCGACGAGCGTCGCAACGCAGCCCGCGCTCGAGGTCGCACTGGTGCAGTAGCTCGTCACGCCCTCGAACAGGCGCACGAGGAAGGCTTGGTTGCAACCCTGCGGGTTGAGCGCGCTGCCGACGATCGTCCGGCCGTCGGCGGACACGTCGATCGCCACCTCGAGCTTCCAGCCCGCCAGTTGCTGCGCGAGCCCGTAGTTGCCCTCGAGTTCGTCCTGCAGATCGAAGAAGCCCACACCCTGGCGCCACACGAACGCGCGCGTGCCCGGCGTGCCGAAGCTGAGATAGTCCCCGACGATCACGTCGCCGTCGGCGTCGACCGCGCGCGCGTAGGCGCTGTTGCTGCCGACGACGTTGTCGATGAACACCGTGCCGGTCGAAGCTTCCCAACGAAAAGCGCGCGACTGGAAGCCGTTCTCCTGCGTGTAGCCCACCGCGACGCTGCCGTCGAAGGACAGATCGCTCACGCCCTCCCCCGAAGTTTCTTGCGTGAGCAACTGCACGCCGCTCGCGTCGATGCGCGCAGCGGCAAAGAGCTGATACGCACCGCCGGGGCGCAGGGTCGAGCCGCCGACGACGCTGCCGTCACCGCTGATCGTGTTGAAGTAGAAGTAGCCCTCGGGAATGCCCGGGGCGCGCGGCAGGATCTGCAAAACGCCGCTGCTCAAGTTCCAGCGGAACAGATCGATGTCCGACCCCGGTCCGTAGTAGGTGCCCCGCGTGCCCGTGATCGTCTGACCGTCGTCGCTGCAACCGAAAATCTTGCGCTGAGATCCCAAGAGCGGCGCCAAGTCCACGTAGCCGCCCGTCGCGGTCCAACGCCACGATTCGCCGTAGATCGTGCGGCCGTCGGCCGATATCCCTGTGCACGGGTACAGGCCTGACAACTCGGGCGTGAGCACCACAGTGCCCGAGGTTTCGGTCCAGCGCGCCGCACGTCTGGGCACGGCGCCGTTCGCGAAGCCGGGGTCGTAGACGACCGTCGCCACCGTGCTGCCGTCGGCGCTGACACGCACCGCCGAATAGCCGGTGTTGCCGCTGAAGCCGCAGAAGCTCGAGTTGGTCCCAGGCGCGCTCGCGACGCCTGGAATCGGAAAGAACTGCGCCGACTGCGCGAAACTGGAGTTGGAGAGGACGGCGGCGACGAGCGCCGTTGCGGGAAGGGAGAGCGTGAAGTTCGACATAGAGCCCGCGTTGGGGAGAGTGCTCGGTCGTAGGCGCGGGCGGCCCGCGCGGGGCAGCACTGCGGCCGCTGGCGAGGCGCCAGGGCAAACGTCCAAGCAAGCGCGGCGCCCGGCGGGCGCAGCGAAATCTCGAAAATCCGCGCTGGCCCGCGGATTTCGACGGCCCCGCTGCGGAGCTAGGGGAGCAGCGAGAGCAGGTGGCGCACGTCGGAAAGGCGCGGGTCGTCGGGCCGGAATTGCGCTTCCCACAGCTCCAAACAGGCTCGGTAGTTCGTGCGCGCCTCGTCGTACTCGCCCATCTCGTGCAGCAGCACGGCGAGGTTGCGCCGGTACAGACCGCGCTGCCAATGCCGCTCGGGCAGGACCAACTCCGCGCTCTCGAGCAAGTCGCGCAACTCGACCAGCGCCTCGGGAAAACGGCCGAGCGCCTGGAGCTGCGACGCGTAGTTGTTGCGGCTGAGCAGCGTGCGCGGATGCAGCGGACCGAGCACCTCGGCCCGGCCGCGCGCGGCGCGCGCCTGCAGGTCGAGCGCCTCCTCCAGACGACCTTGCCGCCGCCGCAGCGAAGCGAGGTTGTGCAGCGTCTGCAGCGTGTCGGGGTGGCGCTCGCCGAGCACCTTTGTGCGTCCTTCGAGCGCCGCGTCGAGCAACGCCTCGGCGGGCGCGAAGTCTTTGGCCTGACTCCAGGCGCTGCCGAGGTTGTTGAGCAAGCCGAGCGTGACATCGTGCCGCTCGCCCAGTTGCGCGCGCGCCGCCGCTAGCGCGGGCGTCAGGCCCTCGATGGCCTGCTCGAAACGCCCTTCCTCCGTGAGCAGCCGTCCTTCGATGCTGGCCAGCGCCAAACTCGAGGCGCCGGGCGCGTAACCGTGCTGCGCGCGGATCTGCGCCGCGAGCACGCGCACTTCGTCGGTGCGTCCGCGTTCGAGCAGCGCGCTGGCGCGCGCGACCGCGCAGCGCAGGCGCGTCGGCGCGGAGATCGACGCGTGCAGGTCGGCCAAACGTTGCACTTCGTCGATGCGCGCCAGCGACGCGAGCTGATCGCCGCGCAGCGACTGCGCAGCAGCGATGTCGAGCAGCAGGCTCGCGCGGCGCTCCAACTGCTCCTCACGTTCGCCGCCCGCAAGCGCCAACGCCCGCTCGAGTTGTTCGACGGTGAGTTCGTAGCGACCGAAGTCGGCCAACGCGATGCCGAGCGAGTGGTGCAGCGCGAATTGCACCTCTTCCGCGCCTGCCAGCACGGGCGGCAGCGCGTTCGCCGCGCTGACCAGCGCCGCCTCGACTTTCTCCGCGCCGTCGCGCGAGCGGTCGGAGAAGCGACGGAAGAGCTCGCCGAGAATCTTCGCGCCCTGCACGGCGCGCTGGCGCGCTGCTTGCGACTGCTCGAGCCGCACTTCGGCGAGTTCGCGTTGCTCACGTTCCGCGTCGCGCGCAACGCGTGCGCGTTGCAGCGCCCAACTCGTGCCCGCTACGCCGGCCATCAAGGCCAGCAGAGTCGCCGCGAAGCCGCCCACCAACACGCGGTTGGCGCGCGCGAACTCCGCCAGCCGTCGAGCGGCGCTCGGCCGCGGCGAGAGCACCGCCTCTCCGGCGAGATATCGCTCGAGTTCGTCGGCGAAGAAGGCTGCGCTCCGGCAACGCCGCGCCGGCTCGTGTTCGAGTGCGTGGCGCACGACGCGTTCGAGCTCACCACGGAGCTCCAGCGTCACCGCGGCGCTCGGCTGCGCCTCGCTCGGCGAGCCTTCGTCCCCCGGCGCTTGCGCGGTGAGCAGTTCCCACGCGATGGCGCCCAGCGAGTAGACATCGCTCGCCACGGCGTCGAACGGCGCGCGGCCGTTGCGCCGCTCGGGACTCGAATAGCGCGGCGTGCCGCCGGGCGGCCGCGCCGCTTCGCCGCTCGAGCGCAGCGACCGCGCGGCGCCGAAGTCGATCAACTTCGGTCGGCCTTCGCCGTCGACCAGGATGTTGTCGGGCTTGAGATCGTTGTGCGCACAGCCGCGTTCGTGCGCGTGCTGCACGGCGCGGGCGACGGCGGCCAGCAGCTCGATCCGCTGGCGCACACAAGCGCGGCTCGAGCGCACGTACACATTCAACGTCGTGCCGCGGACGAACTCGAGCGCGAGGTACGCGCTCGAAGCACCGTGCAGATTCGCGCGTCCGGCGTCGAGACAGCGCGCGATGGCGGGGTGCTCGAGCCCGCGCAGCAGTTCAGCCTCCGCGAGCAAGTCCTCGATGGTCTGCGCGCTCAGCGCGCCCGGCCGCAGCAACTTGAGCGCGACCTCGACGCCGCTGCGCGTGTCGCACGCGCGGTAGACAAGCGACGAGGCGCCGTCACCGATCAGCGCCAGTGCGAGGTACGGCCCGACGCGCAATTCGTCGCTGCGGGCGAGCGCTTCCGAGACGCGGAACCCCGAACCGAGCGCACCTGCGTCGAGGAAACTCTCCTCGGCCTCGTGGATTCGGACCAGGCTCTCGACTTCGGCGCGCAGCTCCTCGTCGCTGCCGCAGGCGCGGCGCAGCAACTCCTCGCGCGCCGCCGCCGGCGCCGCGAGCGCTTCGAGGAACAGCGCGCGGATCTGGCTGTGCCGGCTCACCGCGGATCCTTTGCGCTGTCGATGCGCCGCCGCAGCCACGCGCGCGCGAGAGCCCAGTCGCCATCGACGGTGCGCGCGCTCACGCCTTGGATCCGCGCGATGTCTTCGTGCGAGAGTCCGCCGAAGAAGCGCAGCTCTACGAGCTGCGCCTGACGCGCATCGACGCGCTCAAGTTCCTCCAACGCCTCGTTGAGGGCGACGAGTTCGAGCGGATCGGCGCCGCTCGGCGCGCTGAGTTCGTCGGACAGCTGCTCGTCCAGCTCCTCTTGGCGCGCGCCGTCGCCGCGCCGTCGCGCGAGCCGCGCGGTGGCGTGGTTGACGAGGATGCGGCGGATCGCGCGCGAGGCCAGCGCCACCACGTGTGTTCGCTCGAACGCGCCCGCTTCGCGCACGCGCGCGAGCGCGAGGAACGCCTCGTTTGCGAGCGCCGTGGGCTGCAGCGTGTGCGAACGCCGCTCGCTGGCCATGCTGCGGCGCGCGATCGCTCGGATCTCCTCGTAGATCTGCGCGTAGAGTTCGCTGTGTTCGTTCGGCGGCGTGGGCGAGGACATCGATGGCTCTTCAAGCTACCCGGCGCGCGAGCCGTTGGGCCACGCACGAACACAAAGTGCGCGCAACGCGCGCGCAGCGCCGAAAAAGCGAGCTCGGGGTCGCCCGAATCGGCCGACGTTGGCGTCGGCGCCGCTTGCGAGCACTCGATTGTCGGCGTGCGCCGCCGCGCTGAGCTCAGCGCGCACGCAACTGCGCTGTTGCGCCGACTGCCAGATCGAACTCGAAGCATCCATCGCCGACGTACTCGAGCGCAACCGCGCGCTCCTGCTCGCGCGCTTCGAACGCGCCCGCGACGCGCAGCCGCACTCGGCGCGCGGAGTCGGTCGTGTTGCGCACGTTCGCTGCGACGAAGCGCCCGCCGCGCCAAATCAAGTCGTCAACTGCGACCCCGCCGCGCGCGCGCAGGCCGCGCACCTCGCCCTCTGGCCAAGCGCTGGGCAGCGCCGGCAGCAAGTGCAGCGTGTACGGCTCGCCTTCGCGCTCGCGATGGCTCTGCACGAGCATCTCGGCGATCGCCGCCGCGCCGCCGAAATTGCCGTCGATCTGGAACGGCGGATGCGCGCAGAACAGGTTCGCGTACGTGCCGCCGTGGCCGCCTTCGAAACCGCTCACTCGGACGGGCCGCAGCAGCTTCACGAGCAGCGCGTACGCGCGCTCCCCATCACCCAGTCGCGCCCACAGGTTCGCCTTGTACGCCAGCGACCAACCCGTGCCATCGTCGCCGCGGCGCTCAAGCGTGACGCGCGCCGCGCACGCCAGCTCCGGCGTGCCGGACGGCGTGATTTGGTTCCCCGGGTAGAGCGCGTAGAGGTGCGAGATGTGGCGGTGGTGCGGCTCCGGCTCGTCGTAGTCCTCGAGCCACTCCTGCAACTGACCGTGGCGGCCGATCTGGTGCGGCGCGAGCCGTTCCCGCGCACGCGCAAGCTCCGCAGCGAGGTCGAGGTCGCGCTCGAGCGTGTGCGCAGCCTCGATCACGTGGCCGAAAAGTTCGCGCACGATCTGCTGGTCGATGCTCGGCCCCATGCACACGCTCGCGACTTCTCCGCTCGCCGTGCGGAAGGCATTCTCCGGCGAGTTCGACACGGGCGTCACGAGCCATCCGTGGCGCGGCTCGGGGGCAAGGATGTGCAAGTAGAAGCGCGCGGCTTCGCGCAGGGTCGGATAGACACGCGCGAGGAACGCGCGGTCCTGCGTGAAGGCGTAGTGCTCGAACAGCGCGCGCACGAGCCAGCCGCTGCACGTGTTCGACGAGCCCCAACTCGCTTGCTCGCCCGGCGAGGTGAAGCCCCATACGTTGGTGATCGTGTGCGCGACCCAACCCGGCGCGTCGTAGTAGAGCTTGGCGGTGCGCGCGCCGTTCGCCTCGAGCGACTGCGCGAGTTCGACCAGCGGCAAGTGCTCGTCGAACAGACCCGCAGGCAGCGCGGGCCAGTAGTTCATCTGCACGTTGATGTTGAGGTGGTAGTCGCCGTTCCAGGGCGTCTGGTACTCCCGCGCCCACAGACCCTGCAGGTTTGCCGGGAGCGAACCTGCGCGCGACGAACCGCGCAGGAGCTCGAGCGAGTGGCGGAAGTACAGCGCGAACAGGTCGGGGTCGGACGCGCCGCGCGTCAAGGCGACGAGGCGCTCGACCGTCGGGAGCGCGCGCCGCTCGGCGCCGCCCAACGACAGTTCCGCGAGCGCGCGGCGCTCGCGCAGCGGCTCGCCTGCGGCGAGGCGCGCGTCGAGCTGCGCCTCGAGATCCAGCGTGCGCGCGAGCGGACGGCCCAGGCCGGCGAAGTCCGTAGCGGCGGCGAAGGCCAGTTGCACGCGCGTCGCGCCGCGCAGGACGAGCGAGTCGCCCTCGGCTTGAAGAGCTCCGTCGGTGTCGAGCACTCGCACGCGGCCCGAGAAACGCACCGCGTTGCCGCCGCGGCCGTCTTCGAGCGCACCGCGCAGGCGCAGCTCAGCGCCGCGCGCTTCAACCTGCGCGCGTTCGGCGCGCCACAGGCGAATGCGCACCTCGTCAGCCGGCCCGTCGACTTCGCAGTCGAGCACGAGGCGATCGCGCTCGATGCGCAGGCTGCGCACGTGCCGCCGCCCGCGCGCGTCGACGAAGCTCACGCGCTGGCGCGGGCTTGGGCCGTCGTATACGAGCTCACGCTCGTACTCCCGCGCCGCTCCAGCGATGTCGCTCCACTCGAGCTGCAACTCACCGAAGGTCTGGTAGCAGCCGAACTCCGCGGACTTGCCCGCCCCAAACCCCGAGCCTGCGCCGCGGCAGGTGAAGTGCGCGTTGACGAGCCGCTCGGCCTCGACGTTGCGCCCCGCCTCGAGCAACTCGCGGATGCCCGGCAAATGCGTCGCCGCGTCCGGCCGATCGGCGTCCTGCGGCCGGCCCGACCACATCGAGATCTCGTTGAGCACCAGCACGTCGCGTGCGACGCCGCCGAACCAGCTCGCTCCCAGCACACCGTCGCCGAGCGGAAAGCTCTCGACGAAACTGCACGCCGGCTCGCGGCTCCACAGCCGCACGGGCTCGCCCGCCGCCCCACGCGGCTCGCTCATCCGCGCCGTCTGCGCCGCACGCACCTCGACTGCTTCGCGCCGCGCCGCACCGCATCCCAGCGCCACCGCAACCGCTGCCGCTCCTGCCCACTGCTGTGCTCGCCGCATAGGCCGCCGAGTATGCCGCGCCTCGAGCGCGCCGCAGCGGGCGAGGACGCCGGCTAGCGCGCCGCGAGCGGCTCGAACTCGAGCGGCGTGTAGCCGGCATGCACCAGGCGCAGGTGGTCGAGGTCGAGCTCGAGCACTTGCGCGCCGCGCGCAGCGGCGAGTTCGGCCACTTGGCGGCGTTCGGAGGGCGTCAGAAGTGCGTCGCGCGAGCCCAGCGCGAGAAAGAGCGAAGCGGACGTGCGTGAGAGCGCCGCGAGCAGGTCGACGCGCATCGGCCGCGCGAAGAACGGCGCGGCGAACCAGGCCGCGACGGCGCCGTGGCGATCGCGCACCCAGTTCGACGCAGCGCTTTCGGCGCGCACCGGCGCGACGAACACGGCGCGCGCCGGCGCCGCGCCGCGCTCGAGCAGGCTGGCGAGCGCCAGCGTGCCCAGGGACATCCCGCGCAACGTGATGCGGCTGGCGTCGCCGTCGACGCGCCGCAGCGCTTCGTTCCACATGGCGAGCGCGTCCTCGGGCACCTGGCGCGGGTCGCGCTCGCCGTCGGAGGCGCCGACGCCGCGGTAGTCGAAGGCGAGCGACGCGTAGCCGCGCTCGCGCAGAGCGCCGAACAGGTCGTCGATGTCGAAGGAGAGGCCCTGGGCGCTCTGCGGGATCGTCACCGAGCCCGACGAGCCGAGGAAGTGCAGCACGAGCGGCGCATCGGGGCCAGCGGGGACCCAGACGCCGCGCAGGTGCTCACCGCTTGCGAGGCGGACGTCGACGGGCGACGCACCCCAGGCGAGCCGCCGCGGGCCGAGTTCCAGACAGCCCGCGCCGCCCGACATGACCAGCGGCGGCGTCACGCAGCCCAGCGGGCACAGCGCGAGCAACACGACGACGACGAGCGAGACCAGCAGCGCGCGCATGGGACGGCAGAGCGTACGGCGGCGGGTCCGCGCCGGATGCACCGTCGCGCTGTCTCGCACAGCGCAGGGCTCGCAGCGCAGGGCTCGCACAGCGCACGGCTAGCGCGGCGCCGCTCCGTCGCTGCAGCTCGCACGCCGGGCCGCGGCGTGGATGCGATCCGCTGACGCGACGGCCTGCGAGACCCTCGCTGCGAACACGATCCTCCGCCGGGGTCGACGGCGGGGTAGTGGGCGCGTTCCTGGGCGCGCCCGCCCCCGGTTCGAGGCTGTGAGCCGCCGCGGACGCGCTGCGGGCTGCTCCGGCCGCGAGACCGCGCGCGCGGCACGAACATACGTGCAATCCAGCGCAGCAAGTGTGCGCCGCAAACGCTCAACCCATAGCCTCGACGTCGTCGAAACGCAGCGCGGGCGCGCCGAGCTGAAAAGCCCGGCGCGCCCGCGGTTGGAAGCGCTCGCTTGGAGTCGCGGCGCGCGGCTACTCGACGCCGACCAGCTCCTGCCACTCGTCCATGCTGAGCAGGATGTCGCGGCGCTGGCCGCCGAGGTACGGACCGATCAGGCCGACGCGCTGGAGTTGGTCGAGCACGCTGGTCGCGGCGTCGAAATCCAGGCCGAACTCGCGCTGCAGCATCGAGACCGCGACGCGCTGGCGTTCGACGAACAAGCAGCCGGCCTTGAACACGATCTCGTCGACCGTGACGCGCGAACGCGAGCGCGGCCGCGCCGGTGTGAGTTCGACCTGCGGCTCGGCGTCGGCGTCGGCGTCCCGCGCCGTGGACTCGGCTGCCTGCGCGACGAGCTGCAACTCGCCGTCGCGCGTCGGCGCCGGCTCGAGCGCCTCAGCGACGGCCAGAGCTTCGGTCGAACTCTCTGTGCCCGCAGCCGGCAACGTGTCCACGTGCTGCGGCGCGCTGCTCGCGTCCGAGGCCTGCTCGCGCGCAGCCTCGCCCTTGGCCTTCTTGCGCTTGGGCTTGCGCGCGGGCTCGAGCACGACGTCGTCGGCGCCGGGTGCGTCGGCCTGCGGCGCATCCGGATTCGCCGCGCTGTCCGCGGGCTCCGCGCGCGCGGGCTGCGGCGCGACTTCGGGCGCCTCCTCGCTGAACAGCGAGTGAATCACGACCGCCGGCTTGGCGGCCGCGACGCGAGCTTCCTCGGCGACGCGAGCTTGCTCCGCTGCGCGCAATTCCTCGGCCACGCGAGCTTCCTCACGGGCGCGGGCCTCGGCAGCAACGCGCTGTTCCTCCGCCGCGCGGGCTTGCGCCGCAGCAAGCGCCTCAGCCGCGACGCGAGCTTGCTCCGCTGCGCGCAATTCCTCGG
>Ga0169931_10006013_pt1 | contig 18382 bp, 10 predicted proteins | sample Kivu_15m_20L_FD_129675 | JGI IMG/M metagenome (GOLD analysis project Ga0169931, IMG submission 129675) | Freshwater microbial communities from Lake Kivu, Western Province, Rwanda to study Microbial Dark Matter (Phase II) - Kivu_15m_20L... | ecosystem: Environmental > Aquatic > Freshwater > Lake... | reverse complement strand
CGCCGGGGACCGCAGCGCCATCCTCTACACCGTCATCGAGAGCTGCCGCCGCCGCGGGCTCGATCCCTACGCCTACCTCCGGGACGTCCTCACCCGCCTGCCCACGCTGACCAACCACCAGGTGCCGGAAATCACCCCCGCCAACTGGGCCAGATCCCGTCCCGCTCCCCGCTCCCTCGCCGCATAGGTGTCATAGTTTTGCACTATCACATCGATGCACGCAACCGGGGCTGCAGGTGACGCTTACCGTCGAACGTTATCTCGTCGAGCAACGAAGACTGCCGTGCTCCTTGCTCGCGCCGCTCGTGCAGGCGGGAATCCTTTATGCCGACGCACGGGCCAATGCCGTTTTCCTATTGGGCGACACACCGGCCACCTCCGTTGGCGCCGAACTGCGTGGCACGACCGCACAGTCCTGGCGCGGCATGGCTCCCGGCTCCCGCAAAGATCGAGGCTGCTTCTCGGTGTCCACCGCCTCCGCCCAAGCCATCGTGCTCTGCGAATCGGCCATCGACGCCCTCAGCTGTCGCGTGGTTCATCCGACCTACCGTTGCCTTTCCACCTCCGGCGCCAGACCCAACCCAGCCTGGCTCAGCGCCTTACTCCCTCTGGGCCTACCTATCTTCTGCGGCTTTGATGACGATCCCACCGGAAACGCCATGGCCCAGCGCATGATCGACCTTTATCCTTGCCTTCGCCGCCTCCGTCCGCCGGCCAAGGACTGGAACGACGCACTCCGTCTCCACCTTGGCTGAAGCCCTTTGCTTCCGCATTCCTCGCCACGTTCCAAACTCCCTCCTCGGAACAAAAAGCCTCTCTCCTTGGAAAGGAAATCCCTCCGCTCTTCACCCCGGTGGATCACTTCTCATGAGCATACGTGGGTCATTTCTCGTGAGCGCCAACGGTCATGGAGCAGCGGGAGTGACTACCCGATAGAAACGAATTGATCCATTATTGAATAGAGAATCAGTTACCGAAACGGTCCGACCAGTTGGCTCGGAAGGAATATCCATCAGCCGAAGCCATGGGCCGACATTCAGGTCGCCCGAGCAAAGGACGGTATAACTCTGATTTGGGCTGGCGTTGAACTCGAACTCGAAGGTTTCACCAGAAATCCGCGATGACAGAATCTCGATGACATTGTCCGGAAGCCTAGGATTTGTGCCGCGTTCGTATTCTTGCAGGTTGGTGAATCCATCGGCGTCCAGGTCAATGGCGGCATCGCTCGCGTCGAAGGGATTAAGGCCATAGGCCAGTTCCCAATCGTCGGCCATACCGTCGCGATCATAGTCCGTGAACCAATTAGCCGGCTCGTCGCCGTAGCGGGTTGGCTCGCGCCGCTGAAGCGCGGGGCCGAGTCCGTCCGCCAACGTTGGCCACGGTGATCGCTCGTCGTAGCGAATGCTTTCGACCAGGACATATGGGACGAAACCCGCGTCCGGGAGGCCTAGGGGTTGCGGAGGATCGGGCTTGTAAAGCTCCAGACGTTCGCCGCTGTTATCGAGCGCCCCAGCGTAAGGCCCGAAGATTCGCAATCCCGCAGGCAGGCCGTATTTGCCGCGGAAAACCGTGGGGTCGATCACGACTACAAGAATGCGCTCTCCCGCTTCGATCATGATGTTTGGAGGGAACACATACTGGACTGCGTTGGCGATTTTCCATGTGTTGGTCGGAATGAGGGGATCGAACAGGGGCACATTGGTTTGGGCGATGTTCGCCAACTCCAGGAATTCGTCGCCGGAATCCAGCGGGTGATACATGATTTGCGTGAAGACGACGGGACCGACCCTGGGATAGGCGTTCGACGCCCCCTGGCCGGTGCGGAATTCCTCGAGCGAAGATGGATTGTCCACGCCAAACGTGCGCTGGCTCAAAGTCACCAGCGGGCCGACGCCGTTCGGGAATCGTCCAAATGAAACGCCGTTCTCACTCGGACCGAAATCGACGTGGTCAATAAACAGCGTCAAGTTGCCTGCACCGTCCGCCGCAGTGAGCCATACGTTATCCCCGTAAGCCGAATCGAGCGCAAATGGGACAACAGCAGGAGTATTCGTGTCCTTGAACTGGTACTCGAAGAAGACTTTGTAGCCTCCAGGCGGAACAATTGTTCCGGAAGGGATGCGAAATTTCTTCAGCACGGCGATATCGTCGCTGAGGAACCAACCACTGATATCCATTGCAGTGGCTGTCGGATTATGGAGCTCGATTGCGTCTTCGAGTTGCTGGTCAGCATGGGCAAGGACTTCATTGATAACGACGGAGGCGATCTTTCCCACGCCCACCTTGCCCGGCGAACCCAAGTACTCCGTGCTCGAATCCCAATTCAAAGGGTCGCTGTAATCGCTGCGCGGATTAACGATCTCGAGCGAACTGCCGCGGCCAGCGGCGCGGCCTGGCCAGGCACCGGAATTATTGTATGCGAAAGAGAGAATCGTGTTTCCTTGCGGGTCAATGAGAGTAATGCGTTCACCGCCGTTATCGAGCCGGCCGGTGTAAGCACCAGCGAGCTGAATGCCGCTGCCGTAGCGCGAAGCGAACGCGGCAGGATCACTGACGATTACGATCCGCTCACCGGGATTGAGAGTTCCGGACCCAAAGGTAAACTCGATGCCGTCGACAAAGCGACAGCCGGTGAGATCAAGGGAAGTGGCACCAATATTGATCAATTCGATGAACTCGAATTGTTCGCCGCTCACGGGGTGATACATAATCTCGCTGATCCGCAAATTATCGCGCAATTCAGACGTGTTGGACGGGTCGATCAACATGGCATAGTCGAATTGAACACGGATGGACTGAGGCGCGGCGGTTGCCAGAAACAGCCCACCCTGACCGGCGGTTGCAACCGCGTTGAGCGCTTGAGTGGCGATAGTAGTCCAAACATCGTTCGTGCGCCGGTCGAAGAAGAGGCTATCGCCGTTGCGCCGGATGCGAACCACGACCTCGTCTTTGTCGCTTGCGATGTTGGCCAGGGAGGTCAACAAACCGCTTGCGCTTAGCCGCTGGACTGAGAGCAGGTTGCCGTTCTCGATTCCAAAAACGTAGCGATTGGTTGTTCCCGATTCGATGGTCTCGACTTGAAGGCCTGCCATATAATTGCCAAATTGGCGGCTGGCCAGCCGAAGCTTGCTTTGGAGCGCCCAATCGCCTCGGCCGGGGAGGGACCGACTAATAAACGGATAATCCGCGGCGGGATCGGTGAGCGGCCGCGCCAGGTTGTCCAGGACTTGCAATTCCAGCCAGCCGGTCACGTCACTGAGCGAGAACCAGGCGCTGCCAGGTGAATTGGCTCGGTAATCAACGTTCCGAAGGTTCCAGAACTCTTCAAGGCGCACATCGTTGAAGGAGCTGAATCCGTCGCTGCCGTAAACGGCCGCCTCGCGGGTGAGAACTCTTGACTCCCCGGAAGCATCAGTGGCCTGAAGGACGAAGCTGTACAGGCCTGGTCGTGTGAAACTCGCCACGGCTCTGCCCGGTTGGTTCGTATCGAAAAAGGCGAGATTTTGCGGTCCAGTCCACGAGAAAGTTAGCGGTGTCCCTTCGGGGTCAAGGCTGTTACGTGCGTCCAGGGCGAGCGATTCGTGAACTGGCAAATGCCATGAATCTGGACTGGCGTTTAATGCCAGTACCGGGGGAGTGTTGCCTGTTTTGTTAACTGCAATGGATTTTTGTTGGAGAACGTTGCCCCATTGGTCCACAGCCCGAACGTTTAACAGGTTCGCGCCAGTTCGCAGTTTAATTCCAGAGAGCGTCCACGTATTCAGATTATTCCAAACAACCGCGGCTTCGGGCTGGTTGTCGATTTCGACATTGAACACACTGTAAGGTGCCAGGCCGGTAAGCGTGAGCGTGTTTTCGCTGGTGCTAATGGGCTGCCCAGCATTGGTGCTAATCTCAAATGGACGAAGGTAATTAGTGCCCATCCGGTTGCGGCAATAACTCAGGCGGCTGGAAAACCAATTTCTATAAAACGACGAACTGACCGTGAAGGAAGTGCTTGCATCCTCTTCTTCCTGAAGCCAGGCGTTCATGCGCGGCGAATTGAGGGTGTATTTATCCAGCAACTCCGCAAGATAGTAATAGAAGCGACGCAGATTATATGGCTTACTAATGTATGGGCCAATCCCTGCGCGACCGGTGTTATAAAGAACCTCGCTGCTGTTCTGAAACGCCAAGTCGCTATCCCAGTGCAGGAACATGAATTTTCCATCGTTCCAGCGGCGGTACATGTAGCCGTTCTTTCCACGATTCAATGTGAACGAGTCCCAATCTCCGATATAACCCCGGACAGCGGCCATTATCAGCGTAGTCTCGGGATCGACCAGGCGTTCGATTTGCGCCTGCGTGTACGGGGTCGTTGAGACAGTCCGAAACAGGTTGATCAATGCACTGTAGTCGTAATCGTCTTCCACTGTCCGCTTCATCCATTCCGAATGGTAGCGGATCGGATCCTCAGTGCCTTTGTATGACCAATCGGCATTGCGGCTATTGCGCTCCCAGCTGTCGCGAAACCACCATTCGTCATCGATCCGGTAGAGTTCGCCCTGCCGGCCGTTCTCGAAAAGCCGGTCCATCATATCCTTGGCCACGGGCTCGGTGTCCTCGCGCAAGGCAGGAGTGCCCGCGTTGATCATGACGCGAATGAATTCGTTTTCGTTTACCGGATGGCCGAGCAGATAAAGCATGTAGCGGGTGACGCGGTTGTGGTGCATCCGACCCGCGGTGGGATCGTTGTCGAATGTGAATTTCACATGACTGCGGAATTTGCGATCCTCCGGCAGCTTCCATTTTCCCCGGCTCAGATCGCCTCCGCGGGTCCATGGACTGCCACTGTTTCGGATGAGCCCGCCGTAATGCACCTCCTCCTCATTGGAGATAAAGCTCATGTTTTTGTAGTGATTCGACAGGCGAGGAAAGCGGAACTGGTATTTGGCCGTGTTGCCGTTGGCAATGGCATCAAGGTCATAGGCTGAAACGATGAAGCGCGCGGTGCGCAGATCCCGGAGGATGGTCCGATCATCCACGACGTACATCGCCGGACGCAACGCACCGTTTTTGGGCAATTGATAGCTTTGGCTGTTTTGCGCGGTGGCGCGAACGTAAAACTGCACAATGCGTCCATTGACCTTGTGCTCCGTGATCGTTGCAGTGTGAATACCGTCGCCTGCTATTTCATCACCCCCGTTGACACCGTCATCGTACATGGGCTTGCTGGCCCAGGACGCATTGCCGTTTACATTGTCGGCGCGGTGGAACAGGAGAACCGATGCGACAGGTGACTGCGAATTTATGCGGGCGGTGACCTTTACGTCCTGTGTGGATTTGGGAACCGCTGGACTGTGACGAAGGGCTTCAATTTGCGGCGGAGGCGCGCTCTGATAACAGGAGTTGGCGGCGCCCGGGGTTCCAAGGTTTTCGGGCACTTCTAAGCGGAACGCAGCACCGACGCTGTGATCCCACGTCTCCGCGATGAGTCGCGGCGTGCCATGCACCCAGCGCGCCTCGAAGCTCAGTGTCACGCTGGTGTTGGCGACAATGTTCGTGATGTCAATTTCGGCGCGGTTGGCCCGGTTATCACCATGACCATCTGCGATCAGGTGCAATTCCCCATTTCTGAAGAAGCTCGCCGCGTGGGTGCCCTGGCGAAGCCAGCCGGTCGCGCCCGAGCCGGTGGTGGATTGGACGGTGCCATTGACGATCAAGTTCGGCCCCGTGCCATCACGGCGCAGTGAAATGTTGCGAAGAATCGCGTAGCCGTCGTTGGCGAGATGGAGATTGAGTTCTTTATAATCGGTTACGCTGCCGAGGGTATTCAACTGCCGGTAAATGCCAGTTACAGTATATGTTTTAAACGGAGCTTTGTTGGTCTCGTTGCTGTCCCGCCAGGCCGAGGGGAGGCTGTTGTCCAACCACGGATTCACTAACTCTATGCTGCTGCCGCTGCCGTGGGCCAACTCGGGCCAATCACCTCCAAACGAGTAATCCACTTCGTCGGCCAGATCGCCGAATTGGTCGACCAACCGCACCAGTTCTCCGCGATTTGCCAATCGGCCCTGAAAATCACCCACGACTGGAATATCGCCGTAAACGGCCCGCATACGCACAGCGTTGGCGGCGCAGACAAGATAGCCACCGGCGGGAATGGTAGTCCCAACCGGAATCGTGAAGTTCGGTCCATCGGTGAATCGCCAGCCTGAGATATCGACGGCGCTGGTACCACGATTGAAAAGCTCGACGTATTCACCATCCAGTTGATCAGACGGTGGATCGTACATGATCTCGTTGATGAGAATATCAGTGTTGCGCACGGGATCGTTGGAGGCGTCACGCGTGGCGGAGGGTGAGGCATACCACTCCGAAGAACCGTTCGGAAAGGCCTGCACCGAGTCGCGGCCAGGAATCCGCGCGAAGATGTGGCAGTCCAGCACCGTATTGGCTTCGTTGATCAGAAAGAGCGTTGTCTCACTGCCATTGACTGGGAAAGCAGTGTCCAAACTGACGAATGCACCGCCAAGGATACTGCTGGTTAGCGGCTGTTTGTCAGCAAAGTCTCGCCGGGACGAGATATACAGCCCTTCCAGCGATAACGCCGAATTGGTGAGATTGAATAGTTCAATCCAATCGACTGTGTTGGATGAACTGAAGTGGACTTCGTTCAGTTTGAGCGCCGCCGTCAAACTCTCCTGGCTTTCATTCGGCGCGTTGCGAGTTGGTTCGCTGAACAAGAACCAGGAACCGCCACCTGGTGGTTTGCGGCCAAGCGAGCGCCCATCGGGCGGTATCGATGCGCTGATGCCGTTTTCGATCTGCGTTCCGTTCGGCGCGACCAGATAAACGCCGATTGGGTTTGTGAGGCTCAGGCTCGACTCCGCAAAACCGACTGATGCAAATCCGCGCCCCGCGACAATTAAATCGCTGCTAATTGGAAATTGCGTGAAATTCGCGGCGCGATCTGTGAGGTAAAATCCTTTCAGATTTACCGCTGTTGCCGTCGTATTATAGAATTCGACAAAGCCCTGGCCGTCCGGCCCGGGCAAAACTTCATTGATGACCACCCCTGATTGAGGCTGCGAAGGCACAGCGATTTTCAATCGCATCCCGAAGACGACATCGCTGCTCGACGGACCGACCTGGTGCACTTCGACTGCCAGCGTGTTTGTTCCCTGGACCAGGAGGGATGCATTTGCGGGAAAAACGTTGAGTTCTTCTGTTGCGTTACTCACCGTGCGATTGGCCGTGGCGGTGAATCCCGAAATGCCCGCCGCGATCCCTGAGCGACCCAGTTCCTGCCCGTTAAGGTAGTACACGGCACCGTCATCCAGAACCTGATCGACGGTGATGACCGCTGAGTTAAGCGAGCCATTATAGACAAATTTCTTGCGGAGATAAAACGTAACCTGGCCCGCATTGTTAAAGGAGGTGCGAATCCCTGGTGGCGGCAGAGGCGCATCCTCGAAGCCGAAAAGGCCCGGTCCTTCACGCCAGCCGCTGTCGTTGTAGGACGGACTTCTCCAGGCCGTGCCGAGGTCCTGGTTTTGATCGTGGTACTTCCAAACGTCGCCGTAATCCACGACTATTATGCCGGAACTGAGATTGACTTCGGGATTGGTCACGGGCGTTTCCGCTGAGGCGATCGGCTCGGTTCCCGGCGTTCCACCAGGCCGAGCACTTACCGTCCAATTTCGCCAGTCATCGACGGAGCGATTCGGACTTTTTAGAACCAGCGAGTGCCCCGCGCCATCAGCGGCGGGAGACCATTTCCCACGATCAGTGTACCGAACCGTGCAGACCGTGACTCCGTTCTTATCTTGAAGGGTGATCCGTTCACCATCGTCAGCCAGAATGCCCTGCCATGGCCCAAAAATCCGCACCGACGCTGGAATTCCGTAAGCTGCGCGCGTCGTAGGTGTATCCGAAGAAGAGAGTACGATGCGCTCAAAAGCCTTCAGGAAGCTTCCCTGGGGATCTGCCGAATTGAACGCTGGGAACTGATAACTGACACCCTCGGAGAGTCGCCACTCAGCAATGTCCAGCGGCGTCGAAGTGTTGTTATACAGCTCGATGTATTCCGGTGCTCCGTCACGCGGATGGTACATGATCTCGCTGAAAACGACCTGCTCGGCTCGAAGCGACGGAAGGGCGCACAGAGACAAAAGGAAAACAACCGGGTAAACGAATACCGCTCTGACTTTCTTCACACTGCTTCGCATGGGTCTTTATCGCCAGGACGGGCTAGCGCTTCTATCGATGTTTTGGTCAAGGGCTCGCAATTCCTAAAAGCAATTTTTGCGCCATGCTGTTCAACGTTGAACCTGCGACAAAAGATTTTGCTCACCTCCACACCGGCGTCTTCATAGGGTGTATGCATCTTTTCAGGTTTATTTCGCGATGGAGGAATTCGTCGCCCCCGGAACCTGCCGGTATGCTGTGAGCTCGGTGGAGAGAATGGCCACCGAATCTTTCTGAGTAAGATAAACCTCATCCTTGCCCTGAACTGCGCAATAGGTGCCGCTTTGATCATCGGCCTCATTGCCAAATAGAACCGTGTGCTCGCGCTCTGCTGTGTAGGCAGTAATCGTCAGTTTGGGACTCCACAATCCATATTGCCGGTAACGTTCGGAATCGTTAGCGGGAGTTTCAAAGGTCTTGAGCGAAGGCAGATTGACCAATGTTTCCAAAAAGTGTTTGACCGTCTCCTGATTTGCCGCCTCTGTGGAAGGCTCAACCAGGTCCCACGAACCATTCGGCCGCCGCACAAGGGTGAAGCTGTTCCAGTAATCGCGCCGGACTCGCACTTGGGTCAAAGCCGCACGATCGATAGCCAAAATCCGGTTCGCAGTGGACGAGCCCGAACCGGGACCGGAACCCTGGCGCGTATGCTGAGTCCACCACGCAGCGCCTCCTAAAAGAGCAACGGTCAGGAGCAGCCAAGGTGTGATTCTCCTATTCATAATTTGCGTCGGCGATTTATGGTGGCGGCTGTAATTCCGCCGAGCACGACTCCGGGAATGCCGAGCGTTGCCATCCAGAAGACGGTCTTGGCTTTCCGAGCGGTTAGAGGGACTTGTTCGATGTCCGTGGTTTTTGGACGAATTGACAGAAGTTCCTGGCGTCCCGCCAGCCATTCCATGCAATTTATAAATAAAGTCAGATTTCCAGCAGTCCCGATATAATTGTTCGCGGCAAATTCTGAGTCCCCAATAACAACGACTCGCCCTCGCAAAGGCAGTTGGCCGGGATGAGCGCTTTCCAGGAAACGTTCGCAGGCGATTCCCAGGGAAATCGGGCCGCGCCGGTCCCGCTGACTGTTCACTTTGACTTCCTTGCCGGTCTCGTATTCCACCGCCCAGCCGTTTCCTGATGTGTGCATGAAATTGCTCGTGAAGACATAGGGATTACGCTCTTTGTACGCAGAAACAGCGATCCGTCTCGCGCTCGGCAGCACGACAGCAAGCGAGCCCATCGCTTTGCCAATCGGATCGTCGGCAGAAAATCGCGTGAGGTAGAGCGTACTGGGATCAGCCGACGAAACGTGATCTTCGAGATCGACAACAATATTGTTGCTCAAACCGATATTCCATCGATCCAATAGAGGCTCCAATCCTGCCTCAACTCCGGGATCCAAAAGAACGAAAAGCCCGCCGCCGCGGTCGAGAAAGCCGTCTAGCGCCCGCAAGAGTTCTTCGCTCAACTTGTGCTGCGGGCCGGCCAGAGCAACAACAGTGGTGTTCGTCCCGAAGACGACGTTGGTTCCGGGAGTTATCAACTGCGTGTCGACATGCCAACCGAGACGCTTCAATTCTGTCCCTGCGCGAGATAGGCCTGTTTCCTGGGTCTGTTCAGGGCTGCGCTCGCCATGGCCTTCCAGGAACACGGCTCGTCCAGGCGATTTGCGCGTCAACTGAATCAAAGCTGCGCTTACTTCCGATTCCCCCATGAACTGTGGGAGACTCATGACAATCTGGCCGCCCCGCATCACAGCACTTTGATTGATGAGCGAGCGAACAGGAAGTCGCCGAACTTGATCTCCTACTGCAATCACCAATTCGTCCGTCGGCACGGAGGTCAGTTTGTAACGCTGACGAATCTTCTCAAGCTCGCCAGACGCCTTGACCGGATCAATGTAATGGACTGAGATTCGAGGAGAGCGCGCCTTGTATTCTGTCAACAGATCGGAAATCTCCTGTTTCAGGTCAGCCGGTTGCGACATGATGACGTTGATTTCGACCGGAACGGCAAGGCCCTTCAGTACTCCCAATGTTTGCTCCGAAAGCGCGTAGCGTTGAGCGCGCGTCATATCGAGCCGTGCGTAATAGGTAGAGGTCAGGAACATCGCCAGTGCCCAAACAGCAACGACGAGCAGGCTGTTGGTAATGACCGTCAAAGCCACTCCTGCCTGGCGGCGACTAAGTTCGAAACGCAATCGCTCTCGATTGAGCCACAACGGAATTGCGACCGCGATGATTCCAAACACCAGCAGAATGGTTTGATAAAAAGTCCAAACGCCGCTGGTGATGCGCGAGAGGATTGCTTCCAGAAGTGCAAGCATCGAGAGGATGCCAGAGGCGATGGAGATTTTTGGAAACTGCCACGCGGTGCGTTCTTTTGCCGGTGCCGTGCCGAACTTCCAACGGCGCGACTCAACCGCCCGGACCGCTAAATAAAGAAACATCACCGTCGTGCCTACAAAATAGAGGACCGACCGGCTGTCAATAATTCCACGGCGAAAGGAGGACAGATGTTCAAAGACGGCCAGATAGGCCAGCCCTTCACCCAGCCAGCCTCTGAAACTGTAAGAGGCAGTCCCTGCAAGCCAGAGCAGTATACCGCCCACCATGGTTCCCATTGCCGCCAGCACCTGACTCTGGGTCGTCGCCGAAATCATGAGGCCCATAGCCAGCAACATTCCTCCGAGCAATAAGAGTCCGAAATAGCCGCTAAGCGCTGTTCCCCAATCAGGGGAGCCCACACTGGCCAAAATTAACAGATAACCGAATGTGGGGAGAATCATGGCCGAAAACACTGACCATCCGGCCGCATACTTTCCCAAAACTATTTGCCAATCGCTAACTGGATGCGAGATGAGCACTTCGAATGTTCCCGTCCGCAACTCCTCCGAAAGCAGTCGCATCGTCACCAGTGGGACGACGAAAAGGACCAGTATCCCAAACGATGAGAACGTATATCGCAAAGTAGCCTCGTGGGATAACGACAGATTGAGGGAGAAGAGATAACCGGCAAGCGTAAGATAAAGCCCTGCAATCGCGAAGCCAGTGGGCGATAGGAGGATACTCCTCCATTCTCGCGCGGCTATTTGCTTAATCAAGCTCATAGAACCAGGCCTGTCGTGACATTCGTAGTCTCACCGTTCCGTACACGCTGAGACTTGATACAGTCCACGAAAACGTCCTCAAGGGTAACGACCTCGCGAGCTAGCTCCTTGACCTCAATACCGGCTTCGGCAAGCATGCGTGAAACTTCCAAACGTGGGTCCTCGCCACGGCACCGCAGCCGGAACCGGGCAAAAGAGCCGTTCTCGGTGTAATCTTCAAGCGTGGCACCGGTAATTCGATCCACCAGTCTGGGCAGCACGATGGGAAGGGTGGATGCGCGCCGGCATTCCACCGTGTAACGACTGGCCACATCCGCACGGAGCGATTCGGGTGAGCCTGAAGCGATGACTTGCCCCGCGTTCAAAATAATGACTGAATCACACAGGAGTTCGACCTCGCTCAAGATGTGACTGGAAATAAGCACCGTGTGTTTACCCTTAAAGGAAGCGAGCAAACTTCGAAATTCACGCACCTGAAGTGGATCAAGGCCAACGGTGGGCTCGTCCAGGATTAGAACCTCCGGGCGATGAACGAGAACAGACGCCAGACCGACCCGCTGTCGGAAGCCTTTCGATAAAGTTCTGATTACTCGTTTGCGTACAGACTCAAGTCCGCATGGCCCGACAACCTCAAAGACCGACTGATCGATATCTGATCCGTTTAGCCCTTTCATCGCCGCAGTCCAACGCAAGTACTCCAGTACGGTCATTTCTGGGTAGAGGGGACAGTTTTCTGGCAAATAACCCAGATGTCGGCGCACTTCGATGGATTGAGTGAAAACATCAAAGCCGCAAACGCGCGCCCTTCCGCTGGTGGGCGGAATACAGCAGGAAAGGATTCGCAACGTCGTGGATTTTCCCGAGCCATTCGGTCCGAGCAAACCCACAAGCGCGCCGCGCTTCACCGAAGCGGTCAAATCGATCAAGCCGGGATGTTGCCCGTAGTACTTGGTCACACGCTCCAATTCAATGACACCGGCTTCGCTCATGGATCGAAGACGCCTCGCAGCACAAAAAGTGAATACTCATACGCCGCGAATACGAGCAGGAGAAGACCACCAGTGAGGCGGCCAGGCTGCCTTCCGACCATCAAGGGGAATAGGGGAATGATCAGCAACAGCAGCATGACTGGAAAATCAAACAACCGGTTTGCAGCCGTGACAGGCAACGGTTTTGCAAGGGCTGAGACTCCTATAACGCCTAAGAGCGTATAGATATTTGCACCTAAAATCATGCCGACGGCCGTGTCGAGATGGCCCTGCCGTGACGCTGCGAGCGCGGCCACAAGAGTGGGAATTGACGTGCCAGTAGCGAGCAATGTTAGTCCGATCACCGCATCACTGACTCCCAGCGAACGCGCCATCTCGATGGCGGAGGACAGGACCCATTGACCGCTAAGAACGAGAATTGGCAAACTCACACTGACCAGCAAAACAAGCGCTGCCCAGCGATGCCGTGCGCCAGGTGCGTGCTGGAGCGCAGCAGCGGCCAGCTCTTCCGCCTCGCGAGCGAGTTCAGGCTCGCGACGGCTGGCCGCAAGAGACCAGGCGAGATACAGAGCCAGCAGAATCAGTAATAACAGCGCTGTGAAGCGTGTCAGGTCAGTAATGACCGTGAAGAAATAGAAGGCGATGCCGGCCAAAATCATCGGGAATCCATGGTCACGAAGCCAAGGCGTTTGCACCGGCACGCGAGTGAGCCACAAACACAGCCCCAGTGTGAGTCCGGTATCGAAGATAATCGACCCGACCGCATTCCCGAGTGACAGTCCCGGTTTTCCCGACAGCGCGGCGGTCACTGATACCGTCAGTGCCGAAACATTGGTCACAAAGCCGACCAAGACCGCTCCCACTGCGTAACGGGGCATATGAGTCTCACGGGCGATGCCTGCGACGGCTCGGGCGAACCAGTCGGCCGCCTTGCTCAAAAGGAGCACCCCAATCGAAAACTGGAGTGTCAAACCGATCACGGCTTAGTCTCATTTCGTTGCTCGCCCTGCAGCCTTTCGGCTGCTCCAATTCGCCGGGCCATTTCCAGAGGATTGAACCAATCAAAACCTGCGCTCGGAAAGGTGACTTCGCTCAAATTCATTTTCTTGAGGGCCTCCAATGAAACCAAATTCTGGCTGCCGTCGCCGGTCAGTGCGGCATTCAGGAGAAGCGTGCCTGCGGCTTCTGCTTCGAGCATGAGCTTTTGGCCTTCGGCTTTTTTCTGCTCCGCGTAAAGGTCCGCTTCCGCACGTTGGTTGGCTGCGTACTTGTTTGCTCCAGCTTTGATCGTGTCTGCCTTTACCTGGGTTTCGGTTTTGATCTGGGAAATCTGAGCTTCAGACTCCCGTTCGATCTTCTGCACTTTGGCTGTGGTTTCAGCCTGGATTTTTGCGACTTTTCCTTTCTCCTCCGCCGCGCGAGCCTTCGCTTTCTCCAACTCGACGCGCTGATCGGCAATCTTTTTGTCGCGAATCAGGTTTTCATAATTTGGTTCAAATTCGACCGTTTCCACCAGGAAATCGATCAGCTCGATTCCAGGAAGTTGCAGTCGTCCCCGAAGAACCTGGAAGCTTTCCAATCGGGCCGACTCCCTCTGCTTGGGATCGTAAAACGCTTCTGTCTTCAACCGACCGAAGACGACACGAGCGGCATCCTGCGCAAGGCTGCGCACGACCCCCTGATACCGATCTCCAGGGCCAGAGTCCTTGAGAACTAAATGAGCTTTGTTATCGGCAATCCGGTAAAAGACTTCTGCGGTCACAGCGACTCGATGGCCGTCTGCCGACGTGACCTGGAGTGCTTCCTCGCGTTCCACAGAGCTAACTTCGGCTCCCAGTTTAGAAAAACGGAGACGCTGGGCTGTGCTCGGAAACCGGTGCCACGTATCCAAGGGCCAAAGATAACGATGGTAGCCGGGCTGATAATCCGTTTGCACAACCCCTTTGTCGCTGCCAAAATTTACCGTCCGGACACCGATTTCATCCGGCTTGACGCGCGTGCATCCTGTGGCAAGCGTCCCAAGGAATAGCACGAGAACAATTTGCAATAGCGAAGCCTTCATACGTTTATTTGAGTTGAGGCGGGAGAAGAGGAGCGGGACTTGGGGCATTCGAAAGTCCCGGTGGCAGCGGGGGAAGCGGGGGCAAATTCGGAGCTGCTTTGGGTTGTGATGATTCCGAGTGAGGTGGTGCTTTGGAGACGCCGGTTTCATTGGGTTTAACGCGCGTGCAGCCCGTGGCCAACACGGCACAAAAGAACGCGAGCGCAATTTGTAGTGGTAAGACGTTCATTTATTTCGGTTGCGGCAAGACAAAGGACGGGGGCGAGCCGGGTGGGGCTGGGAAACCGGGCGAATTGGGAGAAAGATTCGGAACAACTGGGGGAAGACCCGGCCGTGATAAACTTGGGAAAGGCAAATTAACGTTTTCCTGAGATTTTAGTTGCTCTGAGCTTTTGGGCTCAGTTGGTTGCACGGAAAATTGTTGGACCAACGGCTCTCGCGCGATCGGGGTTCCAACCAAACGCACGCCTTCCAAACGCTTCGCATATTCCAAGCCAACCAGATTCAATCCGCCTTCACCCTTGAGCGCCTGCCTGCGCTGCTCAAGACCGGCCGCTTCAGCGAGCAATACCGCGCGCCTGCCCTGGGCTTGCGCGGAGGCGGTCAACAAGGCTGCGTCCGCCACTAGCTTATTGGTCGTGGCATACCCATCTGCCTCACGCTGGATCGTGTCAGCTTCCGCTGAAGCCTGGATCAAGCGATTCGTGCTTTCACCCTGAGCGGTGGCAATCTGCGCCAAGCCTTTGTGCTGAGTTTCCACCAATTGGCGCGCCTGATCTTGTAGCAGCGCTTTAGCCTGGGATTGCTGCTCTTCGACCTGCTGGTCCGCCAGTTTCTTCTCTTGGATGACTTGTTCGTATTCCTGATAAAAACGGAATTCACCGGGAATCATGGCGATGATTTCAATGCCATGGGGCGAAAGCAGTTCGTTCAACTGTCGCAGGGCCGCCTGAGCGCGCTCGTTCCGCCGCGTGGCGTCGTACATCTCTTCCGTCGTCAGTTGCCCGAAGGACGTTAAGCAAACATGGCGCGCGAACGGTTCGATCCAAACCTCGGCAAAACGGTTTTCCGCTCCGCTACGCCGCAGCACCTTCACGGCCTCGCTCGGAAGAAGTTTGAAATTAATCGAAACGTCCACGCTAACGCTGCTTCCGTCGGACGTTTTCAATTTTAGATCTCGACCCGCGCCGCCTGGTGCCTGAGCCCAAGTCAAATCCAAACGCTGGATGGTCTTGTCGAGGACGTAAAAACTAGTGAGATAGGGCAGAAAGATGTAATAGCCTTCGCGCTCCTTTAGAACGATTCGACCGGTAATGTTGTGAACCATGATTCCCACCTGATTTTCATTCACGCGGCCAATGCCCTGGCGCAGCAAAGCAAGACAAAACACCACCAGCATCACTATCATCGCTTTGCGGAGAAGTGCCCGGATGGGCCACTCGTCAGGATGAAAAATCTTCGTGGCGTCGAATACGGATATTATCCTCTTCCGTAACGGGATTCCTGAATCAGGACTCGAAGTGCGCTCCTGCGTCGGAGGGGGCTGTGCGTTGTTCATAGCTGTACAATCGACCTCAGAGCGGTTCTAACCGCCGTCAGCGAAACAAAACGATCAATCTCATCACCAACTATTGGCGGAGACTGTTGTTCACATATTCTGCACCAGACGAATGCCCACAAAGGGGCAGGCGACTCTCGCGTTTGTTTACTCATCTCCGGTTGTTGGGGGCTAAAATTCGCTGCTTTCCTGAACAAACTTCAATCGGAATTCCCAACGGATAACGAACTAGGAAATGCACCTAAGGTGTCGTCTGCCGCGGAGTCGCGGCTGTGCACTCTAACTGAGAGCACGTCAGTCGGGCTGCGCAACTGCCCGCCCCTCGACCCAGTTTGTCGCATATCGCACGAGGTCAGCGGCTCCAGCAAGTCCGAGTTTATGCTTAATGTTCTCGCGGTAGGTTTCGATCGTCTTGAAGCTCAAGTTTAGTCTCTCGGCAATGTGGCGCGTGTTGAGGCCGGCTCCAAGCAATTGAAAGACCTGCAGTTCCCGGTCGGTGAGGCTCTCCAGCCCAGGTCCGGCCGTTGCCGGCCGGCTTTCGATGGTTTTTTGAACGAGTCGAATTGCGAGCTTTCGGCTCAAGTAAAGCTCACCTTCCAAAACCGCTCGAATCGCGAACAACACTTCTTCAGTTGCCTCTTCTTTCATGATGTATCCGCGAGCTCCCGCCCTTAACACTCGTTCCGCGTACAGCATTTCGTCACATTGCGAAATGACCAGGATCAGCAGTTTTGGAAACCGGGCCTTCAAAGATTTGATCAATTCCAGACCGTCTTCACTTCGCAGGCGGAGGTCAAGCAACAGCAAATCGGGTTTCTGTCTGACGACAGCGTCCTGTGTCGTGGCTCCGCTGTCCGCTTCTCCGCAGCATGTCATGTCCCTTTGCCGGTCGATAAATTGGATCAGACCGGCCCGGAGCAGGGGATGATCGTCAACAACAAGAATGCGTCTCTTTTGCATTGGAAATTTTGGATGAATGGTTCACTTGATTCAAATCAATCTGCTGCTGCTTCGGGAGCGGCACGATACAGTGCAGCGTTGTCCCGCTTCCAGGGACGGAACGAATATCGATTACGCCATTCAGAGAACGCGCCCGGTAACGCATAATACCGATTCCCCTGCCTGCGATTGGCTCATCCGGACAAAACCCGATACCGTCATCTTTGACCTTGAGCGATACCTGCGTGGCATCGACGTTCAGTTCCACTTCCAGGCTCGCGGCATTCGCATGTCTGACCGCGTTGCTGATCGCTTCCTGGGCGATCCGGTAAAGTTGCAAGCTCGCCGTTGGCCCGAAAGGCATCTCCAATTGGCTGAACGTGAAGCTACACTGGATGCGGCCCAAGCCTTCAGTATCTTTGATCAACCTATCAAGCGCGGCAGTCAAGCCAGTTGCTTCGACATCAACTGGATCAAGGCCCCTGGCCATGTGGCGAATCTGCTGAGTCCCGCGATTCAACAGTTTGACAATTTCTTCTGCTTGCGAACCCTGCTGCGGCGATTTCGTGACCAAGTCTTCGGACAGCATCTTCGCTTTCAGAGCGGAATAGGTTAGAACCTGTCCCAGTCCATCATGGAGCTCATGCGCGATACGTTGTTGCTCCTGGCTGCTGATTTCCATCACCGCTTGTTCAACGCGCGACCGCTCCTGCATTTCCGCGTGAAGCGCAGCCGTCTTCTGTTGCACCGCTGCTTCGAGGTTTTCGTTCAGCCGCTTGATAGCGGTTAAAAGGTAAATGACGAAGACGAACAACGAGAGTCGCACGACGGATTCCCAGAACGGAATCGTTGGATGATCGAAACCATTGCTCGCCGAAAAGTCTGCGATTAACCAGGCGATTGTGCTGGCCACCGCAATCAGAAGACCCTCCGCTCTACCCGCATACCAGGTAGCGAAGGCAATTGGCAGCAGATAAAAAACAGCCAGCGAAAACTGAGTGCCGGTCGCGGAGTCCACCGTCCCAAGCAAGACGACACAGATTATTGCGGCTGCGGCAATCCCCTTCCGGGACTGCTTCCGCACGAAGGAGTCAAACTTAGTTAAATTCGCTCCCATATTCATTGTCTCCGGTCATGTACGAGCGTTGCGCCGGAGAAGCCAATCGGAATTTCTCACCGAAAGTCCCTTAGGACACTCACCTAAGGTGATCAAGTCTAGTCTCCGACAAAAAAGACGTCCGGCCTCGGTGTTCACCCTTAAGTGCCTTTCCTGCCCGATTATCCGGTGATTACCCCGATTGGGTTCTCACGATTCGCCAAGGAATTTACTCAGGTGCGGCACTTTGCAAAAGAGAACATTTGCGGCCGCTGTTCGTGCCATTGGGGTGCTGACTCTGGTTGATCGAGTTAATTTCCGGTTCCTCGCTACTTTCAGTGGCTGGCTAGGGAGGGGAAATTGAGTTTGCCGGCAACGAAGTAGAGCATGGCAATCATGTAATCCT
>Ga0169931_10006012_pt1 | contig 18382 bp, 20 predicted proteins | sample Kivu_15m_20L_FD_129675 | JGI IMG/M metagenome (GOLD analysis project Ga0169931, IMG submission 129675) | Freshwater microbial communities from Lake Kivu, Western Province, Rwanda to study Microbial Dark Matter (Phase II) - Kivu_15m_20L... | ecosystem: Environmental > Aquatic > Freshwater > Lake... | reverse complement strand
TAATACATAAGAAGTCTTCTTATATACTTAATATATAAAATTGTTCTTAAATGCACTTATTATTTTAAATTATATATCTTACCATCTATACTTTTCTTCATGCAAATATATTCATAAAAAATTGATTTTTATTATATATATATTCGTTGTATTACTAAAAATGTTTAAAAATATAAATAACTCATATTTATTATTAAATAATAAATTTTTATGGAATAATTTCCATAAAAATATGGAAAGAACAGAAATAATAAAAAATATAACTAATAATGGTTTATTTATTAGAAATATACAAAATCCAGATGAAGAACTACAATTATTAGCAGTAAAAAATAATGCTTCTGCAATTCAATATATAAAAAATCCAAATAAAGATATTCAATTAACAGCAGTAAATTCAAATGCTTTTGCAATTAAATATATAAAAAATCCTGATAAAGATATTCAATTAGCAGCAGTTAAATCAAATGGTGAAGCTATTCTAGATATAATAAATCCTGATAAAGATGTTCAATTAGAAGCAGTTAAATCAAGTGGTAAAACTATTATATCTTTAATAAAAAGTCATAAAGATCTTTGCTTTATTCTTAATTTTGTTATGGGGTGTTTTATCTTAAAAACTTCTGTTGATATCTATTATAAACATTTCTATTAAATTCTATTAATATCTTTAATAAAATTTGTTAAAGATCTTAACTTTGCTTTAAATGTTATTATGTGTTGTTTATCTTAAAAAATTCTATTGATATCTTAAAAATTTGTTGTATATCTTAAAATATTTTTTTTAATTAAAATAATCTAACAATTTTTTTGTACTAAATATTAATATAATAGATTATTTAAGTAATGCATTTTTTATTTTATAAAATTTTATATAAAATTTTATATAAAAATTATATATAAAAATTTTACTATAAGAATAATAATATAATAATATTCTATGAATAATAATTTTATTTTTATTTTATCTTTTTTATTTTTTAAAATTATTAAAATATAATTTTAAATTTGTATTATTAAGAGAATATAATAAAAATACGTTTGAACAATATAAAAATAAATATATTTATAATAATAATAATATATTAATCATAAATAGATTAAAATAATAATTTAATAATAAATTTAAAATTTGATAAAAATTATTTAATTATTGAGATAATTATATTAAAAAACAAATACAATAAAAATATTTCAAATTTTTTTTCTATAAAGAGTATTTATTAATCTTTTAATGTTCTTTAATAAGAATTTTAATATACTTAATTTTTATTAGTCTTTTAATACACTTTAATACTTCTAATATAGTTAATTTTTATTAGTCTTTTAATATACTTATTACTATAAAAATTGATTTTTATTATATATTATTTGTATTACTAAAAATGTTTAAAAATATAAATAAGTTATATTTATCATTAAATAATACATTTCTTTGGAATAATTATTATAAAAATATGAAAAAAATAGAAATAATAAAAAAAATAACTAATAATGGTTTATTTATTAGAAATATACAAAATCCAGATGAAGAACTACAATTATTAGCAGTAAAAAATAATGCTTCTGCAATTAAATATATAAAAAATCTTGATAAAGATATTCAATTAGCAGCAGTTATATCAAGTGGTAAAGATATTATAAAACGTTATAAAAATCTTACCTCATGGGTTAATGTTATATTAAATATTATTGTACCTTTTTTAATATGTTATAAACATTTATAAAGATCTTAAATTTGCTTTTGATGCTATTATATATTATTATATCTTAAAAAATTATTAAATATTTTAAAATATTTTTTTTAATTAAAATAATCTAACAATTTTTTTGTACTAAATATTTATATAAAAATTTTACTATAAGAATAATAATATAATAATATTCAATGAATAATAATTTAAATAAAATTAAATATTGGAATTTAGAAGAAGAAAATCAACTAATAAATGAAATTAATAATCTTGAAAATATTAATAATATATTAAAAAATCATGACAGAAAAATTACTGGTATTATTATGAGAATTGAAAAAATTATTAATGATCCCACAAAATCAAAAAATCTTATAAATATTGAACAAATTACAGAAAAATATTTAAAAAATTCTAAACCAACATATTTAATTGATTATAATGAATTGTATTTAAATATTTTAAAATTTAATTCTCTACAAGAAATATCTTCTAATTATAATAATGTTTCTGAATCAAATATTATTAATGTATTAAATAATTTACTAAATAGAGAAAATATTGATGTTTCTAAAAAATTAAGAATTAAATGTTTGCTTAATAATAATGATAATTTAGAATTTGCAAAAAATATTTATAAAGAAAAAAATAATAATTCAAATACTAATACTAATGCTCATTCTTTTAATAATAATTTTGATAATAATTCTTCAAATATTAATAGTATTATAATATGTCTATTAAATGAGTTTAAGTCAATAAAAATAGATTTATTTGATATTAATAATAGAATTAAAATTATTATGGAAAAAATATGTAAAATTGAAAAACAAAATCTTAAATACGAAAAAAATAATAAAAATGAAAAAAGTAATAATAATTATAAAACAACTAATATTACAGAATATGAACAACTAAATTCCATACCAATTCAAAGTAAAACAGAAAATATAAAAATAATCAATGATGATGAAACAAACAGTGAAATTAATAGTAAAGAAAATAATATAAATAATAAAACAAATTTAATTTTATATAAAACAAATAAAAAAAATAAAAAAAATAAAAAAAATATTATATCTGATTTTGATAATAATAGTAATAATAGTAATAATTTAGATATAAAATTACAAAATGAAATATAAAATATAAAATATAAAATATAAAAAATAAATAATTATTTTTTATGACAAAAACAATATTTATCAATACAACATAATTTACATATTATTAGAATTTTTATTTATAGAATATATTGATGATTTTAATAGTATTATTAAAATCATTATTTATTATTTTTTTGTTTAAATTTATCCATTTAATAATATATATTTATTTTAATTTTTAATTCATATTCATAATTAATAAAAATATTTGGATATTTATCAATTATATATTTAGAAAAATTATTATTAATTTCTTTATAATTACTATTTTTACAATTATCTTCAATGTTTTTTAATAAATAAACTAGTATTCTTTCTTGAAAATATTTATTTAATATATTATCAAATGATTTAGAAAAATTTAATGCTAAATTTATTTGTTCATTTAATATTAAAAAAATATTATTATTTAAATTATTACATTTTTGTTTTTTTATTTAAAAAAACAAAAGAATAATCATAAAATAAATTTATTTTATTAATTTCATGATTATCTAAATTAATTAATTGTATATTATATTTATTAATTAATGACTTAAAATATTTTATAATAAACTTTAATATATAAAAAGATCTAATAAAAAAAAATTGAATATATATTGGTATATATTATTATAATAAATTAATATACTAATATAATAAATATTTATAATTACCAATAATTTTTATTAGTAATAAAAATGGTAAAAAATATATTAGGAGGAAAAAAATATAAAAAAAATAAAAAAGAGTCATATTTAAAAAGAGAACTTATATTTAAAGAAGATGGGCAAAATTATGCAAGGGTTATTTCATTATTAGGAGATTCAAGAGTTAAATGTCAATCTTTAGAAAATAATCGTGAAATATTTGGACACATTAGAGGAACTTTAAAAAAAAGAGTTTGGATTAATATTGGTGATATTGTTTTAATATCAATTAGAAATTTTGATAACAATAAGTGTGATATTATTCATAAATATACTTTTGAAGAAGTAAATATATTAAAAAACATGGGACAAATATCACCTAATATTAATTTACAATCATCATCTATTGAAATTTCAAATTCTACTGATTGTGATATTGATTATGGATTTGATTTCATAAATGCATAAATTTTTTAATATATAATTATTTTTTTATATAAAAAGATTTTATTAAAGAATAATATAACAATTTATATTCTGTTAAAGGAAATAAATTTTTAGTATTTATATTTAGAGAATTGCGTATTTTAAATGCTAACTGTTTTCTATAATATCTGTTCTAATATATTAATTAGACTACTAAACTAGTCGTCGCGTCATTTAATTTACGTTATACTTTATCATTTAAGACACTAAATTCTAGAGGCAACAGTCTTGACTAATAAACATCAAAATATTTATACTTGATTAGTAAATGTTTATTATTCTATCAGTAAACTGCTTAATTATTACTTTTAATTAAACAGTTATTTATTTTTTGTACTTTTATTAACTTTTTCTGTTAATTTTATAGCCTTTTTAACATTAGTTTTTTGTTTTTCTCTTTGGAATTTTTTTGGTCTTGATTGATGATCCAAATAATATTTTTTAATAGTAATATATTCATATAAGCATTCTTATTTCTATTCACTCTTGTGTACTTTTCGGTTTCCTCTTTCATTAACACTTGGTGAAGAGATTTTAAATGTTTTCCTTAGAAAAAAGAAAATTTAATTAAAATTTCATTAGATAATTAAAAATAAAATATTGAATTAAATTTTAATTTAATAATTATTATTTAATTTATTATTTCATAAAATATTATAGAGTTATTATATAAATATTATATATTGTTATTATAAATAATCCTTACAAACATCATTATAAATTTTTAATTTAATTATAAAAAAATTGAAAAATAAACTGCATGAAGAGTTAGTAAAGAATAATAGTGTAATCTTATTATTCTCTAAAAGTTAAATAGAAACCGTGCAAGTAAAAATACAAGAAAAGTAGAACAACAAATGGAACAACAAATGGAACAACAATATGAAGAGTATAATTTCTCGGCAAATACATCAAATGTTATGAGTATTTTAGTTAATAGTATTTATACAGATAAAGATATTTTCTTAAGAGAACTTATTTCAAATGCATCAGATGCAATTAATAAAGCATGTGCATTAAATTCTAAATTTAAAATAGATAATCAAATTAAAATTTCTTATAATCAAGAAACAGAAGAAATTATTATTCAAGATACGGGATGTGGAATTGTAAAAAAAGATTTAGTTGAAAAAATTGGTTCTATTGGAACATCAGGAACTAAACAATTTGCAGAAGCTTTAAAACAAACTAAAGAAAAACTAATTGGACAATTTGGTGTAGGTTTTTATTCAGTTTATTTGGTTTCAGATAATATAAGAATTATTACTAAACCAATTGAAGAAAATAAAATTTGGGAATGGACTTCAAAAAATGTATCATCTTATTTAATAAGAGAATTAGATAATTATTCTGAATTAGATGAATTTAATAATGAAACTTTTACAAGAGGTACAAAAATTATTCTTAAACTAAAATCAGATGCAAAAATATATTTAGAAGAAGAACATTTAATAGATATTATAAAAACTTATAGTTCATATATTGAATATCCTATTATGTTTGAAAAACATGTTAATGTAGAAAATTCTGAAGAAAAAAAAAAAGAATGGGTAAAAATGAATTGGATTCCTTTATGGACTAGAGAAAAATCTACAATTTTAGAACAAGATTATATTGATTTTTATCTTGACAATATTCAAGATAATTTAGATCAATCAGTTAAAGATCCTCCATTAATGTTTAAACACTTTAAAGTTGAAGGTACAATTAATTTTACTGCATTATTGTATATTCCAAAAAAAGCTCCATTTAATCTTTTTGAACCATCAAAAAGAGGTCAAAGTATAAAATTATATACAAAAAATGTATTAATTACAGCAGATCATAAAGATTTATATCCTAAATGGATGGAATTTATTAAAGGTATTGTTGAAACTTCTGATATTGAACTTAATGTATCAAGACAAACAATTCAAGAAAGTCCTAAATTAAAAAAAATTCATAATCAATTAATTAAAAAAGTTATTGAAATGATTGAAGAATTATCAACAGATAAAAAAAAATATTTACAATTCTATAAAGAATTTTCTTGTTCACTTAAAAATGGTATTCATGAAGAGTTTACACGTGAACAATCTAAATATACAGAACCATCAGATAGAATGATTGGAAGTGGTTTTGGTAAACGCATGATGAAATTATTAAGATATCATACATCACATGGAAGATTTATTGGTTTTGATGAATATGTTAATTCTATGAAACCAGATCAAAAAGCAATTTATTATATTGCAGGAGATAAAAAAGAAGCACTTGAATTATCTCCTTTTATGGATAAATTAAAATCTTTAGATTATGAAGTATTTTATTTTGAAGAACCAATTGATGAATATATGAAAGGATTTTTAAATGAATATAAAATTAATGAATATGGAGATGGAGAAATTACAGGAATCCATGATAATGGTTTTGATAGATTTAAAGATGTTGATATGAAAGATTTAAAAACCAAATTATTTGTTGATGTTACCAGAGATAAATTATTAATTCCAACAAGTTCTGAAAATATTGATACATATCAAGGAACTAAATTATGTGAAAAATTAAAAACTTTATATTCAAATTTAGGAATTAATTTCTTTGAAGTTAAATTAGATGAAAAATTTACTTCTGTTCCTGCAGTTATTGTTAATCATGTACACTTATCTGCTCAATTAGAAAAATTATTAAATAATAGTTCTGCAACAAAACGAAATGAACAATATAAACCAGTTTTTGATCGTAAAGATATGTTAATTTCTGATTCTAATAAAGTATCACAATATTTATATCAAAAATTATGTGTGGAGAATATTCCATTAGATAATCCAGATATTATTGATAAAGCAATGACAATTTATACTTGTGCTTTAATTGCAGGTGGTTATGAACCTGATAATGCTTTTAGATTTATTAAAAAAGTTAATGAATTATTATGTTTGTCATTTTAAGTTATATTTTATTTTTATAATATTATTTATTAAACAATAATTTTTTATAAATCTCCATTAACCCATTGAACTGAACCACCTAATACATTTGTACTTTGAAAAATATTATTAAAAAATGATGTAGCACCAGTATCAGTTAAATAATTAATTTCTTTCCATCCAGAGGCAGTAGCAATAGGTGGATTATTATCAGTTGGTGATGATTGATAAAAATATAAATTAGGACTATTATTATTATTTGTTCCACCACTATTTAATAATGAATTATAAAACATAGATGGTAAAATCATACTAGTACCATATAAATTATAATTTTTGTTTTGAGATAAATAAAATACAAAATTATCATTTGAACCAGTATTAGCCCATAAAATATTATAATTTGCACAATATTCAACAGTGGTACCAACATTTTGAGTATATAATTGAGGACTAATAAAATCATATGAACCTGTTTTATCTGATAAAATTTCAGATATTACTTGTTGACCTGTACCATTATAATTAGAACATGAATGTGCTATAGTAACAATAATAATCATTTCATATCCATTAAAATTTGAATTAGAATTATATTTTATATAATTAAATAAATTAATAAAATCTTGTCCTGATGAACCTGTTGAACCTGATATATTATCCCATGTTTCAATGTCAAATGTTAAACTATTAAATGAATAATCAATTTTTCCTGTTCCATAACCAGTTAATGTGTTTCCTGTTGTTTCTGTATAACTAAACATTACATTACTTTTTGTACATGCTTGATAAATTGAATATATAGCACCTGAAGTACCAGTATTCCAACCACCTGTATTTGCAACACCTCCACCAAAACATAAACTTATTAAAAAATTTTCTATATTATTTGACTTAAAATAATTCATTGCATTTGTATACATATTTGTTTGTGTTGTGTAATTTGTTAAATTATTTAATACATCATTTGCTTTTGAATATCCTGTAAATAATACTATTGTATTTATATTTTGTGGTATATTGTCACCATAATAATTAAATGTTCCTGATGTTGTAACTAAATTATTAGGTTCTTGATAACTAATTTGAGGTGCACTTACTTTATCAAAATAATATTGTATTTTAGGTGAATTTCCAACAAAATTACCTTGCCAATAATAATATCCATTTATTTGTTCTTTCCATGGTGTTGAATTAATAGAAATTAAAAATTTTTTATTTGATTTTAATAATATATAAGTTGGTATATTATTTTTTTATTTCAAGTCAAAATATTCAATAAAATCTTTATTTTCAAAAGTACTAAAAATTTTATTTATATATTTTAAATCAATATTAATTGTTTTTTCACTTATATATTTTGTGTAATCATTTTTTAAATTATTATTATAAATTATAGCATTATTATTAAAATTTAATAAAATTATATTTATATTTGGGTCATTTATATTTATTTTATTTTTTAAATATAAAACAAGTTTATCATACGAAATTTTATCTTTTTTAATTTAAAAATTATTATATAATATTTCAAATTCACACGACTTTGATAAATGTAACACATTATTTTTTATTGCATTTATTTGTAAAGTACTCATTTTTATATTAACTTATATTTTTATATTATTTTTATACATACTGATAAATTTTTATTAAAAATAACTAGGATACATACTAGAACAAAATTTATTAAACCAATTACATCCATAATTATTGCAACTTTCTTTATTAAATAATTTATCACATTGAATAGTTGGAATTGGTGATAATGCAACTGATAAATCTTTTTTATATTCATTTTGATAATTAATTTTATTTACAATATCTTTATAATTACTTTCCGGTGTATCAATTTTAGGATTATATGGATATTTTAAATTTACATTAAAATTATCATATTTTTTTGAAAAAAAATAATAAATCAATAGTATTATGATTAATATAAAAACAATTAATTTCCTCATATTTTAATATAATTAAATTACAAAATAATTATATTTATAAATTATTTTTCACCATTAAAAATTTATTATTATACAAATATATATTAATTATTATTATAAATATAATTATAATATTTTATTATTTTATAAGAAAACAATAAATATAAATGTTTCCTCTTTATTTAAATAAAAATAAAATAATTATATTTTGGTCTTATAAATGTGGATGTACATTTATAAAAACATTATTTTATAATACTATATTAAATAAAAAATATTCTATAAATTATATAAAACTAATAAGTTTTATGTCAACTTTTTATTTTTTGAATTTGAATAAAATTCAAATGTATAAGAAAATATTAATATGTAGAAATCCATATTCAAGAATAGTTTCTTGTTTTATAGATAAATATATTAATGGAAGATTTACAAAATATATGAATTATAATATTTTTTTGAATAAGATAAATAATATATTTTTTAGAAATAAAAAAAATATTAATTTTACTTTTGAAAATTTTATTAATATTTTATATGAAATAACACAACATAATTTTTCATATTATATATTAGAAAAAAAACACATTATGTTACAATTTGATAAAAATATTAAAATTGATAAAATTTATAAACTTGAAAATTTTGATGAAAAAAAATTTTTAAATAATGAATTTAATATAAAAATTTACAATAAAATAAATAATGATTTTGGTAATAATACAAATTGTTCAATATGTAAAAATACAATTAATAATGTTTATGAAATGAATTATGAACAATTATTAAAATTAAAAAATGATAATAAAATACCAAATTTTAGATGTTTTTATAATAATGAAATAAAAATAAAAATTGATATAATATATAAAAATGATTTAATATTTTTAAAAAAGTATGGCATAGATTATGTTATTTAAAATTTAAAAAATATAAGATAAAAATTTAATTATAAATGAATCAAATATATCATATGTTTCAACTATTTCATATGAAATATTATAATTATTTTCAAATAATAATTTATCTTTATTACAATATAATGTATTTGTCATATTATTTATATAAATATTATAAGATAAAAATAATTTTAATAAATAATTATTTATATTGAAATATCAATTATTAAAAATAGTTTATCATTATCTAAAAAACTATTTATTACAACATCTTGACCAAGATTTGTTTTACCATAAATTACTTTTTGATAGTCAATATTATTATTATTATCATAACTTATAATATCTGCAATAATAAAATACTCTCCTATTTTAATTACACCTTCTCCAGAACGTGCACGTCTATATGTTTCAATACTATTTTTTCCAATCCAATTTAAATTAACAAATCCAATATTTAAATTATCATAAACATTATATAAAAAAGTTTGTGAATAATTAATTTTTGTATTATCATTACTATCTACACATGTTGTACTTAAATTTTTAATAATTTCACTTATAAAAAGATATGTTTCAAATTTCATAATATATAGAAATAATTTATATTATTTTTTTTATAAGGTTGATAAAATATATAAATAATTTTCAAGAAAATCCATATTATTAATTTTATTTTTAATTTTATTTATTATTAATATACCAAATACACTTGTTAATATAAAACCATATAATGATTCTATAATATTAAAATTATATTCATCAAACGTATATTTATGATATTTATTTATTTCATTAAAATAATAATTAATAAAATTTGAATAATATAATTTAAAATCATTTTTACTTATTGAAAATATTAATAAATATAAAATATCCTCTACACCATAACCTTTTCTAAAATATGTCCAATCAATAAAATATATCATTATATTATTTTCAATTATTTTAGAACATATATTATCATTTTTTAAACTGCCATGAATAATTGTATAATTATTATTAATTTTATTTTTATTTTTTAAAAATTTTTCTTTTAAAAAAATAAATATATTATTATCAAAATAATTAGATATTATATCTAAATATTTTTCTTGTTCTTTTTTAATTTGATTAATGATATTTATTGTGTTATTTTCATAATTTAAAAAATCATTATTTTTATTCCAAAAAAAAATATGCATTTTAATAATTTCATTTATTATTTTATATATTATTTCAAAATTAAATTTTGAAATAATATCTAATTTTTCCAAAATAATACATTTTGGTATATTATTCTCATCATTTATATTAATTGAATCAAAATATTCAGGAATATTAATATGTTTTTTAAAATAATTTCTTAAATTAATATAAAAATATATTTCATTTTCAAAAGCCATATTTATAGATTTAATATTAATATATTTATTTATTTTACATATATATTTATTATTATTTATTATTATTTCATTAATATTACTTGTATTACCAGTGATATTAATAGTATCAATATTTGAAATATCATTGTATTTTTTTTTAATAATGTCAAATATTATATCCATTATATATATAATGTATATTTATATAATTTTTTTATTATTGTGTTTATTTTGGTATTATAAACCAATTAGATTTTATATATTTAGTTATTTTTTTGTATTTTTAAATGAAAATGAAAATATTGGCAAATTCTTAGGAATTAAATATGCTAATGATTATGAATTAAATATTTTAAGAAAAGATACACATATATATTTTCCTGGAATTATTACAAAAATAATAGAGTTTTTTATAAATTATAATATAGAATTAAAAGTTGATGAATATAAAAAATTTGTAAAAATTCAACATGAAATTTCAAAAAAAATAAATTTATCAAATTATATTAATAATTTAGATAATAAAATTATATCAATAGATGATTTTGAAGACTTGATTACTAAATCATATTTAATTGAAATTAATAAAATATATTCTTGTTTAAATGATGAAGAATTTAATTATTTTTATACAAATAATAATATTACAAGAAGATTATTAAATAGTTTAACAAATAACATTTTTGATAATTTAATTTTTATTATTAAAAATTTTTATACAATTTATAAATTTCGTAATATATTATTAAAAATACATAATGATTATAGACATTTTTATATTGTAACTCAATTAACAATTATAAATAAAATTACTGAAATGATAATATTTAATATGAATAGTTTTAATAATTTAGAATTATGGAATTTTTTAATAAGTTCAAGCAAATTTTATACAATTATTAATAATAATAATTTATATATTATAAGACGTAATATTGACAAAACAAATAATTATACAAATAAAGGATTTGGTGTTAAAGGTCATCAATGTCCTGCAGCTATGTTAGTTTGTGAAATATTTAATAATATAATTTTAAATTTTAAAAATTATAATATTAAAATTATTGGAACTGTTAAATATTCATCACAAAAAAGATTTTTAAAAAATATAATTAATAAACAAAATGTTTATTTTCATTTTACAAAAATAACAAACTAAAATAACAAATTAATAATTTAAATTATTAATATTGCTTAATATTCCAATTTTATTATTTGTATAATGAAAAACCATACAAAAATTATTGAAATATATTGATGAATTTAAATTAATTATACATGGAATATGTATAATTTTTTTTGAATTTTGTATTATTAATTCTTTATATAATGAATCCCATGAACTTATACATGATAAACTAAACATATTTCGTATATTAATTATATTATTATAAATATTATATATATAATTATAAATTTTATTATAAAATGTATTATTTACATCATTTGTATTTTTATTTAGTTTATATAAATTTAATTCATGACGAATTATATATGGATTATATATTTTTTTATTAAAATATATTGTGTCAATATAATTTCCTGATAATAATTTATATTTATTAATATTCAAATTACGATAATTAAAATTCATTAAACCTATTAATGTTTTTGATTTATTAAAAAATTCACTTGTTATTATATCATTTGTTGATATTAATATATTTTTATTTTTATATTCTTCTTTTAAATTATTAAATTTATTTTTTTCAATAATATATAAATTTAATGGTTTTGTTTTTCTTATAAAATTAAATAAAAAAAATAAATATTTTCCTATATTTGATTGCCAACTTTTATTTTTCTTAATTATATCATCAAAATTATTTATTCTTTCAACAATCATTTTTTCTTCAATAATAGATTCTGAAAACATATTATATAATTTATAATATGTATATCCATCTACAATACAGTGATTTATTGATATTATTAATGCAAATTTATTATCAATTAGTTTAATTAAAATAACTTTAAATAATTTTTCATCTTTATTTAAACATTCTATTCCTGATTTTACTAGAAAACTACTTATTTGATTTATTATTTTATTATAATTATTTACATTCGGATTTTTAATAAATAAATCAAATACTAATTCATTATTTTCTATATAATTATATATATATTCTATATTATCAGTATAATTATCATTATATTCTAAAAATATTTTTTCATCTGATTTTGTTAATTTTCCATTTAACCAAGGATTTTGAATAATTATTTTTTTTATTTTTTTAATAATATAATTATTTGGACTTATTCCTTCATATATAGTCATTGTTGATATTGATTGACAATATAATACTGTATTTGATTCTATTTTTAATAATTTTACTTTTTTATTCATTATTAAATATATATATTTATAAAAAAATTAAAAGTATTATATAAAATTATTTTTTAAAATATTATATTTTTACGATGTAAATTTTTTATATTTTTAAATGTATAATATTAAATAAAAAATTAATAAATTAACTTAATATTTATAATATATTAAAATTAAATATTAATGGTTATTATAGGAATTTGTGGTTTTCAAGGTTCAGGTAAAGATACATTTTCAAATTATTTAGTAAATGAATATGGATTTGAAAAATTGTCTTTTGCAAGTGTAGCTAAAGATGTTATAAGTGCAATATTTGGTTGGGATAGAAAAATGTTAGAAGGTGATACTAATGAATCACGTATATTTAGAGAAATTGTTGATCCATGGTGGTCAGATAAATTATCAATTCCAAATTTTACACCAAGAAAAGCAATGCAATTTATTGGAACAGATTTATTTAGAGATAAATTTAATGATAATATTTGGATATTTATTATTGAAAGAAAAATTTTGTCAAAAGCAAATAAAAATATTATAATTAGTGATTGTAGATTTAGAAATGAAATTGATATGATAAGAAATTTAGGTGCAAAAATAATTCATATAAAAAGAAATATTCCTATTTGGTTTGAAACATTTAAAAAAACTAATATTGAATGTGATGAATTTAAAAAATTACATAAATCAGAACAAGAATGGATAAAAGAAAACTTTGATTATGAAATAATAAATAATGAAAGTATTGAAGAATTTAAAGAAAAAATAAATATTTTTGTAAATAAATATTTTTGTAAATAAATATAAATGTACATTTATAAAAATATTATTTTATAATGGTATGTTAAAAAATATTCTATAAATTATATAAAATTAATAGCACTAAAATATTATTGCTTTTTATGATTTTTAAACATTTTATTTGAAAAAGTATTTTTTATAAAAAGTAATCATTCTTTTATTGTTTATATATTATAATATAATTATTATTTATATAAAAAAATAATAATTTATATATAAATAATATATAAATTATATAATGATATCTGAATTATTTGAATTATTTGACAACATAAAAGTATATGGATATTATATTAGATTAAACAAATTAGATGGATTGGAATATTGGAATAAAATTAAAGATTTTATATTAAAACCCGAACAATTAAATGGTGTATGTTTATTAAATAATATTTTAAAAATGGATTGGAATATTAATTTTATAATTGATACTGAATCTACTAAATCTACTAAAGATAAAAATGTAATTTATAATTTTGTTCATGAAAATTTAAAAGTATATGGAGAAGATAGTGATAAAGAAAAATATAATATAGATAATAATATATGGGAAAAATATAATTACATATTACAATTAATAAAAATTCCTAAAAATGAAGAATTAAATTTATTAACATTATTACAAATTGGATATAATATAGGACAATTATCTTTTGAATTATTACAGGATAAAGAAAAAGTAGTATATACTAAAAATATTATTAATTTTTTTGTTAATAATAAACTTGATGATATTAATTCATATATAATATTTTCTGATGAATTTAATAATCAAATAAATTCCAACAATGAAATTACTAATTTATTGGAAAATTTAAATAAATTTATTCAATTTACATTTAATGAAATACAAAAAGGTGTAAATATAAATATTGATGATATTTTTACACCTTTTTATAATGTTAACATTGAAAAACTAACTGAAGAAAATACAAATTATAGAAATGTTATTTATACTGGTTATAATCAACAATTTGTTTTAATGTCAATAAAACCAAATGATGATATAAAAATGGAAGTTCATAATAATCATGACCAATTTATAAAAATTGTTAGCGGTGAAGGAAAAGCTAATATTGGAATAACTAATTATGAACTTAAAAAAGATACAGCATTAATTGTTCCTGCAGGTTGTAATCATCAAATTATAAATACAAGTTCAACAGATTTATTAAAATTATATACTATTTATTCACCTCCTGAACATAATAAAAATTTAATACAAATTGAAAATCCAGACAATATAAATTTAATAAATGATAATTTAAATACAGATGAATTTATTCAAAAAATTAAAAATGAGGATGAAATTAATGTAAAACCTAATGATGATGATAAATATAAAAGCAAATATTTAAAATATAAAAATAAATATATTCAATTAAAAAATTTATAATTAAATATTATGATTTTATTTTTTTAAAGTATGTGAGCAATTAATAATTATTTACACTCAATAATAATTTAATTGAAAAAAATAAACAATTAAATATTATAAATACAGAATTAAAAAATAAAAATATTAACTTGAAAAGAAAATATTATAACAGTGAAAATGCATTTTCTAATATATTATAAAAAAATAATTTTTATAATAAATTATTAATTAAATTTGATAAATTATTTATATTTCTATTAAAAAAAAGAAAAAAGATTCTGAATTTTTATAAAAAATGTTTATGTCTATAATGAATATAATTAAACTAAATTAACTGAGTTTTCTTGAGTTTTCTTGACTTTTACTGTAAAAAATATAAAGTATTTAATATTATAATTTTTTTTAATAATAAAATGCTTGAAGTTTTTAATTTTTATTTAAAAAAAATGATATATCATTCAACATAAATAATTTATATAAATATAAATTATATATAAATTATGACAACTACATCTTTAGGTAGCGTTTCAAATAGTGGTTCACGATCTTTTACTAATGCTAAAAGTACTATATCTTTAATAAATTATAATAGAATTATAGGTTCAATGAGTGATTATAAAGTTCCTGGAAAACTTTTAGATTTTAATTTAAAATCTATTCATACAATAAATTTACCTGTAACAAATACTGAAAGTGTGGGTATTTATGGTGGAAGTTATAGAAAAAATATTATTTGGTAATTTTATTTAATATAACCCTCATAAAAATTTTATAATATATAGAATTATTATATATTTAACATAATGGCTAGAACATCACCAGGTGGAGTTTCAAATTCAGGAGCTAAACAATTTAGTAATTGTCAAGGAAGAATTACGTTAGATAATTATAATAGAGTTGTTGCTTCTTCAAATTATACAAATCATGCAAAAAAATTACCTATTAATAAATACCCATATTTACATCCACTATCTGTAAATGAAGTTGTAATAAATTCTCCTTTTTACAATTAATATAAAATTTTTTTTTAAATATATTTATAATAAAAATATATAAATATATATTTATATAATTATTTAATGAATAATTATATAAAAGCATACGAATACGAATCAAATGTAAATCCATTATTGAATCCAATTCCCATTGTAAAAAAACATCCATCAGAATTTGAATATGGAATTTCATTTATAGAATTTAATGGTTTATATAATATAAATTATAAAGCTACAACACCAAATTTATTAGCAAGTTTTATTAAACTTAAATCTAATACAAAATATAATGAATCAAATAATTTAATAAATAATTATATTAATGGTTCTTCACATTTATTTTATATAATTAGTGGAAAATGTGAAATTATTTTACAAAAATATGAAGATTGTTTTCCAAGTGAAAAAGAGGAAATATTTAATTTATCATCAGAAGATTTATTTGTTAGTTCTTTTTATAATTATATATGTATTAAAAATATAGGAACAGAAGAATTAATAATATATTATATTAATGATAGTCCTTTAATAAATTATCTTGGATGTAAACCTAATAAAGAAATATTTAAATCATGTGTTTATTCAAAAGAGTTTATTTATGAAAATTTAATAAAATTATCAAATCCAAATAATAATAGAAAAGGAATATTATTAAGTAATCTAGATACTGAAATTATTGGAACAAATACTATAACACCTGTATTATGGTCACTTTATAATGAATTACCTCCAAATACAAATCAACGTCCACATAAACATAATTCTGTTGCTCTTGATTTATGCATAACTTCAAATGATTCAGAAAATATTTATACATTAGTTGGCAAAGAATTAGATTTAGATGGAAATATTATTGATCCTGTAAAAGTTTATTGGAAAACTTCAGAAATGTTTATAACACCTCCAGATTTATGGCATTCACATCATAATAATAGTAATACTTTTGCTTATATACTCCCAATACAAGATGCAGGATTGTTATTATATCAACGAATTTTAGGTATAAATATTAAATAAAAAATTTTGTATAAATCTATATTATAAAAAAATTAATAAATAAATATTTAAGGTTTGTCTATTGCAGAACATGTAAATTATAATTTTATCTTTTATTTTTAGATATTTTATTTTATAATGATAATATTATATTATTTTTAAATAATATATCAACAAATAAAATAATTTAAAAATAGGTGTTTTAATTTCAAAGATGTAATATTTTTTACATCTTTTAATTTGTTTTCAAAAATTATATAACAAAGTGAATTTATCATTTGTTATTATTTTTTTATTATATGAGTTTTGTAAATAAAATTCAAATGAATCTCTTTCAAAAAAAGGAGATAATATTATGTTGAATTTATTTAATATAATATTTACCTTTGATAATATTACTTTTTTAAACATTAAAAAAGTATATTTATCTAATAAATATGATCTTAATTTTATTTAATTAATGAAAAAAATAAAAAAAAATAATATAATAGCACTAGAATATATGCCCCTGATATACTTTTAAAATCATTTTTTTTAAATATTAAACATATAAACTTATTATTAAATATATCAATTTATTAAATTGATATTTAATAAATATTATCACTTATTTTTTTTTGTTAAATTAAATTAAATAAAATTGATATATATTTAAATTATTTATTTATTAATTAAAAATTAACCGTAAGGGAGTAAAATATTTAAAAATATTAATATTTAAATATTAACATTTAAATTATTTATTAATGCTGAAATATAAACCCAACTCATATAAGTATTTATATTTCTATCT
>Ga0169931_10006011_pt1 | contig 18382 bp, 5 predicted proteins | sample Kivu_15m_20L_FD_129675 | JGI IMG/M metagenome (GOLD analysis project Ga0169931, IMG submission 129675) | Freshwater microbial communities from Lake Kivu, Western Province, Rwanda to study Microbial Dark Matter (Phase II) - Kivu_15m_20L... | ecosystem: Environmental > Aquatic > Freshwater > Lake ... | reverse complement strand
GATTTCGATTTTGCTGAAACTGCTGGAGGGGGGCAGTTTCGTGGGATGACTGCCGGGTTTTGACCGTTCCTTGCCCATCTACCGCGGCGGCAGCTCATACCCCTGTCGGTTGGTTTTCACGCGGTACAGGGACGTTCCGGCGGTGATGTACAGGACGTTGCGATCGGCACCCCGGCCGAAGCCGACGTTGGTCGGAATCTCTGTCGGCAGCCAGGCCAGTTCCCGACCGTCCGGCGCGTAAACGCAGATTCCCGGGCGTGACGCAGCGCGGACAGCAACGTAGAGGTTACCGTCGCGATCGCAGACCAGCCCGTCCGGGCCATCTTCGGGAGCGTAATCAACCAGTGTTTTGCGAAAGGATGCAGAACCGCTGGCTGTAAGATCATAGGCCATCAGAGTCATCGCTCCTTTTTTCAGCGGAATCGGCTTTCCGTCTGCCTGAGCTGCGGCCGCTGCCAGCCGGTCAATGCTCGTCCCCCCATTGTCGTTGCTGACAACATACAGGGTCTTTTGATCAGGCGAGACGCAGACGCCATTCGGTTTTCCAGCGTCGGTAATGATTCGCTGAAGCGTTCCGTCCGGATCAATTCGATAGACAGCCGCCACCGGCTGATCGATGGTCTCAAACCCCAGATATCTGGGGTCGCTGAAATAGATCCGTCCCTGTTCATCAATCGTGATGTCATTGGGTGAGTTGAGCTGCCGTCCTTCGAACATGGCGGCGATGATGAATGACTTGCCGGTGGCCATGTCAGTGCGAGTCACGCGGCGACCACCGTAATCGGCTCCTTCAGCGACGACCATGCGTCCCATGGCATCGAACTTAATGCCGTTCGACATGCCGCTGGGTGACCGGAAGATGGATGTCTGGCGGGTTCGCGGATCAAACTTCCAGATATGCCCAGCTTCGATGACTCCCTGAGCGTCGCGGGTGATGTGCGAAAACGTGATCTCACTGAAATACACCATGCCATCCGGTCCGGCGGAAACGCCCTCAGTCAGCGCCCGGCCTTCAAAGAGCTTCTCCAGCACTGCATTCTCGGGAAAAACAGGTTCCTGTGCAGCAACTCGGGCGGCAGTGAGCGATGCCAGAACGAACAGGATCAGGTGTGAAACCGTGGGGAAATGAATGCGCATAAAAAACTCCTTTGTAACACCGGTACAACGCTGTTTCGGCGGCATCAGCACGCCACTTTTTCTTGTCCGCCGGTTGCCGTGAGTTCGGCGGAGTGTGCATCGAGGTACTTTCTGTCCTGCTTCCGAATCAGATCCCGGCCCTTTCAGGAACTGCGTCAATTCGCCGACATCGCGGTCATCATGACTGCTGTGGCTGATAAAAGTGCTTCTGGATGGGCTGGCTGTGTCCGTCATGCTGCGAGCATACCCGCGGCAAATGACCAAATCCAGTTGCCCGTCCCCTGGAAACCGCAGAAAACGATGACCATTCACTGGCACCATATAATCCCGATGGCCACAGGTGACTCATACTCACACCGGGCCTGGCGATTGGCAGCAACGGGTGGGACCCATGGGTCCAACAGGTGCTGCATGACCCACAGGGCAACTGGCGCCGGCTGTGCTCGTAACCCAGGAGGGCGACATCCAGTCGAAGACTCTGCGGCGTCGTACCACAGAGATTTTGCGATTTGTGCCAGTCCGGAGGTTGAGGTTCGCCGACGAGGTGTGTGGGAGGGAAGATGAATGGCGAGTGGCCACCCACCTTCTGTCTGGCCCCGAAGCGGCGCTCGGGTTGCACCTCTGCAGAGCCCTGTACTCCGTTCGGGCCGACTGGAGAGCCTTGCGTCCGATGTTCTGCAGGCAGCTGATTTGTCCGTCGGACACTTTCAACTGAAACAGAGGTCCTGACGTATTCCGGAGAACAACTGAAGCGTATGAATCTGGTGTTCCGTAACAATCGGCTTAACGGGTGTGGGATGTCCGTGACTTGATTTGAGGATGTTTGGGCTGCGGGTCGTCACCATTGAGTTGTGCACTGCAATCGCTGCACGACTCTGGACGATGATGCACCGCTTGGTCACAGGCTTCCGCAGGAATCAGATCGCGAGTTCGCATGACATGCCCAGCGTGACCTCCGCGTATGCGTTCGGATCAGCAGGAAATTCCCTGTGTTCATGCGAGGTCGCCGCTCGAGTTCTTCGATTTGCTTTTGCTGTGATGCAATGATCTGCTCCTGCTGCCGAATCCGCGCGGACAGCATTTCGACCAGCGCCCGGACTGCAGGCGTCAGCTCATTCAACAATTCCGGCGGTCGGTGGATTTCGATTTTGCTGGAACTTCTGGATGTCCGATCGTTTCGGTGGCAATGTGGCTGCCATGGTTGAAGACGCAAACTGTCGGATGTCGTTGGGGTTCATTTAACGGGTTTGGAAGGCTTGCGTTATCTTCACGGCGGCGAAAAGGGCAGTGGCGGCGAGGATGGTGGGGATGCTGGCGGACTGCAGGGAGGGGATTGGGGTGCAGAGGAAGGACAGGGCCAGCAGGAGGATAACAACTGAGAGTTTTTGCAGGAGCGGCAGCAGTCGCCCGCGGAGGCCGCTGGCGAGCAGTGTGATTGCGGCGAGGCCGCAGAAGGCCGCCCAGATCAGTCCGCCGGCGGTGCGGACGGAATCGGCGGAACGGACATCGAGAGCCAGCGCCGGGTTACCGCCGACTCGCAGAAAGTCCAGTCGCAGCCCGTCAGTCGGGAGTTCGAAGAGCAGCGACAGTCGTCCCTGAGCTTCTTTTTCGGGAGGCGGGGAGGGAGCCTGAGCGGCGGCCTGCATTTGCTGCTGAGCTTCGCTTTGAGGAGCATCTCGGAGTTCTTTTGCGAGCGTTTCCGTTTCCATGCGTTTGTCCGCGGCTGCTTTTTCCTCACCGAGCCGTTCAGTGAGTGCGTCACCTTCGGCGAGCTGCCTTCGGAGTCGCGACTGGGGAGCAGGGGAGTTTTCTGGCAGCTCTGCATTTTGTTTGCCTTTGGCAGCCTCGTCTGCTGCGGGACGGCCGAACTTGCCCGACTGGCTGCTTTTCGCGGGGGCGGATCGGCGACCAGCTGATCGGTCGTCCTCCGTTTTGTCGCTGGCCGGTTTTTCCGGCATGGTCATGCGAAACTCAAATCGCTCCATGTCCGCAGTGGTTTGTTGGCCGCCAGCATTGCCTCCGGTAACGGGAGTCTGTTCCTTGAGCACGAGTCCGTTATCATTGAAGAACAGGTTGCGACTGTTTTCGGATTTGCGATTGAGTTCGAGGTCCTGTTCGAAGAGGTATTGGTTTCCGGTCTGACTGTTGCTGTCGGACAGTTCGACGGGAGCATCGTTCCGATTCAGTTCATTCAATCGAACGAGGGCTTCTCCGCGGGCCTCTTCGGTCGCGGCGGAATTGCCCCTTATCCGCTGAAGTCGGGAGTTGAGCTGGAGGTAGCCGGAGAGTTTAGCGGCGGGTGTGAGTCCATCGCGGGTGCTGGAGCCGAAGAAGGACAGAGCCTGTTCGACTTCAGAGAGGACTTCGGCGTCCTGAAGTTCCACGGCGGCAGCGGGGACGACGTTGGTGAGTTCGGGATTGCGGTTGAGCACGGCGCGCCAGGATTCGGGTACGTAGATGCTCCAGCGATTACGTGAAATGGAGATGCCCTGTTCCGGATCATCGCGAAATTCGGGGAAGGTGGGTACGGGTATGTTGAGAGTTTCGGCGGCGAGTCGTTTGCGGAGAGCGGCGCCAGATTCGTCGAAGCGACCTGCGATGGCGAAATCGACATCGAAGCCGGTGGAAGCATTTCCGGACTGAGGGATCGGGATCAGGTGTCTTTTGCGGCCGGCTGTATCGCTGATAACGACGCGTGAGGGCAGTCCGGCAACGACACAGAAGAGCAGTCGGCAATTTTCCGGGAGCAGGACCGGGAGAAACTGCCGCGACTCATTGACGACTCTCAGTTGATGTCTGCTGCGCCAGCTGCCGTCATCGGCGAGCACAGTGGTATGGGTGGCGAGGCTGACGACAGCGGGTGCGACCTTCTGTTGTTCGGGATAGCTGACTTTCCATGCGGCGGTATCGGGGTGCAGTCGGGTGATGCGGACGGCCTGAGCGAGCAGATCCTGGGGGATGCGTGTGGTGAGTTGTTCGGTGGCGACGACATCGTCGGGTTGTTCCTGTTCCGGCTGCAGAAGAGCATTGGACTGATTGACGACCACGTGAAAGTGGGACTGTCCGGAGAGAGTGGACGGGGCCGCGGCGGGAACGATGAATGCAGGGACGGCAGGCTTGAGTCGACCGTCAGCGGGAAGCGGGAGGCTGGCGGTGCCGAGAATGAAGAGTTGTTCGGAAGCAGGCTGCTGAAGCTGGAAGGTGATGCGAGTGCGTCCCTGTTCTGCGGGTTCGCGCTGAATGCGGCGCTGGCCGGGAACTTCGAAGGTCATGGAATTGGCGAGCGATTCCGGGAGTTCGATGGCGAACTGATCGGCTGCAGCGCGGGCGATCTGCCATTTCAGTGCGAGCAGGATTTCGAGCGAGGCTGGGGTGATGCTTGAAACGGTAACGGATTCGGCAATGAGTGTTGAGACGGCGGGTCGGAGACGAACGATGGCGGTGCCTGGCAGTGTGGCACTGGTGCGGAAGAGCAGCGATGGCGGAGCCGGGTTAATTTCGCGGAAGTCGGAAGCGGCGGATGCAGGTGGCAGCAGGATCCATTCACCTCGCTGCTCGATGCCAGCGTTTTCCGAAGCAGCATCGAGCCAGACAGCCAGTTGTGATTCGGAGTTTGTGCTGTCGAGGAGTGTTGGGGTCTGCAGGGTGAGCAGCAGACGATCTGTGTCTCGCGGCTGCTGGCCCTGGAGTACGATCTGCAGGGCTCCGGTACGGGAATCATTCAGCTGAATGCTGAGTGTGCGTACGGTGGCTTCGGGTTCGGTGCTGTCGGTGATGTACCAGTCGCTCAGTCCCGGGGCTTTGACATCGAGAGGCAGAAACGCGCGAGGAATTGTGAGATCGAGTCGGGATCTGGGGGCACCTTTGAGGAGTACGCTGAACCGGCTGGTCCACAGCTGTCGCTGCTGTTCAAGTCGAACGGCATGAACAGCCTGCACGGTCTGTTCATCCGTCGTGGGGCTGACACGAATAGCGATGGATGCCGGCTGGCGCGTGTATCGCCATGCGAGCAGAGGCCGTCCGGGGAGAGCATCACCGGGCGGTTGCGGAGCTTCGTCGGGATTGAGCTGAGAAACGCCGGAGAGGGCATCGGAGCGAACCTGGAACTGGGGGCCGGTGAGCAGCACAACGGTGCCGGCATCGCGTCCGGCGCCGCGTACGGCGGAGATTGGAACGGGGAATTTCTGCAGCAGTTCCTGAGCGGGCAGCGGGGAAAACATCTGGAAGACAATTTGCGTGTTGTCAGCTACGGCACGGCGCAGCGGAACGCGAATGCTGCGGCCATTGTCTGTATCCTGAATTGACCAGCCAGCAAGGTCTGCTCCTGTGACTGTCTGCAGTGAGTAGCCGTCAGGAATGCTCACTTCCAGATCAGAAATTTCGCCCTGTCGAACTGCCACATTGACGGCTGTGCGAAGCAGCAGCCCGGAGTCTTCGATGGCCAGAGCGGAGGTGGTGTCGGCATGATAGAGAACGTCGCCGACTGCCTTTTGTCGGGCGGGCAGCCACTGCAGTCGGAGTGTGGACGCGAGGGCGATGGGCACGCTGACCGTGCGGCCTGCCTGGCGAAAGCCAGTGCTGCGGCCATTGATGCGGGCATCGAGCCCTTCGGCGGGGAGAGTCCATTCGAGCATCCCGGCGACGGGACTGCGAAGGGGCAGATCACTGCGTCCGAGTTCCCCCTGAACTTCGGCGGCGATTTCGAAGACCACATCCACTACGTGCAGGCGACGTCCGCTGAGCTGCACGGCATACGCAGGACCGGCATCACTCGGTGGTGCCACATTGGCAGACGTGGGTGCCTGCTGTTGCTGTTGTTGTCTGGCGATTTGTTGTCCGGCGAAATCCGGCAGCTCTGCGGCTCCGACACCGCTGATCAAAGGCAGGATGCTGCCGTCCTCACCATTGACTTTGACGCTGCGAATGCCGACCGGGCCGAGTGGCAGCGGGATCGAGGTAAGATCGGCGGAATCGCACCAGACGGCGAAGCGAGCTTCAAACCCGAGCGTATAACGCTCGGCTTCGACAGGCCGCAGATCGCGGGAGCGAAGCCATGTCGAGACGACGCCGGAGCCAAGCGGACTGTTGTCGAGTTTTGGAAGTTCCGCAGGGCGAGCGAGGGCGTAGAGCCTGAGAAACTGATCGTGGGGAATGAACACGCGGTCTGCGCGGAGAGGTGGCTGGTCGGGGGTCCAGGGAACAACGATTTCCGGGAGTCGAGTCGGGTCGCCGGGAGTGTCCGAGACCGGATTGGTTGTCGGGGCCACTGTTAAGGGTTCGACGGACTCCTGAGCAGGGACTGCCGGTGCATTTGCAATCAGCGACGCGAGCAGGAGCGCGGCGGTGGTACCGGCTGAGGCCGCGGATTTGCTTTTGAGGAACGTGGGCACACAATATCTGCGGCACAACGTCAGCGGACAATACGGGCCACAACAAAGTCCGGACATCGCTGCGGCTGTGGCAATCACTGCTGCGGCAGCGGAAGCGAAGGCGCAGCCATCAACCAGTCCCTGCCATGCGGAGGGAACAAGTGGTACAGCGGCGAATGAGAGGAGCAGCAGGGCGAGGCAGGCGGCCAGCTGCAGTGTGAAGCTGCGACGGCGAAGCGGCAGAACGAGCAGCAGCAGGGCAGCTGCGGCAAGACCGCGGAGTGTGAGCAGTTGACTGCGGCTGCGAATGGACAGCTGCAGAACGGCGGGCTCCAGGGTGGAGTCGGCAACTGAGATAAAACTGTGCTGCCGATAATCGGCAGGGATTTCGAGATCGACGTTGACAGACAGGCGGGCTCCTCTGCGGGTGAGGAAACGTGGGATGGCGGTTGCGGGAGCAGGCTTCGCTGCCAGTCCTGAAACATCATTTCCAGCCGATAACTCAAACTCACCACTGGACGGCAGTTGTGATGGAGCTGCCGCGGCCGGGGCCATGGGGAGAGCATCAGAGAGTGCATTGCTGGCCGCGTTTGGTGTGGTGAAGTCCGTGGCTGACTGCGGTTCAGCCGCGAGCAACTCGCGGACTTGTCCCTGCAGTCCCAGCTGATCACCCGCTGAACCCCTGCCTTGCTCAGGTAAGCCCCCAAGTCCCCCTGTACCTCCCATGCCTCCGCCTCCGAAGCCTCCCATACCTCCCGGGGGGCCCGGGATGGCGTTGTTTTGATTCACGGAGAAGTCCTCCCAGCCAGCATCTGCGGGTGCAAGCTGGGACACCGCAACGGAATCTACCGTCGTCTGTCGCGAGACGGAGCGAAGGTTGGTGGGCAGAAGCAGCAGAAAAAAGATGAGACTAATGCCTGTGAGTGCGGTGATGACTTTCCAGCGACGCTGGATGATGAGCGTGGTGATTACGAAGAGTGCGAGTAGAAACACTGCGGGGCCGACGAGTCGGGGGAGGATGGCTTTCCAGTCGGGCAGTTGCCATTTGGCGAGTGCCTGCAGCCAGCCGGCTTCATCGAGTCCGTCGGCAGCGCGGAACGGGCCGGAGGCATCGACGATCATGTCGGTTTCGGGATAGTGTACCTGCCATGTTTGGCGGAGCACATCGATGAGAACGGCCTGCTGGTTCTGGGCATCGATGGAGAACTGCACGGGCCGCTGATGGGAACTGCGATGGTCGCCGGATTCAGGGGGGGCGGTTTCGAAGAGCAGTGTGAGGTTAATCTCTGTGTTGTCGGAGGCGGCGGGGAGGGCGACGAGATAGTCTCCGTCCGTTTCGCGAACTTCGACAGCATCGCCATTGAGGATGGTTGACCAGAGGCTGGAGCGTTCGCCGTCGGGAAGTTTGAATCGCAGTGTCTGGACGCCGCTTGCCTGGAGGCGTGCGTTGACTTTGCGCTGGAGGCTGCCGGATTCGTTGATGGTGCAGATGGATTCAAGATGTTCGCAGACGGCTGAGGGAACGGGTGTGGAGTCGAAGCGTGTTTCGGTAACCTGAAATGCGTAATCGGGCCGAATGAATCTCCATGCGAGTGCGATGCGGCGGCTGGTAACGGGATCGGGGGGTGTCACAAGACTGGCGTCGGCGGGAAACAGACCTGGGATGGAAGCCACTGCGGGAGGTGCGGCGAGACTTTGATCGGGTGCCGCTTCGAAGACGAGCAGTCCGGGCTGACGAATGGCGTTGACAACCTGCAGCAGAGGCGCGGTGAGTGCAGTGCCTGGATCACGGGGTCTGGGCATTTCGGTGATGAGCATGAGTGACCCGGCGAAGCGGCGACTGAGGCGCAGGGTGAACGATCGGAGTCCGTTTTCCACGGGGCCGGCAGATTGTTCGGCGATTTCGACGGGTTCAACGGTGCGGGGCATATCGAGACCGGGAACGACGCCGACCTGTGCGACGTTGAAGCGAACGTCTGCTCCGAGGGATTCGGGAAGGCGGAGTTCGAGCGAGCGGAGCGTGCCGCTGAGGACATCGACAGTCACTTCAGCAGAGACAGTTTGTTGACGCATATCAGCCCACGTGCGAAGCACAGAGCGGCTGGCGATGCGTGCCGGTTTGCGACTGATGGACAGTTCTCCGGAGACGGGTGTGCCGTCATTGCGAAAGAGCTGTTGGGAGCCACTTCCGGAGAGGGGTGTAAGGCCGGTGGTGGTGAGTGGCACGGCCACAAGATCGTCGGTTGTCTGAATGGTCCAGATGCCGCCAACGGAGGTGAGTCCGGGGGTTTGAACGGCAGGGAGGAGCAGTCGTTGTTCGGTTTCGGGGTCGGGAAGAGATTTCTGCAGGAGGAGTTGCAGTTTGAAGAGTTCTCCGGGCTGAATTGAGCTGAGTGGCCGCACAACGATGTCGGTGGGTGTGCTGCCGGCGGTCCAGGGAACGGGATTACCGGCGGAGGAGACTGCGGTGAGTTGCCAGTCGGGAGGAAGTGTGAGAGGAAACTCGAAGAGTGGTGCATTGAGCACTTCGATGGTGAGTGCGGTGTTGAGTATTGTTTCGGTATCGCGGATTTCGAGAGTGTTGGAGTTATCGGCGAAGAGTTCGCGACTGCGTGGTCGAACCGCGGCAGTCATGCGATACTGTTGCTGCCAGAAGTCGAACACCTGAGCTTCGGCGGGCGCAGAGACTTCGAAGGCAGAGACGGGGCGAATTCCGGATTCGGTTTCGGCCACAAGTCGCAGTCCCTGAGACTGGCGCAGGAGCAGTCGACCGGAGTGGGAAGCGACGTTGATGAATTCGATGGCGGGCACAGGCCGGGGTTCAGAAGCGGCATCTGGCGGAGTCATCACCACACCGCGAATCACGACGCTGCGGTCACCGGAAAACGGCTGTCGCCATGTGAGCGTGAGTCGAGTGCGGCCGGGTTGTTCGGGATCATCTTCCAGTTGCCAGGCTTCGAGTCCGGTGGATTCGGCGTGCACGACCTCGAAGCCTGCTGGAACGCGAGCTGTGATGCGGTTGAGTGTTCCGCCGAAAACGCTGACCTGTGATTCTCCGGACCACTGCAGGACTTCCGGGCGAAATTCAAGCAGTGCTTCGCTGTGAACGAAGGCCAGTGTTTCGGCCTGCGTTTCCTGTTGGCGGGCGGTCCAGCGGAGGCGCACTTCCGGGGCTCCGCCAGCGGGGACGCGGTATTCAGCGGGCTGAGAGGGATCGCCGGGGCGGTCGAGCTGCCGATCATTCACGAGCAGGCGTCGGTCCGCGGGACATTCGACGAGAAGTTCAACAGCGGCGACCTGCGGCAGCTGAAAAGCAGCCAGTCGCTCAATGCCCGCGGCAACCAGCGGTGTTGAGAAGCTGATGACGGCGGTGAATGCGCCGGGTTGACGATGGGCCAGCAACACCGTGGATCTGTCGGCGGGATCTCGTGCCAGGATTGCTGGTTCTTTGTTGATCAGTGCCTGTTCGACAGCAAGGTTGCCGGCGGGGATGCGAATCAGCTGCCAGCCATCAGCAAACTGCTGCACGTCCAGTTCCGCCTCGATCTTCGCCTGCTGATCGGCAAGGCTGATTCGGTAGCGTGCCTGTTTGATGACCAGTGGAGCGGGGTGTATGGCAGCGGCGGCATTGCTGCGAGCCTGCTGCAGAAGCTCGTTCAGTTCGCTGCGTTTGAGCATCACTCCACGGGTATCCCGAGCGAAGACCGTGTCGAGCTCATCCGCGGGAACGTAGCGTTCGCGCAGTGTGGAGTGATCCTGATCATTGGCCTCGGCCTGATCCTGGGCCGAAGCGTGGGCGGCCGGCAGCAGAACAGAGAGGCAGCCAATCAGCACTGAAAGGGTGAAGGCAAATCGGCGGCGTTGCGGATACTGGAGGAGTTGAGTCTGTCGAGTGGCGGTTTGTGGCTGGTTCATGCTGCACCTCCATCTGCATCAGGACCTGCTGTCGGCACATCGACGGGGCGTGGCGGGGTTACCGGCGGTGCGGCAGGGGTCGGGGGCGGGGTTGATCTGGAGCGGGACCCGAGCAGGAGACCGAGGATCCAGATCACTGCGGTGAGCAGCAGTCCGGGCCATGCGGTGCGGGAGAGTTCCGGAATGCCCAGCGACTGCCGCAGTGAGAGCAGCGCTGCGGTGAAGGCTGCCAGAAGCAGCATGGTCAGGCGATTTTCCCAGGAAGTGCGGCGAAGAATCAGTCCGGCGATTACCAGAGTGCCGCTGACTGATGGCAGCAGAAACCACCACTTCCACCAGTGGATCAGGAGTTCACCGGGATTTCCGGCAGAGCGATAGACAGCGGGTTGTCCCTGAGTTGCGAACTCGGAGATGCCGCCGCCGATCCAGTCGTTGAGTTGCGTGGCGGCTCTGGAGGCGGAGGGTGGTGCCAGCAGGCTTCTGAGGGTGTCTGGATCGCGCGGTTCCTGGACCCAGCGTTCTGGGGACCCGAAGAATGCGACTTCTTCGGGTGACCAGACGGCGACGCGAAGCTGCTGCATGACGGCGGCTTCATCTGTGCCGCCGACGACAGGAAGTCGCAGCAGCTGCGAGCCGCCGAGGCCGGCATAGGGGCGTTTATCAGCTTCGACGATTGGAGAGCGGTAGAGGAGTGTCAGCAGGAAGTCTTCGTCCGATGTGCCGTCGCGGCTGATATTTATATAGTATGCTTCGCGACCTTCGGCGGCCTGAAGATCGGCTGCCTTTTCGATGGTCGTCCGCTGGTCGTCGAGCAGGGGAGCCTGGAGGTCACTGCCTGCGGGAAGATCGATTCTGAGCCGCTGACGTTCGCTGGTTGTCATCCGCAGGCGGACTCGCCATGCCGCAAGTGCCTGAGGTTCGGTCACCACCTCGATGGCTGCTCGGGACACAACCGTTGCCGCGACTTCATGCAGTTCGTGTTTGCGAACCGCGATTGAGGCTGTCGCGGGCTGAGCGAAATAGCGCCAGGCAAGGTAGCCATCCCGCTCCATCAGCTGCAGTTCGCGGACGTCGATGGATTCGGCCGTTTCAGAACTTGAAACGGCGTCGATCGACAGGGAGGGGTGGCGGAGAACACGAATTTCGCCTCGGGCTTCCGTCAGAATGACTCGACGACGAGCCTGCTGATCATCAGGAAACGGTGGAACCACTCGCGGAGGTTCGATGGCAAAATTACGGGTGCTGGCCGAGGGCTGAGTGGTAGCGGGTGCGAGTGCGGTGGGCGAGTCTGGTGAAGCTGGGTTTGCCGCATCAGCGGGGGCTGCGGGTGCGGCTGGGGGATCTGCGGGGGCGGGGTTGCCGTTGAGCGGTCTGTCCCAGTCGACGGCGAATTGAAGTGTGCCGGTCGTCTCTTCCTGAAGCACGAGCGTCCATGTGACCCAGCCGTTGTCGACCTCTGCAGCGCGGTCTCTTTGTTGCAGCACATGTTGTGGGTTGAGTGTGCGGAAACGGACGTCGGCGGCAACGGATTCAGGGACGGCGATGCGGAAGGTATCGAGTCCGGCATTGCGAATTTCGAACTGGACGATGGAAGACTGGCGAATCAGTTCCGGATCAACCTGAACGGTGGTTGCGGTGGAAGCGGCGAGCTGCACAGGTCGGGGTGCTGAGCGGATGCTGAGGGCGATGGGGCGACGGGTAAAGTTCCAGGCTCCGACCGTGCGAAGCCTTGCGGGGGGCTCGGGGATCCGGTCTCGGGCGGGAACGAGCCCGACGAGTTGTTCGTCGAGTGTCACGACATCAAGGAATTCCGGGGCGAACAGGGTTATCAGACCGGTTTCGCGTTCGACACCTTCGGGAGCGGGAATGGGAAGTGTGAAGTTGGGGATTTCGACAGACGTGTTTATGGGCTGCCTGGCCTGGAGCGACACTTTGATTGGCCCCATGCGTTTTCGAGTCAGTGAGAGAGTGACTTTGCCAGTACCGCGATCGAGCTGGAATTCGGCCATGCCGTCGGCGGAGACACTGTCGATATTCAGACCTTCGGGAATCTGCAGGACAAGCTGAAACACTCCGGCGCGTTCGACGACGTAGTTGATCTCTGAATTCAGGAACAGCTCATCATCCCGGAAGGTGTACTGCAGGGAATGGTCCGCGAGAAGTCGGGGTTCAACGGGGCGGATGCGAACATCAAGTCGGGACCGCACACCGCTGTATTCCCAGACGGTCGCGGAACTTTCGGCAGTTTCTGCCGCGCCTTTTTCGGCTGCTGTCGCGGAAGTGCTGATCTGGCGGATTCCGGACTGCGTCACCACGACGGCAGTGAGTGTGGGGTCGGTGGTGAGCGTGAGCTGACCGGATTCTCGGACGACGCCTTCAGGGTGGACACCATGCAGTTTGCCGTCATCGGTGCGGCCGAGGAGAGAGATGGCGTCGCCCTCGAAGGCACGTTCGGTCTGGACTTCGAGCTGGAATGTTTCGGAGGCGGGAACCAGAAGTTCGACTTTGATGAGCTGATGGGTATCCCCGATGGCGGTGGCATTCCAGGCGCGAATACGGCCAGCAGCGGCGGTGACGTCAATGATCCGGGCGTCGCGAGGTGCGATGACGGCGAGTTCCCTGAGTTCACCGCGGAGGATCTCGTAATTCAATAGTGTACGGGACTGCACGAGGCCGGTTTCAATGCGAGCTGTGGTGCGGCTATTGACACTGGCGAGCAGGTCCATGACGGGTTTGGAGCCGTCTCGCGGCGCCCAGCGAACCTCGAATTTTGGTACCGCGCCCAGGCTGGCTCGCACCTGTGTTTGTCCTGCGGCTGCTGGTTGTTCTAATGGCAACTGGACCTGCAGTGGCGAGATTTTCACGGTCTGATCCGCTTCAGGGATGGCGACGGTGAGTTCAGAAATACCTGCTGGCGGGCAATCAATCGAGAAGCTCTTGTCTTCCGGCGACGTCTGGACGGGGACGAGCAGTTCAATGCGAACGGCCTTCGAATCGGGGGCTTTGATCAAAAGTTCGTACTGGCCCTGGGCAACGGCTTTCAGGAGCACGCTGCCATCAGAGGGTTCAACCCTGCCAACGGCAGCCGCGCCAAAATTCAGCGGCACGGTCGCCCAGCCGCTGGATTTCAGCAGATTCAGCCGCAGGTCGAGGGCGACGCGGGCAACGTCCTTCTCGACGGTGGCCGTCCAGAGAGTGGAAGTGATAACCGCGTCCTGGGGAACGGCAGGCGCGGGACGGGCTCCGAATGATCGCTGCACGAGTTCGAGGTATTCGCTCCAGGGGATGACGACAGAGGCATCCTGGTTGTTAAAGACTTTCTGCAGCTCGCGAAAGGGCACGTAGATGAGTCGTTCGAGCACATTTTGGCCGGGGTCTGCAGCGGATTTGTCCGGAGGGTTCGTTGCAGGTACCTGGGGTGCAGGGGATGGCTGAGTGTCCTGCGCGCTGGCAGAGAGCGGGAGCAGAAGCAGGCAAAGGATGAGGCAGCTGAAGCGGGAGTTTCCGGAAAGCATGTGTTCAGCCTGAAGAAAAAGGGTGCCGTCGTCCCCCGAAGAAAATCGCGGGAGGCGGGGGTTATTGAGTGGCAGGGGCGAGCCGACCTGTTTGGGAAGTTTAGGCGAGAAATTCGCTTTCTGCAGGTTCTGGATGAAAAAGAGAGTATTTTCAGCGCGAATGTTCCCCGAAAAAGTCTGATGAGTGACGGATTGCGACGGGAAACCTGTAGCAAATCCTCAGGAAGTAGGGGTTGCCCGCAGCAATCATGCCGGATTTCCGACTATTTCGCAGGATTTTCTGCAGGAGCTGGGGAAAGCCTGAGCAGCGATCGATGGAACTGCCGAAACACAATGAGAGGGTTGTTCTGTCTTTACCGAATTTCGGGATGGCACAACCTGACCGATGCTGGAAAGCATTTCCGGCGGAGGGATGCAGAGGTTGCCAGGTGTCCGACCGAATTGGCGGCGGATTGATTCTACAGGATCACGAGGTCAGGGGATGACCATGCAGAAGTCAATTTGGGTTCTGGGATTGATGCCGTTACTGGCCGGACTCGGCAGTGCGGCAGCACAGCAGCCGGGCGCGGTGGAGGAAATCAATCGTGCGATTTCTCACATCAGTGAACCGATTGCAGAGCTGCGTCTGGAGCAGGGCCACTCAAAAGTGGTGCTGTTTAAGCAGAATGTCGTCCGGGCATCGATTGCCGACCCGGGAATTGTCGAGACCACCCCGTTTACGCTGCGGGAGGTCGAGCTGATCGGGAAGAGCGTCGGACGGACAACAGTGTCCGTTTGGCTGGGTGACCAGCAGACATCAGAGCTGTTCAGTTTTGTTGTTTACGTTCAGCCTCCTCAGAAAGACCTCGCGCTTCGGGATCAGGAGATCAAGAAGCTGGAGCAGCAGATATCGAGGTTGTTTCCGAACAGTTTCGTGCGTTTGATCCCTGTCGCTGACAAGATCATCGTCAAGGGTCAGGCGAAAGACGCGGAAGAGGCGTCTCAGATCCTTGCCGTTTTGCGTCGCGGCGGCAGCCATGGAGCTCAGGGCAATATCGGAAATGCAGGTGCTGGAGGTCTCGGTGGCGCCGGAACAGGTGCTGCGGACGGGACACTGGCGAATTCTGACGAGCTGAACCTTGACTCGGTAGCCAACACGATGTCGATTGTGAATCTTCTGCGAATTCCTGGTGAACATCAGGTGATGCTGAAGGTTCGAATTGCAGAGCTGAAACGTTCGGCGGCCCGCAGCATGGGTGCGAACTTCAACGGTGAGTTCGGCGATTTCCTTGTGGGCCTCGGTGGAGGTGCGGCGGCGAACAGTGTCGTCAGTGGCACTTTCTCAAAGGATAGTTTCGAGCTTGCCCTCGAAGCCCTTGAATCGCATCGAGTTGCCAAGGTGCTGGCTGAGCCGAATCTTGTGACCATCAGTGGTCGCCCCGCCACTTTCATCTCGGGTGGTGAGTTTGCTGTACCGACGGTTGTCGGTGTCGATGGTGTCGGTGCTGCGAGCACAACGTTTCGTGGTTACGGTACGATCCTGCAGTTCACGCCAACCGTGCTCGACAAGGATCGCATTCGTCTGCAGGTGAATCCTTCATTCAGCACACTTAACGCTGATACTGCGGTGAATGGGATCTTCGGTGTGGATACGCGGTCTGCATCAACGACCGTGGAACTTCGTGAAGGCCAGGTCCTGGCGATTGCAGGCCTGACACAACAGCAGCAGAGCGGATCCACTTCGCGGCTTCCGGGGATTGGAGAATGGCCGATCATTGGCACGCTGGGAAGCAAGCGTGGTCATTCCAGCTCTGAAGAAGAGCTGATTGTGATCGTGAGTCCGGAGATTGTGCACGCCGTGGATGCGAGTGAAGTTCCGCAGCTGCTGCCGGGACTGAATGTGACGGAGCCAACAGAGGTTGATTTCTGGCTTAGAAACCGCGTTGAAGGTCGGCCAGGTCACCATCATCGCTCAACCGTATGGCCCAACTACAGAGATCAGATGCTGCATCCAAACCTGTATTTCAACAGCTATGAGAACAGCGCCCGATATTTCTCCACTGGCAAAGTCGGTTTCAGTCAGTGAGTCAGGGAGATCCGGCGGGGTATGCCGGAACGACCAAAAGCGTCCTCAGGTCCAGGGAGTCTAACGTGAAAACTCGAACATCCCAGAAACTGCTGCTCACAGGTTTGCTGCTGACGGTGCCAGGCTGCATCCGAGACAAGCTGTCGATTCCGGCACCGTTACCGGAACCACCGCTTCCGGTTGGGTCGTCCGTTCGCCCCATGATGGATCTCCAGGAGATGCATGGCGAGGCGAATGACTTTGTGCTCTACGAACACGAGTGGGTTGCCGGCACTTCGAGGCTCAATCCCGCTGGTGAAGCACATCTGCGGCAAATCGCTGCACGCTCCGGTCAGGTCCCATTTCCGGTGCTTGTCGAGAATTCTTCCGAAGAGACAGCTGCAATGATCGAAGGCTGTCCACCCTGCGAGAAGCTCGACGAGGATCGTCGAAATGTTGTGATCGCTGCACTCACGCTCATGGGTGTTCCGGGAGCCTCACAGCGAGTCGTTGTTGCACCGGCCCTTGCCGCTGGCCTGACATCCACGGAAGGTGAGCAGGCATACGGAGGTTCAATCCGCAACAACGGCAGCGGCGGTTTCGGTGGTGGTATGGGTGCTGGTATGGGTATGGGTGGTGGCATGGGTGGTGGTGTGGGGCGGTGATTTCTCCGCCAGCAACAGAAAATTAATCGCAACGACTCTGATTCCACGATGTCCGCTGGTATTCCAAACAGGATTTCTCGTCCCATGATTCGCCCCTGGAAATCCCTGCTGCAACTGTTGCTTCCGGTCGTCCTTGCCGGCTGCGTGTCCGGGCCCGACTTTTCCGCCCGATTCGGCGGTCGCAGTGAAAAAGCGTGGAGGGATTCCTTCCTTGCTGCACGGATGGCCGAGCAGAAGGGCGACCTGATGCGGGCAGGGAATGCTTACGAAGAGCTGTTGCGGAAGCATCCCGAAAGGGCAGAGACGCACCACCGACTCGGAATCCTCTGCCAGAAAAGCGGACGAACTGAAGAAGCCGTGCAACATCTCGCGCGAGCCCATCAGCTTGCTCCCATGGATATCGAGGTCCTTTGCGACCTGGGTTACATTCACTATCTCCAGAATCGGCCGAAAGACGCCATCGAGACTCTTCAAAAGGCTCAGCAGATCAACCCGGGACATGAACGCACGCAGGCTAACCTTGCAGTCGCTCTCATCGCCACGGATCAGGTTCCCTCGGCAGTTGCACTGCTGAGGCAAAACATGGGCGAAGCACCCGCAGCAACGATGGTTGGGTTTGCGCTTGCCCAGCGTGGTGAACTGGATCAGGCAAAGAAATACTTCAGTCAGGCGCTCGATGCCGATGCCAATAATCAACCAGCGGCAGAGGCACTTGTGCAGATTGAGGAAATGCTGAACGCAAAGGAAGGCGAGACCGATTCAGAGACAGCACCAGTCCGCGATACAGGAGTTGTCGCAACAGGTCAGATCGCGGCACTTCCCTTCGAAGTGATCTCGGAAGGTGTTGTCACAAGAGCCACCACGAACGCCGCTGCCGGTTCTGCCAGCCCCATTGCTGCCGTACGAGATGGCGCGGCCGTTTTGCCAGCCGCGGCCTCCGGTAACACGACCACAGGCCAGGTCGCGCGGGCGAGTGCTGCGGTGGTGTCGGCGGGTGATCAGAGCAGCAAAGGCGACTTGCCTTCGCTCCGAGTTGCTGCCGCAGGTCAAACGGCCGCTGCCCCCACTCCACAGCCCACGGGCTTCAGAGCCAGTGCGCAAAAAAAAACTGAACCACCACTGATCAGTGTTCGCAGTTCCATGACCGGCGACGGCGCTGATATGCGAACTATCTCTCAGGACGGGATCAGCTTACCACCAGTCGATTCTTCTGACTCTTTGCATTCAGATCGCCGCAGTGCACCCAGCGAGCACATTGATGCTTCGGAAGGCCTGCACTTTTCGAATCGGTCCGGAAGAGATTCAGTTGACGAAAACGCTTTCAATAACGCACGTACTGACCGCCCCGCTATGCAGACTTGGCGCAGTTCTGCCAATCGAATCATCAGAGCTGGATTCTCGGAGCCGATCAAAACTGATGGCTTTTCTGATGAGGTTGCAGAAGCAACCGAGCTGCCTCCGGTCGATGCGCTGATTCCTGCAGGCAATGGCGATCCAGCCAGGTCCGTGGTGATTTTCAAGGGCAGCCAGGGGACTTCACAGCGCGGATCGAGTGCACCCTCCCAGACGCTCAGGCAGGCCGCGGTCGTTGTCTCGCCTCCCGTGGTGTCAATACCTGCGAATGCCCCGGCTTCCCTGCCGGCGACTGTCGCAACGCCTGACGGTGTACCGCTGCCAGTTGTCCCCGCAGTACCCGTCGCGTCGTCCGTGCCGGTTACTGTTCCACCAGCCAACGTT
>Ga0169931_10006010_pt1 | contig 18385 bp, 16 predicted proteins | sample Kivu_15m_20L_FD_129675 | JGI IMG/M metagenome (GOLD analysis project Ga0169931, IMG submission 129675) | Freshwater microbial communities from Lake Kivu, Western Province, Rwanda to study Microbial Dark Matter (Phase II) - Kivu_15m_20L... | ecosystem: Environmental > Aquatic > Freshwater > Lake... | reverse complement strand
GAAAAGAAAGACCGTGTGGACGATGCTTTGGCTGCTACACGTGCTGCGGTTGAAGAAGGAATCGTACCTGGTGGTGGTGTTGCTTTGATTCGTGCCATCGAAGTTTTAGACAAAATGAAAGGTGTTAACGACGACGAAACAACCGGTATCGCTATCGTGCGCCGAGCCATTGAAGAACCATTGCGCCAAATTGTTGCTAATGCTGGCGGCGAAGGAGCGGTGATCGTTCAACGTGTGCGCGAAGGCAAAGATGACTTTGGTTACAACGCACGCACAAGTGTTTACGAAAACCTATTCGCAAGCGGCGTAATCGACCCAACGAAAGTAACGCGCATCGCTATTGAAAATGCATCCTCTATCGCGGGCATGTTGCTCACCACAGAGTGCGTAATCGCCGACGAACCAGAATCAGAAGGTGCACATGCGCATCCGGGAATGGGTGGCGGAATGCCAGGAATGATGTAGTTTTCTTAATAAATCTCTTAAATTGAAATAAACCTTTCAGGTTATTCTGAAGAACGTCTTACGCTTGTGGGGCGTTTTTTTTACGCTTAATTTTATAAACTTATAAATTAGAAAAAAATGCCTTTATCAAAGTCAAATTATTTTTGAAAGTTAAAAATGCATCTATTTTTGATAATTTGACGGTATCATTTTAATCCGAGTGATTCAATTTTCACTTCTTTCGATTTTATTGTTCTTACAATATTTCACATTCCTTGTTTAAGTGTATATTATCAATCAGATCTCTCTTTCTGCAATTTTTTCCCATCTTTGCAACCATAAAAAGAACAACGAAAATTGAACAACAATATGGGATTATTAAAAAATAAAGTAGCCATAATTACAGGGGCATCAAGAGGAATTGGTCGTGCCATTGCCGAGCGTTTTATTGAAGAAGGTGCAACAGTTGCGTTTACATATTTGTCATCTGACGAAAAAGCGCGTCAATTGGAGCAAGAATTAACAGCCAAAGGTGGTGTTGCCAAAGGTTTTAAATCGGATGCATCGAAGTTCGATTCGGCGCAGGAATTGGTAGATGCCGTTGTGGCTGAATTTGGCACAGTGGATGTGTTGGTGAACAACGCCGGCATCACACGCGATACATTGTTGATGCGTATGAGCGAGCAGCAGTGGGATGAAGTGATTGAAACCAATTTAAAATCTGCATTTAATTTGACCAAAGCGGTAATCAAACCAATGTTGAAAGCAAAATCTGGTTCTATCATCAACATGTCGAGTGTGGTTGGTGTTTCTGGTAATGCAGGTCAGGCCAATTACGCGGCGTCTAAAGCGGGCATGATTGGTTTTTCAAAATCTGTGGCGCAGGAATTGGGCTCTAGAAATATTCGTTGCAACTCAATTGCTCCGGGATTTATCGAAACAGAAATGACAGAAGTGTTAGATCAAAAAGTGGTAGAAGAATGGCGCAACAGTATTCCTTTGAAGCGCGGCGGAAGTCCCGTGGATGTGGCTAATGCTACAATTTTCTTGGCTTCTGATATGTCGGCTTATGTTACGGGGCAGACCTTGCATGTTTGCGGTGGCATGTTGATGTAAGCAGTCTTTGCAAGAAAACTCCTAAATTCATCGTTGTTCGAGTTTTTGCATCAGTCATTTACTTCAGTAGACTCCTGATTTGCAAAAACATCAAACGCCTTGACTTTAGAAGTTTTCTCCTCAAAGACAAGAAAAATTGACTTGTAATCTAGGAATGGGTAATACAGTCAATAAATTACGCATGTGAGTCAATGCGCATCCATTTAATGGAACGGATTTTGTTTCTTCGTGGTCACATAGAAAATTCAATTATGACAAAACGGTATATCTTTTTATTGTGTTTACTTGTGTCATCACAGGCATTTGCGGCGCGTTCGCTCAGAATTGTTGTAGATGCCAAACAATTTTATGCGCCCGATCAAGGTCAGTATATTGAGGTTTATATGCAGTTTTTGGCCAACAGCATGCATTTTACTGGCGATTCTATTTCAGGTATTCGCGCTGCGATTTCTACACAAATCATTATTTCTCAAAACGATGAGGTGGTGAAATTTGATAAGTATAAAGTGGAAACAGCGGTTGCCAAAGATGGCTTTTTAGACGATGTTTACAGCTTGAAACGCTTTGTTTTGTTGCCCGGTGACTACAACATAGAGTATGAATTTGTGGACATGAACAACCCCAGAGACACCATTCAATTTGTGCAAGATATTGAGGTGTATGACTGGCGAAGAGCACCTTTTTTCTCTGATATTCAATTGGTTGAAAGTTTGCGCAAGTCAAATGAAAACAAGATTTTTGTGAAAAGTGGTTATGAAATGATTCCGCGATTAATTCCCTATTACAACGTGGAATCGGAAAGATTAATTGCATACGTGGAATTGTACAATGCCCATCTTTATAACGACTTGCCCAAATTCGCCATTCGCTATTATTTGCGCGACAATTTCAACGGTCGCCGCATGGACGATTATGCCGTGACCAAAGTTTATAGTTCTCTGCCCGTGTTGCCTCTAATCGTGAATTTGAACATTGCTGAGTTGCGCAGTGGGAGCTATACTTTTGTGATCGAATTTCTAGACAATGAAGAAGTGGTTTTGAAGCAACGTGAATTGCAATTCGACAGATTCAATCCAAGTTTTGAGGATGTGGCAGTTGATTTTTCTCAAACCATTGTGGACCCAAGATTTTTCGAGGTTTTGCCAGACGATTCGCTTTTTTATTTCTTGGAAAGTTTAACACCTATTTCGAGCCAAGCCGACATCTCGCAGATTTACAAACTCATAGCCACAAAAGACTTGGAATTGGCTAAAAAGTACTTCCAAGCCTATTGGATTCGAACGGAGGCGAAACAGCCTACAGATGCATGGATCAAGTATAAAAAGCTTGTGGTTCAAGTACAACAAGAGTACGGCACCGGTTTATTTCCAGGATTTCGCTCAGACCGTGGCAGGGTATTCTTGAAATACGGTCCACCCAATGCGAAAATTCAGCGCCCCAATGAGCCTGAAGAATATCCTTACGAGATTTGGCAGTACTACAAAATCGATAATTTCTCGAATCGCCGATTTGTATTCTATAATCCTTCCATGGTTGGCAATGAATTTGTTTTGCTTCATTCAGACATGCCTGGAGAAATTTTTAACAACCGCTGGAACTTGGATTTATCGCGAACAGGTGGCACAGTGCGTACTCGAATCAACGACGAAGGAATTCTTAATGGTGGTCGACCATAGGCATTAATCGTTTCCTTAACTTTAACTTAATATTGAAACACTCCACGGGTTAAAGCAATACAATACTTTTGCCGAAATTCTAACGCAGAGGTAATGACATCTATTCACAGGTTTATTGCAACTTTTTTTGTTGCTCTAATTTTCACAAGTACTGCTCTTTTTGCGCAAGTACCCGCAGCCAAACAATTTACTACAGATTTGTATTTGAACGGAATCAAAGTAAAGTATCAAGGAGAAAGCGAATTAACTGAATACAAAGCTGTTTTAGAATATGCTGAAGGTTCATTAAAGCCTGATTGGAAGCTCACTGGTGCATCTCCTTTCTCAAATAAGACTGTCATCTTCGTCGATGAATTCAAGCTCAACACAGATTATTTATATCGCATTGGTTTGGTTGATGCCAAAGTTGGTGATGAAATAGACACCAAGAAAGTAAAATGGATTACCGATGTAAAAGAGTTTCATTCTAAAGCAGTAATTGAGAATATTACGCTTGCCGCCAAAGAAAATGAAATTAATGTGGCATGGACTGTTGACTATTCTTTATTATCTGAATTGTCCAATTATGGCGTTGTGGTGATGTATAATTTAGCTATCGAGGAAAAGCGAAAAGAGAAAAAATTTGCGGCTAAAGATTGGGTGAAATCTGAGATTTTGCCAATCACAACAATGAGTTATGAAATTACTGGACTTGCTGATAATGAAAACTATATCGTTAAAGTTGGTATTGTTAACAAGGAAACGGGCAAAGAATGGTTGAGTGCTAAACAGCCAGCCAACACAGAACGCGCTTGGGGTATCATCAAATTTTTGATTTTGATGGGGTCTTTGGGCTTGTTCATCTATGGTATGAAGATTATGTCGGATGGTTTGCAAATGGCAGCCGGTAGTAAATTGAGAAATTGGTTGAGAGCCATAACTTCAAACCGATTCAAAGGTGTTCTTGCTGGTTTGGGAATAACATCTCTAGTACAAAGTTCTTCAGTAACAACGGTAATGGTTGTGAGTTTTGTAAATGCTGGACTTCTGACTCTTCGCGAATCAATCGGGGTTTTATTTGGAGCTAATATTGGCACCACTGTAACGGCTTGGTTGGTACTTTTGGTTGGTTTCAAAGTAAGCATTGATAGTTACGCTTTGGTTTTTATCGCCTTAGTTTTCCCGCTTTTGTTTATTTCCAAAGGTAAGTCTAAAGCGATTTCAATGTCGGTTATGGGCTTTGCTTTGTTGTTTATGGGTCTTGGATTTTTAAAGTCATCCGTTCCTGAATTAGATGTGGATTCGGCAATTGTTCAGTTTTTTGTGAAATACAAAGAGCCAACAGTGTTAAACCGAATCATGTTTGTGTTTGTAGGTACTTTTATAACAATTATTCTTCAATCTTCTTCTGCAGCCATGACCTTAACAATGGCGTTGGTTGCAAAAGGGATTCTTCCTTTTGAAATTGCAGCTGCGATTATTTTGGGTGAAAACATCGGTACAACCATCACCGCAACTTTGGCTGCCACGGTAGGAAATGTTTTCTCCAAACGAGCTGCTCGTGTTCACTTTTTCTTCAACGTTATTGGCGTGTTTTGGGTGCTTTTGATATTCCCATATTTCTTAGACTTTGTAATTTGGTTGACTGAAATTTTCTTCCAAGATCAATGGAACCATGATGCCCCAGACCCTGCAATGACGAATGAAGGTCTTGCAATTTTACACAGTGCGTTTAATATAATCAATGTTTTGCTCTTGATTTGGTTTGTACCTCAATTGCAGAAATTGGCTGAGTGGAGTGTGAAATCTAAAGGTGGGACAGACGAGGAGTTTAGACTCGAATTTATTGGCGGCAATGTTGTGGCAGCAGATATTTCAATTTTTGAGGCGAAAAAGGAAACGCAGAAATACGGAGAAATTACCACAAGAATGAACGGATTCTTTAAGAAAATGCTCTCATCTAAAGACAAACGTGAATTCAAGAAGATGCTCGAAAAAATTGAAAAATATGAGCAAATTACCGACAGATACGAAATTGAAATTGCTGATTTCTTGAGCAAAGTGTCTTCGGGTTCTATGTCTGATAAAAACTCTGAAGAGGTGCGTGCTTTGAACAGTATTGCTAACGACTTGGAGCGCATCGGTGATATTTACTACCAGATGTCATTGAATCTTGCTAAGAAGGACGAAGAGAAAATTTGGTTTGCGCCAGAGCAACGCGATGGTTTGATTGCTATGTCTGCATTAGTGGATAAAGCTCTAGCCAAGATGATGGATAATTTTGAAATGCCCTGGGAAAAAGTTGATTTGCAAGGGGCTCAAGAGATAGAAGGCTATATCAATGAAAAGCGCAATGAATTGAGAAACTTCCATTTACAAAGTATGCAGGAAGAAGATTACAACATGCGTTCTGGATTAATCTTCAACGATTTGTTCTCAAGCTATGAGCGCATTGGCGACCACATTATCAATGTTTCTGAGGCCTTGGCGGGGAAGATTTAAATTTCTTGAGGACTTGGAATTAGATAAGGCTGGGCAATCTGTTCAACTGTTTTCTTATCTTTTTGGGCATTTTTGAGTAAATCGCATACAATGGCTCTGGTTTGGTCTGGGAAGAAAACTTCAATGTTTTGTTTGGATTTAGCCCAATGATTGATCGTGTTGTGGTACTTCCAGCTCAATTCTGGAATGTGTTCAGCGCCCAATTTCTCTGCTTCAATCGCGTTACAATATTGCTCGAATTGCCCTTTAAGCGGAATAACCATTACTTTTTTACCCAAGAAAAGTGCCTCTGCGGGTAGTTCGAATCCAGCGCCACACAAAACGCCTGCACAGGTACGCAAGGACTCAAGAAAAGCTTGATTATCAATTTTATGAAAGCGCACGTTTAGTATTTCTGTTTCGTCGGGCAACTCTTTCGTGAAAACCTCCCATCGAGCTTCGTATTTCGTTAATTCTGACAGCAAATAGCTATTCGAATATCCGGGTAAATATACCGTATGATGTCCCTTGGTTTCCGGTTGCAGTGCTCTGATTTCTTTTCGAATTACTGGTGCATATACTTGATGCCCCTTGGCTTGGAAGTGAAAGCCTATTTTGTTTTTTGCGGGACACATGTATTTCATCAAATTGTAGATGAAAAGATCGGAAATCGACTTGCACTTGGGTTTGCTCATCACCACACCAGCCTGATGGCTCAGTTCAACACAGGGCACGCGATGCAGTCTCGCGGCCCATGCCGACACAGGTTCAAAATCGGTGATAATCAAGTCATAGTCCTGCACAGGAAGGGATTTTACTTCTTGGATAAAGCGGAACAGGTTCATTTTCAGAATTGAGCCAAAAAAGGAAACTTTTCCGGTTTTTGAGGCTCGGAATGTTAAGCCTTTGAAGCGGTATTTGATTTCGTGCTCATATTCCACTTGGTGTTGTGCACCACTCACCAAAAGATCAAGTGTTTCTACCTGATTTTGGAGTATGGGAATAATTTCCCTGGCTCGACTCAAATGTCCATTTCCTGTGCCTTGAATGGCATATAGTACTTTCATGTTACGCTATTTCTTTGATGATATCTTCCAAAATGAAATCATAATGCAAAGCTTTTTTATTGAAATCTGCTTCATTTTCTGTAGATGCCTTGCTCAAACCAGATTTCGTAAATTCAAACATGCTCCATGAACCATGGTTGTATTCTAGTGCCGTTTGATTTTCAACCCAATCGCCAGAATTGAGATAAGTTGTTGAGCCTTTTTTGGTAATCACTTTTTTCATCTTCGGTTGATGAATGTGCCCACAAATCACATATTCAAATCCATTTTCAATGGCAATTTCTGCCGCTGTGTCTTCAAAATTATTCACAAAAGAAACCACACCTTTCACACTGTCTTTCACTTTTTTGGATAACGAAATTCTGCCTTTCCCAAATTTTTCGCTGATCCAGTTCACAAACGTATTGATGAGAATCAGCATGTCATAGCCCTTGCCGCCCAGTTTGGCCAACCATTTAGAATGCTTCATGGTCACATCAAATACGTCGCCATGAAAAATCCAAGCTTTTCCTGAAGCCAATTGCAAAGTGAGTTTATTGGATAAATGAAAATTGCCCAATTGAAAACCGTTGAATTTGCGGAGTACTTCATCGTGATTTCCAATGATATAATGCACCTCTGTGCCGCGGCTGAGCATCGAAGTGATTTTCTTCAAAACCTGCATGTGTGATTGAGGGAAATAGCGCTTACTGAATTGCCAGATATCAACAATATCGCCGTTCAAGACTAAAATTTCTGGCTCAATGCTGTCGAGATAGGCGACCAATTCTGATGCTCGTGAACCATAAGTGCCTAGATGCACATCGGAAATGACCACAACTTCGAGTTTGCGTTTTTGCATAGGGTGTTTCTGCAAAGGTCTGATGCTTATGTTGTTTGATGGTCAAGAACGTATTAAATCAAATGCTTTTGGTGTTAAGGTTTTGTTTATTCTATTTTATATCGCGTTAAGATGGTTGAATAATAAAAAATGGGACATCATCCTTAAATAATGCCCCATTTTTAAATTTCAGTTTATTGAGTCCTAGTTAATCAACTTTCTCAAATTCACTTTGTGCATCGGGTTCATTTTCAAGGTGAAACGAATCCGTTCGCCGTAATTTCCATTCACAGGCATCAAGTTATCTGTGGAGTAGAGCGGGAAATAAATACCAAAAACACTACCCAAACGAACGCCGAGACCTAAGTTTACGGCCGTTTCAGTTCCTGTTGGTGTTCCAAAGGCTCCGAAATCTGCAAAAGCACCAATCCAACCCAAACGTTTTACGGGCAGCGGAGCATACAAATTTGCCGTGGCCATCCATGAATCGCTCAAGATACCAACTCCTGTTTTGAATGCACCTTGGTTATCGTCGCGCTGGTTGGTGAACATGCCGCTCGTTGCGCCACGACCGAAATAGTAGTTTTCGAAGAACAAATCTTGGAAGCCATTGGTGCCGTTGGATGCAAATCTGAATTCATTGGGTAGCATCGCCGAACTGTTTGTAATGACACCTCCGAAAAGACGCAATTCAAAAGCACGAGACAATTTATTTCTCAAATAGCGATACGTATGTGTGCTTTCCAATTGAATTCGACCTGTAGAAATATAACCGTTGTCAACCAACTCAGCTCTCAACTTGGTGCTAAATTGGTAATCGCGTTTTTTGTAATCGGCCGTGAATTGTCCCATAATCCCAGAATGACTTAAATCCAAATCATAGAGTTGTACAAAATTCATTACACCCATTACCAAAATGTTGTATGACATGGCTTTCGCGTCACCTTTTTTGCCCAAATCTGCGCTCCAATATGGCGTTAAAGCATAGAAAGAGCCATCGTTTCTGTTGGTTCCAGGAAAATCAAATTCATACATCTTGAATGTTTTTGCAGACAAACCAAAGCGCGAAATTCGGAAAACACTTTTCGGGTGGAAGGCATAATTGAATTCAGCTATTCCAGAAACATTCCGACGACCAAATGAGAACATCGGAGCCACCAAATACTGGAAGCGGTTCATCGGTAAGGCATTGTTGTGAATGGCCACACCAAGCATCAGTTTGTCGTGGATATTACCCGCAACAACTGGAGACCAAAATACATTCGTTTTGTTGGGTTCGTTGTCGCCAATGAGGAATTCGAATTTCACGGGCTCCATTTTACCCAACATGCCTTTTTGATGCCAACGGTTGTTGTTGCGATACAATTCTGGGATGTGCTTGTTGTTGTTGATTACAATTTCATCGGCATTTGCAGTCACCAAATCAATTCTTCGGCGACCTGTGCCTGGTTCTATCCATTGTGTTTCAACGACTTGATTATTCTTAATGACATTCACTTCGATGGGTCCATTTACCTGTCCTTTGTTTTTCACAACAGCAACAGAACCTTTATCGTTGGTTTTTGCTTTTACCAATTTGTAATCCAAACAGTTGGTGTTGTTGATCAAATCTCCAAAAAACCATGACAAATCTTTTCCAGTTTTTTGCTCAAAAATGGCTTTCAAATCTTCTGGATAGGGATGTTTGAATTTCCATGTTTCGAAGTATGTTTGCATACATTCATCAAACACTTTTTCGCCTAAATACGCTTTCAAATAGTGGAATATTAATCCCGTTTTTTGGTACATCACCGTTCCATAATTGGCTGGATGATAAGCACATGAATGGGTTTCAATAGGTTGGTCTGCACCAAAACGTTGTGTGGCGCGGAACATGATATCGCCCATGTCGTGATGAGAAAGTTCTTCAAAATTAATGTTGTTGATAAAAGGAATCATGTCGTTCATGGCTGTATTTTCAGGATACTTGGTCATGAAATAACGCATTTCATTCAAGGTGTTCAAGCCTTCATCCATCCAACCATGAACACGCTCGTTGGTACCCAAAATTCCATAAAACCAGTTGTGACCAACTTCGTGCACAATGACCAATTCCAATTCGGTTGCATTGCTCGCGCTGCCAATCACGGTAACGTTTGGATATTCCATGCCGCCACCTGCTGAAATGGTTCCATCTACGGCCGTTACTTGGTTGTAGGGATAATCACCATTCCAAAGTGAATAATAGTAGGTGGCATCGTGCAAATATTCCAAAGCATTCAACCAAAGTGTTTCACTCTGAGGTACATACATCGCCCAAGTGGTTACTTTTCTTTTTGAATTTGGCAATTCCACTTCACCTTTTAAAACGCGGTATCTTTTGTCTGCAAACCAAGCAAAATCATGCACATTCGATTGTATGTAGCGTATGGTTTTGAATTCAGTTGAAGACTCTGGAAAGGCATTGCGGTTCAAGCTTTTAGGGTCAAGACCAGAATTTTGGTCCAGTGGACTAAGCTGTGCCAAAGAATCTAGGAAAGCCAATTCTGACGCCGTTTGTAAATCTCCCGTAGCGCCAACTACATAGTTTTTTGGCAATTGAATTGTAACATCAAACGAACCAAATTCTGAATAGAATTCGCCCTGGGTAACATAAGGCATTGGATGCCAGCCTTTGTGATCATAAACCGCGGGTTTTGGGTACCATTGTGTGATTTGGTACGACTCTTCGATGTGCCCCAAACGTGAAATTTTTCCGGATGGAATTTTTACTTTGAATGGCGTAGAAACCGTGATTTTTTGCCCTGACGCAAGTGGCTGAATCAAATACAAAATTGCAATATCATTGTGCTTCGGGTGATATTCCCATTTGGCTGTTGCGCCGTTTATTTTGAAGTCGAGCGAGTCAATGCCGCCACGGTCTTCTAATTTGCCATAATGCAACACATCTTTGTTGGATTGCTCATAAATTTGTTTGGCTAATGCTGTTTTGCCATCGCGGTAGGCGTTGGGCCACAAATGGATATAAATTTTATCCAAGCTATTGGGCGAATTGTTGATGTATTCAAAACTTTCGAAGGCATGTAAGGTATGCGTTTTATCATCCAAACGTACGTTGATTTTGAAATTCACCTCTTGTTGCCAATAGGTTTTTTGCGAAAAGGCCATGCCCGAAGCGGCAAGAATAGCGATGGAAAACAATGATTTTAACATAAGCGTATTTTTCATGGCACGAAGATAGAAACTATCTCAGTAATTCGGGAATACCGTTTATCACAAAGGAAAAAAGTTGTTGAGCTATTTTCTGAAATTTTAGTTCATTCATGTCAATGCTAAATTTATCGAAAATGCTTGTATTGTAATTCAAAGTTCTAATTGTAGACTTCTTAGACATGTTAGAAATCGCAAAAAATAGTGGTTTTTTTCACTAGGATTTGATTAAAAGGTGTAACTTTCCCATTGAAAATCTAAAATGCATTCTATGAAAGTACTTTTACTTGTTTTTGTATCCTTTGCTTTTAGATTGGCTCATGGGCAAGTCTATAATGTAGGAAGTCCAGCAGACACCATTCCTGCTTATCCTCAATGTTCTCATCAAATTTTATTTTCTGTTTCTGTTTCGAGCAATCCTGACCTAGTAACAATTTCAATGAATTGGGGAGATGGAACAACAACGGATTCATCATTTGTTGGAACTCCGGGGAATAATTGGATTCTTATACAGCATACTTATACTGAGCCAGGAATTTATAATGCAACATATTCTGTTTTCAGCCAGTTGTTAAATGATAATTTTGTTGAAAACATAGAGGTCGATTTTATAGCATTGGCTTCGAATATGTGTGGCTATGTTTATTCAGGGGTATACCAGTCGGATTACAGTTATATATACCAAGATGCTCCTTTAGATTTTACAGGTGCTGATGGAGTTACGACCACAATTTACCCTACAGAAGTTGAGTATTATCAACAAGCATATGGCGGATTGGATATTAACAATACGCCTTATTCAATCAATGTGAACGAAGCTTGGTTGGATGAGAATCAGCTTGTTCAAGTAACAGGGACACTGACAATTTCGTCATTTAACACATTTGGTGAAGCTGTTAATGTAGGTGGCTTTTTAGTCGAATGTAATCCGGGTTCCTCTGAAACGGATGCATTTATTCAAGGTATAGTTTGGGGATTCATAGCAGTGCTTGAATTGGGTGGGTTTGAAGTATATGTAGGAAATAACGGATGTGCAGATGTAACGAATGCACAAATAAGTATCGAATTCCCTGATGATTTTATACCGATAAATAATTTAGATCTTCCAAATTTTAATTTTGTGGATAATACCCTGTCATTCACTGTTGTAAATCTTGATGAGCCCCAAATATTTCCTATTACTTTTAACTTCCCAGGCAGCACACCTGTAGGTACATTTATTTGCTTTCCTGCGACCATAACTGTCAATGATGATTTGAACTTAATGAATAACGTGTTTGATATTTGCGGAGAGGTTTCAAACTCCTACGACCCCAATGACAAACAAGTCAATCATCCAGCCAATATCAATCCTGATGAGCAAGAAACTTTTCTGTATCAAATCCGTTTCCAAAATGATGGAAATTACCCCGCGTTAAATGTTGTGGTACGTGATACAATTTCTGAAAACTTAGATTTATCTACTTTTAGATTGCTTGAAACCAGTCATCCGGTGGCTTATCAAGTCAATCCAAGTACGCGAGAAATAACTTTTACGTTTAGCGCCATTTGGTTGGAGTCCAGCGAGGTTGATTTAGAAGCATCACAAGGTTTTATCCTCTATGAAATTGATGAAGCAGCTGGGCTAGTTGAAGGCGATGCCATTGAAAACACAGCACACATTTTCTTCGATTTTAACCCAGCAATTGTTACCAATACTACTGTGATTACGAATGTATATCCAGTTGGGGTCATTGAAAACGACAAACCACAGCTGAGCATGTATCCAAATCCTACAAGTAGCGCCGTAACTTTCTCAGGGGCTGCCGTACAAAAAGTAGTCATTTACGACGTGCTCGGACAAGTTGTTTTGACCAGAAATATTAACAATAACACCCTATCACTTTCAGGTCTTACCAATGGTGTTTATTTTGTGGAAATGCATACCGAAGTTGGTGTACAGACGCAGCGATTGGTGGTGAATAAGTAATTTGATTTGGATTTGGCTCAAAACCGCTTTTTCTGAGGAAGGAGCGGTTTTTTTATGGTTGATAATGAACCTCAACCCCCATCACATCCTCAATAAATTCCCGCACACAGCCTTCACCGCCTTTTTTGCTGAGAATGCAATCCACTTGTTCAAGAATTTTTGTTGCTGCATCAGCTGGACATGCCGAAAAACCAATGGCTTGCATCACTTCTAAGTCGTTTACATCATCACCAATCATAGCGACTTGCGATAGGGAAATGTTCAAATCGGCGCACCATTGTTTCAAAATGTCGAGTTTGTGTTCGCGACCCAAATAGAAGTGTTGGATTTTTAGGGTATCGGCGCGTTTTTTCACTAATTCCCCTTTGAATCCGGAAGAAATAATGCCAACTTGGAATCCTGTTTTGGTCAGCTGTAAAATGCCCATGCCGTCTTTGGCGTTGAACTTTTTCATCATGTCGCCATTCTCGGAGTAATACATGCCCGCGTCTGTCATCACGCCATCGACATCCAAAATCAGGAGTTTTATATCTGCCGGAAATGGTTTCTTCAATTTGACGCCGTAAATGAGTTGGTTGACAGAGACACCCAATTCAGCCGCTATTTCATGGATTTTGGCAAGCGGAAGTTGCTCCAAATTGGAAACGTTGAATTTGGAGCAGAATGATGATTCACTCAGGTTATGAGCTTCGAGAATCTTCATTATATAATGTGTTAAGCCTGACATAGTTAAACTATTTTTCTACCTACTGCCGTCGCCACTGGTCTCAAACTTCCTAACAATTGCTCAAATTCAGCATGATTCAATTGTTGAGAGGCATCTGATTTGGCCACTTTCGGATTCGGATGGGTTTCAATCAATAAACCATCAACTCCCATAGCAACACAAGCACGCGCCAAATCCGGAACGCCATAAGCATAACCCATGGCATGCGAGGGATCTAAAATGACCGGTAAGTTCGTGTGTTCTTTTAAATATGCCACGCCACACAAGTCAAGTGTGAAGCGGGTTTTGGTTTCAAAAGTGCGCAGACCTCGTTCGCAAATTACCACGTTTGGGTTGCCACCAGAAAGCATAAATTCGGCAGCCTGAACAGTTTCTTGTAAAGTTGAACCAAAGCCGCGTTTCAATAAAACCGGTTTCTGCGTTTTCGCCGATGCACGCAAAATTCCTTGGTCGTACATGGCTTTTGCGCCAATTTGAATCACATCAGAATATGCAATAATTTCATCGATGTGCGTAGCGTCACGGGCTTCTGTAACCACAGCAAAACCAAATTCTTCACGCATTTTCGCAAGCAATTTCAAGCCTTCTAATCCCAAGCCTTGGAAAGAGTAGGGCGATGTTCTTGGTTTGTAACATCCTCCGCGCAAGGCTGTTAGCCCCAATCCTTTCAATAATTCCGACGACTGACGAATTTGTTCTTCACTTTCCACTGAGCAAGGACCAGCAATCAAAAGCGTATTGCCCGTGTTTCCTCCGATGGTCACATTGCCAATGGTCACTTCACGTGTTGTGGCGCGGTATTTCTTGGATGCCAATTGCATGTCGTCGTTGAAGATCCAAAACTGTTCTGTATGTGCCTCCAAATTTTGTGGCAATTCTTTCACGCCTGAACCTGTGATGAGGTTGAAAAAGCCATCTTCGTGGATGAGGAAAGCTTTGTGTTGGTCTGCCAATTGTGCAGCTTGAGTTTCTTGTATGTTGTTTTTAAGTCGGATGATCATGTTTGCGATTTTCGTTTTTTGTTGACTATTCAGGTTTGATTTTGACGATTTTATTATCTTTCATTATCACCAAGTACGATTTCTTCTGTTTTTTGAATTCGATTAGCCTCTCATAGACTTTTTCTAATCCTACAAGAATTTTTGCTCTTAATTCATTTTGTTTTTCTAAAGTATTCATAAAGTTTCAGATAAAAATCTACAACTCTCCTTTAATAAGATTCACAAAGCTAATCATTCCCCAGGTATGACCGCTATTTTCCAAAACGGGCAAATACGAGATGGGGAAGGATTGTTTGCGAATAAGCGTCAACATTTCTTTTACGGTGTTGTGCGCAAAAACATGAACTGGATTGTGATTGATAATTTCATGGAGCTTCAAATCGCTCGGATTATCGATGTTTTTGAGTAAGCCACGGCGTATATCAGCGTTGGAAATGATGCCCTTGAATTTGTGATTTTCGTCTTCGATTATCGCGAAACCAAAGCCAAAATTTTCAATGGTTTGCAACAAGTTTTTCAAATTCAAATCTTTCATCGACAAAATTGGTGCTTCTTCTCTGGTTCGACAGAAATCTTTCAAAACATATGCCGATTGCACTTCGCGTTGGGTCAAATTCATCAAGGCATTGCCCACGCTTGGACCTTTGAATAAATAGGAACCAGAAACGGATACATAAACACCTAAATTGCGCAAAATAAACGAAACTTCGGCATTCACACCGCCATCTACATGCACGCGCTTGTTGGGATATTTTTTAGAAAAGTCGCGAATTTTCCTGAAGTTCGTGGCGTCAAATTGTCCACCAGATTGCCCAGGAATGGTAGCCATTATTAAGAGAAAATCGAAATTGGAATAGGCATCAAAAACACTAACCGGTGTTGGAGTAATTATCGCCAAGCCTTTAAATCCAGTAATGTCTGATGGAATGGAGATGGCGCCATGAAGATTTTCATATTGAAATGTGATGAACTCTACAGGATTGGCCCGCAGCAGGTCGTAGTATTTTTCTGGTTCGGCAGTGATGATGTGCAAATCAATCGGAATATCGGATATTTCTCGAATGATTTTAATGTCGTCGAAAACAGACAAATCGTCGTTGCAATCTACATGGAATAAGTCAACGCCATGTTCGTGCAAATCTTTTATGACTTCTTGGATGGCGCGACTTTTATCAGAATATATGGATGCGGAAATTTTCATTACAAGGCTTTCGTTTTATCAAATTGTTTGTCGCTAATCAAGATTTGAAATTCTGATTTGGTGAAAACATCTTGGCGCAACATCGAATCGAGTTGGAACAGTTCGAGTTGAATTTCAAAGGGAATGGCCTCGAGATACGTGGTGTCATTGGTGATTATTTTGAGTTGTATCACTTCGCCCGCTTTGGAGAGTTGGAGATACTGCGTTTTGGCGCCAACAAGTTCTTTTTCCATCCAATAATCGGCAAGTTTTTCTGCTTGTTTTTTAGAAATAGGTTCAAGATAAAAAACTTGCACTTTTTCGCGGACCACAACCTCGCCAAAGTTGTTGTTGCAGGCTGTGAAAAATGCCAAAGCGATGAGGACGTAAGTATATTTAATCATATGGTCAAAGTTAGTAAGTTTGTTCATTGAACAGTATTTCTAATGCCAAAAAAAAACCGTCCCCAAACCCGATAGCTATCGGGATGGGGACGGTTTCGTTTGATATAGTGTGTAAACTAATTTCTACTTCTTAACAGCGTTTACTACTGCCGCAAAAGCATCTGGGTGGTTCATGGCCAAATCTGCCAAAGCTTTTCTATTCAAAGCGATGTTGTTGGCTTTCACTTTACCCATAAATTCTGAATACGACATTCCGTGTAGTCGAGCACCAGCGTTGATACGCATGATCCACAACGAGCGGAAGTTTCTTTTCTTTTGCTTGCGACCTGAGTAAGCATAAACTAAACCTTTTTCAATGGCGTTTTTTGCAACGGTCCAAACATTTTTTCTACGACCAAAGTATCCTTTGGCAAGCTTCATGAACTTTTTTCTTCTGGCTCTTGAAGCGACGTGATTTACTGATCTTGGCATATTTTTCTGTTTTTTGGAAGTGTGTGCTGTCTTGTTTCAACATACTTGGTTACTACAATTCCGGGTTTAACAATTAACCTTCCCTCAAATCCCGACAACTATCGGCATTCAAACGAGGGAAACTTACATTAACAATTGAACTTTGATGTTAGGTACGTCAGATGGATGCACCAAACCTGCTTTAGTCAATCTGTTTTTTCTTTTCGTGGATTTTTTCGTAAGAATGTGGCTTTTAAAAGCGTGCTTTCTCTTGATTTTTCCACTTCCAGTTACCGTGAATCTTTTCTTGGCACTGGATCTTGTTTTCATCTTTGGCATTTCTACTTTGTTTTTGAAGTTAACACTATATCAAAATCGTTATTTCTTTTTCGGGTTGATCATGATGGTCATGCGCTTGCCCTCTAATTTAGGCATTTGCTCCACCAAACCAACTTCTTCTAATTCTTGTGCAAAACGCAAAAGCAAGATTTCTCCACGCTCTTTAAACACAATCGTTCTTCCTCGGAAAAATACAAAAGCTTTCACTTTGTTGCCTTCTTCCAAGAATTTGCGGGCATGGTTGAGCTTGAAGTTGAAGTCGTGGTCGTCCGTATTTGGACCAAAACGAACTTCTTTCATACTCACTTTTGCCTGCTTGGCTTTCAACTCTTTTTGTTTCTTCTTTTGGTCGTATAAGAATTTACGATAGTCCAAGATTTTACAAACAGGAGGAACGGCGTTTGGTGATATTTCAACCAAGTCCAATTCCTGTGATTCGGCTAAAGCAATTGCATCAGGTGTTGGTAAAACTAGTGGTTCGGCACCTTCTCTAACGATTCTTACTTCGCGAGCAATAATCTTGTTGTTAATTCGATGCAGCTCCTCAACTTGTCTCGGTTGAGGTCTTCTTCCTTGCGGTTTTCTCATTCAGTAAAAAGAATTACTATTAATTGTTGTTTATTTCGTTGTTGACCAAATCTTGCACCATTGCTGCAAAATCGGCAATGTCCATCGCGCCCAAATCTCCTTCACCTCTTCGGCGCACGGAAACCTTGTTGTTGCCTGCTTCTTGTTCCCCAACTACTAACATAAATGGGGTTTTGGAAAGCTCAGCCTCGCGGATTTTCTTGCCAATTTTTTCGTTCCTGTCGTCAACGAAGCCGCGAATATCGGAATTATTTAGCACTTGACGCACACTTTCGGCATATTCGTTGAATTTTTCGCTAATCGGCAAAATCGCAAATTGCTCAGTTGCAAGCCATAAGGGGAAGTCGCCTGCGCAGTGTTCCAACAACACGGCAACAAAGCGTTCCATTGAACCAAAAGGCGCACGGTGAATCATCACGGGGCGGTGCTTTTCGTTGTCCGCTCCAATGTACTCCAACTCGAAACGCTCAGGCAAATTGTAGTCCACCTGAATCGTGCCCAATTGCCATTCTCTGCCCAAAGCATCTTTCACCATGAAGTCGAGTTTTGGACCATAGAATGCGGCTTCTCCATATTCAACCACGGTATTCAATTCTTTTTCTGCCGTAGCTTCAATAATTGCCGATTCCGCTTTTTCCCAATTTTCGTCAGAACCAATATATTTTTCAGGATTGTTGGGATCGCGCAAGGAAATTTGTGCTTTGAATTCAGTGAAATTCAGTGTTTTGAAAATATACAAAACCAAGTCGATTACTTTCTGAAATTCACCTTTCACTTGGTCGGGCGTGCAGAAAATGTGGGCATCGTCTTGGGTAAATCCTCGAACGCGTGTTAACCCGTGCAACTCACCACTTTGCTCATAGCGATAAACGGTACCAAATTCTGCAAAACGCACAGGCAAATCGCGGTAAGAACGTGGACTTGATTTGTAAATTTCGCAGTGGTGCGGGCAATT
>Ga0169931_10006009_pt1 | contig 18386 bp, 11 predicted proteins | sample Kivu_15m_20L_FD_129675 | JGI IMG/M metagenome (GOLD analysis project Ga0169931, IMG submission 129675) | Freshwater microbial communities from Lake Kivu, Western Province, Rwanda to study Microbial Dark Matter (Phase II) - Kivu_15m_20L... | ecosystem: Environmental > Aquatic > Freshwater > Lake... | reverse complement strand
TCGGACGGCGATTGCAGCGTTTGTACGCCCCGCCTCAGGTCAATGTCGATGCCATGACAGGATCGGCTCTGCCCGCTCCGCCGCGCGTCGAGACCCCCGTCACCCTTGATTCGCAGTCGTAAGCCGAGGCCAAGGCCGATCCAGAGACCTTTCGCATCAACACGATTTTATGTTCATCAATAAACTGCTCTTCAGCCTTTATTATCCCTACTGTGCCTGCCTCGACCGCTTGCTTCCCAGCATCACCCTCGATGGAAAAAAACTGCGCGTCCTGCCAGGCGTTTACAAGCCGCTCGACAGCGAACATCGGCTTGCCGACCTGATCGACGAGGGAAAAGAAGTGCTCGATGTCGGCTGCGGCTCGGGAGTCATCACCCTCTTTGCTGCTGCGAAGAGCCGGCATGTGACGGCGATCGACATCAGTCCCCAAGCGATCGCCAATACCCAACTTAACTGCGCCCAGCATGCGATCGAGAATGTTTCGATTCGCCAGAGCGACATGTTTCGTGAAGTCCGGGGACAATTCGATTACATCCTCAGCTATCCCCCCCTCTTCCAGACATCCTTCCAGTCGTCCGATAAACAGTGGTGCACATCGACCACGTTTGTCGATCGACTCTTCTCCGGAGCGCGTGAACATTTAAAACCGCACGGACGTTTGCTCGTCTTGCTGCCGTCGATCTTTCGCGAATCCCCTGCGGAGCTCGGCGCCCGGCATGGCCTGGTGCTTGAGCGCGCGGTCCCCCATTTCCATCGTTCACTCGCCACTCGAATCCACTCCCTCCCCTACCTGCACTTCAACATGAAAAACCACGTCTATATTTTTCGTCCGCAGGAGGACTCCGCCGCTGCGCAGAGCCTCTCCGAAAAGAGGTCTGACCCTTGAGGAGCCGGACCCTTGAGGAGCCTTGCCGGAGAGGAGCCTTGCCGGAGAGGGTCTGACCCCTGTTTCGGAGAGGCTCTCAGTAACGGCCGAGTTTCGATTTGATCAAATTCATGACAACTGGTTTGAGAAGCCCTGCAATCCCAGCGCGAAGGGCGCGATTCATCGTCTCGACGACGGCATCGATTTCTTCTCTTGTGATGCACAGCGGGGGAACGAAGCGAATCAGAAACGGTTTGTCAGGATTATAGGCCGTGAGAATTGGCTGCTGAGGATCATTGATGCAGCGCGACGCGATGAGCCCTCCAAAGGAATCGCGAATGAGCGCTGGGAGCTTCGCGGGATCGAATTCGATCCCGACCATCAGCCCCTCGCCGCGGACCTCTTTCACAAACGACAGGTCGGCCGTCGATGCGCCAAGCCGCTGGAGAAAATGAGCCCCGAGCTCGCGTGCATGATCGGCCAGTTTTAGTTCCTTCCCAGCAGTGATCGAATCGAGCGCAATATGCGCACCGAACTGACAACGATACTGCTGGGTATACCGCTGGACGAGCGCTTCGTTCTGCTCGCGCGCCCGCTGATAGACCTTGTCGCTCACGAGGCATGCGGAGACCGGAAAAACATTTCCGCTCATCCCCTTCCCCATCGCGACAATATCGACTTGCGGAAGCTTTCCCTGGTAATTGAGAAAACGACCGGTTCGATACATGCCGGTTTGCACTTCGTCGACGATGATTGAAAACCCGTACTGCTCGCGGTAGTGGGCCAGTGCGGCGAGCATGTCCAGGGGAATCGCGCGGACCCCACCCTCCCCTTGCACCGTCTCCAAAATCACAGTGGCGACATCCCCCGCCGCGCACAAGGCGCCAAGCTGCGACGGACCCTCGCCACCAAATGGATCGACATATTGCACATGCCGATAGAGCGGTTGGAAGGGGAGCTTAAAGCGTTCGCGGGAGGTCGAAATCAACGAGAGCAGCGTCTTTCCGCTGAAGCCCCCCTTCATCGCAACAATGGTTTTCTTGGGTGCCGCGGCGAGCAGCCCCATGGTGAGCGCAGCCTCGGTCGAAGTCGCGCCGCTGACCGCCGGCAGGACGTGCGCGAGCCCCGTCAAGGTAGCGAGCTGCTGCTCTAAATCCTGCCAATAATCATGGGCTTCATCATGGCACTGGAGAACCGACGCGAGGACCTCGTGCGGATTATGTCCGCGAAGATTGACGCCATAGGTCCCGGAGGCATCGATCACCGTCCGCGTCCCTTTCCCCGCGGCGATGACTACCGAAGCCTGCTGCGCGCTCCGAATGTTTTTGTTGAGACCGCCAAGATTCAGCATCGCTGCCATCTTCGGGCTGCAGCTCTTTTGATACATCGCGGTCACCGCCGCATGGGAATCGACCACCGATTCGATCTCGTCGGCCACCTTCGCAGGGAGCTGACGATAGGAGGGGATGCTGTGAAGGTAATCGAGAACCGTCGACAGGCTGGCGCTATTTCCACCCCACGTATTGCTGTGGATGTTGTAGTCCTTTCCCGAATTCCAGACCTCAAAAAGTTTTTCGCGGATCAAAAAACAGCCCGTCGGGACTTGCTCATTGCCAAGGTTTTCACCGAACACAATGACGTCTGGAAAAACGGCGAGCTTCGCTGCGAGTGGTCCTTTCTCAAGATCGGTCGAGGATTCATCGAGGATCGTCAGGGACCCCTGCGAACTGGCAAAGGCCAAGAACCGCTCGATCGCTTCCTTCGGCAATGACTCACCACCACGGATCATCATGCTCGGAGGAACGACCTCCCGCAGCCGATTTTCAAAAGCGGTCGCATCTGCACAGTACACCAAACCTGGAACGAGCGCTTCATCGCGCCCTGCATGGAACGGGTCAAAAATTTCCTCCAGGGACTCTGTCGGATCATAGACGAGGGTCGTCTTCTCGGCCGCGGGATTCTTGGCATGGAGGTTATGCCGCACGACTTTGAGCGCCCCGGAAATCGATTCCGATGTCGAGCTGCAGAAAAAAGCGTAGTAGTGCGGGGCCCCTTCGTGCTGGGCAGTGACCATCGCGCTCAGCAGCGCAGCGACGCGGGCTTCATAGCTGGAAATCTGCATCCGTACATAGAACGGAACATGCTGCTCGATGTTCTTCGCAAGCCGCTCGCGGCGGGCGGCGCGAAAGGGATTTCCCAGTCGGTTCGAGCTAAGGAGGGTGGTCATCAAGGGCAAGTCTCTCAGGAAAGGGAAGGAACGCCGGGAGGGAGCTGGCGAGAATTCGGACCAAAACCGAAAACATCCGCTTCCTGCAGCTGGTCGATGACTGCGGCCGCGGATGAGGGCAACGAATAATTTTCCACGGTCCCGTAGGCGAGCTGATGCGCGGACTGGGGCGAGAGCAGCAGGAGCGTGATCACGGCCGTAGCCGGAATGAGACTCATCCAATCCTCGCGCGGCCGCGTCATTTCACTCTCGTGCCGGGGACGGCTGGTCCAGTGTTTCCACATTCGCTGCAGCAATTGCCATCTCCCCTCGCCATTGAACGCGGCGGCAATCATGACGATAAAACCATTGTGGGTCACAATCCCCGGCCGCACCTCAGGGTAGCGAGGAACCTGTTCGCCAAGCGAAACGCGGACCGTCGCCTCGCACAGGTTGACTCCCCCAGCCAAGCAGTTCAGCGATTCCCCAATCCGCGGATTGGCTTCGATATAAAAGGGCTGCTGTTGCTTGTGATCGTAAAAATATTCCATCGAAATCGGACCATGCCAGCCAACCTCGCGACCAAATTTCTCGAGGTCGGCAAGAACCGGCGGGTGGATCGCCGTTCGCCGTAGCGCCGGCCCCCCGCCAATCCCTGTCGCCAGCACATCGGCACACGCTGCGGCCACCATCCGCCCCTCCTGAAACACCGCCGTCACCTCCCCTTGCTGACCCGGCGCGGGTTGCTGGAGAACCACCGCTTCTCCCGGTTTCCACACCCCGCGCCGCGCGAAATCTTGCAGCACCGCGATCCCCTCGCCAGCCGAGGCCACCTTCTTAACCCCCAGGCTGGCAGTGCTGTGAATGAGCTTGACAAACAGCGGATAATCGTCGCTGGTGGAGAGTCCGTCGACCTGATCGACCATCCGCGTCGGCGGGATCGGCAACCCCAATTCCCTCATCAGTTCGCAGAAGGTCCCCTTGTTCTGGACGCGGCGGAGGATCTCAAAATCGGGGACCGCCAACCCCACGTCCTTGGAAAACTGGTCCCGAAATTTCGCGAACGCATACACCTGCTCGTGCGTCGGGAAGAGGACGTCATACTCATGCTTCTGGACGAGGCGAGCGACAAGACGGAGGTAGCCCAGCGGATCTTTGGCGATTGGTGGAGCGGGAATCCGGCGGCGAACGAGGCGGGAAAACTGGCACTGGCACCACCGCGAGGAGTCCAAGATATCGATCACGTGCCCCCTCCCGAGACCGTAGAGAGTTTGCCGCGCCGAGTTGCTGGAACCTTCCGAGAGGAGGATGCGTCGGGGGGGGGAACTGCGTGTCATGGCCAGACTCTGCGGGCCTCGAGGCGATCCACGGGCCGGGCGGATATCCGCGGCCCTGGAGAGGACCCGAGATTGTTTCATCGAACCGTCTGATCATAATCAGAAAATCCTCCGCGGGTCGACCGCCCCGGAGTTCTTCGAAAAAGGGGGAGCGTGCGGTTTGCCAAATGGACGATTCTTCGACGGTTCCTCCGCCGCGGTCGGCGCGTGGTGATTTGCGAGCGGCGATCCTCTCCCCCACGGTGTGGATGATCGTGATTCTTGTCGGGATCGGCGGAGGGCTCAGCCATTACCTCACGTCCCATGATCTGCGCGACTTTCGCGAGTCGCTTGGACCGATGGCGATGGCAGTCACCCTCCCGATCCACGTCGTGCTCGCGCTGACCCCCTTCCCTTCGGATTTCGTCGCGATCGCCAATGGGGCGATGTATGGCTTTGCCGTGGGGACACCGCTGAGCTGTTTCGGGTGGTGGATCGCCGCCATCATCCAGTTCTGGATCGGTCGCCGGGCCCGGTCCGACTTGGAACTCGAGAGTGTCGGTGCGCGTCTCCCGCAGTGGCTGCGCCGGCTCCCCGACGATCATCCCCTGTACCTGATGGGGGTTCGGCAGGTTCCCTGGCTCGGGATGCATCTCGGCTCATTCGTCCCAGGAGCGGCGGGGGTCCCGTTTCGTCGCTTTCTTTGGTGCTCGGCCTTTGGCGTGATCCCTGGTTCGCTGCTGATGACCGCCATCGGCGCGGGGCTCGTGCACTGGGCCTCAACCCCGTAAGCAGTGACTCAAGCCCCCGCGCAGTAAGCGTGCGCCGGGGAGTTCCTCCGTCCTCAATCCTCCGCATCACTGGCGGCGACGATAACGCTCCGAAAATACTCGGCGACCTCCACCTTGGCGGCCAGGAAGGGATGTTTGTAGGCATACGTATCGGCACCCTCATGCGCCGTCGACCGCCGCCGATGTTCGTTCCAGATTCGTTGGGGGATCCGCGTCACCACCACCGGCCCCATCCGGTGGCTCTGGCGGCGATCGTCATATTCGCAGTTTGCCCGGCAGAGGGCGCGATCGACGGCCCCTTCGATCTGCATGGCAAACTCTCCCGAAACACTCTGTTCGACGAGCAGACGATAGAACGCGGGATCCCCAGGGACCGGGAGAAGCGTAAAGTGATCGAGGCTCAGCCCAACCTCGCGAAGCCCCTCGCGGACCGCCTGCATGACTTGCAGTTCGCTCAGTTTTTCCCCCGTGAGGCTCGAAAAATGGGCACCCTTATGCATAAAAGTCAGCATCGGGCAGGCCCCGACATAGGCATCGCAGCGAACGATGTCATGGATGTCGTAACGATAGAGACCGCTGAGTGTCGTGAGGATGATGAAATACTCTCGTCCAACCTCCAGCTCATGAGCCTCGAGCACAATCGGGTTCGCTGCTTCGGCTTCTTCGACCGGGACGAATTCGTAGTAGTGGCTATCGTAGTCGAGCAATCCCGAACAGGACTCATCGTCCATCGGCGAGGTGAGATGTCCTTCGCTGGCCGACAAGCCATGATCGCGGAGGGGGACGGCGCCAAAGTATTCGCGTACCTTCGGCAAATAGGCCGCAACCGAGCCCCCCATCCAGACCGAAACAACCGACATGTGAGGCCAGAAATCGCGTGGAAAAAGCGTCCCATGCGTGGCGACAATTCGCTCCAGTTCGGCAGCTCGCTGCGGCTGGGGCCCTCCCCAGCTCGACTGGAGAATCCCCCGTAACTCGCTCGGGATCTCGATATGGCTCGAGAGCGTTCCGTTGCGAACATCGCGAATGAGTCGTTCCTTTTCCTCGTCCGCCATCCGCGCGAGGTTCACTAGGGTCAGCGGGTTGGCGGTGGCGATCATCCCAACCCGCGGCGAAGCGATGGCAATCCGCAAGGCGGCATAGAGTTTGTTCTCGGTCCCTTTGACTTTCAGCAGCGATGTCGGGAGCAGAAACAGCGATTTGCTGATCCAAGGCCGCGTCTCGGCAACCAGCCCGCTGATGCTGCCGCAGGGAAGATCGGCGGAGGTCCGAAACTGGTCCCACGCACTTGCGAGGGTCAACGTATACTGCGACAGCAAATCGGGGTGGTCACGAAAGGTCGCCAGACCCCAGTAATTCCAGCTCCGCCGATACTCGCGAAAAAAATGGTTCGTGATCGGGACATATTTTGACTGGGCGGTGGTCCCGGAGGTCATCGAAAACATGAGGACCTTCGTCCCGCTGCCAAAAAGGGCCTGCGTCGCTCCCTGTTTGACCCGCTCGACATACGGTCGAAAAACTTCGTAACCGGCGATCGGGACGCGCTGGCGATATTCCTGGAGCGTGCGAATATCGGCGAACCCATGCTCGCGGCCGAAATCGCTGTCGGCATTGAGCCGCAGTTTTTCCCACAATCGCTCCCGCTGGACCCGGGCACAGTGGGCCGTCTGTTCGAGGTAGTGACGCAGTCGTTTCAGGCGCCAGTCGAGATAGCCTCGACGAACGACACGGGCGAGTCGATTCATAACGGACGACCGAGAACGGAAAGACAACCCGCGGGAGGTGCGGATACGACTGGCGAAGCACCATCGACCGAGTACCATACTATTTCCACGATCCTCGTCCTACAAGGAGCAGGCTCCTTGGTGCATCATCCAGCGGAAATGAAAAAAATCAGTGTTGTCGGAGCCGGGGCGCTGGGGACGCTGGTCGGTGGCCTGATCCAGCACGCGCAGCCCGCCATCGAAACGGTCCTCTTTGGTCGCGGCCCCCACCTCCGCGCGATGCAGCAGCGGGGTTCCGCGGAACTGCGAGGCCCTTGGGGGGTCTACCAGGTGAAGGTCAATGCCACCGAAGATGTGGGGCAAATTGCCGGCTCGGACCTGATCCTCTTTACCGTCAAGTCGCAGGATACGAAAGCTGCCGCCGCCTTGGTTGCCGATGTCTGCGGGGAGGCGGTGATCGTCTCACTGCAAAATGGGATCAACCAACGGGAACTGCTTCGGTACTTCTCCCCGGCGCGGCTGGTGGTCGGGATGACGACCACGAACATGACCTCGCTCGAACCAGGGATTGTCGAATTCCATCGCAATGGAGTCAGCGTCCTCGGACCCGCAGCCTCCGAGGTTTCCAGTGAGACTATCGCCTTCGCCCAGCGCGCCCTGTCTTCGTCGTCACTGCGTTTTACAACCGACCTCTCGATACTCGGCGCCCAGTACAACAAATTGCTCTTTAACACGATGGGCTATGCGTCGGTCCTTTCGGCTTCCGATTTTATCCGCGAGGGATTACTCCATCGGGGCTGGCGGAGGAACGTCGCCATCCCCCTGCTCGATGAAGGGATGCGGGTCCTCGAGCGGGCCGGTATCAAACTCCACAAAGTCCCCGGCGGTTCCGATGTTCTGCGGCTCCGCAAAGTAATGGGAATGCTCAATCTGCCGGGACTCGATTTCTTCTCGAAAATGGCAATTGGTTTATTCAATCCGCCACGCATTGTCTTCTCCGTTTATCAAGATCTCCATCGCCAGCGGCCGACAGAGATTGATTATGTCAATGGTGAAATCGTTCGCCTGGCCACCGATTGTGGGATCGATGCCCCGTTCAATCGCGAAGTCGTGCGGGCGATCCGCGAACTGGAGGCGGGGGGAGGCAAGCGTTTCTTTGCAGCACACGAAGTGATCGAGCGGTTTGCAAACCTGGCCGGTGGCCCGCGATAATTCCGCACGCGGTAGGAGCGAGTCCGATGCGAATCAGGGAACTGCGGGCAATGATCGTCCGCCTTCCGCTGCGGAAGGAATTCAAGCATGCCTCTTTTACGCGCCGCGAGAGCGAAAACCTCGTTGTCCGCTGCGAGCTGGCCGATGGGACGGTCGGCTGGGGCGAAGGGGTCCCCCGTCCCTACGTGACCGGGGAATCTCCCGCCGGGGCGCTCGAGCAGCTCGCCGCCTCCGACCTGCCACGGCAGTTAGGAGGCAAATGCGATCGGTGGCACGATGTGATCCACCTTTGCGAATCGTATTCCCCGAACACCCTTGGCCCCGATCCCCGCGACTCGCTCGCAAACGCCCACCGGTGTGCGGTCGAGCTGAGCATCCTCGATGCGTTTGGCCAGCACTTGCAGACTCCCTTGAGCCAACTGACCGAGCTTTACCCTCCGGCTGCATCGATCGCCCACCGCAGCCCCCGCGTCCAGTATTCGTCTGCGATCAGCTCCGGAGCCGCGCGGAAGGAACGGCTCAGCTCCCTCGCCATGCGGCTCTATGGTTTCGCCCACTGCAAAGTGAAAGTCGGGATGGACGTGGACGCCGACCCGCTGCGGCTGCGGCGGATGCGCCGCTGGGTGGGAACGAAGATGGATCTCCGTGTCGATGCCAACGAAGCGTGGTCCCCCGGCGAAGTCGAGCGACGAATCACAGCGCTGGCTCCCGCCCGCATCAGCTGTGTTGAACAACCGGTCGCCCATGGCGATGTCGCGGTGCTGGCGCGCGTCCGTCGCCACGTCGAGATCCCGCTGATGCTCGATGAATCACTCACCAGCTCGATCGATGCCCAGGAGGCGATTGAGCAGCAAACATGTGACCTGTTCAACATCCGACTCTCCAAATGCGGAGGCTTTCTTCGTAGCCTGGCGATCGCCGCAATCGCCCGCCGTGCGGGGATTGGGATCCAGCTCGGATGCCATCCGGGAGAATCACCGATACTCTCGGCGGCAGGCCGGCATTTTGTGACTTCGGTCGGTGGGATCCGTTATCGCGAAGGTTCGGCCGACCGCCACCTGCTGCGATCGATCTTTGCGACCCCCGCCATCAGTTTTGGCTACGGGGGATGGGCGCCAGCGATCGAGCGCGGAGGGCTCGGGATCACGATCCAACCGCGCACTTTGGAACCTTTGATCCAGAAAACCGTCTCTTTTCCGTTCTGCGGATGACCCCCGTGATGCCAACCCTCTCCCCCGTCATCAGTGCCTACCAAGCCACCGGCCAAACGCCCCTGATGGTTCGCATTTGGCCCCACGAGCAGCCGCTCGCGCATGTCGTTTTTCTTCACGGGATCATCAGCCATGGTGGCTGGTATGAGACGAGCGCCGCTTGGCTCGCAGCCCAGGGGTGTGCCGTCCACTTTCTCGAGCGACGCGGATCGGGGCTCAATCCCCTCAGCCGCGGTGATGTCGAGCACTGGCAGACATGGACTGAAGATGTCGCGATCTATCTGAAATCGCTCCCTGCGGATCGTCCACGAATTCTGCTGGGGATCAGCTGGGGTGGGATTTTGGCGACGGCGGTCGCCGTGCAGCATCCAGGCATCCTTTCGGGCTTGGGTCTGGTCTGTCCCGGAATCGTCTCCCGCGTCGGTGCAAACGGGGTACAGCGGATGCTGCTGCGACTGGCGCGGCGGATCGGTCTGCAGCAACCGCGGGTACAGGTCCCCCTCCAGGACCCGACCCTCTTTACCCAGTCGGTCGTCCATCAGCAGTTCATTGCCAGCGATCCCCTCGCGCTACGAAAAATCACGCTCCGCTTTGCGGTCAACAATCTCGATCTGCTGCACGCCGCAACGGCAGCGCCACAGCAGGTCAGCGTCCCTTCCCTGCTGATGCTCGGGGAACTCGACCCGATCATCGACAATCGCGGCACGCGGGAGTTTGTCGCTCGTTTCGGTAACCGCCAGCAAACGATCATCGAGTATCCCGGAGCCTCCCATACCCTCGAGTTTGAAGACGATCCGACCCCCTATTTCAACGATCTTGCCGCCTGGGTCGAGCGGATCGCATCCCCCGCTCCGTAGCGCGTCGTCGTCGAAGTCAAAAAAACGATTCCCCGCGTGAGCCGCTCCAATCGCTGCAGATCGACCGGTTCGCAGGTACAATGCGGCGGGCCGCTCTCAACGAGATTGTGGGGTTCAACGTGCGCACCGCTTCGATCATTCATCCACTGCTTTGGCTTTTTGCGCTCGCGGCGCCGGTCGCGAGCCAGGACCCTCCCGCATCGCTGGCATCGCGCGCGCTCCAGGTGCTGCGGGATCGGTGCAGCGAATGCCACGGGGCGGAGACGCGGCAGTCGGGGCTCCGCCTCGACACTCGCCGCGGGATCGAAAAAGGGGGTGACTTTGGGCCGGTCGTCCTCCCGAGCAGGCCGCAGGATAGTGAACTCCTGAGACGCGTGACCAGCACCCGCGAGGACCACGCCATGCCCCCGAACGGTGATTCGCTGGAGGAACCCGAGATTGCCGTACTGCGGGAATGGATCGCTGCCGGGACGCCCTGGCCTGAGGGGATCGAGAAGGAGGAGGCCGAGGAGCACGATCCACGGCTCGACCACTGGGCGTGGCAACCCCTGCACCCGGCACCACCCCCAGCGGAAATTGCCGACTCCGCGTGCGATGCGGATGTCGAGGGCGCCCGCAATGAAATCGATCTTTGGGTCCGCCACGCGCTCGCCTCCGCCCAACGGACCCCCTCCCCGCCAGCCGATCGCCGGACGCTCATCCGCCGACTCTACTTTGACCTCCATGGATTGCCGCCGACGCCCGAGGAGATCGCGGCATTCGTGGCGGACCCCGATCCGCAGGCCTATGAAAAATGGGTCGACCGGCTGCTCGCCTCGCCCCGCTATGGCGAGCGTTGGGCGCGGCACTGGCTCGATGTCGTCCATTACGGAGACACCCACGGTTACGACAAAGACCAGCCTCGCCCCGATGCTTGGCCCTATCGCGACTATGTCATTCGCGCCCTCAACGAAGACAAGCCGTATCCGCAGTTTGTCGAGGAACAGGTCGCCGGCGACATCCTCTTTCCGGACAGTCGCGATGGGCAGGAAGCGATCGGGATGATCGCCGCCGGTCCATGGGACCTGATCGGCCATCTCGAGGTCCCCGAGTCTAAAACCGACGGCAAGATCGCGCGGCACTTGGACCGCGACGATATGGTGGCCAACATTATCGGCACCTTCTGTAGCGTCACCATCCAGTGTGCCCAGTGCCATCAGCACAAATTCGATCCCGTCACACAGGAAGATTATTATTCCCTGCAAGCGGTCTTTGCCGCGATCGATCGGGACGTCCGCGAGTATTCGCCTGAGCCGTCGATCCAGCGGCAATTCATCGACCTCCGCGCCCAGGTCGACAATCTCCAGCAGCAGCGGCAACGGCTTGCCGACCAATTGGCATCCAGCGGTGGCGAAGCGCTTGCCCAGCTCGATCGCCGGATTCGCGACGCCGGGCGCGGTGCCTCGACCGTGCAAGGGGGTTACCACAGCCAGATCGAAGGATCTGCAAATGTAACGAAGTGGGTCCAAATCGATCTGGGAAGCCCGCAAGCGATTGAGCAAGTGATCCTCCATCCCTGCTACGACGATTTCAACGGGATCGGGGCAGGTTTTGGCTATCCGCTGCGGTATCAGATCGAAGTTGCCGAGGATCCCGATTTTCGCCACCGGGTGACGCGGATCGCCGACATGACAGCCAGCGAGGTGGCGAATCCTGGTATCACACCGCAGTCGCACCGAGGCACCGCGCGGGGGCAGTACGTTCGCGTGACTGTCACGCAGCTGGTCCCCCGCGCAAACGATTTTATCTTTGCCCTGGCCGAGATTGAGGTCCTCAGTCCCGCAGGTCAAAACCTCGCGCTCGGGAAACCTGTGACCGCACTCGATTCGATCGAAGCCCCTTCGCGATGGACGCTCGGCAATGCAGTCGACGGGAAAAGCCCCGCACTCGCCAGCAGCGACCCGCAGCCGCTGGTCGAAGAGCGAAAGGAGTTGCTGGTGGCCCAGGGACTGAGCGATCTCGAGAAGGAGCTCCGCGAGGTCCAGCAGAAACTGGCCGAGACCGAGGGACGGCGAAAGGAGCTTCAGCCGCTCGCGCGCGTCTACGCGGCGACAACGCACAAGCGCGGTGGCCAGCCGCGAACAATCCACCTTCTTGCCCGGGGGAATGTCCTCGCACCGCAGCACGAAGTGGGTCCGGGCACTCTCAGCCTCCTGACAATGCTCCCGAGCCGCTTTGAGCTCCCCCCCGATCATCGCGAGGGAGATCGCCGCGTGGCGCTAGCGCGCTGGCTGAGCGATCCCCGCAATCCGCTCACGTGGCGGAGCATCGTCAACCGCGTCTGGCAGTACCACTTTGGCCAAGGGATTGTCGCGACCCCCAGCGACTTTGGGTTGATGGGAAGCCCCCCATCGCATCCGCAACTGCTCGATGCGCTCGCCCACTGGTTTCGCGATTCGGGCGGTTCGCTCAAAGCACTGCACCGAAAAATTCTTTGCAGCGCCACGTACCGGCAAGCGAGCCGGCCGCGAGCCGAGTGCCTGGCGGTCGATGCCGAAAACCGCTTGCTCTGGCGGCAAACACCGCGCCGCCTGGAAGCCGAATCGATTCGCGATGCGGTGCTGGCAATCGCCGGAACACTTGATCTGACCCATGGAGGGCCAGGGTGGCAGGACTTTAAAGTCGAACGCCCCGAGCATTCGCCGCATTATGAATACTCGCTGGCGAACCCCGAGGACCGGTCGCTCTGGCGGCGGAGCATTTATCGCTTCATCGTTCGCAGCCAGACCCAACCCTTAATGACGGTGCTCGATTGTGCCGATCCATCGATGCGGGTCGAGCGTCGAAACCAGAGCATCTCACCGCTGCAAGCTTTGGCCCTGCTCAATAACGGCTTGATGCTGGTGCAGGCCCGCGAGTTTGCCAATCGCATCCGCACCGAGGTCGGGGGCGATCTGAGAGCACAGGTCGCGTGGGCCCATGAGCTGGCCCTCGGACGCGCGGCCGATACGGAGGAACACGCGCGGCTCGTGGCACTGGGGAAGGTCCATGGACTGGAAAATGTCTGTCGGGCGCTTTTTAACCTCAACGAATTTGTCTGGATCGATTAAGAGCCAATCCGAAAAGGGGTCTGACCCTCTCCGGCAAGACCCTCTCCGGCAAAGACCAAAAAAATGAATGAAATCGACTTGCCTCCAAAGGGTCAGACCCCTTTTCGGATTGGCGCTAAGCTCAGGGCTGGCGGTATGCACGACCATGGTAGCGGTTCCCCATTTCATCATTCCCAGCCCCGGCAATCTTTGGGGATACCGCACAGGCCCCCGGAGCCTTCGCGGCGGCAGTGGTTGGCCCAGGCCGGAGGGGGGCTCGGTGGAATCGCCCTGGCGGCAATGCTGGGGCGTGAAGCACAAGGGGAGGACCGTCGGCATCCTGCTTGCATCGCGACTCCGAAAGTCAAACGCGTCGTCCAGCTCTTTATGGCGGGGGCTGCCAGCCATCTCGATCTGTTTGACTACAAACCGGAACTCGTGAAACATCATGGCCAGCAGAGTGACTTTGGTGAGCCCGTGGAAGCATTTCAGGATGGGCTCGGACCATGGCTCAAGCCGATCTGGGATTTCAAACCCTACGGCGAATCTGGCAAGCTGCTCTCGGGTGCTGTCTCCCCCCTGGGAGACGTTGTCGATCAACTCGCCTTCATTCACAACATGGTCAGCAGCTCGGGGGTCCATTCGGCGGCAACGCTGCTGCAAACCACGGGTTTTGTGCTCCCTGGTTTTCCCGGAGCGGGTTGTTGGGTCAGCTACGCGCTGGGTTCGCTCAACGACAACCTTCCCACGTATGTCGTTCTTCCGGACCACCGCGGCTATGGGTCCAACGGGGTCAAGAACTGGGATGCTGGATTTTTGCCATCGCAGTACAGCGGCACGGTGATCCAGCCCTTGAATCCGCAGCCCCTGGCCGATCTCTGGCCCGCAGCGATCGGCTCGTTTGCAAGCACGGCGGCGGATGCTGAAGTGCGCGCGACCCTCGCAGCACTGAACCAGCGCCATCGCGACCAGCGCGCCGGGGACCAGCCGCTCGAGGCGCGGATCGAAAGCTACGAACTGGCCGCACGCATGCAATTGGCGGCACCCGAGGCACTGTCGCTCGCGGACGAGCCGGAGCATATCCTGCGGCTCTACGGCATCCAGCCTGGGCGGACCGAGTGGCCGTCGGAAATCAACCCCGAAGAAGAGACCCATCTGTTTGGCACGCGGTGCCTGACGGCGCGGCGGTTGCTCGAGCGAGGCGTGCGGTTTGTGCAGGTCTGGAGCGGTAATGACAATGGATTTCCACGTCGTAACTGGGACTCCCATGAGGATGTCGAGCGCGATCACGGACCGCTGGCGCGGGGGATGGCGCATGGTGCTGCGGCGCTGATCAAGGATTTAGACCAGCGAGGCATGCTCGCCGACACCCTTGTCCTGTGGACCACCGAGTTTGGCCGGATGCCCAGTTCCCAGGGAGGCAAGGGACGGGACCACAATCCGTTTGTCTTTACCAACTGGCTCTGTGGCGGAGGGATTCGTGGGGGGATGACGCATGGGGAGAGCGACCAGTGGGGTTACAAACCGCTCGATCGCGACCATCCGACGCGCGTCCACGATGTCCATGCAACCGTGCTCAGGTTGCTGGGGATCGAACATACGCGACTAACGTGGCGGCATAACGGGATCGATCGCCGTTTGACCGATGTCCATGGCGAGGTCTTGCACACGCTGCTCGGATAAGTCCCCCGATCTCTCGAAGCCGCCAGTCCAGCTCAGGGAACTCGATGTGCTCATTTCTGCTGAAGGGAAATTTGCTGATTGTCTCCTCTCCACCCTCAAAACCTGGCAACTCGGGCTGGAGCGCTGCAGATTCGTCGAAGACTCGCAGCCCCTCCCCCAGTCGGCGAAACCCCACACGCGAAGACGATCGCACCCCCTGAAAATCAGACTGCCGTCGATTCTAGTGGCACGCCTTGGGAAATGACAGTTCGCCATGATTTTTTCATGAACTCGATCGCCTCCCCAGCAACTTTCTCCTTGCATTTTTTTGCCATGCGAGAACAATGAATTTTGTCGGGCCGCGAGAACCGCAGCGCGGCGAAACAGTTTCGAGCAGATTTTTCGGTCCATTCTGGTTGGCACCGGGCCGAGTCTGCCGTCCTTGTTTTTGAAAGGAGGTGATCAAGTGGATTTATGCTGTACTTGCCAACGGGGTGGTAACCCGTAGCACAGTCGGCGGGCTGCGTGATGCGTGGCCGCCACCCCACTCGCCGATCACTCTCTGCAGTCGTTGTGCGAGCGCTATTGCCCGTCGATAGGGATGCACCTTGGTCCCTATCGACGGGTTTTTTTGTTCATGCACTGCTCATTTCTTAATTTCGCTGCCGTGCCGGTCGTTTTGTCCTTATTGTTCGTAGAGGACGACGACCAGCAAATCGGACGCGGCGAAGGTATTCAAACCACTCCCCGCTCCCGGTGACTGCGGTGCGATATTCCCGGTCACGGAGATGATCTTCGCGCCGCTGGTCATCACCCATTCGTTGATCGATCGCTCCAGGGACTCAAGCTCCGTTTCAACGCTCTTAAACAATTTCACTTTTCGCACGCGTAGTTTCTCCTGGAAATTCGAGGCCTCGTGGGGTGCGTCCCGCAAAGCGACCTATTGTAACGGAACCCCAACTCGGCAGGGGACTTTGATCCTTTACAATTCTCGCTATGAATGATTCCTCCCAACGCGACTCGACCACCGCTGCTGAGCCCGTGGATCGAGATACGCTTGCCAGCGAGTATTTCGAGCGTTTGCCGTTCGCCCCGTATCCGGTACAGGAAGAGGCGCTGCTGGCCTATTTCACCGCGCCGCAGGGGGTGCTGGTCTGCGCACCGACGGGGACCGGCAAGACGCTTATCGCCGAAGCAGCCGTCTATGAGGCCCTTCGCGGCGGAACGCAGATGATCTACACCACTCCGCTGATCGCGCTGACGGATCAGAAACTCGACGAGCTCCGCCAATCGGCAACTCGCTGGGGTTTTGGCCCCCAGAGCATTGGTCTGGTGACGGGGAATCGCCGCGTCAATCCCGAGGCTCCGGTGCTGGTCGTGGTCGCCGAGATCCTTCTCAATCGGCTGCTCCACCGCGAAGCCTTCGATTTCAGCCGCGTCAGTGCGGTCGTGATGGACGAATTCCATTCCTTCAACGACCCGCAGCGAGGGATTGTTTGGGAGCTCAGCCTGGCCCTCCTCCCACCCCATGTGCGAACGCTCCTGCTGAGCGCGACGGTCGGGAACGCGATCGAATTCACGCAGTGGCTCTGGCGAGCCCACCAGCGCCGCGTGCAGCTGGTACAGAGCAGCGACCGCAAGATTCCGCTGCAGTTCCAGTGGATCGACGATCAATTGCTCGCCGATTTCTCCGAACAGATCGCCGAGGGTCCCGCCGAGCAAAGGCGGACTCCAGCCCTTCTGTTCTGCTTCAATCGCGCCCAGTGCTGGACGGTGGCCGAGCTGCTCAAGGGAAAGAAACTCATCGACAAGGAGCGGCAAGCGGAGCTGGCCGATTACCTCAACGCGGCACCGCTCGGCGAAGGTGCCGGTCCGAAGCTCAAATCGATGCTCATGCGCGGAGTCGGTGTCCACCATGCAGGGATCCTCCCCCGCTACCGCCGGATCGTCGAGGAATTGTTCCAGCGGAAATTGCTCAGCTTCTGCGTCTGCACCGAAACGCTCTCGGCGGGGATCAACCTCCCGGCCCGGAGCGTGGTCCTCCCAAGCCTGCTGAAAGGACCACGAGGAAAAATGAAATTGGTCGATCCTGCCACAGCCCATCAAATTTTTGGTCGTGCAGGGCGACCCCAATTCGATGATCGCGGGTTCGTCTATGCCCTGGCCCATGAGGATGATGTCCAGTACCTCAAGTGGAAACTGCGGTACGATCAGATCCCCGAAGACACGAAAGACCCGGGTCTCCTGCGGGCCAAGAAGCAGCTGAAGAAAAAGATGCCGCGGCGAAATCCCGATGTGCAGTACTGGAGCGAGCAGCAATTCTTTCAGCTCCGCGATGCCCCCAGTCCCAACCTTCGCAGCCGTGGGAACCTCCCCTGGCGGCTGCTCGCGTACCTCCTCGATCAAGACCCCCAGGTCCAGCCACTGCGGGAGCTCGTCAGCCGCCGACTGCTCGATGAAAAAGACCGTGACGAAGCCCAGCGCGAGCTCAATCGGATGCTGATCACGCTCTGGACCGCGGGCTATGTCCAGCTCGATCCGAAGCCGGTCCCCAAGTCCCCTTCCACCGGTGCGGGCGGAGGCTCCGAGGACGTGGGAAAGAAAGGCTCACGCGCTCCCCTGCAGTCCCCCTCGCCAGCAGAACCTGCCGGCCTCTTTGGGCATCTCCTCGCGGGGATCGAAGGTTCGAACCGATCGCCACAGACGGGTCCCGAGGAACCTGCGGAAACAAAAACTGGCGATTCTCCCGCAGCCGCACATCCGCCCCTCGCGAACTCGGCCATCCAGGGAGCGACCCTCGATCTTCAAGCCCGCGGCTTCGAGGTCGACACTTACAAGCCCCTCTTCGCACATCCCACATCGCGATTGCCCGTGCTGCTGCAGCTCCGCAGCCTCAACCCGCTCTATGGTGTCTATCTCGCGGACCAGCTCGCAATCGCCGATCCCCACGAACGGATGCAAGCGCTCGAGAGCGTCCTCGAAGTCCCTGCGACGGTCGCGCGGCTGGTGCGCGTCCCGAGCTACGACGATCTTCCCGCGGGAACGCTTGCGAAAAGCCGCCTCGATCCCCTGCTCCTGCAGCTCGGCCTGGCAACCCCAGCCGAGCTCGGATCGCCCCCCGACGATGCGGAGGATCCAGCCGAAGACGATCGCGATCGCCGCCGCCGGATGTTTTTCGATTCGCAGGGGGAGGACCGCGTCTGGCCGCTCACGATCGGTGAAAAAATCCTCCGCCTCTTTCGCAACGACTTTCCCCGCGTCGACGATTTCCATCTCCAACCCGTGTGGATCGCCGGAGAATTGCTCGAGTACGGCGGCGACTTCAATGCTTATGTCACGGCTAATAAATTGCAAAAAGAAGAAGGGGTCCTCTTTCGGCACCTCCTCCGGCTGATCCTGCTGCTGGACGAGATGGCCAACATTCCACCACTCGAGACGACCCCCGAGACGTGGGAGGATCCGCTCGATGATTGG
>Ga0169931_10006008_pt1 | contig 18386 bp, 18 predicted proteins | sample Kivu_15m_20L_FD_129675 | JGI IMG/M metagenome (GOLD analysis project Ga0169931, IMG submission 129675) | Freshwater microbial communities from Lake Kivu, Western Province, Rwanda to study Microbial Dark Matter (Phase II) - Kivu_15m_20L... | ecosystem: Environmental > Aquatic > Freshwater > Lake... | reverse complement strand
CGTTCCTGTTTGCGTGCCAGCCGCTCGGTGATGCCCAGCTCGGCCCCCTTCCAGAGCCGGTCGACCTCAGCGCTGAAGTGGGCCGCCAGCATCGGCGAGTCGAACACCAGCAGGGTTTCGTCGTTTTGGTGGGCGGCTGAGGGGCTCCAGTTGAAGGAGCCGGTGATCACGGTGCGTTGGTCGATCACGGCGAACTTGTGGTGGAGCTTGTCGCCGCTGGATAGCCGCGGCGTGCCAACAGCCTCGAGGGGACGCTGCCAGGGGCGATTGGCTGCCTCCAGGCCGCAACGGTGGTCGGGCAATTGGGTGCCGAGCAGATCCAGCACTTCACTGAAGGCGCGGTTGGCGAAGCCGGGATCGGCCAGCAGCCGAATGGTCACCCCCTGCTCCTGCAGCTTGGCCATGGCATCGGCCAGGCTCTGCTCCGAGAACACGAACAGGGCCATGTCGAGTTGTCTGCGGGTGCCCAAGAGCAGGTCCTGCAGCAAGAGCAGACCGTGGTGGGGATCGCGGCGGCGATGGGGGGCGAACAGCACCGTCACCGGCGTTTGTCCCACGTGCACCTGCTGGGCCGCTCCGCCGCCTTTGCCCAGCCCAAAGCGGCTGTCGGGTAGACCCCCTGGGCCGTCGCCCCACATCCGCTCGAATTCGGCCACAAAGGTGTGGGCCAGCTCGCGGCTGTGGAGCCGCATCAGGTGATTCACGTTGCCGCGGCTGCGCTCAGCGCCGGGGTCGCCGTGGATGCAGGAGGGGGTGAAGTTGGCCGAGCCGGTCACCACCAGGGTGCGGTCGACCACCATGAACTTGTGGTGCATGAGGCCGCTGCCGGCGCTGCCGTCGGCGGTGTCGTCGATCAGGGGCACTCCGGCCCGCTGCAGGATCGCCACCGCATCGCCCCAGCCGAGGGCCTTGAGCTGTTCGTGGCGGGTGCGCTGGTGCGCAGCCAGATCGGCCGGATGCTCTTCGCTCCAGGGGGTGCTGTAGGTGTTTTCCAGCACCACCTTCACCGTCAGCCCCTCGCGGTGGCGCGCTGCCAGGGCCTCGGCCACCTTCGGCAGCGACAGCTCCTGCACGGCCACCAGGATTTCCCGTTTAGCGCTTCGGATGCTGGCCAGCACAAAGGCTTCGAGATCGTCCCCCTGGCGCCACTGGCCACTGATCGGGCTGCGGTAGCGGCTGGTGTCGTTGTGGTTGAAGGCCAGCTCGATGCCCTCGGGCAGGGGCCTTGGTGGGGCCGGCTGCCCTTGCAGCTGGGCCTCAGCGCTGCAGCCGGCCATGGCTAGGCCCAGGGCGCTCAGCCAGGCGAGCGGGTGGCTCAGGGAGTTGGGGTGACGAGCGGTGTTGGTGATGGCGGCCTGCTGCGGCTGCCCTCAGGGTTCCCACGCCCTGTCCATGGACTGGTTGAGGCTGGGGGCTCAGTGGTGGCCAGGCATCTCGGCCGTGCGCAGCATCAGCACAAACCAGGCGGTGCCGATCAGCACGGCGCTGAGCATGGCGGCCGGAAGGCCCACGCGCATCAGTACAACGGGCACGATCAGCGGAAAGGCCAGGGCCCCTGCCATGGGGGTGAGGGCAACGGTTGCTCGTTTGAGAGATCCAGCGCGTTTCAGAACCATTCGCTGATGGCCTTGTCGGCATGGTTGCTGTTGTCTTCCGGGGTGGAGCGGTTGAACTCGAGCGTGATGTTGCGCTTCTGCTCGCCGTCTGCGGCCGCCGCCTCGATCGGATAGAGCTGTTGACCATCGCGGAAAGGCACCTGCACGCGGAAGGTGCCATCGGCGGAGAGCGGCACCTCTTCGCCGCCGATGGTGAGGCGCGCGGCCGGGTCGGTGGCGCCGTAGACGATCAGCTCCGCATCAGCCACCAGCCAGAAGGAGCGTTGCCGTGAGGCCACCCCGCCGATGCCGGATTCGTGGCGACCGCTGGCCCAGATGCCGGCTCCAGAGGCGTTGAGTTCGCTGGTGTCGAGACCGGCTTGTTCGAGTTCGTGGAAGGCCTCCGAGCCGCGGCCCTGGCGCCGCCAACGGGACGTTGCCGTTTGGTAGAGGCGCTCGTGCAGGCCGGCGTCAGCCGGTTCCATTGGTGTGGGCAGGGTGGCCGGAGCGGTGTCGAGCGAGAAGGGCACGAACTGGTCGAGGATCTGCTCACTGGGGTGCAGGGCCGGAACCCGGGCCACCGACGAGAAGGCCAGCGAGATCCAGCCCCCGCCGGCCCCTTTGCGGTAGCCCAGTTCCACCCGGTAGTCGCGATCGCTCAGGGGCACCGGCAGATACCACTCGGTGGCATGGCTATTTACCACCACCTCCTGCAGGGTGTGGGGGTGGGCAGAGCCTCCCGCCAGTCCGGTGACATCGGCCACCCGCAGGCACAGCTGGGACGCGCCGGCGGCCAGCGCTTCACCCCGATCAGCTTCGGAGATTTCCCAGAACACGTAGGCCCACTGGGGATCCCGGGGCAGGAACACCACGCTGGTGCTGGATGCCGAAGGGCGTGGTGCCGAAGGCAACTCGGCTTCGATCGCCTTGAGGGGGCGGGGGCTGTCGTCCTGTCGCCGGTTGATGGCCGCCAGCAGCTCATCCTTTGACTTGCGGCTGTAGAGGCTCACCCCAAGATCGCTGGCGACCTGGCGCAACTGCCGCAGGGTCATGCGTGCCAACGAAGTAAGGGCTTGCGTCACGGCGATAGATTTCTTTTGGGATCAGTGTGGTCAACTCTCCCATCGCCGGTGGGTTTTACCCTGAGCCGTCAGTGGATGCTGACGGGTGGGTGCAGCAGCTCTGGCGTCTGACGCGCACAAAAAAGGCGGCCCGGAGGCCGCCCCTTGTTGGATTGGTTGCTGCGCTCAGCGGCCGATGCTGCGGTAGGGCACCTTGGACAAGTAGTCCATGCTGGTGTTGCCGGACGCGCCACCTTGGCTGCGCATGGCCGGCAGGTTGCGCACCCAGGGCAGGTAGTCCTCGGGGAAGCCGCCGCGGCGCTGGCGGGAGCGGGCCGGAATGCTCTTGGCGGGGCCACCGGTGTACACCACCTGGGGGAAGCCCAGGATGCCGCGGTAGTAGGCCTCGTAGCGGGGGCTGGTGATGTTGAACGGGGTCTCGCCCAGGTCCCGGGAGCCCACCACCCGGTTGCGGTGATAGGGAACCGTGTCGTAGCCGAAGGCTTCCAGGTATTCCTGGCTGTCGAGGATGTCGTCCACCATGCCGCGGACGCCGCGGGTCATCAGCACGGCCGACCAGGCGATCTCTTCGGATTTGCCGTGGGTGGTGCGACCCAGCAGCTTCTCCACCAGGTGGCGGACCACCCGGTAGTTGCTGTTGAGGTTGTAAAAGCTGCGATTAAAGGTATCCGACAGGCACAGCGAGCGGATGAAATCCCGCACCGTGATCTGACCATTGCGTAGCTGCGACTCCAGGCTGCGGTCGCGGTCGACCTTGAAGGCGTGGAAGAAGATCTGGCGGTAGGCCGCTTCAATCACGAACTTCTGGTTTTCGCGGTCCATGGCCTTGTCCATGGACATGGCTTTCGGGTCCTCATCCGAGCCCACCCTCAGCGGGTTGACCCGCGAGTTCTTGGTGGTGGGCGCGTACTTCAGGAGGGGCAGGGCCACACGACATCAGCATCCGTCGTTACCGATGGTAGAAGTGCGGCTGGGCCTGGGTTCGGCCGCCTCAGGCAGGGCTCACAGTCCGTAACGTTCATCACCAGCCCAGGGGCGACAGCGGCTGCCCCGCCGCCGGCTCTTCGGCTGCCCTGGCTGCGGCCGGGCCTGGCACGTCCAGCACCCGGGTTTCCACGCAGAACGAGGCTGTGTTGGAGAGGCCCTCCACGGTGCTGGTGCGCAGCCGCACATCCGGCCCGGCGAAGCTGAATCGCTCCAGGCTGTTCATCGTTTCGTAGCTGGTGGTGAGCAGCAGGCCGTCGCACCCATCCATGGCGAAGTGCCCTGCCACGGGAGCCGTTTCGGCATAGCCCCGATCGCGCAGCAACAGGCCTGCCCGGCCCCGTTCATCGGTGGGGATCAGGCCGAACACGCTCTCCCCCTCGTGGGCTTCCCCGGCCTTGTCCCAGGCCATCGAGGCGTTCCAGGTGACCCGGCAGCCGCCCACCAGGCGGCCGGGGTCTTCGCCGTGCAGTTCGGAGATGGCGATCAGACGGGGGTCGTGGGCGTCCAGTTCCACCACCTCGATGAAGGAGCCGCCCGCTTCAGCCCGCCGGTGCAGCAGGTGGTGGCTGCTGCGCTGGGAGCGCCAGCGGCCGCAGCTCAGCCTGAAAAAGCTGAGGGCATCGGCGATCGAGGCGGGGCGGATGTTGTCCACGGGGGTGCAGTGGCTGTGGCGATGATCGCAAGGCGTGGTGGGGAGCGGCGGTGGCGATCGGTGTGGCTGCTGCCCTGGCCGCCGCCCTCTGCTGGACCCTGGCCAGTGGTCTGTGGCGCCGGCTGCCGACCTCCCTGGCCCCCGCCGAGCTGAACCTGCTCAAAAACCTGATCGCCCTGGCGCTGCAGCTGCCGCTGCTGCTGGGGAGCCTCCCGGCCTTGCCGCCTGGGCCCACCGGATTGCTGCTGCTCAGCGGGGTGCTGGGCATTGCCCTGGGGGACAGCTTCTACTTCGCCGCCCTGCGTCGGCTCGGCACGCGCCGCACCCTCACCTTTGATGCCGGTGGGCCGGCGGTGACGGCGGCGGCCGGTTGCCTGCTGCTGGCCGAGTGGCCCGGGCCGCGCCAGTGGCTGGGGATTGCCCTGATCAGCCTGGCGGTGGTGCTGGTGGCCCGGCAGCGGCCGGTTGCCGTGGTGGGAGTCGGGCTTCGGGCGGGCCATCAGCGCCTGGGGGTGCTGTTGGCGTTGGCGGCTCTGGTGTGCGGCAGCGCCGGCGCTCTGTTGGCCCGTGCCGCCCTGCGCACCTCGGGCCTCGATCCCTGGCATGCCGCCACCCTGCGGTTGCTGGCCGCCACGCTGGTGCTGCTGCCCCTGCTGGGGAGGCTGCTGACCCATCTGCGCCGGCCTCGACCCAGGCCGCCGGGCCGGCGTTGGCTCCTGGTGCTGGCGGCCACCCTGCTGGGCACCAGTGCGGGGATCGGTCTGCAGCAGTTGGCCCTGGCCCGGCTTCCGGGCGGGCTGGCCGTGGCCCTGCTGGCCACCGCCCCGGTGATGGCGGTGCCCCTGGCGCCCCTGGAGGGGGACCGCCCCGGGGCATTTGGGGTGCTGGCCGCCCTGCTGGCGGTGTTGGGTGTGGTGCTGGTGGCGCTGCCCTAGCCCCGGCTGGTGTCGCCCAGGCCCAGGCGTCGATCGGCCTGGCGGCTGGCCCAGGCGCTCAGGTCTGCCAACTCCAGGGCCAGCGGTGCCCGGCCCAGCGCGCCGGCGATGGACTCCAATTGTCGGCCCGTTGCCACCAGTTGCTCCACCAGGGCGGCCTGGAAGGCGGCGTCGTCGGCGATTGGGGGCTGTTGCCGCACCCAGGCACCGATGGCGGCACGATCCGGCAGGGGGCCAAGCTCAAGGGCTGCTGCTGTGCACCGGGAGATGCCCTGCAGGGTGCGCAGGCCATGGGCCAGGAGCCTGAGGTGGTGACGCTCCAGCGCCGGCAGCAGGGTGGCCTCCAGCTCCGCCAGTTCGGCCAGGGTCAGCGGGCTGTCGGCAGCAGGGCCGTACGGCTCAGGTGTCAAGGCCCTGAATGAGGCGGAAGCCGCAGGAGTGGCCCTTTTCCAGGCGCCATTGGACCCGCTCCACCTGGCAATCGGGAAAGGTGTGGCGGATCAGCTGCAGCTCTTGGTCGCAGACGCAGGGGAACTGTTCGGCGATGCGGATCACCGAGCAGTGGAATTCGCTGATCACCCAGGCCTTGGCGTGGTTGGGATCGCGGGCGCACTCGGCCATGTAGCCCTCCTGGCGGCGCAACTCCACCAGCCGCTCGAGGCGCTGTTGCAAGGCGCCTTCGCCAATCTGGTTCCTGTACACGCCGGCCTGTTGCAGGGCCTGATCATTCAGCAGGTCCTGCAGGGTTTCCGCAGGCAGGCTGCCGGCCAGCGACTGCAGCAGGCCCAGGGCGAAGTGGTCGCTGCCATCGGGGAAGTGTCCCTGACCCTTGGCCGTGAGCCGCCAGCGATTGCTGGGCCGGCCCGGGCCTTCTGGGGCCGGACTGGACTCCACCAGACCATTGTCTTCCAGGCTGCGCAGATGGCGCCGCATGGCCTGCACCGACACCGCCTGGTGCTCGGCCAACTCACCCGCCGTCGACTCGCCTTGTCGGAGCAAGAGGCTGAGCACGGCTTCCCGGGTGGATGCCGGGTCGGTGTGTTGGCGGGAAATCTGGGGAGTGGCGCTCATGACTGACGCCGAACTTCATCACCTTGCCACGCCCGGCAGGCGGTTGGGGATCGGCCCGGCACAATGGCTGCGCTGATGAGACCCCAGGCCCCTCACCGGTGCCCTAGGCTCGTCAGGAAACGAAACCCAAGTGTTTCGTAACTGGAGTTCCGTGATCCTGACCGATGCTCCGCGCGGTCCTGTTCCGTCCAGTGCGATCAGACCATCACCCCCTCCGAGCCATGTCCGACGCCGCGGCCAGCCCGACCTCCGACAGCCTCGAGGTGATTCGGAAGTTTGCCGAAACCTACGCCCAGCGCACGGGCACCTATTTCTGCAGCGATCCCGGTGTCACCGCCGTCGTGCTCGCAGGCCTCGCGAAGCACAAGGACGAGCTCGGGGGTGCTCTCTGCCCCTGCCGTCACTACGAAGACAAAGAGGCCGAGGTGTCCCAGGCCTTTTGGAACTGCCCCTGTGTACCGATGCGGGAGCGCAAGGAGTGCCACTGCATGCTGTTTCTCACTGAAGACAATCCGTTCCGCGGTGAGCAGCAGACGATTTCTCTTGACGACGTGAAAGCCCTTACTGCCGGCTGATTCGGCTGAATTGCCATGAGCACCGCAACCGTTGGCGACCTTGTTTCGCAGCCGTACAAACACGGCTTCGTGACCGACATTGAAACCGAAAAGATCGCCAAGGGTCTCAGCGAGGACGTGGTGCGGCTGATCTCGTCCAAAAAAGACGAGCCTGATTTTCTGTTGCAGTTTCGGCTGCGGGCCTATCGCCAGTGGCTGCAGATGGCCGCGCCCGATTGGGCGGCTTTGGGACACCCGCCGATTGACTACCAGAACATCATTTATTACGCGGCTCCCAAGCAACAGGAGAAGAAGGCGAGCCTTGATGAGGTGGACCCAAAACTGCTGGAAACCTTCGACAAGCTTGGGATTCCGCTCAGCGAGCAGAAACGTCTCTCCAACGTGGCTGTTGATGCGGTGTTCGATAGCGTTTCGATCGCCACCACCTACAAGGAAAAACTGGCGGAGCACGGGGTGATCTTCTGCTCCATTAGCGAAGCCGTGAAGGAGCATCCTGAGCTGATCGAGGCCTATCTGGGTACGGTGGTGCCCAGCAACGACAACTACTTCTCGGCCCTCAATTCCGCTGTATTCAGTGATGGGTCCTTCGTGTTTATTCCGAAGGGCGTCGAATGCCCGATGGAGCTTTCAACCTATTTCCGCATCAACTCTGCGGATACGGGACAGTTTGAGCGCACCTTGATCGTGGCTGAGGAAGGGGCCTCGGTGAGCTATTTAGAAGGTTGCACCGCCCCTATGTTTGATACCAATCAGCTCCATGCCGCCGTGGTGGAGTTGGTGGTGCTGGATGATGCCTCCATTAAATATTCCACCGTTCAGAATTGGTATGCCGGTGATGAAAACGGCGTGGGCGGTATTTACAACTTTGTGACCAAGCGTGGCCAGTGTCGCGGTGCCCGCAGTCGGATCAGCTGGACCCAGGTGGAAACCGGTTCTGCGATCACCTGGAAGTATCCCAGTTGTGTGCTGCAGGGTGCTGATTCGGTGGGCGAGTTTTATTCCGTCGCCCTCACCAACAATCATCAGCAGGCGGACACTGGCACCAAAATGATTCATGTGGGGCCCCGCACCCGCTCCACGATCGTGAGCAAGGGAATCAGCGCGGGCCAGTCTTCCAACAGCTATCGCGGCTTGGTGCAGATCGGCCCGAAGGCTGTGGGTGCCAAGAACTACAGCCAGTGCGACTCGATGCTGATCGGTGATCAGGCGGCCGCCAACACCTACCCCTACATCCGCTCCCAGCAACCCGATGCGGTGGTGGAGCATGAGGCCAGCACCTGCCGCATCTCCGTCGATCAGCTCTTCTATCTCCAAAGCCGGGGGATCGGCTTTGAAGAAGCGGTTTCGATGATGGTGAGCGGCTTCTGCCGCGATGTGTTCAATCAGCTGCCGATGGAGTTTGCTGCCGAGGCCGACAAGTTGTTGGCCCTCAAGCTCGAGGGATCGGTGGGGTGATCAGCCCGCACCCCTTGATTGGTTTCCCGCTCATCGTTTTTGATCCTGCTTCCGATCCATCCCATCTGATTTTTTTGCTGTGATTCGCCCCGACGCCCCACTGTTGCTGGACATTCGCGATCTCCACGCCTCGGTGGATGAGCAGCCGATCCTCAAGGGCGTCAATCTGGCGATCCGGGCTGGTGAAATCCATGCCGTGATGGGGCGCAACGGCAGTGGCAAGAGCACCCTCTCCAAGGTGCTGGCCGGCCATCCCGCCTACACCGTCACGGCTGGATCGGTGCACTACCGCGGCGCCGATCTGCTCGAACTGGATCCCGAGCAGCGGGCCCGGATCGGACTGTTCCTGGGGTTCCAGTATCCAGTGGAGATCCCTGGGGTCAGCAACCTGGAATTTCTGCGGGTGGCCACCAATTCCCGCCGCGCCGAGCGGGGTGATGAGGAGCTCGACACTTTCGCCTTTGAGGATCTGGTGCACGAGCGGCTCAAGGTGGTGCAGATGGATCCGGCCTTCCTCGAGCGCAGTGTCAATGAAGGCTTTTCTGGCGGCGAAAAGAAGCGCAACGAGATCCTGCAAATGGCTCTGTTGGAGCCACTGGTGGCCATCCTCGATGAGACCGATTCCGGTCTAGATATCGACGCGCTGCGCATCGTTGCCGATGGTGTCAACCAACTGGCCGGCCCCGACAACGCCACCCTGCTGATCACGCACTACCAGAGGCTTCTGGATCTGATCACCCCCGACTACGTGCATGTGATGGCTGCCGGTCGGATCCTGCGCACAGGCGGCAAGGAGCTGGCGCTGGAGTTGGAGCGCACCGGGTACGACTGGGTGGATCAGGAACTGGCCCGCCTGGAGCCCGAGACGGTGGAGGTGGCCTGATGCCTGCCGTTGCGCTACCGGCAACCGGTGCGTGGTTGGCCGCGTTGGCCGGGTCGCCGCTGCCGGGTCGCCGCCATGAGGATTGGCGCTTCACCGATCTGGCGCCGCTGCAAAGCGTGGCTGCAGAGCCCTGGAGTGGCCCGGATCCCTTTGCCCTTGCCGCGCTCCCCGCTGGGATCACCCGTCTCGAGCCCGCTGAAGCGCAGCAGCTGCGCAACCAGGTGTTGCAAGCCACCAGCAGCTCAGGTGCTTGGCCGGTGCAGCTCAACCAGGGCGCTTCGCCCCGTTGCCTGGCGTTGCGGGTGAGCGGGGCGGCGGGGCCGTTGCAGCTCAGCATTGATGCCGGAGCTGCTCCGGGCCTGCTGGCTTTGCAGCTGCTGCTGATTCTGGAGGAAGGGGCCAGCCTGGAGCTGCTGCAACACCACAGCTCCAGTGCTGCCAATGCCACCAGCCTGCTCACCGTGGCCCAGCTCGGCCGTGGCGCCCGGCTGCATCTGGGGGTGCTGGCCCCGGGCGACAGCCGCGCCAGCTTGCTGAGTCACCTGGCCATCAGCCAGGCCCCCGCCAGTGCCCTGCAGCTCACCACGGCCGTGGGCGGTTGGGCCTTGAGCCGGCTGGAGCCCCGCATCTGCCAGGTGGCAGGGGCGGCCAACACCCGCCTGCGGGCCCTGCAACTCGTGGACGGCCAGGACCTGGCGGACACCCACAGCCACGTGTGCTTTGAGGGGCCCGATGGCGAGCTCGACCAGCTCCACAAGGTGGTGGCCGATGGGGCTGGACGCAGCGTGTTCAACGGCGCTGTCCAGGTGCCCCGCAAGGCCCAGCAGACCAACGCCGCCCAGCTCAGCCGCACCCTGCTGCTCTCGGATCGGGCCCGGGTGGACACCAAGCCCGAGCTCGAAATCGTTGCCGACGACGTGAAGTGCGCCCACGGCGCCACCGTGAGCCGGCTGCAGCAAAGCGAACTCTTCTATCTGCAGAGCCGTGGCATCGGTGCCGATCAGGCCTCCAAGCTGCTGTTGCGGGGCTACTGCGATGAGGTGCTGCGGGAGCTGCCAGTGGCCGCGGCGGCTCTGAATCCCCTGCCGCTGCTGCTTCGGGAGCGTCCATGACCATGACAGCGTCCCCGGTGCAATCTGACCTGCACCCGTCCAACCCGTCTGCCGGCAATCTCGCCGCCCTCACCCGGCCCGACTTCCCCCTGCTGGCGCAAACGGCCTGCTTGGGCCAGCCGCTGATCTACCTGGATCACGCCGCCACCAGCCAGAAGCCCCGTCAGGTGCTGGCGGCCCTGCAGCACTACTACGACCATGACAACGCCAACGTGCACCGCGGCGCGCACCAGCTCAGCGCCCGGGCCACCGAGGGTTTTGAGGGGGCCCGCGCCAAGGTGGCGGCGTTTGTGGGGGCGGCCAGCCCGCGGGAGATTGTGTTCACCCGCAACGCCAGTGAGGCGATCAACCTGGTGGCCCGCAGCTGGGGTGAGGCCAACCTCGGCCCCGGCGATGAGGTGCTGCTCACGGTGATGGAGCACCACTCCAACCTGGTGCCCTGGCAGCTGCTGGCGGCCCGCACCGGCTGCGTGCTGCGCCATGCCGGCCTCACCGAAAGCGGCGAGCTTGATCTGGAGGATCTGGGCAGCCAGATCAACGAGCGCACCAAGCTGGTGAGCCTGGTGCAGGTGAGCAACACCCTCGGCTGCCTCAACCCGGTCGAGCCGGTGGTGGCTTTGGCCCACGCCGCCGGCGCCCTGGTGCTGGTGGATGCCTGTCAGAGCCTGCCCCACCTGCCGGTGAATGTGGCCCAGCTGGGCTGCGATTTTTTGGTGGCCAGCTCCCACAAGCTCTGCGGCCCCACGGGCATGGGCTTCCTCTGGGCCCGCGAGGCGCTGCTGGAGGCGATGCCCCCCTTCCTCGGCGGCGGCGAAATGATCCAGGACGTGTTCCTGGACCACAGCAGCTGGGCAGAGCTGCCCCACAAGTTTGAGGCGGGCACGCCGGCCATCGGTGAAGCGATCGGCATGGGTGCCGCCCTCGACTACCTCAGCGCCCTGGGTCTGGAGCGTATCCATGCCTGGGAGCAGGTGCTCACCCGCCAGCTGTTCGATCGGCTGCAGGCGATCGAAGGCGTCCGCATCCTGGGCCCAACCCCGGAGCAACAGCCCGACCGGGGTGCCCTGGCGGCCTTCACGGTGGACGGCCTGCATGCCAACGACATCGCCGCCCTGCTGGATTCGGCCGGCATCTGCATCCGCAGCGGCCACCACTGCACCCAGCCACTGCACCGCCTCTACGGCATCCCCGGCTCAGCCCGCGCCAGCCTCAGCTTCACCACCACCCCCGAGGAGATCGACCGCTTCGCCGAGGAGCTGGAGGGCACGATCGCCTTCCTGCGCGAACACAGCTAACCCGAGCACAGCTGATCAGGCCGGGGTCAGCACCGCCAGGGCTTCAGCCTGGTGCTGGCCTTGCCAGGCCCAGCGCCAGTGCCAGCCTTCCGCCGCGGCGAGCGTTTCCATGGCGCCCTGTTCGGCCGGGATGTCGAAGCTGCTGAGGTGATCGATCACCTGGCTCTGCTGCTCCGCGGTGAGCCCCTCGCCTGGCTCGCGGAACACATCGGCCCAGAGCAGCAGCCCATCGGCGGTGATCCGCTGGCGCGCACCCCGCAAAAACGTGGTCTTCTCGGCGTCGCTGAGGTGATGGATGGCAAAGGCCGAATGGAGGATGGCGACGGGTGGACCCTCCGATTGGCTCCAGGCCAGCAGGTTGCCCTCCTGCCAGGTGCAGGGATAGGGCATGGGGCTCAGGGCCTTCTCGGCCAGGGGCAGCACGGCGGCGGTGAGATCCAGGCCGGTGTAGCTGCCCAGGGGCAGGCGCCTGAGCACGGGCGCCAGCAGGGCCAGATCGCCGCAGCCCAGATCCACCATCTCCGGCGGCGGCGCGCTGGCAGAACGTTGGGCCAGCCAGCCCTCAAGGGCGTTGGCTGTGGCTTGCGCCACGGCCCGGTGCTCCATCAGGTCGTGGCTCACCACCGCCCGGTAGGTGGCCCACTGCTGCGAGAAGAAGTCCATGGCGCCATCCTGATCGAGCCCCGGGCCCGAGATGGATGGCGAACAACCCGGTGATCCCGCAGCTGTGGATGGTGGTGTTGGGTGGCCGCGCGCCTGGCTGCCACATCGAGCTGCACGACGTGCGCTTCGTGGCCGGAGAGACCATCGAAGACACCATCCCGGAGCTGCGGCGGCAGTGGTTCGGGAGGCGTGAGGGCCTGCACCTGGATGCGTATCTGGCGGTGCGGGTGGTGGATGGCTGGGGGGTGCGTCTGGGGCGCGAGACGTCCGCGCCCCGGCCCGAGCGGCTTTGGTTTGTGAACCTGGGCGCCTACCGCTCCGACTCCCTCGCCGAGCTGCACCACTTCGGCCTGGTGGTGGCCCGCTCACCCCAGGCGGCCAAGGCGGCGGCCAAGCGGCAGTGGTTGCGGGATGCGTTGCAGCAGCACAAGGACGATCTGGCCGCGGTGGACGACTGCCTGGCGATTGAGCAGCTGGAGCTGCTGGGCGGTGAGCGCTGGCATGTGGAGCTGGAGCCCCACCCGGAGGGCCTCAGCCAGAGTCAGGTGCCGGATTGGTTTGGCTACCGGCCGATCTGAGCGGGCGGTGAAGGGGCGCTGGGGTGCTTGCAGCACGCTCTGAAAATTTGTACAGCCTGTACGGATTTCGGGACAGTCCATGTCGAGCCGGTTCTGGCTCGTTGTGGTTTGGGTCAGCACCGGGCGGCCTGCGCTCCCCCAGGGATGATCAAGGGCAGATCCGTCCCCTTTGCAGCAGCCATGAACATCGACGGCAAGCCCTGGCGCACGATCTGGCTGGAGCCCGATGGCGGCCCAGGGGGCGACGCGGTGGGCGTGATCGATCAGACGCTGCTGCCTCACCAGTTCACGACCCGCACCCTGCGTCGCTGCGATGAGGCCGCTGAGGCGATTCGCACGATGGTGGTGCGTGGGGCGCCCTTGATCGGCGTGACCGGGGCCTATGGGTTGATGCTGGCGTTGCAGGCGGATCCGAGCGATGCCTCCCTGGCGGCCGCGCTTGAGCAGCTCAATGCCACCCGGCCCACGGCGATCAACCTGCGCTGGGCGCTGGAGCGGGTGCGGGCCAAGGTGCAGTCGCTGCCGCCCGCCGAGCGCGCCGAGGCGGCCAAGGCCGAGGCCGCTGCCATCGCTGAGGAAGACGTGGCGATGTGCGAGGCCATCGGCGAGCACGGCCTGGCGATCTTCCAGCAGTTGGCGGCCCGCAAGCCCGGTGCCACGCTCCAGGTGCTCACCCACTGCAATGCCGGCTGGCTGGCGACGGTGGACTGGGGCACGGCCCTGGCGCCGATCTACAAGGCCCACCGCTCCGGGCTCAACATCCACGTGTGGGTCGATGAGACCCGCCCCCGCAACCAGGGCGCCAGCCTCACCGCCTTTGAGCTGGGCAAGGAGGGCGTGCCCCACACGGTGATCGTCGACAACGCTGGCGGTCACCTGATGCAGCACGGCCAGGTGGATGCGGTGATCGTGGGCACCGACCGCACCACCCGCCGCGGCGACGTGTGCAACAAGATCGGCACCTACCTCAAGGCCCTCGCCGCCCACGACAACAAGGTGCCCTTCTATGTGGCCCTGCCCGCCTCCACCATCGACTGGACGATCGACGACGGCGTGGCCGAGATCCCGATTGAGGCCCGCAGCACCGAGGAGGTGACCCTGATCCAGGGCCGACTCGCCAGCGGGCCCGCTGCCGGGGAGCTCGCCTCGGTGCAGCTCAGCCCCGATGGCAGCCCTGGCTTCAACCCCGCCTTCGATGTGACCCCGGCTCGGTTGGTGTCAGGCCTGATCACCGAGCGCGGCGTGGCGGCCGCCAGCGAGGCTGGGCTGCGGGAGCTCTACGGCCGTGGCTGAGTGGACCACTGAAGGGCAGGTGCGCCAGGAGCTGCTGGCGTCCACGCGGCGCCTGAGTGCCGCTGGGCTCAATTCCGGCACCTCCGGCAATCTCTCGGTGCGGATCGAGGGCGGCCTGTTGATCACCCCCAGCTCCGTTCCCCCGGAGCAGATGGGACCTGAAGACCTGGTGGCGATCGATCACCAAGGTCAGCCCCTGGCTGGCCGGGTGATGGTGCCGGGCCGCAGCCCCTCGTCCGAGTGGCGCCTGCATGCCGATCTGCTACGCCAGCGGCCGGAGATCCAGGCCGTGGTGCACTGCCACTCGATCCACGCCACGGCGCTGGCCTGCCACGGCCGCGGCATCCCGCCTTTCCACTACATGGTGGTGCAGGCCGGCGGCCCCGACATCCGCTGCGGCGGCTACGCCACCTTCGGCAGTCAGGCGCTCTCGGATCTGGCGGTGGCGGCCTTGGCGGATCGCCAGGCGTGCCTGCTGGCCCACCATGGTCAGGTGACCCTCGGCGCCACGCTGGCGCAGGCCCTGGCCCTGGCGATCGAGCTGGAAACCCTGGCGCAGATGTATGTGGCGGCGCTGCAGCTGGGCGAGCCGCCGCTGCTCAGCGAAGCCGAAATGGGGCGGGTGGCCGAGCAGATGCGGCTGCGCCACTACGGGGCCCTAGGCGCTGCGGCCGTAGGGATCGGCCATCCGCAGCAGCAGCAATCCGGTGGCGGTCACGCCGGTGCCCTGGCCGAAATCCGCCAGGCCCCGTTCAAACCAGGCATCGGCAAACAGCCGCGGGGCTAGCCACCAGAACACCGCCAGGTTCCAGGCCAGTCCCACCAGCGCCAGCACCTGAAATGGCAGCCAGGCCTCTTCGAGTAGGGGCAGGTTGAGGCTGGCCATGGCGGCGGTCATCAACACATCCAACAACTTCATTGCCGGCTGGCTCCGACCACCAGGCCCGCGCCCCCAAATAGCAGCACCAGGGCGAAGCAGAAGCCCGTCCACACTGGCAGTCCCCAGCTGGCCACCGCCAGCGGCGCCACCACCGTTACCACGCCGCCGGCGAGAAAAGGTTGCAACAGCAGTTGTTTGAGCGAAAAAGCCGGCAGGGCCTCGCTGCGGTCTTCGGGATCGGCCATGCGCAGCAGCAGCAGGCCACTGGCGGCGACGCCGGTGGCTTGGCCAAATTCGATCACGGCCCGTTCAAACCAGTCGGGCGGCAGCAAGCGCGGGGCCAGGAGCAGGGTGACCGCCAGATTCCAGGCCAGGCCGCTGAGGGCCAGCACGCTCAGGGGGAGCCAGTCGGCCTGGAGCAGCTTCAGATTCAGCCCGGCGGTGGCTGCGGTGATCAGCAGATCGGCGCTGAGGGTGCCCACCTTGCTCTGCACCGCTGCCGAGGCCCAGTGGCTGCGGCCGCTGCGCTCCAGCGCCAGCCGCACCAACAGGGAGCCCAGGATCGCCAGGGGAAACAATGGCAGGGCCGTCACCACTTGCTGCACGCCCGCACCCAGACCGCTGGTGGACCAGCGCAGGCCCGCCAGCAGCACCACGCCCACCAGTACCGCAATCCCTACTAGGGCCAGATTGACGGCCCAGCGGGCTGCGGCCTGGCCGAGGCGGGGCTGGGCGGCGTCTGCCGCCTCGGAGCTGGCTGGGTTTGCAGCCCCCTGCTCTGGGTTGACGGTGGCCAATAGCCAGCCGCGCTGGCGGGCCAGCACCACCACCAGCCCTCCCACCAGGGTGGAGCTCAGCAACCCAACGGTGGCCATCGCCAGCCCCAGGTCTTGGCCGCCGGGGAAGCCCAGGGCCGCGTAGCTCGGCCCCATGGCTGCCGCCGAGCCGTGGCCCCCTTCGTAGGCCACCTCAATCAGGCAGGCCATCACCGGGCTTACCCCCAGCCAGGGCTGCAGCACCAGCAGCACCGCCAGGCCGCCCACCACGTATTGGCCGAAGGCCAGCACCAGCGCCAGCGAAACCTGCGCTGACACCGGCCGCCACAGACCCGCCAACTGGGGCAGCGGTTTGCCCAGCATCAGCGAGCCAAACACCAGGGTGAGCAGCACCAGTGGCAGTCCGGCCCACAGGTCCATCACCGCCGGTGGCAGCAGCGGCCAGGGCCCGGCGGGGGCCAGCAGCAGCCCTAGCAGCCCTGCCACCAACGCCTCGGGCACCCCCCAGAGCCGCAGCTGCAGGCGTGTGCCGATGGCCCGGCCCACCGCCAGGATCAGGCTGAGACAGGCCATGGCCAGCGCCAGCAGCTCCAGGTCGGGCAGCAGCGCGCTGAGCTGGCTCACAGCTGGGCTCACAGCTGGGCTCACAGCTGGAAGTGGCGCCGGAAGAACGCCTCCGTAGCCTCCAGCACCTGGATCCGCACGCTGCCGCTGCGGAAGCCGTGGCCTTCGCCGGCAAAGCGTTGCACCTCCACCGCTAGGTCATTGGCCTCCAGCGCCGCCGCCATGCGCTCGGTCTGCTCGGGCGGCACCACCAGGTCGTCGAGGCCCTGGAAAAAGATCACCGGGCAGGAGATTTGATCGGCGTGGGCCAGGGGTGAGCGGGCCTCGTAGGTGGCTTGGGCCTCGGGCCAGGGGCCGATCAGGCCATCGAGATAGCGGGCTTCAAAGCGATGGCTCTCACGCGCCAACGCGCTGGGGTCGGTGACGCCGTAGCGGCTCGCGCCGGCGCGAAAAACGTCTGTGAAGCAGAGGGCGGCCAGGGCAGTGAAGCCACCGGCACTGCCGCCTTCGATGGCGATGCGTTTACCGCTGGCTTTTCCCGTTGCCACCAGGGCATGCGCGGCGGCGGCGCAGTCGGCCACATCCACCACGCCCCACTGGCCATCGAGCCGCTCGCGGTAGGCCCGCCCGAAGCCGGTGGAGCCGCCGTAGTTCACATCCACCACGCCCCAGCCCCGCGAGGTCCAGAACTGAATGGCCAGGCTCAGACCTCGCCGCGCCATGGCGGTGGGGCCGCTGTGGCCCTTCACCAGCAGGGGCGCTTCGGGGTGGGCACCGCCCACCGGGGGGTAAAACCAGGCGTGGGTGCGGGCTCCGCCGTGGCCGGCAAACCAGAGCGGCTCGGGTGCGCTGATCGCCTCCGGGGGCAGTGGGCAGGCGGCCACCGGCGTGTGATGCCAAACGCCCGTGTCGAGGTCCAGTTCCAGCAGTCCCTCCGGGCTGCTGGGGTTGCTGGCGATCGCCACCAGCGTCCCGGCGTCGGCACTCAGCCCGGCCAGATCATCGAAGGGTTGCTCCAGGGGCTCCCAGGCCCTCGGCGTACCCACCCGGTCTGGCGTCAGATGCACCCGCCCCAGCTGCCAGGCCCCCTCCCGGCAGGCCGCGGCGATCAGTTGCTGGCCGTCCCAGGCGGTGGTGCGCATGCCATACACCCACTGGGGCATGGCGAATTCGGCCTCCAGCGGCAGCAGGGCCTGCCAGGTGCCGCTGGCGGTGTCGAGTCGCTGCAGGTTCCACCAGCCTGAGGCGTCGCTGGCCACCACCAACTCGGTGGGACTGATCCAGAGGGGCTGAAACACCGAGATCGCCGCGGTCTCGTCGGTGCTGGCTGCGCTTGACCCGGAGCCTGCCACCGGCCGCGCCCCCTCCAGTTCCCCGTCTGCTGTCACGGTCGCGAGCCACAGCTGGCTGCGCTGCCAGGGCATGAAGGGCTGCTGCCATTCCACCCAGGCCAGCTGGCCGCCATCGGGGCTGAGGGCGGCGTAGCCGCAGAAGTCGGCTGGCTGATGCAACCGTTGCGGTTCGCCGCCGGCCAGGGGCACCGCCACCAGTTGGTCGCGGCCCTCGGCCTCCATCACGCCCAGCCAGCGCCGCCGGGGACCATCGATCAGTCCATCGGCGAACCCCCGTGGCCCTGGGGTGGTGAGCCGCCGCGGGGCTCCGGGCAGATTCAGGTGCCAGAGGCAGCTGTCGCCGTCGTCGACGAACACCAGATCGCTGCCTGAGGCCGCATAGACGCCGCCGCCGTATTCGTGCACGCGGCTGCGCAGGTTGCAGGGGTTTGGGGTGAGCTCAACCCCGGCGCCGCCCCCGGCCGGCTGCAGCATCAAGGTGGTGCGGCCCTGCTCCTGGGGGCGCTGTTCCAGCCACAGCAGTCGCCCATCGCGCAGCAACGGTTCCTTGAGGTTGGAGGTGCGTCCCTCCACCAGCGCCGCGGCCAGGGGTTCAGCCGGCCTCCTTCTGGTTGCGGCGGTGCTCAACGGGGTGCTCG
>Ga0169931_10006007_pt1 | contig 18388 bp, 8 predicted proteins | sample Kivu_15m_20L_FD_129675 | JGI IMG/M metagenome (GOLD analysis project Ga0169931, IMG submission 129675) | Freshwater microbial communities from Lake Kivu, Western Province, Rwanda to study Microbial Dark Matter (Phase II) - Kivu_15m_20L... | ecosystem: Environmental > Aquatic > Freshwater > Lake ... | reverse complement strand
TTTTTCAAAACCAACTTGTTGTCGATTATCTGGCTTTGAATGAGTCGGTGGGGCTTGAGGTAGAGCATTGCTGTCATAAATCCATCGTACGCTGCCCTGTGCACCGCCTCGCCCACAGTGCCCTCCTCGAAAATGTAGCGTTCAAAAAGTTCTACCTCCCCGTTCATGAGAGAGCGCCTTGATTGCCACTGGTCTTTGCATACATCCCAGTTAGCAAAAAGAATATTGACCACGAATTCATCAAATCCTTTGAAGAAGGGATGGGAGAAGTAGCGGATGAGCGAGTGACTGATTTGCTGGGGGCTATAGGCCGTCTCCATGGTTCGAGGCAGAAGCGGGGTTGTGATGCTGGGGTCGTCGATGGCCGATCCGCTGCAGTAGAGCAACGACATTAAGTCAAGGTGAATCCAGACCGAGTGATCAATTGACCTGTCATAGGCCAGATCGTGGATATTTGACATATCAAACCAAGAGCCAGCCGCCTTGGCCTCTTGGTATTTAGGGGTGGATTGGGGGTTCTCAGGTAGGCGCAGTTTTTGAAAATCGGCCAGATACTCATCGCCGAATGGACAGAAACCCTGCTGAAGCCCGCCTATTCTATTAATAGGGTGGTTTTTCCAACCGCACGAAACCCCGCTAGAAGATACAAGCGCTTTTTACTATCTGCTGCAGCTGCAATTTTACGAATGCTGTTTTGACGTCCCACCCACAGATGTTACTTCATAAATACTATTGTTATAAATATAACTGCATCCCTCCTGGGGTTTTCCAGATCTGCGGGCCTGCTTAGCCGCGCGGTTCTGCGGCGCTGCTAGCGGAATTGTGCGTGTGGACCTCGGCCCTCTTCGCTGCCAACCTCTTGGTGCCAGAGCAGACTGTAGAGCCCGCCCGCGCCCAGAAGTTGGTCGTGGGTTCCCTCTTCGACAATGACTCCATGGTTGAGCACCACAATGCGATCCATGGAACGAAGGGTTGAGAGCCGGTGGGCAATGGCAATTACGGTTCGCCCCTGGCAGAGTTTCCAGAGGGCCTCTTGAATAAGGCGCTCGCTCTGGCTGTCGAGTGCGCTGGTGGCCTCATCGAGAATGAGAATGGGCGCGTTCTTCACAAATGCCCGTGCCAGCGCCACCCTCTGACGCTCTCCGCCCGAGAGTCGCAGGCCTCGCTCTCCGACCACCGCCTGGAGGCCCTCGGGTCGGGCCTCGATAAACGGCAGGCAGTGGGCCAGGGCAATGGCGCGTTGTAGGTCAGCCTCGCTCACCTGCGGGTTGGCATAGGCAATGTTCTCTCGCAGGCTTCGATGAAACATAGCGGGCTCTTGGGGTACATCGCCAATGGCCTTGTTCAGAGAGTCGAAGGTGACCAGTGCGATGTCTTGGCCATCGATACGGATGCTGCCCGCAAGGAGGTCTTGGTGGCGGCGCAAGAGCTTAATGAGAGAGCTCTTGCCAGCGCCCGATGGCCCCACCAGGCCCACCTTCTCGCCCGCCGCGATTCGCAGGTTGAGGTTCTCGAATAGGGGTTTATTCGTGTCGTAGCCGTAGCGGACGCCCTCGAAGAGAATCTCTCCGCCCAAGACGCGCAGCGGCCGGGCATTGGGGGCCTCTTTCACGGCGTGGGGCTGGCCGACAATCGAGAGCGCTGCCTGCAAGATACCTGTCTGGTCGTAGAAGCCCTGGAGTTGTTGGCTCATGCCCCATATATTGGTGACCAGAATGGCCGAGAGCGAGATCATCATGACCACATCGCCCAGGCTCACCTCGTTGGCGAGGTAGGCATTGACCCCCAATCCGATGAAAAGCGCCTGAAACCCCAGAAGCGCGGAATAGAGGCCGAGCATCATTGCCAACAAAAACCGCCGAGTGCGAATGGAGGCGGCCTTTTCTGACTCGAGGGCCTCTTGGAATCGTTCTCTCTCGAAGTCTTGTCGGGCGTTGGCGCGCACGGCATCCATGTGGCTTGTGATGTCAGAGAGAATGCCGGTGGAGTGGGAGGCGGCCTCACCAAAAGCCTTCGAGAGTGGCAACACCCGCTTGGCAAACCACCAGGAGACACCAAGAAACACAACCAGCCAGACCATGAAGCTCCAGAAAAAGTGGGCTGGAACCTCCGAGAGGACCACGGCGGCCATCACCACTGCAACGAGCAGACGCACGAAGTGATCGAAAATAATATCGAGCAAAGAGAGCACAGCGGTTCCAACCTGTTTGACCTTCTGGGCCAGGTTGCCGGTCATGTGGGACTGAAAAAAAGTGGGGGAGTGACCATCGAGCCAGGCATAAAGGGTCTCTTGCGCGCGCATGCGAAGGGCAGGCGAGGTGTGCAACTCCACCCAATCCGACAATCGATTGCAGGCCATGGATACAAACCAGACGCCCACCACCAAGTAAAAAAGCGACATAGCGGCTTGGCCATTTACAGGCTTGGATTGAAGGGTATTGACGAGGTCTCTGAGAAGCAGGGGCTCAAGACCCATGAGCCCCATGCCCGCCACAGAGAGCAGACCAAGCGCAAGGGCGCGGTATCGAAACTCGCGCCAGATCAGGCCAAAGAAAAAGGAGTAGGGGCTCGAGGGGGGGATAGAGGGGGGTGTTTGAGGCAAAATAGAAGAAGGCTTATCAATAAGAGAATTCGAGCGACCTGTGTCTGGCACGCATTTTCATCAGTTCAACCAAGAGTTTGCATCGGCCATTCAAACCCTCAAGGCTATACCGAAGCACCTTGGGGTCAAAATGGATTATGTCTGCCAGTTTGCCTGCGGAGACGGGGTCTGGCTGGCCGCCGCCGAGGCATTGGGTGCCAAACGAATTCTTGGGATTGACCAGGTCAATCCTCAACTCGCGCCGCTCTCCATCCCCCAAGACCGAATTGCCAATTACGACCTCAGGGGTGTCCGAGTCTCATTGCCTGCGCCCGCAGACCTCGCCTTGTGCATTAACTTTGCCCACAGCCTGCCGACAGAGAGGGCCAAAGATTTCATTACCGATTTAAGCAAGTCCGCTGATCGGGTCTTGTTCTGTGCCCCCGCGCCCTTTCAGATGCGAGGTCAGGGAATCAACCCGCAGTGGCCCTCTTATTGGGCGCGGCTCTTTGCTGAGAATCATCTATTTCCCGAACTCAAGTTCCGCCCAAAAATCTGGGCCAATCGTTTGATCGAGCCTTCAATTCGCCAAAACTCCATTCTTTATGTCCGGCGTAAACCCGATTACCGCATGCCCGTTCCGTTTGAGAATCTCGATGTGGTTCACCCGGCCATTTTTGCCCAACTCAGCGATCGCCAAGAGTGGTTCGCCAAACAACTCACCAAATCAACCCTGAGCAGAATACTTCGGCAAAAGTAGAGCGCCGGCATTCTTGCGCCTTTATCCAACCCTAAAACCAGTCGTGGCCAAGTGATGAGAAACCTCGAGACCATCTTCCCCAGAATCCGATCGACACAACACCCTGTGCGTGTTTCAGTGCGCCATGTGTCGTCTCGATCCTTTCATGTCTCTTCAGCAAAAACAAAATTAATGCCCCCCTCACTTGGAAGCGACGAGGGTGCGATGGTCACCGTTGCCGTTCCCCAGGGCATCGGTTTTTGCGCCACTGCCGATCTCTCTCGGCCGGGCCTCCAGAAGGCCGCCGAGCGGGCACTTGCGTTGGCTGAGCTCACCCAGAAACTGGGCGTCTACGAGGGCCTGGGGATCGACACCCTGATGCCTGCCCCAAGTGCGGCATCGAGCTGGCGCTCGCCGATTGCCCGTGTCTCTCACGATCGGAAGGACTGGTTGGCATTGGCCGCGCAAGAGGCTGGGCAAGTGCGGCAAGACAGCCGCATTGTTTACTGGTCGGTGAGTCTGCAGGAGCAGTCCACCGAGCAAAATATTTATATCGATGGTCGACTGGTCAGTGATCAGAAATTTCTTTTCATCGATCCACTCACCTCTGCCACAGCAATGGTCGATGGCGTCTGTCAGGTTCGGCATCTTGGGGGACGAGCAACCGCCGGCTGCCAACAGGGTGGTGACGAGCAGATTGAGCGGGTCGGGTTTGTGGGCAGTTGCCAGCGGGCGGCCGATGAGGCCATTGCACTGGCCTCGGCCCCTGCCTGCCCCACTGGGCATCTCGACATTGTCCTGATGCCCGACCAGATGATGCTGCAGATTCACGAGTCGATTGGGCATCCGCTCGAGCTCGACCGAATACTCGGGGACGAGCGCAATTACGCCGGCACCAGTTTCGTGAGCTTGGATATGTTTGGCAGTTATCGGTATGGCTCGCCCTTGCTCACCGTCCGATTTGATCCTGGACAACACCCAGCCACTCAGCCCGAACTGGCCAGTTATGCCACCGACGACATGGCTCACCCCGCCAAGGAGCAGATTCTCATCGACAAAGGCATTCTTAAGCGCCCCCTGGGTTCGCCACTCTCGGTGGCCCGTGCCGCAAAGCGGGGATTCGAACTGGACTCGGTGGCCAATGCCCGGGCCAGCAGCTGGCGTCGCCCGCCAATGGATCGAATGGCCAATATCAATGTAGACCCCGGCGCGTCCTCTCTCGATGAAATGATTGGATCCATTGAAGATGGTGTGCTGATGTCGACCAATGCCTCTTGGTCCATCGACGATTCACGCAACAAGTTTCAGTTTGGCTGCGAGTGGGGCCAGCGCATTCGCAAGGGTCGCATCGATGGCCTGGTGAGGGGCCCGGGCTACCGGGGGGTCTCGGCCAATTTCTGGCGCAGCCTAGACATGGTGGGTGGGCCGGAGACATTTCAAGTTCTGGGTACTCCGAACTGCGGTAAGGGCGAGCCGAATCAGGGCGTGCGGGTTGGTCACGCATCTCCCGCATGTCTCTTTCGAGGCGTGGAGGTATTTGGGCCTGCGGCATGACCAAAGAGATTGACCTCGATTGGTTTGCCTCTCTGGTCAAACCCTTTCTGTCCAAGGCCAAGTCAACAGAGATCATCAGCCTCAATGGACAGGTCGACCAGTGCGATTTTGTTCGGCTCAATTCGGCAAGGGTGGTGCAGGCCTCGAAGGTGGATTACATCTCGATTGGTATGGGCCTGCGAAAGGGAGCCAAGTCGGTCAGTTGTGGCTTGAGCGTATCGACCGATCTTCGCTCGGCACGCCAGCAACTCAGTGATCAACTTAACCTGCTTCGCTCGTGGATCGACCATGTGCCCGATGACCCATTTATGGAGCGGTGGGCACAACCCTCGCAGAGTCAGGACGACTCTGTTTTGGCGGCATCTGCCGTAGAAGAGGTGATTGCCGATTTGTCGGATTACGCAAGAGGCCTTGATTTGGTGGGGCTCTATGCCAGTGGGCCCTTGGCATCTTTCATGGCCACCTCCGATGGCCATTTCCACTGGCATCGCCGATTGCGAAGCTTCTTTGATTTTTCGGTCTATGCACTGAAAGACAAGGCCATCAAGAGTTCTTGGTCTGGCGAGGCGTGGGCCAACGCAGAGATCAAAAAGAAAATTGAAGATGCCAAGGGCCAGTTGGAGATTCTTTTCAAGCCGCCGGTGACCATGCCGCCGGGCGGACACCGCGCATTACTCTCTGCCGAGGCTGTGTCTGACTTGCTCGGACTGGCCTGTTGGGGGGGCTTTTCTGCCCGAGCGCACCTCACTGCCCAGAGCCCATTGGCAGCGCTTCGTTCCGGCGAGAAGGATCTCTCTGGGCAATTCACGCTCGAGGAGGACCTTGAGGGATTCGGTATTCCGAGGGTGCAGGAGCTTGGCTACATTCGCCCCGATCGCACCACACTCATAGAGAAGGGCCGATTCAGCAATTGGCTCTGCAGCCCAAGAACAGCAAGTGAATTTGATGTCACAGACAACTCTGCTTCTGGCGGGGAGAGTCCGGCTGCCCTGCGACTGACCGGAGGAGACCTTGAGCCCTCCGATGCATTCGACCTTCTTGGAGATGGAATTTACCTCTCCAATGTCTGGTACCTGAATTATTCCGATCGTCAGTCTGGGCGATTCACCGGCATGACCCGATTCGCGAGCCTCTTGGTCGAGGGTGGCAAGCCGGTTGCACCCATGGTGCCCATGCGGTTTGACGATAGTTTTTTCAGTGTGTTCGGAGACCAACTCATTGGACTTGGCAATCGGGTCGAGCGATTTGACGAACTCTCAACCTATGGTGCTCGGGGTATCGGCGGAATCGCCTCGCCCTTTGCACTGGTTGATCGAATGCAGTTTCCCCTCTGAGACCTTGGCGGACTCGCTCGTGCAGAGGGATTTGAATCAACTTGTTTTGCCGCAGTGCTTCAGGAAACGCTAGGTGGCTGGCTTCTACGTTCTATCGACCTCTGATAGGTTTTCTCACCCAATGGCTGTTGTTTTGCAAGGACTTGCTGCCTTGGGCCATGGCTTGGCCACCAGCCTATCGACTCGCGAGGCCGATGGACGACATTTGAAGGTTCAGCTCGAGTCTGTTGAGTTCGATCAGAGAGACCCCTCGGACCACGACGACTTTTTCTTGCTCGATGTCACCACTGATTTAACTGGCTACACGGCCGACTATCTGGAGACTTGGTTTGAGAGTATTCGAGCGTTTTGCCGGGGCCGAGCGCCCATCTTGTTCTACTCATCTGATGACTCTAACTACATCGATTTCCCGAGCGACTTCACGGTATTTCTTGCCCATCGAAACCGCCTTATGGACAAAAACCCGCATGCTCAGCCCCTGGCATTTGGCTGCTCGTCCGAGGTGCTCGATGACGCCCGACGCCACTGGGGGCTGCGGGTTCCTCGCGCTCGCTGTGTGGTCGACAACTTTAATCCCACATTTCGTCAATCGGTCCGAGAGAGCCTCATGCTCTCTTTTCTGCCCCGAATTCAGAAACACTTTTCGATCGATCGCCGGTCCTTGTATGGAGATGAGTACGCCGCCCAGTTGGCTGCGTCGTCACTTTTGTTGGCCTATGGGGGTGAGTACGTTCGCCCCAAAACCGATTTCTGGTACCTAGAGAAGACCATGTCTGAAATCGACAAGCAGCGCTACTCTTTCAAGCACCGAGAGGCCGACATTGCGATCTTCCGATGGGACTCTTGGCGTTTCTGGGAGGGTTTGGCGTATGGTGCCGTTCCTATTCAGCTTGATTTTCAGGAGTACGGGTTTGAGCTTCCCGTAATGCCCACCCCATGGGAGCACTATGTTCCCATTCGACTCCATGCAATCGAGGAGACTGTCGATCGACTCAGCGAGATGCTCGCGGACCCCAATTCGCTCGATGAAATGTCTGAGAAGGCCCACCATTGGGTTAGTGAGCATTACCACCCCCAGGCGGTGGCTCAGCGCCTGCTGACCACAATTGGTGTCTCTTAATGCATTTCGGCACACAAGTTGAAAGGCGGCCCTGAATGAATCTTCATGTCTATGGCTGGCGAAACATCTGCCACTCCTTTGCAATGGTCAACCAATTCCAATTGCTGGCCCTAATGAAGAAGAAGGGCCTCTCGCTCTCTCACGAGGATGCCCCCTACTTCAGTCAGCGTTGGTCTGAGGAGTCGAGCCAGGCAGGCTTTAGCGCCGCTGCAAAGAAAAGCATCATGTCGGTGCGACTACCGAAGAAGCCGTTGAAATCTGGATGGCACTACGAAATTGCGTATCCATTTTTCTCTTTCCCGATTCGCAGCCAAACGCCAGTGGCCCATTTCATGGTGACGAATTTTGGATTTAGTCAGAATGATTTTTTTGGTGGTCAGGGCTACCGAGTCGAGAATTTTCGTGATCAAGACATTGTGGTGACGCCGTCCCAGTGGTCTCGAGAGAAGATTGTTCGATTCGGCTTTCCTGCCGACCGAGTGCATGTTGTCCATCACGGTGTTGATGCAGAGTATTTTTATCCGGTCAGTGCCGATGAGCGAAGCGCGATTCGCGGCCAGCTTGGTATTCAAGAAGATGAGTATTGTTTTTTGAACATCGGCGCGATGAGCATCAATAAGGGAATCGATATTCTCGTCAAGTCGTTTGCTCGCCTGGCTTTGAGAGTTCCAAATGTTCGGCTTGTTCTGAAGGACCAGAGCACCTTGTATGGGATACAGGCCCAGCAGGTTGTTCAGGATTGTCTTCGAACACTAACAGCAGAGGAGTCTGCTGCGGTGGTTCAACGCGCGGTGATTTTGAATCAGAACCTCGATCTCTCTCAGCTCCGACTCCTTCATGGTGCGGCCGATTGCTATGTCTCTCCTTACCGCGCCGAGGGTTTTAATCTTCCTGTTTTGGAAGCCATGGGTTGTGGAACACCCATTATTGTCACTGGTGGTGGCGCCACCGATGAGTTTGTTCGCGACTCGAGCGCGAAGATCCCCAGTGCGGCACTTCCAAATAGAGTTTTGTACGATGCAGGAATACGGGAAGAGCGCCTAACCACAGACAACTTCTTTGTTGAGCCGAGCTTGGATGCGCTGCTTGAAATCATGAGCCAGAGAGTGGCTGCTGGCCCGGTTCGACAAGACACCGAAGAGGTGTCGAGGGATTTTTCTTGGCATAAGGTGACACAAGACCTGCTGGGACTCTTGGTTTAGTCCCAACCGAGGTTCGGGTTTTTTAATCCGATTGCTCTCGGTAGTGGGTTTTTATTCCCCCCAGTTTCTCTGCAGTGGCTCGATTGTGATCGAGTGGGAGTCGTGCGTAATGCATGCCGGTCTCAAGAATCTTTGCTGCGAAGAAGACCGACTCGGCTCGCTCGGTGTAACCACCCAGTGCTCCCCAATGCGATTCATAGGGAGGTTGGGATGCCCAGGGGAAGATTTCGTCTGCAAGTTGTTTGAGCCAGGCTGCAAGTTCAAGGAATTCCTGGCGCGGCAAGATGTAGGTTTGAAAGAGCGTCAATGGCATTCCAACGAGCTGCTTGAGCTCGAGTGAGCGGTTAAAAAAGCCGTTGTAGCTCTGGATAAGGAATGCCCAGTCCCTTCGGTCGGCGTAGGCCTTCTCGTGAAATACACCTTGTGAATTGATGATCGCGCCCAAGTCGATTCCGCAGCCGAGCCTTACGGGCTGGGGGAGCGAAGCAATGGTTCTTAGAAGCTGTGCTGCTTCATTGGTCCAGTGCATGTCGTATTGGCAGACACCTACATAGTCGGTGTCGGCATGAATCAGCCCGTTCTCATAGAGATGGATATAGCAAGAGGTCTCCATGAGTCCCCTTTGCTGGAGATCGGGGTTGTGGTGGGGCAGTTCGTACTCGACTAGAAGCCGCGGCCAGAGCCGGCGCCCTTGGTGCTTTTGTCTGAACGCTTCGATGTCTAGTGATTCGTTCTCGACCAAGAGGCTCTTTGGATGCGCTGGATTGACCGCGTAGGCCGTGAACCATTGGTTTTGCTCTTCTGGTGAGAAGGCCTCGAGAACCCTGGCATCGAATGCCTTGTGAAAGACGACAAAGATTTGTAGGTTCAAAGGCAGCCGAGGCGTAAAAATTAGGGCTGGGGCGTTGGTTTGGGCCAGAAAGGCTGTGACTCCCAGTAGTCACGGTCCTGTAGCTGCCAGGCATGGACTCCAAAGGGAGTGACGTGGCCATTGAGCCTTGCGAGCCATTGAGGCTCGAGCTCTTGGGCGAATTCTGACGCCACCCTGAGATTGGGGAGTCGAAAGCTTGTTGAGAGTGAACCTGCGAAAGAGATGAAAAGGTCTTCGGGAAACCCTTTAGTAGCCCAGTTCACTCTGAACTCGTCGAATTCAGCGAAGAGTTGGCGAATGGCCGATATTCGCCGCAGACTCAGCCCCCCATTCCCAACGAATGCTCGCAAAGAAATGCCGTCTGGGAACTCCTGGGGCTTGAATTCATTTGTTTTGAACTCCCAGCCACTGGGCCAGGGCGCACCAATGTAGTCGTAGTGGGACTCGAGCCAACGGTCCAGACCGTTGTGAAGCACGATGGCGTCGGCCTGAACTATGAGCAAAAATTCATATTCAGACAAATGTTCATAGAGTTGGTCGCTCAGAAGCAGTTGGCTGTAGGTCTCGATAGAACGAAAAAATGATTTATCTAGGACAAGTGCCTTTGAGATGCCGTAGCGATCGGCGTAGGGCTGCAGGTCGAGGTCATGCGGAGCCAGCCAAGAAACCTCCCTTCCGGTGAGGTTGGCGAGTGAATGTCTGACGGAAAAATCCTCTTCAGCAGACAAGTCTGACTTGTATATAGGAATCAGCGTTAGGCAATTGTTCAAGGGAAACTCTTAGTTAAGTGTGCGCCCACTTGTATTCAATAGTAAATACATTTGGGCGCTCGACGGGCCTACCCAAGATCCTATCAGACACTCCTATGGCCAACCATTGGCCCGTGCGCCAAGCGTCAAGTCGGCATTGTTGCCAGGAAACAACAACCTTAGGGCCAGTACCGAGTGCGAGCCTCGGTTGATCGTTTGCCTTTACTTCGCAATGTTGATACCCTTGCCACTGGAATTCTCTCGTTCATCGCCTTTGGCTTGTCCAAGGGCGGTGGTTTGTACCGCAACGCCATAAATGGACAAAGAAAAAAATGAGCCTAACAACTGAGCAAGCTTCCACCTTCACCTCGTCGCAAATCTCCGCACTGTCGAACTCGGTGATAGAAGAACTCACTACTGCTGCCATTCAGGCGCTCACATCTGACAACATCATTGGCCTGCGGGCTTCGCAGATCGCTCTGCTATCAGACGCGCAGGTGCGAGCCATTCAGTCGGATGACTTGGCCTCAATGACATCCACCCAAATTGCTGGGTTCAAGGCTTCTCAGATTCAAGCGCTCACGACTGAGCAGACCACGGCTCTGTCTGCTTCACAGGTTACGGCGCTCACACTGGCTCAAGTCCAGGCTCTAAGTACCACCCAGTTGGGCACATTCAGTGACGAGAAAATTCAAGCCATTCAGACGAGCGACCTCGCTGGAATGACCACCACTCAGATCCGTGGCCTCACGACAACACAGATTCAAGCCCTGAGCGCCGCTCAAATTCGCGCACTCACCTCGACTCAGATTTCGAACCTCAAGACCGATCAGCTTGTTGCTCTCTCGGAAGAGCAGGTTGGAGCAATTAGTGCAGCCTCAATTTCGTCCCTGACATCAAGTCAGATTGCAGCGTTGACCTCGACCCAAATCCAACAACTGTCGAGCACACAGTTCACCGCATTGACCACCTCGCAGATTCAGCGCCTGACGACCGATCAAATCAGTCTGGTGCCAGAGGCTTCCTTCACAAAGCTGTCGGCAGCACAAGTTGCCTCCCTTACAACTAGCCAAGTCAAGGTTCTTACTACTGAGCAGATTGTTAACCTCTCGGTTACTCAAATTGCTGCGTTCGAGACCCGCGATATTGCAGTTTTGACTTCCTCGCAGATTGCTAACATCGAAGTGCGCGACATTGCGGCCCTCTCCGCGAGCCAAGTCTCTGCTCTTGGAACCGACCAAATCACCGCTCTAACGACCGAACAGGTCGCTGGACTGAGCGCAACTCAAGTCGCTGCGATTGGTACCCGTCCCCTCTCCGTCATGACCACGGCCCAGATCCAGGCCATCGAGTCGCGGGATATTGCCTCTCTCAGAACGGCTCAGTTTGCTGTTCTCACTACGGATCAGATCCGTAATCTCACAACTGAACAGGTTGTGGCCCTCACTGCTGCACAGCTCGCAGCGCTCACCACCTCTCAGGCTCGTTCGCTCAACACATTGCAGATCGAGGCACTGACGTCCACTCAGCTTCGTGCGTTTGAAACCCGTGATTTTGCAGTGCTTCAGAGCGATCAAATCCGGGCGATTGAAACTCGCGACGTACTCGGGCTCTCAACTGCTCAGGTTGCTGGTTTGTCAACCGATCAGGTTCGCAGCCTTACCACCTCTCAGGTTGCGGTGCTCACAGCTCAGCAGCTTGGTTCGTTCAACACGAGTCAGGTCAAAGCGTTGTCGTCCTCCCAAGTCGAGGCGCTCACAATTGCTCAATTCCAAGCATTCTCGACCACAGCCATCGCTGCGTTGAACACAGACCAGGTCGTCGCGATCGAGACCGGCGATATCGCTCGTCTCACCGACGCCCAGATTGCTGCCCTCACGACAAATCAGGTCGCTGCTCTAACTACCTCGCAACTGGAGGCCCTAACTAGCGTTCAGTTCCGTGCATTCCAGACTGCAGACATTGCTGCAATCAAGACCGACCAAATTGGCGCGATTGAGACAAGAGACATCGCCGTTTTGAGTTCGGCCCAGTTGGCGGCCCTCACTACCGAGCAGGTGCGCGCGCTCAATACCAACCAGATCGAAGCGCTCTCTGCTGTTCAGATTCGTTCGATCGAGACCCGCGACCTTGCCAAATTGGGTACCGATCAACTGCAGGCCATTCAAACCGCTGCAATTGCAGCCCTGTCAACCGCTCAAGTGGCCGCTATTGGTACAGATCAAGTCTCCGCGTTGACCACCAGTCAAATCGAGGCCCTCACCGCTGCCCAGGTTGCGGCAATCCGCACCACGGGTATCGATGTACTCACCACCGCACAGGTCGAGGCCATTCAGACTGCGGACCTCGCTGCGATGACCACTCGGCAAATTGCCGCGCTTCGTACAGACCACATCGTTGCGCTCAATACAGCACAGGTTCGTGCGCTGACAACTGCGCAAATTCGCGCCTTGGAAACCGACCAACTCCAGGCCTTCCAAACCGACGACCTAGCTTCTTTCGCAGCAAATCAAATGGCGGGTTTCTCCACTGCGCAGCTTGCAACCCTGAGAACCGACCAGCTTGCGAAGCTTTACTCAACCACTGCGATTGTCTCCGGGCTGACTTCCGCCCAATTGGCTGCTCTGACCACCGATCAAATCCAGACGCTGAGCACTTCGCAGATCGAAGCCATTTCTTTAACTCAAATCCGTGGGCTGCAAACAACTCTTCTGTCTGTGCTGACCTCCTCGCAGGTTCAGGCACTCGAAGTTCGGGATCTCCAAGCTCTCACCACCAGGCAGATTCAAGGCTTCCGTACAGACCAGGTTGCCCAGCTGACAACTGCCCAAGTCGCAGCACTCTCGGCATCGCAGTTCGCTGCACTTACGACTGCCCAGGCTGCTGCGTTGACCACGTCCCAAGTCGATGCGTTGACACTCGCACAGGTTCGCAGCCTTGAAACTCGCGATCTCGAGGCTCTAAGAACGGATCAAATCGTTGCGCTGACTACCACCGCAATTGGTGCGATGGACACAGCCCAGATTGCTAGACTCCGCACCGACCAGCTTCGTGCTTTGACTACCAGCCAAATCGAGGCCCTTGGCGTGAATCAAATCCGCGCCATCGAGACCCAAGACCTCGTTGCTATGACCAGTGACCAGATTGCGGCAATCGAGGTTCGTGACCTTGTTTCCATGACCACTCGTCAGATCGCGTCGTTCACAACCGATCAGATGGGTGCTTTCACCACGGCCCAGTTTGCTGCGCTCACTGCGGCCCAGCTCGAGGCCCTTAGCACCGAGCAGATCAAGGTCCTCACGAGTTCCCAGCTTCAGGCATTTACTGCAACGGGAATCCGTTCACTCGAGACCCGCGATCTTGCCGCATTGCGGACCGATCAAGTCACATCGCTGCGCACGACAGAACTCGTCTCTCTGAGCTCCAACCAGATTCGGGCACTTGGAACCGACCAGGTGTCCGCAATGACCACATCTCAAGTTGCCTCTCTGTTGGCGACTCAGATTGCGGCCCTTGAAACCCGTGATCTGGCTGTGATGCGAACCGACCAGGTGGCCGCACTTAAGACCACCCAGCTCCTGGGGATCTCAACAACTCAGCTTGCAGCACTTACCACCGACCAGGTTAAGGCCCTGACCACCGAGCAGGTGGGCGGGTTGTCGGCAGCACAGATCACTGCCCTGAACACTGCGCAGTTCCGCGTCTTCAGCACCGCACAGATCGAGGCCCTTACCGTTGCGCAGTTCCGTGCAATGGAGACCCGTGATCTAGCTGCGCTCACCACGGATCAGGTGCGCGCCATTCAAACCACCGATATCGCGGCCCTGAGCACTGCTCAGATTGTTGGTCTTACCACTGCCCAGGCCAGTGCTTTGACGACCGAGCAGGTCGAAGCACTAACGGTTGCTCAATTGGCTTCGATTCAGACTGCCGACTTGGCCGTCTTTAATTCCGCTCAAATTGGTGCAATTCGTACTCGAGACATCTCGGCACTCACCACCGCCCAAATTGTTGGGTTGGGAACAGACCAGATGGGTTACCTGACCACCGAGCAGATTGCCTCTCTCTCGGCTGCCCAGATCCTTGCCATCGAGACACGCGATTTGGCATTGCTTACGTCCGATCAGGTTGCGGCAATCAAGATCGCCGACATCGCTCGACTCTCAACGGCTCAGTTTGCTGCCTTGACTACAGACCAGGTGAAGGCGCTCACTTCAACCCAAGTTGCATCGCTGACCTCGGCGCAGATCGTCGCTCTGACGACCGCCCAGGCCAAGGTCCTCACGACCGAGCAGGTTGCATCTCTCACCGCCGTTCAACTCCGAAGCATGGAGACGCGTGACCTCGCTGTGATGACCACAGACCAGGTTCGCGCGATTGAGACTCGCGATCTCACGTCGCTAACGTCTGCCCAGATCGTGGCCCTTGGAACCGATCAGTTCAGCGCGCTGACCACCGAGCAGATCCAGAGCCTCACTGCTACTCAGTTGGCCGTCATCCAGACGACTGATTTGTCGGTCCTCACCACCGAGCAGATCATCTCGATTGGCTCGCGCAACTTGACGTCTCTCACTACCGTTCAAATTGCCGCCTTGCGCACCGATCAGGTTGCTTCGCTGGAGATCGAGCAGCTCCAGGCACTCACCTCAACTCAATTGGTGGCTTTAAGCACCAGCCAAGTTAAGGCGCTGACGACGGAGCAGGTCGAGGGGTTAACCGCCACGCAGCTTCGTGCTTTCGAGACGCGTGACATTCAGGCTCTGACCACAGATCAGGTTCGTGCACTAGAGGCACGCGATTTGGCCGCGTTGACGTCGACTCAGTTGGCTGCGTTGCAGTCAGACCAGGTCAGTGCGCTTACCACCGAGCAGGTGGAGTCGCTCAACTCGGCTCAACTAGCTGCACTTGAGACCAGAGACATCGAGGGCTTCAGAACCGATCAAATCTCCCTCCTGAAGACAACGGCGATTGCTGGCCTCACCACGGCAGCGATTGTTGGTCTGAGGACAGATCAGTTTGCTGCCCTGACCACTGAGCAGATCGAGGGGCTGTCTGTCACTCAGGTTCAGGCAATTCGAACCAACGATTTGCAGGCACTCAGTAGCGCTCAGATTCAGGCGATCCAGACGCGCGACCTCGTTGCGATGGATACACGCCAGATTGAGTCCCTCAAGACCGATCAGGTGAGCTTCCTTGCGACCGAGCAGGTTGCCGCTCTCTCTCTTGCTCAAATCGCAGCGCTGAACACGGCTCAAGTTGCCGGGATGACCACCAACCAGGTTGTCGCCCTGACATCCCTGCAGATCCGCTCGCTTGAGACGCGCGATCTCGCTGAGATGCGCACCGATCAAATCCGTGCCATTGAGACCCGAGATCTCGCGCAACTCACTAGCGCACAGATCGTTGGTCTCCGAACAGATCAAGTTGCAGCGCTCTCAACCAGTCAAATTGAGTCCTTGACGGCGGCGCAAGTGGCTGCAATCGAGACCGGTGACCTAGTCGCATTGACAACCGATCAGATCCAAGCCTTCGAGGCAATTGATCTGGCTGGAATGTCAACACGTCAGGTCGAGAATCTTCGTACCGACCAGGTTCGCGCTCTAACCACCACTCAGGTGCAGGCGCTTACCGTGGCTCAGGTAGCTGCGCTAACCACCGCCCAGGCCAGTGCCTTGAATACGTCTCAGGTTGCTGCTCTGACGACGACCCAGTTCCGTGCACTTGAAACCCGCGACCTCGAGGCCCTGGGCACCGACCAAATCCGTGCAATCCAGACCACCGATATCGCAATACTGAACTCAGCTCAGATTGCAGGACTGCGTACGGATCAGGTTCGCGCGCTCAGCTCCTCGCAGATTGAGGCTCTGACGAGCACTCAGATCGGACAGCTCGAGACACGTGATCTTGTTGCGCTCACCACTGATCAGATTCAGGCCATTAACCCTGAGACCGATTTGCTTGCACTCAACACTCGTCAGATTGGAGAACTGCAGACGGATCAAATCTCGGCGCTGACAACCACCCAGGTTGGTGCTCTGGCTGTCTCGCAATTGGTTGCTCTGGACACGACGCAGATTCGTGGATTCAAGACCGACCAGGTCGCTGCATTTACAGCAACGCAGATTCGTGGTTTGGAAACGCGTGACTTGGCTGCCATGGCGACTGACCAGATTCGTGGCATTACAACCACGAATATTGGCTCGCTCACCACTGCACAGATCTTCGGGATGGGAACCGATCAGGTCACAGCGCTGAACACGAATCAGGTTGTGGCTCTCTCAAGCCTCCAGATACAGGCCTTCGAAACCGTGGATCTCGCTGCGATGAGAACGGATCAAATCCGTGCAATCGAGGTGGCTGATCTTGTCGGATTCACTACTGCTCAGATTGATAACCTACGCACCGACCAGGTTCGGGCTTTCTCGACCTCGCAGATTGCCGGTCTCTCAACCTCTGCGGTTCAGGCTCTAAACACGGCTCAGTTCGAGATTCTCAAGACAGATCAGATCGCAGCGTTCTCTGAGCTACAGGTGCGGAACCTGCAGTCCCGCGACATCGTAGTTTTGACAACCGACCAGATTAAGGCGGTTGAGACTGCAGACATTGCTGCTCTCACTACAGCCTTAACGGTTGAGTTGCGCACCGACCAGATCGCTGTTCTCTCAACCGCGCAGGTTGCGTCCCTGACCACCCAGCAGCTTGCCTCTGGGGGAAGATCAGACCAGATCCTTGCCCTCAGGACAGATCAGGTTGCTGCTCTAACCACAACTCAGCTCGGTGCATTGAGCACTACGCAACTTGCTGTTTTGCGTACAGACCACATCCGCGCACTTAGCGAGGAGCAGATTGTCGTTCTCGACACTCTTGACTTCAACCGTCTGCGAACCGATCAGGTGGCTGCATTTAATACCCAGCAGATCCGTCAAATACAGGTTGTGGACTTTGCGGCTCTATCCACCGATTCCATCCGAGCGCTTGCCACGGATCAAATTGCGGCTCTGACCGAGGAGCAGGTCGTGGGCCTTAACACAGCCCAGGCCTCGGCCTTGCGCACGGATCAGGTCCGCGCCTTTGGTGCAGAGCGGTTGTCTCAGTTTGAATCCCGTGATTTGGCTGTAGTCAAGACCGACGGCATCGCTGCGATCGGAACGGACCAAGTTGCGAGACTCTCCGCGGCTCAGATCATTGGCCTTAGCACCAGCCAGGTTTCTGCATTCAAGACTGATCAAATCACAGCATTTACTGGCGAGATGATTGAGTCCTTGGAGACAGCGGACTATGCTGCCATGCGTACCGATCAAGTTGCTGCTCTAACAACTCGTCAGATTGAGAGCTTGCAAACCCCGGATGCGGCAGCTTTGACAACCGATGCCATCAAGGCCCTTCGTACCGACCAGGTGGCGGCCTTGAATGATGCTCAGCTGGTTGCCCTGACCACTGCTCAAGCGTCTGTTTTGCGTACTGACCAGATCCGCGCTATCACGGCGGATCGCATTCAGTACCTTGAGACGCGTGATGTCGCTGCGTTCCGCACGGACGCAATCAGTGTGGTGCGGACAGATCAGATCGTGGTTATGAACACCGCTCAGATCCTCGGTTTACGCACCGACCAGGTCGCAGCTCTGCAGACCGATCAGGTTAGGGCTCTTACAGAGGATCAGGTGGCGGCTCTTGAAACTGCAGACTTCGCGGTGTTGAGGACTGACCACATCGGTGCGTTGACCACGCGTCAGATTGCGGCTGTCGAGACGAGAGACTTCGCTTCGCTTCGCACAGATGCCTTGAGTGTTATTCGCACTGACCAGATTGCATCCTTTGCGCCCGCCAATCTTGGAACCGATCAGGTCAATGCACTTCGGACGGACCAGATTCGCGTGATGACCAGCTCCCAGCTCGATGCGCTGACTTCAGTCGACTTCCAGTCCATGCGCACTGATCAGTTGGCTGTTCTCACTACGGCGCAGTTCACTGGTGCGCTCATGCCGGATATCGTCGCATCCGACCTCAGGACGGATCAGTTGGTTGCGCTGCGAACCGACCACTTCGCTCAACTCGAGTCGGCTGACTTTGCATCGATTAGGACAGATCAGGTTGTGGCTCTCCAGACGGATCAGTTGAAAGCCATTCCTGCAGCTGCTTTAGCTGGATTTGGTGCGGACGATGTACTTGCACTCCGTACCGATCAGTTGAATGTTCTGACCACCGATCAATTCGACGGATTGTCGGCGGTGAACTTCG
>Ga0169931_10006005_pt1 | contig 18391 bp, 13 predicted proteins | sample Kivu_15m_20L_FD_129675 | JGI IMG/M metagenome (GOLD analysis project Ga0169931, IMG submission 129675) | Freshwater microbial communities from Lake Kivu, Western Province, Rwanda to study Microbial Dark Matter (Phase II) - Kivu_15m_20L... | ecosystem: Environmental > Aquatic > Freshwater > Lake... | reverse complement strand
TTGAAAATCTGCTTAATATCGATTTGCAATTTGTAAAAACGCATTTTTCAACTTGATCAATAACCCATGAAGGATTATATAAAAATACAGCCCTGGAGCATTGTTGAAGAAGGCTTTGATGCCTCACGGAATAAAGTTTCAGAGAGTTTGTTCAGCATTGGTAACGGACGCATGGGTCAACGTGCCAATTTTGAAGAGGCATATAGCGGCCCCACCCTGAAAGGGTCCTACATAGCCGGTATTTATTATCCCGATAAAACCCGTGTAGGCTGGTGGAAAAACGGGTATCCGGAATACTTTGCCAAGGTGCTGAATTCGGTCAATTGGAACAGCATTGAAGTTACTGTGGACGGAACCTCGATAGACATGGCAAAGACAGCACCTACAGCCTTTCGCCGTGAGCTGGATATGCAAAACGGGTTGCTTAAAAGAAAGTTCACCGTTACCATCAACGGAAATACTTTGCATGCAAAGACCGAACGTTTTTGCAGCATGGAACGCAAGAACCTCGGTGTAATTCGCTACAGCCTGACCGCAGAAAAAGATTGTAGCATCGCCATCAGCAGCGGACTGAACGGAGATGTGAGAAACCAGGATGCCAATTACGATGAATTTTTCTGGCAAAACACACAGACCGGATTTTACGAAATACCGGTGGTCTGGCTCACCCAAGAAACACGTAAAACAAACTTTGGGGTGCATGCTTTGTGCAGACACAAGTGGAACGAAGGTCAATCGCCCGTCAGTACCGATTCAACAAAAACAGATTTGCAGGTTGGGATGGTTTATCACTTCAACCTAAAAGCAGGAGAAACACTGACGTTTGATAAGTATTGCGTGATTCTCAGTGATTTATACGTAAATCGCGAAGCGTTTTCCGGACAAGGGTTGCAGGAAATTCAGGATGCTTACAATGCAGGCTATGAGGCTTTAAATAAGGAGCACTCCGAAGCATGGTCAGCCATCTGGAAGAACTGCGATATCGAAATTGAAGGTGATGATGCTGCCCAGCAGGCTATTCGCTTTAATATTTTTCAGCTGTTTCAAACCTACACCGGAGATGATGCCCGTTTGAACATAGGCCCCAAAGGATTCACCGGCGAAAAATACGGTGGTAGTACATACTGGGATACGGAAGCATACTGCATACCATTTTACCTTGGCACGGCTTCGCCGGAAGTATCCAGAAACCTGCTGCTGTATCGCTATCAGCAATTGCCAAAGGCCATTGAAAATGCTGAAAAGCTTGGATTTAAAAACGGTGCGGCATTGTATCCCATGGTTACCATGAATGGGGAAGAATGCCACAATGAATGGGAAATTACTTTCGAGGAAATTCACCGCAACGGTGCCATTGCCTATGCCATTTACGATTACATCAATTACACCGGCGATAAGGAATACATGGCATCCCACGGGCTAGAGGTTTTGATTGGTATAGCCCGTTTCTGGGCGCAACGGGTTAACTGGTCGAACGATAAAAAGAAGTATGTGATGCTGGGTGTGACCGGTCCCAATGAGTTTGAAAACAACGTAAACAACAACTGGTACACCAACTACATCGCCGCATGGTGTATGCGTTATGCGGCGGAACAGTATGATAAGCTGTCTAAGTCAGCCGACGATAAATTGTTGGAGATAAAGAGAAAAACAGATTTGGATTCTGCCGAGGTTGCAGATTGGCTTAACATTCAGGCCAACATGTATTTACCATTTGATGAAGAACACAATGTGTTTCTTCAGCAGGATGGGTTTCTGGACAAAGAATTAATACCCGTTTCGCAGTTGCCGGCATCAGAACGCCCCATTGTGGAACACTGGAGCTGGGATAGAATCCTTAGAAGCTGTTACATTAAACAGGCCGACGTGTTGCAGGGTTTTTACTTTTTTGAAGATGATTTCGACATGGAAACCCACCGCAGGCACTTTGATTTTTATGAACCGTTTACCGTTCACGAATCATCATTATCACCCTGTATTCACAGTATTTTGGCCAACAAAATTGGCAACGGTGATAAGGCCTATGAATTTTATCTCCGCACAGCCCGTTTGGATCTGAATGACATCAACAACGACACCTGCGATGGTTGCCATATCACCTCCATGGCCGGCACGTGGATGACCATCAGCAAAGGTTTTGCGGGCATTCGGGTACGCAACGGCAAACTGCATCTGAACCCTGCGCTGCCTGCAAAGTGGAACAGCATGCGTTTCAACCTTCGTTTCCGTGGTAATTTGCTGGGAATTAAAATTGTTCAAAAAGGCATTACAGTGCAGAATCTCGAGGGAATACAAACCGAAATTATTTGCGGTTCAAATCCCCACACCATCAGTGCCTCCGGCGAAATTTTCATTGGATGAAAATCACCATACGCATATCGCTGATTATTCTGGTTTTTTCTTTGGGTGCCTGCAGTATTTTCAGCAAAAAGAAGCGTGTATGGCCGTATGCTGATTTTACCGCACCAGTAATGCCTATATGGCTAACGGGTGATACAACCCATTTAATTTCAGCAGATTTTCTCCCAGGAAAAGAGGTCGGTTTTTTACTGCCGGATAGGCATGGAAGCGCGGGTGTAAGTGAGATTGATCGTTTCAAATTAGTGCCTGATGAAACTTTGCCCGGATTAAAGCTTATCAAACCCAAAATCGACAATTTAGGCGTATTGTTCGGGCTTTCACTGCTTAACTTCACAGACAAATCCCGCTGTGACCTGATTCTGAAAAAACCTGTTCAGATTCCCGTTACATTTTCTTACATCGGCAGTTGTGAAAAAGGGGTTTTTGTAAAAGGGGATTTCAACGCCTGGAATGCCAAATCGCATCCGCTTCTAAAAGTTTCTGATTCTGTTTATACCATAACGCTTTCTCTGGATCCGGGCGAATACGCTTACCAATTTCTTGTAGATGATGCTGAATTGGTTGACGCAGCAAATCCGGTACGCAGGAGCAATGGTTTTGGGGGTGAGAACTCCGTTTTGGCGGTCAAAGAAACCCGTCCTGTGCCTCATATTGCTGCAGCTGTTGTAACCGATGGAATTTCGGTGGAGCAAACTGAAAATATGGGTACATCCGGTTTAAATATTATTGCACTATGGAATAACCGGATTATTTATCAATCACTGAAAAGTGAAAATAAACGGAACCTGCTAATACCAAAAGAGGCGGAATCTCTCCGGCGCAGCTATATCAGGGTTTTTTGTGCAACTGAGTTTGTGCATGGCAATGACCTGCTGATTCCACTGGAGTATGGAAAGCCTGTAACCGATCCTAATTTGTTAAGCCGCGAAGACCTGGAACGCACTGTCATGTATTTTGCGTTTGTTGACAGGTTTAAAAATGGCGAGCAAGCCAATGATAAACCTGTGGATCATCCTCTGGTAACCACAAGAACCAATTTTCAGGGTGGCGATATACAGGGAATTACCCAAAAAGTAAAAGAGGGCTATCTCGATAGCTTGGGAATGAACGCTCTGTGGATTAGCCCTATCTCCAAAAACCCCAAAGGTGCCTGGGGTAACTTTCCGGATCCGCAGGTAAAATTTAGCGGATATCACGGTTATTGGCCTGTTTCCAATACCCTAATTGATGAAAGGTTTGGGAATGCCATGGCCTTGAAAGAAATGCTGGATGAGGCACACAAGCATAAAAACAATGTTTATCTGGATTATGTGGCACATCACGTTCACAAGGAACATCCTATCTACAAGCAACATCCCGATTGGGTTACACCCTTGTATTTGCCCGATGGTCGCATGAACACAGAGCTTTGGGACGAACAGCGGCTTACCACCTGGTTTGATACATTCTTGCCCACCCTGGATTTAGGTCGTCCTGAGGTAGCGAGTTATATGGTGGATTCGGCTCTTTTTTGGTTGAAGGAGTTTGAATTTGATGGTTTCAGGCACGATGCTACCAAACACATTCCTGAAAATTTCACCAGGCTGCTAACGGCTAAAATCCGCACGGAGATTGAGCCCAAACGCAAGCAGCGCATTTATCAGATTGGTGAAACGTATGGCAATACCAAGTTGATAGGCTCATACCTTGGACATGGCTTGCTCGATGCCCAATTCGATTTCAATTTGTATGATGCCATGATGCGAACTTTTGCTTGGGGCGGTCCATTTACGGGGCTGGTAACCGAACAATTGCGCAGTTTGGGACAATATGGTTCACATCACTTGATGGGCAACATCACAGGCAATCAGGATAAGCCGCGCTTTATGTCCTATGCCGACGGAACCATCACAGGGAAGACAAATTGGAATGAAGGCAAAAAAATGGGTCACCTTGGCGATTTGCCCCTGAAAACAGATTCGGCATACCAAAAGTTCCTGCAGTTTTACACATGGCTCTTCTGTTCACCCGGAATCCCTGTGGTGTATTATGGAGATGAAATTGGCATGACCGGTGGCAATGACCCGGGCAACCGCAATATGATGCAGTTTTCAGGTTTAAGTGCAAAGCAAACTGAGTTTAAAAACAAGGTTTCGGAGCTGGCAAAACTGCGCGCAGGCAACATGGCATTGTGTTACGGCGATTATAAAGTGATCACCAGTAATGATTCTCAGGTAGTGGTTGTGCGCAGGTACCTCAATGAACTGGCTGTGATGGCCATAAACAGGGGTAGTGAAGCCATTATTTACGACGCTGCGCAACCCGGTGCTCTGTATCCGGTAATAACGGAATTTGGTGGTGTCCCCAAAGTCACATGGTCAGTAGGTTTTGACAAAGACAATCTGATACGATTGCGAAAAGGTTTTTTTGTCCAGCCCGGGCAATCTGTAATAAATATCTACTCTAAAAATTAACATGAAAAATAAAATTATACTTCTGTTCCTTACACTGGCAATGGGCTTGCCGGTTTCGTGGGCACAACCATCAGATTGGCCGAAGAATCCCATTATTTACGAGGTTAACCTCCGCCATCACACACCTGAAGGCAGCATTGCCGCTTTCAGTCGGGAATTGCCCAAGCTGAAGCAACTGGGGGTAAACGTACTTTGGTTTATGCCGGTGCAGCCAATAGGCGAAAGGAAACGCAAGGCAAAAGGTGACTTGTTTGTGGAAGACATAACCGATGCAAAAGAGAAGTCCCGATATCTTGGAAGCCCCTATTCCATCAGTGATTATACCAAAGTAAATCCATTTTTTGGCACCATGGATGAATTCAAGGCATTGGTAAAGGAATGTCATGGGATGGGTATGAAAGTGATACTGGATTGGGTAGGTAACCATACAGCATGGGACCATCCATGGATTACTGCACATCCTGAATATTACACAAAAGATAAAAATGGCAACATCACCGATCCTCTCAATGAAGAGGGCAACAGCATCGGCTGGACGGATGTTGCTGATTTGAATTATGCCAATATGGATATGCGCAAGGCCATGATTCAGGATATGAAATTCTGGATTGAGCAGTGTGATATGGACGGTTTTCGCTGTGATGTGGCCATGAGCGTTCCTGCGGATTTTTGGGATGCTGCCCGGAAGGAAATAGAGAAGGTAAAGCCCATTTTTATGCTGGCAGAATCTGAGGAGCATGATATGGCCCAGTTTAAAGGTGCTTTTAATGCTTACTATGGCTGGGAAATGCACCATGTACTGAATGAAGTTTCGCATGGTAGCAAAACGGCGTGGAGAATTGATACGGTAATGAGCCGAAAAATGAAGACTTTTCCTGAGAATGTATACATGATGAACTTTATTACAAACCACGATGAAAACTCGTGGAAAGGCACTGAGTTTGAGAGGATGGGACCTGCCTGGAAGGTAATGGCGGTGTATACATTTACTGCACCCGGAATACCTCTGCTTTATACCGGACAGGAGTACGGCAACAACAAGCGATTGAGATTTTTTGAAAAAGATACGGTTCAGCCTCAAGAGGACCAGGATTATTATGCCTTTTACAGCCGACTTTGCAATGTTAGAAGCACACAGCAGGCATTAGGCACATCCGCAGCCTTGAACACATGGAAAGCAATTCCTTCCAAACGAAAAGACCAGCTGGTGTTCGAGCGTAAAACCAAAGAAAACTGTGTATGGGTTTATTTGAACATGGGCGGTGAAACTGTTGCCCCAACCGTCAAGGTACCCAAAGGCAAAATTCTGCTGGGCGCGGATTGTTACAAAGACAAAAAAATAGGTCCCTGGGGATTTTTGGTAATCCAGAAGAAGTAAAATGTACAAAAATAAAAAAGGGTCGGTTTACCGACCCTTTTTTATGGATTTTGTTTTTCTAACAACCGCCCTGATTGAACTGATAAATCATTTTATCGTCAATGGCATCATTGGAATCTACCAGGTTGGGTTTTACAATCTGGTATTCAATGCGGTATATTTTTTTACCTGCCGGAATGGTAAATAATTTCTCGGGTATTATGCTGAACTGGAAGATGCCTTTGGCGGTCTGCTTCATTTTCAGTTGTGGAAAATCAGCAACCTTTTTGGCGTTGATAGCAATTTTATAGGCAACACCTGCCGAATCATAGGCAATAGGGTAAACATACAAATCAGACGCATTTTGCATGGTTACTTTTTCTTCTGCGTTATTGTTGTAAATCACGCTAAACACGTCTGCAGTAGTGGTAATCATAGTATCTTTTTTCAAACCTTTGCCAATTGGCACGGTTTGAATTTTAACTACCGGGCCTGAAGGCGGATCCACAGAGATGGTTAAATCTTCGGTTTTTCTGTCAGGGTCGCCATATCCACCACCGTCTTTTGGTTTCACCAGAAAGTGAAAATCTTCCTTGTAAACAGTAGCCGCATCGCATTCATAGAAAACGGTGGGTGTAATCGTGAAACTGTAAACACCTTCAGATTCCTTGGTCATTTTGAGCGCTTCGTTACTGCTTTTCCATGCTGCTGAGCCTATACCGTTGGCCAAAGGATGACCGGCAGGGTGTTCCTTAGGTTTCCATGTCCATATGTACATGTCTTCTGTAAGTGCAATGTCTACTATGCCCCAGTCATTTTTGGTCAACTTTAGGTTAACCATGATTTTACAAGGCTTGGCAGGATCAAACTCATCGGGTTTGTCAAGATAGGCGGCTTGTCCGTATGCATTAGTCGAAAACATCCCCATAAGGGCGACGGCCACAAATTGAATCCAGTTATTTTTCATTTTCTTACAAAGCTAAATTGATAGATGGTACTTGGTTTTCCGCCGCCGCAATAGCGGGTAAGCTGAATGCGGAGCTTTTGGTCAACGTTTCTTACGGTTTGCAATAGTTTTACGGTTTGCACACCGGCGTCTCCTGTCATTTCAATCTGGGTAGGAAAGTCATTGTCATCGAACTTCCAGGTGCCGCTGCTTCCCACAAACAATGGGTTTGGCTGGTTAAAGGCAAAAGTAAAATCTTTGGAATTCACGTCCAGTTCAATGGGCGTGGCACCTTTGAACACATCTGACACATCGATAGTTAAATCTTTGTTGGCAGGATCGTATTGTTTTACTTCATCCAATACCCACACATCCTGAATGCCTTCCAGTTTGCTGGAAGCATCATACAGTTCGCGTGTTTTTTTCTTGCAGGCTTGCATGGCAAAAACCAGCAAAAGGGCCACTGAGGCCATTTTTAGAATATTTTTCATTAGTTGCATCCTCCTTCGGGGTTAAAAATAAATCCTGCCGTATTTTCACTTTGCGAAAACTGAAGCAGCATTCCGGGGCAGTTCCAGTCGCTGTTTCTGATTTTTATGTTCTCGCCTTTGGCACCTCTTCTGCGTAGTTGAAGTGTCCAGTCACCTTCAAAGGCAAGTTCCAGTCGGCGCTGATGACGAATAGAATCTTTCAGGGCAGATAAACTGATAAGCGGATCAATGGCCACCCAGTTGGTGTCATAGGCGCGCTTTCTGATCTTGTCAACATCTGCAATGGCCTTGGTTTTGTCACCCCCATTTTCAACAATGCATTCAGCTCTCATAAGAAGAAAATCTGATAAGTGAAGTAAAGGAACATTGAAGAAATCTTTGTCAAATTTGTGACACAAATAGAATTCATTTGCCTTGCCTTTGTTTTTTACTTCGTAAAACTTGCTGCGTAAATCGTGGCCTTGCATAGCAATGGCAGCGAAAGAAGCCGAGGGTTTCAACACAGGATTGGGGTTGTTGTCTGCGCGATAGTTATTAATAAATGAGCCTCCGCGGTTATCGCTGTTGCCTGTGCTTATGAGTTGAAAAATAACTTCTTCAGGGGCGCCCTTAACAAACCGAGAGAAAGTATCTGAAAAGGTGTATGTGCCGCTGTTAATAATTTCATCTGCCAAAGTCTGGGCACCTGTAAAATCATTCATCAAAAATAAAACCTTGGCTTTCAGGGCTTTGCCTGAAGCAATATTGGCATAATTGTTATTGTTTACAGGCAAATCAGCGATGGCGGCATCCAGATCGGCCAGAACCTGATTATAAACCGCACCCACACTGGCTCTTAGTTCAATGGTTTTGTCGGCTTTCAGGCGAATGGGCACACCGGGATGTGAATTATCAGCAGTGTAACCATAAGGTTGAGCCCACAATTTAACCAGTTCCCAATGGCACCAAGCCCTTAAAAAATGGCCTTCTGCCAGTATGCGTTTTTTATTTTCGGGTGTCATATCCGAAACCTCATCAATGCGTTCGAAAATGGTATTGATACGCAGTATGCAGTTATAGAAATCGAGGTATTCGCGGTCGGCGGTTCTGAATGAGAAAGTACCACGGTTCCAGATGGTGTAATACAAGCTACCCGCAGAGTTTTGGGGTTGCGCCACATTTTCACCCAGCAATTCATGGATGTTTTGTACGGAACCATTCATCAGGTTGGCAAACTCATCGTAGCACGAATTCAGCAGGGCCTGAACGTCGGCGGTGGTTTTGAGTGCATCGGCTGCGAGGGTTAGGTTTTCAGGTTTCAGGTCCAGCATTTTTTTGCAGGAAACCCCGATGGCACTGATACCAATGGCAGCGGCAATAGCGTATGTTTTGAATGTGTTTTTCATCAGAAAGTGAGGTTGAGGGTTAGGTTGTAGGACTTCTCCTGGGGTGCAGTCAGGTAGGTGATGTTCGAGCTCATGTTTCTGTCGGCAGGATTTTCAAAATCGCGGGCAATTTCAGGATCGCCACCGGTGTATTTGGTGAATGTGAGCAGGTTGGTTCCTGTAAAGGTTATGCGGCTTGACTGTATAGATTTTCCGAACCATTTGGCAGGAATGCGGTAGCCGATTGACAGGTTTCGAAGGCGCAGGTAGCTGCCGTCTTCCAGAAACAGCGTAGTGTTATATTGATACGGATCAGGAGGCAATCCGTACTGATCGGTCTGCATAGATAGTTTGGGATATTTGGCTACATCACCGGGTTGACGCCAGTGGTCGAAATAATCGGTTGTCATATTCCAGTCGGTTACTACACCGTTCTGGCGCTTGCCGCTCGAGTTGTAGATGTTGCCGCCAATTTTGTAGACAAACAGACAGCTCAGGTTCCAGTTTTTCCACGTTACATTGTTGGTTAAACCACCAACGGCTTTAGGAAGAACACTGCCTACAGCCACACGGTTGTTGTTGGTCCAGGTGAAGGTTTCTTTGCCATCTCTGTCCAGGTAAACAGGTCTGCCTGTAGCCGGGTCAACATGGGAGAAGCGCACGAGATAGTTGGTGCCGATTGGCTGGCCTACTACCACGCGGGTATCGTTGGTGCCACCGGATACTGCATCCTGGGTATAAACACCAATATTCAGGATTTCGTTGTAATTGCGGGCAATATTGAACTGTGTGGTCCAGGTAAACAGTTTTTTAACAATGTTTCTGGAGGTAAAGGAAAATTCAAGACCTGTATTACGAACCGCACCCACGTTATCATAATAGGAAGAGAAGCCCAGCGAGCGTGGAACGGCAAGATCCAGAATTACACCATTGGTGGTTTTGTTGTAATATGACAGTTCCCAGGTAATGCGGTTTTTCATCAAACCACCTTCCACAGTTACATCAAGTACATCGGAGGTTTCCCATTTCAAATCAGGGTTTTGCAAACGTGTTGGGAAAATACTGGGGTTGCCGTTGTAGCCGAATGAGTTTTGAGGAGGGGTAAAGGTACCGCGCCATGCATAGTTTTCATTGGGAGTATTGCCTGTGCGGCCAAAACCCGCTTTCACTTTAAGGAAATTGTTTCTGCGGAAGTTGCGCATGAAATTTTCATCGCTCACTACCCAGGCACCGGATACTGCGGGGAAGAATCCATAGGCGTTATTGGGACCGAAGCGAGAAGAACCATCCGTTCTCATGGTAAACTGCAAAATGTATTTGTTTTTAAGTTTGTAGTTCATCCGCAGGAAGTATGAAGCAAAGGCAAAGGCCTCTGTGGCATTTTTCCGCTCAAAACGTGTTGAAGCCGAATCGCCCTGCTCTCCTTTATACAACGCATGATGCATATCACTTACTTCAATGTAGCTGGAGCGCACAACCGATTTTTGAAATTCGGTTCCTACCATTGCATCCAGGCTTTGTTTTTCTGAGTTTATGATATTGTAATTGGTAATCAGGTTATAGTTGTAGTTGAAGTTGCTGCGGGGTGAGCGCTTGGCAATACCTGCATGGTTGGTATTAATCAGGGCTTTGGGTTCGTAGATATCTTCGAAGAAGTCCATATTGTCTATGGCACCGAAAGCAGAAACAGACCATTTGTCGGAGATTTTGTACGAAGCCCTAAAGTTGTTAATGGTTCGATTTTCAGTAGTTCTCCAGTCTTTTAGGTTGCGAACAGCCACAGGGTTGAGGCTACCGGCGCCCGGTCTCCAATAATTGCCCGTAGTATCGTAAATAGGATAAAAGGGGAGTGCAGTGCTCATAGCAGCACCAAATCCTCCGCTCCAGGCTCCGTCAACGCGGTTGTTAACACCTTGCGTATAAGAAGAACTGAGGCTGAGTGTAAGATTTTTAATGGGCTCATAATCCAAATTTAAGCGGGCCGAGTTGCGTTTGTAACGGCTGCCGATAACAAAACTGCCATTGTTGTCATGCGTTAGGCCCATATAAACCCCCAGTTTGTTTTTACGATAGGTTGTTCCAAGTGAATACATCTGTTTGATGCCCATTCCCATGGTTTCATCTACCCAGTTGGTATTCGTTTTTTCTGCTTCTTCCCAGGAAATGTTATTTGGAAGCGGAGCACGGCCGGTACCACCGTCGTTTTCCCAGGCTTCCTGATACATTTGCAAAAGCTGCTTGCTATTGAGCATCTCGGGTCTGAAAGTAGGCTGTGAAGTACCCAAACGCGAAGAAAAATCAAACTTTAATCCACCTTTTTTGGCACGTTTGGTGGAAATAAGAATAACGCCGTTTGAACCGCGTGATCCATAAATGGACGTGGCGGCGGCATCTTTCAGGATTTCGATTGATTCAATGTCTTCGGGATTCAGCGTGGCAAGCGGGTTGTTGTTAAAACCACCGTTATTGCCATTCACAAAATAATTTTGGGAAATTGGTATTCCATCCACGATGTAGAGGGGATCGCCAGCGGCTGAAATGGATGCAACACCCCGTATGCGCACCAGCGTGCCCGAACCGGCAACACCACTTCCTGTAGTAATCTGAACGCCCGGAGCTTTACCCTGAATAGCGGCTTCAAAGCTGGAGGTGGGCATATCCTGTACATCAGCGCCTTTCAATGAAGTTACTGAACCGGTAAGATCGCGCTTGGTTGTTGTTCCGTAGCCGATTACAACAACCTCACCACCCTCAGATGATGTATTAATTGTAAAATCACGAAGACTCGTTTGTCCGGCTGTTACACTCACTACTTCCGTTGCCTCCTGATAGTCTTTGGCATTAATAATTAACTTGTGGTTTCCCACTGCCAAGGAAATAGAAAAATTGCCGTTTACATCCGTGGTTGTAGTGGTTTCACCGGTGGCTGTTTTAACAACTGCACCTTCCACGGCCTTGCCGTTTTGATTCTTTACCTTTCCGGTAAGTGTCGGGTTCTGCGCCATCAATGGGATTATTCCTGAAAAGAGCAGAACCAGAAGAATGGGTATGTGTTTTTTCATAAAGAAAGTCGGTGTGTCAAAAGTACACTATCTCAATTAAAAAACAACAAGAAGTTTAGACTGCGTTTAATTTTTAGAACAATTTTGTTAACCTAAAAGGAATAGAATGTGGGCAATATGGTAAAAATAGAATCTTAAAACAACTTTATTTTGCTGCAGTGAAAATAGCTGCGATAGATATCGGATCCAATGCGGTGCGTCTTTACATTGCAAGGCCTTTGCACGAAGAATTGTCGGATACCGACTTTAAACAGGTGGAATTTACCCGTTTGCCGCTTCGTTTGGGTGATGATGTTTTTAAGAACAAAGAGATTGGAAAGAAAAAAGCCGATTTGTTTATAAAAGCCATGCAATCGTTTGCCTTGCTGCTGGAGATATACAATGTTGACGTTGTGCGCGTTTGTGCCACCAGTGCCATGAGAGATGCAGAAAACGGTGAAAAACTGGCCAAAGATATCCGCAAAATCACCGGATTGAAAATTGATATTATTACCGGTAAACAAGAGAGCCGTCTGGTGCAGGCAGCTATATTGGACAGCCTGCCGGGAAAGAGTACTTTCCTGCACATTGATGTGGGTGGTGGAAGTACGGAAATCAGTTTAATAAAAAATGGCAAAATAAAACAGTACGAGAGTTTTAACATTGGCACTGTGCGCATGCGTGAGGTAAAGGTGAAAAGCACAGAAACACAGCGTATGCTCAAATGGCTTGCCGATTTGAATTTGCCTGCCGACCAGTCTGTGAAGGCCATTGGAACCGGTGGGAATATTGTAAAACTGCACTCCCTTGCGGGAACGGCAGCTAAAGAGGCCATGAATCTGCATCATCTGAAAAGCACCAATGCATACATTGAGTCGCTAAGTCACCACGATCGCGTATACGAGCTGAAGTTAAACCCCGATAGGGCAGAGGTTATTAACCATGCCGGCAATATTTTTATTCAGATTATGGAAAGTTGCCATATTCATGAAATTTTTGCGCCCAATGTAGGCTTGAAGGACGGTATTGTAAAACAGCTATGGAAGAAGCGTTTTTTCGCTAAGAAATCTTGAAACTTAGCAATGCCTGCCCCAGTTTCCATATATCTGTGAAACTATTGTAAAGGGGCACCGGTGCCATGCGGATGACATTGGGTTCGCGCCAGTCGGCCACAATGCCTTGTTTAGTGAGGTGATCAAACAATATTTTACCATTTTCATCGGTCAGCAGACTTATCTGACACCCGCGCTCGTTATCGGGAGTAATAATACTGAATCGGAGGCCTGTGTTTTGGTTGCGGCAGTCTTTCAGCATAAAATCCAGGTATCCGGTTAGTTTTTGGCTTTTGTCAGCCAGATTTTGCATGCCGGCTCGGTGGAAAATATCCAGGCTGGCAGCATGAACGGCCATGCCAAACACTGGTGCATTCGACAATTGCCAGCCGGCCGCGCCGGGTTCAGGCTCATAGCCGCGCTGCATGAGGAAACGTTTGTCTTCGCGGTAGCCCCACCAGCCAGCTAAACGCGGTGTTTCAGGGTTGAGAGCATGCCGCTCATGTATAAACACCCCGGAAACGTTGCCGGGTCCGCTGTTTAGGTATTTGTAACTGCACCACGCTGCAAAATCTACATTCCATTCATGGAGTTTCAGGGCAATATTGCCTGCAGCATGGGCCAAATCAAATCCTGCGGGTACGCCAGCCTTGTGGGCTGCATCCGTGATGGCAGGAATGTTGAAATACTGACCGGTATAATATTGCACACCACTGAAAAACACCAGTGCCAGCTGCTGGGCGTGTTCTTCGATGGCAGCGATGATATCTTCCGTGTGCAGGGTTTGTTCGCCTTCTCTGGGCTTGAGTTCTATGACTGCATCTTCATATTCAAAGCCATGAAATTCTACCTGGCTTTGCACCGCATACATATCGCTGGGGAAAGCCCCGGCCTCCATAATGATTTTGTAGCGCTCTTCATCGGGCCGGTAAAAGCTGGCCATCAGCAGATGCAGATTCACGGTAAGCTGGTTCATTACTACTACTTCGTGTGGCAGTGCACCAACCAGTTCTGCGGTGTTATCAGTTAAAAACTTGTGGTAGTGAAACCAGGGTTTCTTGCCATGAAAATGACCTTCCACACCCCATTTTTGCCAGTCATCCAATTCGGATTGCAGATATTGAGCAGCGGTTTTGGGTTGCAGCCCCAGTGAGTTTCCGCAGAAATAGACAAGAGAATTGCCATGTTCATCCGAGGGGAAATAGAATTCGTTTCTGAATGAAGCCAAAGCATCGGCCTTGTCTTGTTCCTCAGCAAATACAAGCGTATTGGCAAAATTCATGGGGCAAATTTAAGGAGATGCATGGTTGTGAACTCGCATAAATTCATTAAACTCGCAAACATTTTATCGGCATTTTATGAAACTGGAAGATGAAATTAAACAGAGTAAATTCAATTCGCTCCACCAAAAGGTTCTGGTGAATATCATCTTTACGGCAAACTGGGTTAATGCAAAGCTGAGCGATATTATCAAGTCCCACAATATCACCCTGCAGCAGTATAATGTGCTTAGAATTTTGCGGGGCAAATACCCAAAATCAGCAAATCCGGGAGAGATTAAAGCGGTTATGCTGGATAAAAATCCCGATTTGACAAGGTTGTGCGACAGAATGTGCACCCAGGGGCTCATCAGTAGAAATATTGATGAGGTGAACCGGCGCAAAATGAATATTTGCATTACGGATAGAGGCCTGAAGGTACTGGAACAAATCGATCCTGAAATTCAAAAAATCGAAAACAGCATGGTACACCTTCAGGATTCAGAATCTGGGCAACTGAGCGATTTGCTGGATAAAATGCGGGGGTAATGGGTACTGTTAACAATACCTTACAACTCATCCCGCTTCTTTTTCAAAACCTCCAATTCATCGCGCAACCTGGCTGCCTCCATGTATTCCATTTCTTTTGCGGCACGCAGCATATCTTTTTCCGTTCTTGCAATGGCCTTATCCAGCGCATTCTTGTCCATAAACTGAACCACCGGATCGGCTGCCAGCCCTATACGCTCCTCCTGCTCGTAGGGTTGCAAAATATCGCCTTTTTTGGCATCGGCCACCGAGGTTTGTTTTAAGATTTCTTCCCGTGTTTTGCGAACCGTTGTGGGTACAATGCCATGTTCTTCATTATATTCCGTTTGCTTGGCCCGCCTGCGGTTGGTTTCATCAATGGTTTTTTGCATGCTCTGGGTCATTACGTCGGCATACATAATTACCTTCCCGCGGTCGTTTCGTGCAGCACGGCCTATGGTTTGCACCAAACTGGTTTCGCTGCGTAAAAATCCTTCTTTATCGGCATCCAGAATGGCGACCAGGCTCACTTCGGGCAAATCCAGACCTTCGCGAAGCAGGTTCACGCCCACCAGCACATCAATGCTGCCCAGGCGCAGGTTGCGCAGAATCTCCACCCTATCCAGGGTTTTTACCTCACTGTGAATATAGGAAACCTTGATGCCCAGGCGTTGCAGGTATTTGGTTAGTTCTTCTGCCATGCGCTTGGTTAGGGTGGTTACCAGCACGCGGTCGCCCATTTTGATGCGCTCATCAATTTCTTCCATCAGATCGTCTACCTGATTGCCGCAGGGGCGAATCTCGACGACGGGATCCAGCAGGCCGGTGGGTCGAATGAGCTGTTCCACAACAACACCATCGCTCTCCCGGATTTCAAATTCGGAGGGCGTGGCGCTCACATACACGGTTTGGTTGATGATGCGCTGAAATTCCTCAAACTGCAATGGGCGGTTGTCCATGGCAGCTGGCAGTCGGAAACCGTAATCCACCAGGTTTATTTTGCGTGCCCGGTCTCCGGCATACATGGCGCGCAGTTGCGGCAGGGTAACGTGGCTTTCATCTATAACCAGCAGAAAATCCTTGGGGAAATAATCCAGCAGGCAAAAAGGTCTGTCGCCGGGCTGCCTGCGATCGAAATAGCGGCTGTAGTTTTCTATGCCACTGCAATAACCCAGTTCACGGATCATCTCCAAATCAAAGTTTACCCTTTCTTCAAGCCTTTTGGCTTCCAGAAAGCGCTGCTGCTGTTTGAAAAACTCGAGTTGCAGCATCAGGTCGTCCTGTATCTGGTAAATGATGCTTTGCAAGCGGTCACGGGGCGAAACGTAAATCTGGGCCGGATAAATCGCGATATCCTCCAGCGATTCTATTTTATGTCCGCTTTGCGGATCAAAACTGTATAATTCCTCTATTTCGTTACCAAAAAAAGAAATGCGGTAGGCAAAGTCGTTGTAGGCCAGATGCACATCCACCGTATCGCCTTTCACACGGAAGGTGCCGCGTTTAAATTCGGCCGCGGTGCGGCTGTAAAGGCTTTCCACCAAACGAAACAGCACGGTATTGCGGGTAATAGACTGCCCTTTGCTCAGCCGGATGATGGTTTTCTCATAATCCGAAGGATTGCCCGCGCCATAGATACAGCTCACACTTGCCACTACAATTACATCGCGTCTGCCGGAAAGCAGGCTGCTCACAGTTTTCAGACGCAGTTTTTCAATTTCATCGTTGATGTTCAGGTCCTTTTCGATGTAGGTATTGCTTGTGGGTATGTAGGCCTCAGGCTGGTAATAATCGTAGTAGCTTACAAAATATTCCACGGCATTTTCCGGAAAAAACTGGCTAAATTCTCCATACAGCTGGGCTACCAGTGTTTTGTTGTGGCTGAGCACCAGCACAGGGCGCTGTGTTTGTTCGATGACATTGGCAATGGTGAATGTTTTGCCCGAACCTGTAACACCAAGTAATGTTTGCGCCGGCATGCCTTCATTTACGCCCTGCACCAGTTGCCTGATAGCCTCCGGCTGATCTCCGGTGGGCTGAAAAGGTGCATGAAGTTTAAATTTTGGCATGTTTGGCAAAGTTAACACCAAGGCGTGCCGATTGTTGATAGCTTTTAATCTATATTTATTATATTTGTGTTTTTATGCACGCTGAAATTCACAAGCTATTTCCCACCCTTGAGCCTGCATTAATTGAGGAGATTAAAAATTTAGGCAGTATTAGAAGCGTTAGCCGACGATATGTTGGTGAAAACAGGGCAATTTATGCCCAATACTCAGTCTGACTCAGACATTAATCCTCAATTTATCAGTAGCTTTAATATCTCATGATGATGAATAACCTTGCCTTAACTTAATTGCCACTATAAGTGATTTGACAATATACTTAAATTTATAACCTTACCAATAAGTAGCAAAAGGCCAATACACACTATTTAAAAATTTTAACAATCTAATTGGAAAGGTATCTGTTATCAGAAAGCCATTACAGATTGTAGAATTTTGATTATTGTAGAAATAATAACCTAGGTTGTCATCGTAAGATAGATTTTTATCAATTAATTCAAAAAACTGATTTTGAATCTGTTTGTCAAATTGATTCATTTCAGTTTCTATTTCAACAATATTTTGGTTTTTATATGATAATTGATAAAAATAATCCCCCGTGCTTTGTGAAATCCAAACTGTACACTTTTCTAAATTTGAACCATCAATTTTGAAAAAACACTCCTCTTGGCAGCCACCACCACTGTATCCTATTACAACTAAATAGTGAACAAAGGTTTTTGATTCACTATTAAAAATACTCTTATGTAAAGCGAATATTCTTAAGTTTCTAATTGAAGAACACGGAAGCTGATCGCTTCCGTGTTCTTTCTCAGCTAACTGAATTAAGATGTTCATCAATATTAACTTGGATATTGATTACTACAATCCATTTCTTGTTCAATCCAATCTTCTTCCTCATCATACCAATAACCTTTCCTTTTTTTAGTATTGTGATCGTATACTACCACATATAATTCATTTTCTCTGGCAAAATCCATTAACTCATCATAAAAATTAAAATCATGTAATGAATACTTGGCATAGTTTAGCAAGACCGAGTAGGAACTTTCAGGGTCATTTTCATCTTCATATTGAATTGTTATTTTTTCTGAAGTACCAAGAATATTTTGTATAAACTCGATACAAGATTCTTTCAAATCATTTTGATCGGTCCAAAAACTATTAAAATCAATTGTTATCATTTTGTTTGTTTTTTATTTCCCTACTTATTTGGCTTTTCGGATTTCGCCCCGTTTTTTTGAGTGGGTTCTGGTCTCCACTTTTACAGTTCAATAATACTATTTTTTTGTCACATTGGTAGGTCAGCCCGTTGGCTTTCGCAGACCGTCTTGGTTTTTATGTTCGTTTAACTTGCCCATAACGTTTTGCCTTTAGTTCGTATCCAGATAAAAAGTAATAACTTTCCGAAAAGGAAACGGGTGACCTAAAACGTTTTGTAGGAGTAAGTCCTTCTAGCCGCATAAGTCCCGT
>Ga0169931_10006004_pt1 | contig 18393 bp, 16 predicted proteins | sample Kivu_15m_20L_FD_129675 | JGI IMG/M metagenome (GOLD analysis project Ga0169931, IMG submission 129675) | Freshwater microbial communities from Lake Kivu, Western Province, Rwanda to study Microbial Dark Matter (Phase II) - Kivu_15m_20L... | ecosystem: Environmental > Aquatic > Freshwater > Lake... | reverse complement strand
GGTGATGGGTGTGGCGGGGATGGTCACCAATCCACACCTGTATCGCCTGAACTACGACCCTCTCAAGGATTTGCAGGGGGTTGGTGGGCTGGTCACCATTCAGGTCGTGTTGGTGGCCCATCCCGGTTTTGAGCCCAATAACCTGAGCGAGGTCCTGGCCTTCGCCAAACGCAAACCGGGCGCCGCGCGCTGCGCCTGGGGTGCCTCCACCGTGTTGCAGTTGGCCTGCGAGACGATCCGGCTCGATGGCAAGGCCGATATTGTAGTGGTCGCATACAAGGGCAGTGCACCCGCGCTCAATGACCTGCTCGGGGGCCATGTTGACATGATGTTTGATGTGCCCAACAGCTCCGCGCCGCACGTGCGCGCGGGCCGTCTCAAGGTGCTGGCCACCACCAACGCCGCCAAGGGCCAAGCTCCCTTTCCTGATGCGCAGCTTGCCAAAGAGGCGATCCAGGGATTTGAGATGGAAACCTGGCAGGGGCTCTTCATGCCGAGTGCTACGCCCAAGGCGATTGTTGATCGACTCAACCGGGAGTTGAATACCGTGTTGGCCGAGCCTGAGATCGTCAAGCGTTTCAATGAGGCGGGGCTTAGCACCATTCCCATGACTCCCGCAGCTTTCAATGAGATGGTTCGACGCGATTTCGAACGCTACGGTCGGCTCATCCGGGCGGCGGGCATCAAGGCTGATTGATTGGGGTGCCGCGCTCGGGTGATACAAGCCTCTGTCAGCGCGGCACTCCCGTTCGGACCGCCTTTTCGGAGATTACGTGAAGAGTGGCGGTTCAGTGCGGAAGGGTTCGACGCTTGAAAAATGGCAAGGCGCTCGAAATCAGAAGCAGCATCATGATCACCAGGGCGATCGGACGCTGCAGCAGGTAGCTGGGGTCACCCCCCGAAATCTGGATCGACCGGATCAGTTCGCCCTCCGCCATCCTCCCCAGCAGCAAGCCGATGACCATCGCCGCGACGGGATAGCCATATTTGCGCATCTGCCAGCCGATCAAGGCGAACACCACCACAGTCACCGGCCCGACCATATTGCCGGTTAACGAGAAGGCGCCCAGGATGGACAACGCAAACACTGAAGGGATCAAATAGGTCAGCGGTACCCGCACGACGCTGCTCGCGACAAATACAAAGCCGATACCGATCACGAACAGCAGGATCACCTGCACGAAATTGCCCAGGATGATGCCGTAGACCAGGTTCATGTTCTCCGACATGAATCGCGAGCCACCGGTGACGTTGTGCATCGCAAAAGCCCCCAGCATAACCGCGGTCGCCGCTCCACCTGGGATCCCCAGCGCGAGCAGGGCCGCCATCGAGCCTCCCTCGGAGCTGCTGTTGGCTGACTCGGCCGCAATCACCCCCCGGGGCTCGCCCTGCCCGAAGCGTTCCGGGTCCTTGGCGCTGCGTCGCGTGGAGGAGTAGGACACGAGATTGGCCACCGCAGATCCGACCCCAGGAACAGTACCGATCAGGACGCCAATAAAGGACCCGCGGAACAGCACATAGGGATAGGAGAACGTCTGACGGGCGCCCCGGAGGATCTCGCTCAGGGACATCCTGCGCTTCTCGGCGTCCGTCACCACGTAGCGCTGCCCTAGCAGGCGAAACATTTCGGAGGCGGCAAAGAGGCCGATCAACGCCGGTACCGTCGCGATGCCATCGATCAGATCGACACTTCCCAAGGTTCCGCGTATCTGGCCGCTCGCGCTCATACCTATCGTTCCGATCAGCACACCCATCAAGCCACCGACCAGCCCCTTGGAGAACTCGTCGCCACCGAGCGCCGCGATCAGGGTCAGACCCCAGGCTGCGATCAGAAACATCTCAGCCGGGCCCAAAGTCAGCACCGCCTCGGCCATACTGTTGACGAACAGCATCAATAGAAGATAGCCCAGCGCGGTGCCGAATGTTGAGGCCGTGAGCGCCAGCCCCAAGGCCCGGCTGTGCAGGCCCCGCTGGGCCATCGGATAGCCATCAAAGGCGGTGGCCACGGCAGACGCCGTGCCCGGGACATTCAGCAAGATGGCGGGAATACTGCCTCCGAATCCGCCTCCTGTGAAGATCGCCGTCAGGAAAAGAATTGCCGGCAGGAAGTCCAAGTAGGCGGTCACCGGGAGGAATATAGCCATCGCAACCGGAACCGAAAGACCAGGTATTGCGCCAAACACCATCCCGATAAGCAGGCCCGGTATCACCACCAGCCAAGCCTGCCAGGACGACAGCATCAGATCGATCGCAGCGCTGAGCGCATTGAAATCAATCATCGCCTCAGCCTCCCCCAGGAATCACCAAGGTTTCAAACGGGAACGACACCATAATCCTCAGGGTCCAGCACACCAAGCCGGCGAAGAGCGCAGAAAAAACGATCATCACCACCCCATTGCGCTCACCCTGCAGCCAAAGCGCTGCCAGGACGAACAGGAAGGTCGATACGTCGAAGACCCAATAGACCAAGCCGAGCAGATAGGCAACCAGTAGCAGCGCGAAGAGCGGGGCCCGATACTGCACCATGAAGCCTTGGTCCGTTGGTTCGGCAGACTCGGTACCCTCTGGTTCACGGGGTTTGCGCAGGAGGTTCCAGGCCAGTCGCCCGCAAATCAGCAGCACCAGGATCGTGACAGGCCCGATGACAGACAGGTTGTCGACACGAAAGGATTGCCGAGCCGCATCGATGAAGTAAAGCAGCGCCATCGCGGCAAAAAACGCGAGCAGAGCCAGCTGGCCCTGCTCGCGCCGCTGCCGGCGAGGTGCCACGGGACGCTTCGCGCCCTCGGGCGTGCTCATCAAAGGCTCACTTGTATGCGTTCAGCAGCCGCGTGTACTTCGAAAGCCCCTCGTAGCCCGAAGTCGTCAGCTTCCGGCTTTCTTCCGGGCCGATCCAAAGCGCACCGACACCCTTTTCCTTCAGTTCCTTCACGAATTCAGGGTCCCTCATCACTTTCTCGTAGGCCGCTACAAAGGTCTGGTAGCGCTCGGGCTGCTGCTTCGCAAAGCAGGGTAGTGTGAATACTGAGGTCGTATAGCTGGAGAAGATGGGCAGCTCCTTGTTGTAGCGCCGCTTCAGCACCTCATTCAAAAGCGGGCCCTCCCATTCGGTCACGGGCCGGTCATTGACAACACCGATTGAACGAATTCGGTCACGGATCGATTCGGATCCGGTTGCGGCCACAAACGTAAAGTCGGTCTGACCACCTGCCACAGACGTGCGGACCGGCGCTCCCCCGTCATAGCGGACGAAGCGAACCTGGTCGAGCGGCAGTCCCATGATTTCGAGCAGGGCCAATTGCTGCATGAAGGAACCTGAACCACTCATCGTGGCCGAACTCACTGCTCCCTTTTTGCTTTCGATGGCGCTCAGCAACTCGTCGAAGGTTTTGAACCGGCTGTCCTTGTTGACCGCAATGATCGCGTAGTCGATCCACTGCGTGTTGATCACGTGGAAGTCTTCCCACTTGACTGGCGCCGTGCCCGTGAGGATGGCATTGGCCAAGAAAGGCGTAGCCTGCATGACCATGAACTTCGAGCCATCACACGACTGCTGCTTGGCGAAAAATGTCGCGCCGGTCGCACCGGATGCACCGGGACGATTGGTCACATTGATCGGTACGCCGCTCAACTCCTTCGAAAGGCGAACCGCGAGCATCCGGGCCATCCGGTCGGCGCTGCCACCGGTATTGAATGGCACCATGAACTCGATCCTGTCTTTGGCGGTGGGCCAGGCCTGAGCCTGGGGCGCACTTGCTGACAACCCCAGCGTGGCGAGGACAACGGACTTCAACAGTGCAATGCTTGTTTTGGTCAACGATTTGCTGGGCATGGTGCTCCTCCTTCATTTGGGTGGACGAACTCTATGATCTGAGCCGAGCAGGGGTCGAAACGGTGACGCAATTAAATGATCAGTAGCGCGCTTTTGCCGATTCGCTGACACCGTAACGAGACTCGAGCTCACGCACTTGAGGCATGCCCATCAGGTCGAACAGGTCCCTGAACGAGGCGATCCTTCCCAGCATGCCTTCGACAGTGCCGGTCTCCTTGAGCTCTTGCAACACCCCGCGCATCGCCGGGATCGCAGCCAGCAGCATGTAGTTCGGATAAATGGCGAGCGCGTAGCCCAGTTCGCGGATCTTTTCAGCCTGCAGAAATGGGGTCTTGCCGCTCGAGGCCATGTTGTAGAGCGCCGGCACCCTCAGGCTCTTTGGGATACGCGCGAGTTGATCGAGGTCGCGCGGGGCCTCCACGAATATCACGTCGGCCCCGGCATCCTCATAGCACTGCGCCCGTTCGATGGCGCGCTCAAAGCCTTCTACCGCAATCGCATCGGTACGTGCAATGATGACCAAGTCGGCGTCGGTCCGGGCATCGCAGGCCGCGCGAATGTGTGCGGCCATCTCGGCCTGAGGAATCAGGGTCTTGCCATCCAGGTGGCCGCAGCGCTTTGGCCAGCTCTGATCCTCGATATGCAGCCCAGCGACCCCTGCGCGCTCATAGCAGCGTATCGTCCGCTGGACGTTCAGCGGGCCGCCGTACCCGGTATCTGCGTCGGCGATCAACGGGAGCCCAGAAGCCTCGGCAATCCGCTGTGCGTTATCGGCCATCTCGGTCATCGTCAACAACCCGACGTCGGGCCAGCCCAGCCTCGACGCCGTAGTGCCGGCCCCGGTCATATAGATCGCATCGAAGCCCGCCTCAGCCACGAGGCGCGCACCGATGGCATCGATCACCCCCGGAACCTGTAGCAGACGAGGCCCCCTCAGAGCCTCTCGCAGTCGGGTTGTCGGCCGGTTCACCGCGCAGCACTCCGGGCTGCTGCCACCGGATCGAAGGTGGGAGCACTATCGGTCGCGTAGCGGGCACGCAGCGCATCCCACTCATCTGCGCCAAATCGACGGAAGGTCTGGTGAGGGGTGGTGCGATTGAGTTGCTCCGGCGCGCGCCGCTCAGCCTTGATCTGTGCAAGCACATCATCAAATACATGGACCGCAGCACGTAGCAGCGTGCCCGGCAGGATGGCGAGTTTGTACCCCATCCGCTCAGCCTCATCGAGACCCACAGGCGGCGTCTTGCCCCCCTGCACCACGTTCAACAGACAAGGGCCCCGCACGCGACGAGGAACGGTCGAAATCTCCTCCAGGGTCTGAGGCGCTTCAACGAAAGCCATGTCGGCGCCTGCTTGAAGCGCCGCATTGACACGGTCGATCGCTTCGTCAAGGCCCAGCGACGCCCGCGCATCGGTGCGGGCAATGATCAGGAAATCCGGATCGGTTCTTGCGTCTACCGCAGCGCGGATCTTGTTCAGGTAGCGCTCGAGCGGCTCCAACTCCTTATTGTCAAGATGACCGCAGCGCTTGGGCGTGATCTGATCCTCGATATGGATACCGGCGATGCCGCGCCCTTCGAACTCTCGCACCGTGCGGATAACGTTGAGTTCGTTGCCATAACCGGTGTCAGCGTCCGAAATGACGGGAACCTTGACCGCACGCGCGAGGATGGCTGCGTTGTCCACCATCTCCGTCAGCGTGACGAGCCCATAGTCCGGGTATCCCAGTGAGGCTGAGGTGCCTGACCCCGTCATGTACACGGCAGGAAACCCGGCCTGTTCGATCAGGCGCGCTGAAATGGCGTCGTAGGCGCCGGGCGCAATCAGCATCCCAGCACTGGCGAGCTTACTGCGAAGCTGTGTGCTTGCTTTCATCGTCTCCTCCACCCATCAAGTCTGGCGGACTGTCTTTTTTGTCGGGCTGGCCGTCACGCGGCCACGTTACCGGCTTTGCGCCAATTGCGTTCGATGCTATAGGAAGGATGGGATCTGTGCAAAAATGGAGTCACCATGAATGAGAAAGAACCCGTCCCGATGTCTTCCTCCAATGAGGGTCCGATCCCTCGTGCAAGTGGGCGCCTGAGAGTGGACGGCGCTGAGCTCCACTACGAGGTCAGTGGTCGCGGGCCTGTGATCGTATTCGCCCATGGCCTGGGCGGCAACCACATGTCGTGGTGGCAGCAGGTGGCGTACTTTGAGCGCAGCCACACCTGTGTGAGTTTTGCGCACAGGGGGTTTTTCCCTTCAACCCTCGACGCCGGTGACCCCGATCCGCTGCGCTATGCCGACGACCTGCGTGCCTTGTTCGAGCATCTGAAGTTGGACCGGGCGCACCTCGTTGGCCAGTCAATGGGCGGTTGGACTGCGGTCGAGTTTTGTCTGCGTCATCCCGAGCGGATCGCGAGCCTCGTTTTGTCGGCGACCACAGGGTCGATCGATCCGGCACGCATGCGCACGCTGGACGCGAGCGCATTGGCGCGTTGGACAAGCGAGTCGGCCCAGACGGCTCAGGCCTTGCGATCAGCGGGGGGACTGCCTGCGGCGGGTGCTCGAATGGCGACCGAGCAGGCCGATCTGCATGGGCTTTATCGGTTGATCGATGGGCTGTCTCGAGGTCTGAACAAGGAAGCCGTTCGAGCTCGCTTGCATGCAATGCGCCAGCGAGAGCCCAGTGTTCTGGCCGCCACCGGAGTGCCGGTGTTGCTGGTGTCACCCGATGAGGATATCGTCATTGCGCCGCCAGCACTGCGTGCGCTCGCGGGCGAGTTGCCGGCGGCCCGACTGGCCATCGTGGAGGCTGCGGGCCATTCGCCGTACTTTGAGCGCGCGTCGGTGTTCAACCGTCATCTGGAGGAGTTCTTTCGTTCTCTTGAGGGTCCGCAGGCCTCCACGACGGATCAATGATGCGACGACGATCAGCTGTCGGGCGTGTCGCCGCGCCCGCTGGCGTTCCGGGCATGAGCGAAGTGACGGATCACAGTTCGATGGCAAGTGATGCCTGTCGTTGTTGCGCTTCGACGACCGAGGTGGGAGAATCACACGGTTTCCAACACGGGTCATCACGCTAGGCTCAGATCGGTCTGACCAGAGCCGTGGCCTCGATCACGCAGGCGATTACAACCGTTCCACCAGGAGGGCTGCCCATGTTTGAGTCAGTGTTGTCTCCGCGCAAGACCGCTATTTGGATGATCGCCACGGCAGCTTTTGTGTTGACGGCATCCGCCCACGCCTGGAAGCCAGGAGATCGGGTCAACCTGCGAATCGCGAACAGCCAGCCGAACCAGTCGATCTATGCGATCGGTGTGGCCTACAAGAACATCATTGAGCAGAGGATTCCAGGTGTCCGGTTCGAGATCATTGCCACGCAGGGTGGCGATGAAAATGCCAAGCTGATGATGGCTCGCGAAGCTGAGATCATCAACGCCAACACGGTTGCTCCTTATTCTGCCCATCACGGGCGATATTCCTATGAGGGCCAGAAACCTGACCGCAACGTACTGTCGTTCTTCCCAGCCTACACCTGGGAGATCGGACCCATGGTCCCCGCCAACAGCCCCATCAATACGTTTCGGGAGTTGCTGGGCAAGCGGGTCGCAACCGGCCCGGTGGGCTCGGGCGTCGAGTTGACCTGGCGCCAGACCCTCGAGGCGATCGGTCTCAAGGACGATGCCTTTGGTCGCGTGCAGCGAAGCGCGCCCGCCCAGGGCTTCAACGGCATGGCGGCAGGCTCGCTCGACGCGTTTTTTTGGGGGACTGCGCATCCGGCTGGTGTTGTGATGGAGAAGGCGGCAACCGGCAGTCTGAAGTTTGTTTCGATCGACAAAGCTGACCTGGCAAAGATTGCCGAGCGCTTTCCGTACTACCACGCGGGCGAACTGCGGCCCAACACCTACAAGGGGCAGCCGCTGGCGGTCAACTGGGTGGGTGGTAGCACCCACTTCTGGGTGCACGGGACAGTCAACGAGACGCTCGTGTACACGATTGTCAAGACTCTTTGGGAAAACCGCGAGCTCATCCGCAAATCCCACGCCTCGCAGCAATATCTCGACGAGGATCTGGTGCGCCAGCAGGCAGCCCTTCTACCGTTTCATCCTGGTGCTGCGCGGTATTTCAAGGAAGTCGGCATCTTGAAGTAAATCCTCCCGAGCTCCGCCAGCCGCGGGGCTCATTTTCAGGATGACGCTCAAAATGCCTCTTCAGGCGGGCCCGCTTGCGATTCTGATCGGGTCCCTGGTTTTCGTGACTGGGCAGTTCTACCTGCTCTACGTCGCTCCTATCAGTCCCCTCCTGCACGCGATCTTTTTCGTCTGTTTTCTCATTTCGATCGCATTCCTATCGTTGCCCATGAAAGCGCAGGGACGGGCCGGCGGCCGCATCCCCTGGCATGACTGGTTGCTGGCGGCAGCGGCGCTGATTCCGTTAGTCTATGCATTACAGGATTTCGAGGCTCTGGTCACCCGTTCGGCGCTGCCTGATCCAACCGACGTCTGGGTCGGGCTGCTCCTGATCGCGTTGCTGCTCGAGTCGACCCGGCGCGCGGCAGGTTGGGTGCTGCCGGGACTCGCGTTTGGCTTCATTGTCATTGCGACGTTCAACCATTTCTCTCCGGTCACCCTGGACTTTCTTCCCAGTCTGTCGCTCAGACGCGTGGTCGGGACTCTGGTGATTGCGGAACTAGGTGTGTTCTCCGAGGTCACGCATGTTGCGATCAAGTGGATCTTCATCTTTCTGGTGTTCGGCCAATGCTTGCTGCTCGCTGGCGGACAGCAGATGTTCACTGAGCTCTCCTTCAAGCTGACAGGCCAGCGCAAGGGGGGGCCGGCCTACGTGGCGTGTGTATCGTCGGCACTGTTTGGAACCTTGTCCGGCAGCAACATGGCCAATGTGATGACCACGGGTCAGTTCACGATTCCTCTTATGAAGGGCGCAGGCTATCGACCATCGACGGCCGCGGCAATCGAGAGTGTCGCCTCTACGGGTGGCGCCCTGACGCCGCCTGTGATGGCGGCCGGCGCCTTGATTCTGGCCGAGCTCACCGGCAATACCTACCTGCGGATCATTGAAGCTGCGATCATTCCGGCCATCCTGTTTTATCTGTCTGTATTCGTTTACACCTGGGGCATCACGCAGCGCAGCGACATTCGAATGGTCGAAGTCCCTGCGAATCTGCGAAGTTATCCGCAATTGCTCAGGGACTTCTGGCCGGTCGCACTGGGGCTGGGCTATCTGATCTACCGGATTGTGACCTTGTATCCGCTCGAGCTCGCGGCCTTTGAGGCGAGTGCGATGATGGCAGTCGGCGCGGTGTTCACCAATCGGGCCCAGTTGCGCCGGTCCGGCGAGTTTGGTCGTGTTCTGATGGGCCTGATCAACGGCATTCGCGACACCGGCCTGTGCTGTGCCTGTTCCGGGATCATTGTTGGCGTCATCTTGGTCACAGGCATAGGGGTGGAGCTTTCCAACCTCGTCACGGCTGCTGGCCAGACCAGTCTGGTGATCCCCTTGCTGCTCACCATGCTCGTCACGATCGTTCTGGGGATGGGCGTGCCGGGGATTGCGGCTTATGTGATCGCAGCCTCAGTGATCGCCACATCATTGACCACCCTCGGGATCTCGGCGCTTAGCGCACACTTGTTCATCTTCTATTTCTCGCTGTTTGCGGGCATCACACCTCCTGTCGCGCTGACTGCGTTCGCCGCTGCGGGACTGGCCAAGGCGGATCCATTCAGGACCGCATTCGAGGCCATGGTGATTGCCTTGCCGACCTATTTCGTCGCGTTTTTCTTTGTCTACCAACCGGAGTTGCTGATGGAGGGCTCCGGAGGCCGAATACTCTGGTCCTCGACGATGGCTGCCTTAGGTGTGACTTTGATCGCGTTGGGGACTTCGGGTTTCCTGATCGTGATGCTCGGTTGGGTGGCTCGCCTGACCCTGGTTGTGGCGGGCGTCTCTCTGGTTCACGCGCATTGGCAGACCGATCTGATGGGCCTGTGCCTGTCGTTTCTTGTATTCGGGCACGTGTGGCGGCGCCGCGCAGCGCTCGCAGCGCATCGGGTGAACTGAGTCTTCCGTCCCACAAGATCATCGAGGTCGAATGACGCAAGACGCTTCTGCACTCAGGTATGCGATCGAAGCGATCCGCGCCTACGCGGCGGCAACGGTCTACGAGGCTAATGACAAGCTGGGAGATTGTTCGCCGCAGATTCGTCCGCTGACGTCTGCAGCCCGGATTGTGGCGCCAGCTTACACGGTGCGATTGATGCCTGGCAGCAACGAGGGCGTGTTGCGGGCACTCGCGCTCGCACCTGGCGGCAGTGTACTGGTCATCGACGCCGGAGGCACGGAGCGCTCAACCGCGTGGGGAGGAACCTCATCCCGGCTCGCGCAGCAGAGGGGGCTTGCCGGTTGTGTCACCAATGGAGCTGCCCGCGACCTGCTTGAGTTGCGAGAGATCAATATCCCCGTCTTCGCCTGCGGGGTATCGGTCCGAGGGGCGCTGAAACAGCATCCGGGATGGTTGGACGTGCCAATCGCGGTCGGTGACGCGGTGGTTCACCCTGGCGATCTGATCGTTGCCGACGAGGATGGCGTTGTCGTCGTGGCTCGTGAACGCATCGAAAAGGTAGCGCTGCGTTGCGTCGCCCAGGCCCGTCTGGAGTCCGATCGTGAGCGTCGCCTCGCCGAGGGCGAATCGATACTGTCTGTTTTCAATTTGCGTGAGACCGGAGACTGAATATGGGTCAAACTGCCACCGAAAAGATACTCTCGCGCGCAGTCGGTCGCGCGGTGCGTGCCGGTGAGCTGATCTATCCGGAACCTGATCTCGTGACCGTGCATGATTGGTACACCGTCAATGTCCACGATGCGCTGGCCGAACTCGGTGTCACCGAGATGGTGTGCCCAGAGCGGGTCTTGATCTGCACCGATCACGAGCCTCTGGCCGTCAGTCGGCAGGCCGCAGAGCGTCAGGCGCGCGTGCGCTGGGTGGCGCGCACCCACAAGGTTGGGCACTTCTTTGACGCGGGACGTGGCGGTCACGGCCACGTTTTTCCAATGGAAATGGGGCTGGTCAGGCCGGGGATGTTCGTGTTCGCGTACGACCCCCATGTGACTAATTATGGTGCCGTCGGCTGCCTGGGTATCGCACTGGTCGTGGAGATCGTTGAGGTCCTGGCCTGCGGTAGCGCCTGGGTGATCGTGCCGGAAACCGTCCGAGTGAATCTGAAGGGGGCCTTGCGTGCTGGAGTCAGCATCCGTGACGTGGCCCAGCGGTTGATCGCCGAACTGGATCCCGACCAGATCGACTATACCGTGGTCGAGTTCGGGGGCCCAGCTCTGGCGTCGATCGATGTCGATCGACGGATCACGCTGGTGAATACGCCACTTGAAATTGGCGCAAAGTCCAGTCTTGTCGAGATTGATGACACTGCGCGCGCCTGGTTCAATGCGCGCGGCATCGGACACGATCGGGCGGTGGCCAGCGATCCAGACGCACGCTTCAAGCAGGTGATCGAATTTGACATCGGGCTGATTGAGCCTCAGGTGGCGATGCCCCCGACCCCCGACAAGGTCACCGGAATATCTGAGCTGATCGGCCGCCCCGTGCAGCACGCCTTCGTCGGCTCTTGCGCATCCTCCTCGCTCTCAGATCTGCGCGACGCGGCGAGCATCCTCGCAGGTCGGACGGTCTCACAGTCGGTGCGGATGATCATCACACCAGGATCGAATGAGATTGCCCGTCAGGCTGCGCAGGAGGGGCTGATGGAGATCTTCATGCAGGCGGGCGTCATGGTCAGCGCGCCGGGGTGCGGACCTTGCGCGGGTGGGCGGATCGCGCCGCTGGCCTCAGGCGAGACTTCGATCAATACCGGCACCCGGAATGATCCGGGGCGGTTGGGGGCGCGTGACGCGGATATCTTTCTGGCCAGTCCGATGACGGTGGCGGCCTCGGCGGTTGCCGGCTGTATTGCGGACCCCCGCGATTTTCTTCGGGAGTGATCAAATGGACTGGGTGTTTAGGGGGCGCTGCTGGAAATTCGGTGACCACGTCGGCATCGACGGTGATATGGCTCCGCTCGACATGGCCATCAGTCGCGAGACCCGACTGGAGGTCTTGCGAGAGGTCTTCATGGCGGGTATCGATGCGGAGTTTCCTAAAAAGGTCAGACCCGGGGATCTGGTGGTCGCGGGTAAGCGTTTTGCGCAAGGCAACCCCCATATTCAGGGGCTTCTCGCTGCCCGGGCCCATGGTGTAGGCCTGGTTGTGGAGTCCATCCCGCGCGGCAGCTTCAGGAATGCCATCAGTGCGGGGGTACCCATTCTGCCGCGTTGCGAGGGCGTTTGTGCTCTGGTCGACACCGGTGATGAGCTCGAGGTCGATTTCGCAACTGGGCGATTCATCAATCGGACCCGCGGTATCGAGCGCCATTTCCAACCCCTGCCGGCGATGCTTCTCGACATCATTGATCTAGGTGGCTACAAGGAGGCGTTGCGCAGGCGTCTTGGGGCGATGCCGTCCCGCGCGGGTTCGCAAGCTGGCTGAGTGAGGAGTAAAAGATGAAAGCGGCCTGGTTTCAGCGCAAGGGTCCTGCAGCCGAGGTGTTGCAGGTGGGTGAGCAGCCGGACCCGACTCCGTCCCGGGGTGAGGTCCGGGTGAGGGTGGTCGTGTCTGCGGTCAATCCTTCTGACACCAAGAACCGCAGCGGCATGCGCGGCATGGCGATGCCCTTTCCCCTGGTCATTCCCCATCAGGACGGTGCAGGGGTCATCGATCAGGTCGGCGAAGGGGTCGATCCCGGACGGGTGGGTGAACGAGTCTGGGTGTATGAAGCCACGCTGAATCGTCCGGGCGGAACGGCCGCGCAGTACACGACCGTGCCGGCACACAAGGCGGTGCGTTTGCCCGATGCAGTGAGCTTCGAAGCTGGGGCCTGTCTGGGGATACCGGCGATGACCGCGCACCGCTGTGTTTTTGCCGACGGCTCGGTGCAAGGGCTGAACGTACTGGTCCAGGGCGGGGCCGGGGCGGTTGGGTACTACGCGGTGCAGATGGCTCGCTTGGGTGGTGCGGCACGGGTGATTGCAACGGTCAGCCGGCCTGAGCAGGCCGCCCTCGCGCGGTCAGCTGGCGCAGATACCGTGATCGATCGCCACGCCGCGCCTGTGCCCGCTCAGGTCGCCGAAGCGCTCGGCGGGCCGGCAAGGGTCGATCGCATCATCGAGGTCGCCTTCGGCGCCAATCTGGCCGATGACCTCGACATGAGCGCGCCGCGTGCAGTGATCGCCGCCTACGCCTCCGATGCTGTGCCCCAGCCTCAATTGCCGTTTTGGCTAATGACCCAGAAAGACCTGACCCTGCGTGCCGTACTGGTGTATCAGATGTCTCGGGCTGCCCACGACGAGGCCGCACACTGGATCAATGAGGCGCTTGAAGCGGACAGACTACAGCATCCGATCGACAAGGTCTTCGCTTTGGAGGACATCGTCACGGCCCACCAGGCCTGTGAGTCCATGAAGAACCTCGGCAAGGTGCTGGTCAGAATTGGATGAAGCGTCCGGTATCAGGTTGCCGGCGCTGTTCATCCCGCGGGGGAATCAGTGCTGACCGGCCTCGACCGACCGCGCGCCATGGACCCAGGCTGCACCGGCATCGAGCAGCAGGCCGGATTCGCTGGGAGCGATGAAGACCCGGCAACCGTCTGGGCGCCAGGTCGCCGCGTCGGCGGGCGTGTACACGACCATGGCCGATCGGCACGATGAGACAGGGTGTTGGTTGACCTGTTGCAGCACCGCATGCGTCGCCCGCATCACCTCGGGGTGATCCGCCTGCCCGGGGTGGCCGATCGATGAAGCGAGATCTGACCGACCCACTGAAACGAGATCCAGGCCCGGGTCGAGGGCCAGCAGATCGGCCATCGCGCCCAGCCCCTCGCGCGTCTCGACCAGCCCCATGAGAACGAGACGCTCGTTCTGCGTAGCCGCGTGACGCGCGAACCCGCCTCGCATCGCGCCGTACGCTGCTGCGCGTGTCTGGGTGCAGGTGCCCCGCCGCCCCTGTGGCGGATACAGCATCGCATCCAGCGCCTCGCGGACCTGAGCGACCCCATTGAGCATGGGCAGGACCAGCCCCTCCGCACCCATCTCCAGCGCGCCCAGCATCCAAGGCAGACTGATCTCTGGCACACGCACCAAAGCCGGCAGCTTGTGCAATTGCGCGGCCCGGATCATTTGCTCGACAACTTCCCAATTCTTGGGCGCGTGCTCAAGATCGATGATCACGAAGTCAAACCCAGCCAGCGCGAGGATCTCGACCGCGGCCGGACTCGGCAGAAAAGCAAAACATCCGCTGAGCGACTCGCCCGAGCGGATGCGTTGCTTCAGAGGTCTGAGCCGGGCAGATGCGAAGGCTTCAGGGCCTGACGCACCTGCGCCTGAGATCGACAAACCGGACGCTCCGATCACTCGAGACTGAGGTTCAGACGCTTGATGATGCTGCCCCAGCGATCGAGTTCTTCCTGGACCAGTCGGTCGGCCTGGGCGGCGGAGTTTTTCATCACTTCCAGTCCCAACTTGTCGAGCGAGGCCACCGTCTCGGGATCGCTGAGCGCCTGCTGCAGCAGGGCGTTCAGTCGCTGCATCACCGGTGCCGGGGTCTTGCCTGGTGCAACCAGGATGTAGGTCGACTCGAATACAAACCCCGGTACGCCGGCCTCGGCAATGGTAGGCAGTTTCTCCCAGCCCTTCATGCGTTTCTCGCCGGTGGTGGCGAGGGCAACCACCCGATTGTCCTTGATCAGGGGAACGGCAAGCGTGGGGCTCGCGAAGGCGACCGGCACACGACCACTGACCAGATCAGCCACCGTATCCGAGACGCCCTTGTACGCGACGTGCTCCATGTCGATCTTGGCCAGGGACTTGAAGAGTTCGGCACCCAGATGGGGATTGCTGGCCGGGCCGGCCGAGGAGAAGGTCAACTTGCCGCCGTCCGCCTTGGCTCGGGCGATCAAGTCCGCGACGGACTTGACGTTCAGCGAGTTGGCGACCACCAGAAAATTGGAACTGCGGCTGAAGACGCCGACTGCGGACATGTCGGACACGCTGTAGCCTGCGGTCTTGGGGCGCAGCATTGGACCGAGCGCATGGCCCAGGGTGCCGTTCACGACCAGGGTGTAACCATCGGGTGCCGAGCGGGCGACCAGCGCGGTGCCTATCGTGCCGCCCGCCCCGCCACGATTTTCCACGGTGACCGGCTGGCCCGTTGCACTGGCCATGTACCTGGCAACGGCGCGGGCCATCAGGTCGGTCGGCCCGCCGGCCGAATAGGGAACGATCACGCGAACAGGCTTGCTCGGAAACTCCTGGGCCTGCACCACGGCTGGCCCGACAAGTGTCGCTGCGGCGAGCGCAATCGGCGCGAGCACGCGGATGCGCCGAACTTTCGTCTGCAATCGATGGGTCTTGGTATTCATGAGTTCTCCTCCTGGTCAGTGTGCATGCACGTCAAGCGCACGGCATCCGAGCGCACCATTGGCCTGCCTGTAGCGGTCTTCGTCACCCAGCACCTGGGTCCGGATCATCACCCTGGGTGTGTCGGCACCGTAACCACCCGTGGCCAGGTGGATGGTCGCACAATTGTCCCAGATCAGCGTGTCGCCCACCCGCCAAGCGTGACGATACTGAAACCGCTCGTCCTCAGTGTGAGCGTACAGAAACTCCAGCATCGCGTCGCTCTCCGGCTGCGTCATCCCGAGAATGCGCTGCGTCAGCCCGCGATTGACATAGAGTCCTTTGCGCCCGGTCCAGGGATGCCGCAAAACCACGGGATGGACGACCGACGGTTTTTGCCGACGCTGGGCGTCGGTGTACTCAGGGCGCGGCGATCCGCGCGTACGCATCGCGTTCCAGATCTTTTCAAATTCGTGGACAGCCTCGAGCGAATCGAGCCGCTCGCGCAGGGCCTCGGGCAGGGCCGCATACGCGGCGTGCATGTCGCGAAATGCAGTATCACCCAGGGCACGGCCCTCACGCATCGGCACCTGGTGGGCGTGCAGCACCGACGCCCGACCCGCGACCCGGTTGTAGGACATGTCGGTATGCCACATCTGCCCCGCATCGGAGGAACCCTCGGCGCGGCCATCGATCACCCGGTTGGACAGCACGGTGACCTCTGGCACGCTGCCGTGATGGAAGGATCGCGCGACACTGATCTCCAGAGGCCCGAGCCAGCGACCAAAGCTGACCAGTTGCTCCGGACCGTATGGCGCGCCCGACACACAAACCACCAGATGACGGTGCAGGGCGTCTTCGATCACACGGTAGGCATGATGATCGATACCTGCTCCAATATCGATACCGTCGATGCGGCAACCGAAACTGTATTCCGATGATGGATTGACTGAAATCGCGTCCACGTCGACCCTTCAATGAAAAGCGGCCTCGGATGATAACGGAAGAATCCCGGTTCGCTGAGCGCAATGGGGCACAACGGGAGGCTGGCCATGAACGAAGCGACATGCCTGCGCCGCGGATGGATCCACATCCGGTCCGGCCGGGTCCATTACCGGGCAGCGGGTCGCGGCGACCCGGTGATCCTGATCCATCAATCGCCCACCTCCGCGCGCACTTTGGATGCGCAGACCCTGGGTTTTGCCCGTGCCGGCTTCCATGCGATTGCGATCGACATTCCGGGGCTGGGTCGGTCCGATCCGCTAGGGCTGCCGCAGCCTGAGATTGGCGATCAGGCGCTGGCCCTTGCCGAGATGCTGGATGCCTTGGATCTGGGCCGCGTGGCGCTCTATGGCTCGCATACCGGCGCACTGATCTGTTGCGAATTGGCCGTCCGTGCGCCTCAGCGCGTCAGTGCAGTGCTGATCGACGGGTATCCAATTTACACCCAGGGCGAGTCGGAGCGGCGGGTCGCGACCTACTTTCCACCTTTTGAAATACGATGGGACGGCGGTCATCTGCTCTGGTTGTGGGCCCGTCTGCGTGAGCAGTACCTGTTCTGGCCGTGGAATGTGCCGGGACTCAGCACCTCCGCGCGCTGCGATGTTCCGGATCCCGGCTTTCTGACCGATGGTGTGATCGACATGCTGCGTGTGGGCAATGGCTATCGTCTGCCCTACGCGGCTGCGTTCCGGTGCGCGGCCGACGTGTTGATCTCCCGGATTCAAGTGCCGACCTACCACCTTGCGGCGCCCGATGACTCCCTGACCCAGGCGCTGGGCCTGCTCGAGAGCATGTCGGAGGCGAACAAGGTGGTCGCCGTCAGCGCAGACGCTGGAGCGCGCATTGCCCAGGAAATCGCGATTCTGGAGCGTCATCGGCCCGGCGTGGCGACTCCGAAATTCGAGCGCGCAGGCCGCGCCGATCCGGCGGCGGGTCGTCTGCATCGGGGCTATGTCGACACGACCGAAGCTCAGCTTGCGTTCCGCTCGGCCGGAGGCAATCAGCGGGCTCGACCCTTGTTGGTGCTGCCGCCAGTGCCAGGATCATCGATGCAGATGGAATCGGAGATCCTGGCTTTGGCGCGGAGCCGTCCGGTGGTCGCGATCGATCTCCCTGGCTGCGGCGATTCCGGCGAAGGCTTTTCGGATGCAAGCCTGGGGTCGGTCCCGAGGATAGGCGAGATCGTGCAGCAGGCCATCCGGACGCTGGGTCTTGAGGAATACGATCTCTACGGACTGGCGGGCGGGGCCAATGTTGCGCTGCATCTGGCTCGCACGTGCCCAGGCGCTCGCCATGTCGCGATCCAGTCGCAGGTGCGGGGACTGCCGGCCACCCCGGATTTCGTCGAGCGCTACGCGCCACGCATCGAGCCCAGGCCTGACGGCACACACCTGATTTCGTTCTGGCATCAGCAACGCAACCGTCACCTGTTCCGACCCTGGTTCGACGAAAGGATCGTTGTGCGTCGCAACGATATCCCGGGTCTGGTCGTTGACCGACTCAACGAGCAGGTGCTCGTGCAGCTGGAGTCCTGGCGGTCCTGGCACACGCTCTGGCGCGCGCTGCTGTCGGACGACCCGATGGCAAGCGCGCAAGCGCTCGGTTCACGGGTGCATCATCTTGAATGGCATCGGGATGAGTTTGCGGCGATGTCACCGGACGATGCTGCCATCACCGCCTTGCCCGAGGCGCTCTGGGCGCGGGTTGAAATGATTGCGTCCATACTGAGTCCGCGCTGAGGAGTGCTGGGGGCCCGGTCGCAGATCGGTCCGCGCTCGCTTACAGCTGTATGCCAGGCGATGCCAGTCCGCTCTTGCTCACGCCTGGATCGACATCCCGCCATCGACCATCAACACCTGACCCGTGATGAAGTCGGCCGCAGGCGAGACCAGGAACACTGCGGCCTCGGCCACATCCTCGGGCGTTGCCCAACGTCCGAGCGGTGTGCGCCCCCTGACAAACGAGTCGAGCGCGGCGTCCTTGGCAAGGTCTCGAGTCATGTCCGTCAGTACGACGCCGGGCGCGACGACGTTGCAGCAAATGCCTTTAGGGCCCAATTCGACGGCCAATGCCCTGACCATGCCGGCGAGTCCAGCCTTGCTGGCCGAATACAG
>Ga0169931_10006003_pt1 | contig 18394 bp, 16 predicted proteins | sample Kivu_15m_20L_FD_129675 | JGI IMG/M metagenome (GOLD analysis project Ga0169931, IMG submission 129675) | Freshwater microbial communities from Lake Kivu, Western Province, Rwanda to study Microbial Dark Matter (Phase II) - Kivu_15m_20L... | ecosystem: Environmental > Aquatic > Freshwater > Lake... | reverse complement strand
CTCGGTTTCCAGCTCCTCGAGGGCGACGAGCTCCTGCACCTGGCGGCCCAGGGTGATCTCCTGCTCGTGGGTGAGCAGCGGCACCCGGCCGATGTCGCGCAGGTAGCTGCGCACCAGATCACCTGAGCCTGGATCGGCGACTGGGGCCTGGGCGACCATGGGTGGGAGTTAGGAAATAGAGACGTTTCGCAAACCTACCATGGTTTTGCGGGCTGCAGGATGGGGTCGTCAGGACTCCGGGCGCTGCTGCGTTGATGGCTGCTGAGCGGCTGCAAAAACTGCTGTCGGCCGCGGGGGTGTGCTCCCGTCGCCGCGCCGAGGCCCTCTTAACAGAGGGGCGCGTCAGTGTTAATGGCCGGGTCGCCGCCCTGGGTGACAGGGCTGATCCGCTGCGCGATCGCCTCAGCCTCGACGGCAGGCCGGTCGACTGCAGGCCTGCGCCGCTGGTGCTGCTGCTCAACAAGCCTCGGGGGGTGGTGTGCAGCTGCGGCGACCCCGAGGGCCGGCCGACCGTGTTGGATCTGCTGCCGCGTGAGCTCAGTCGGGGTTTGGGCCTGCATCCGGTGGGCCGTCTCGATGTGGCCAGTCGCGGGGCCCTGCTGTTGACCAACCTGGGCGATCTCACCCTGCGGCTCACCCATCCGCGCTACGGGCACCGCAAGACCTACCGGGTCTGGGTGCGTGGACGGCCCAGCAGCGCTGCTTTGCAGCGCTGGCGCGACGGTGTGCCGCTCGAGGGCCGTCCCAGCCAGGCCGTGGCCCTGCGCGTGCTGCAGCAGGACCCTGATCGCACCCTGCTGGAGCTGGTCATGGGCGAAGGCCGCAACCGTCAGATCAGGCGCACGGCCGAGCTGCTGGGCCATCCCGTTCTGGATCTGCAGCGACAGGCCATCGACGGTCTCAGCCTGGGCCCGTTGCCCGAAGGGCGCTGGCGGCGGCTCGAGCCCCAAGAATGGGAGCCATGGCTGAGCACCTGAAGCGCTCCTGGATCGATCGCCTGCGGTTCGGGCGACTGGCGTCGCGCAGTGCGGCAGAGTCCCAGACCGCTGATGCCGGCGGCGACCCGCTGCTGCTGGCCGGCGAGCGGCTGCGCCAAGCCCGCGAGCAACGCGGCCTAGGGCTGCGCCAGCTCGCTGCCGAGACGCTGGTGAGCACGGCGGTGATCGAGGCTCTCGAGCGCGGCTGGCGCGACCGCTTGCCCGAGCCTGCCTACCTGCGCACGATTTTGCCGCTGCTCGAGCGTTATCTGGCCCTGGAGCCGGGCAGCCTGGCCGTGGCTCTGCCCGGGGGCCACACCCCGAGCGGCCCTGGCCGCCAGAGCCAGGCCCAGCTGCCGCTGCTCTCGGTGCAGTTGTTCACCACCTGGCAGGGCACTGCCGCCTACGGGGCCCTGATGCTCGCCCTGCTCTACGGCCTCAACCTCGAGCAGCGACGCCTGGCGGCCCGGGGGGTCCATGCCATCAACCCCGTGCCCCCGTTGAGTGAGGTGAGCCGCCGCCAGTTGCCTCCCAGGGGCACGGCATTGCTGCTGCAGACCTACCCCGAGCTGCGTCCCTTGGATTTGGCCCGCCAACCCCGCGGCCTGGTGCTGGTGCGTCGGCAGCAGGGCCAGGTACGGGCCGCTGCAGAACCGGGGGTGCTCGAGCTCAGTGTCACCAGGCCCCACCGCCTCACGCTCGAGAGCGCGGGGCTGCTTAGCAGTGAACTGCAGGTGGCGGCGGGCCTGCTGGTGCTGCCTCTCACGCCGCCGCTGCAGCTCAGGCTCGATCCACCGGAGGCCGCCGGCGTCGAGGTGCGCTGGAACGGTCTGCCGCTCGAGCCCGCCGCCCCCGGTCGCTACCGCCTGCCGCGGGCGGCCAGTTCGCCATAGCCCTTGATGGGACCCTCGAGACTGTTGATCGGTTGGTGCAGGCGCCAGCTCCAGTTGCCACTGGCGGTGCCGGGAGTGTTGAAGCGGGCCTCGTCGCCCAGCTCCAGCAGGTCCTGCAGGGGCACCACCGCCAGGTCGGCGCTCGAGTTGAGCGCCAGCTCGCTGAGTTGCCAGCCCGGTGCCGTCACGGCACAGCCCAGGGTCTGCTCGATCCGCTGCCGGCTCTCGCCATCGAGCTGATTCCACCAGCCCAGGGTGGTGGCGTTGTCGTGGGTACCCGTGTACACCACCCAGTGGCGGCCTTTGAAGTTGGCCGGCAGATAGGGATTGTCTGCCTCACCGTCAAAGGCGAACTGCAGGATCTTCATGCCAGGCAACCTGAACCCGTCGCGCAGCCATTTGACGCCGCGGGTCATGACGCCCAGGTCTTCAGCAATCAGGGGCAGGCGGCCGCCCTGCAGCAGCAGGCCCCGGCGCAGGCAGGCCTGCCACAGCAACCCCAGCAGCGGCCACCCGGGCGACAGCCGCCACAGGCCCTTTTCGGCGGTGGGGGCTTCGCCCGGCACGCACCAGAACGCCTGCAGGGCCCTGAAGTGGTCGAGCCGCAGCAGGTCGTAGAGCTCCAGCTGCCGCAGCAGCCGGGCGATCCACCAGTCGAAGCCCGTGAGCCAGTGGTGGTGCCAGCGGTAGACCGGCGTGCCCCAGAGCTGGCCGGTTTGCGAAAAGTAATCGGGCGGAACACCGCTCTGCAGCAGCAGGCGCCCGCCGGCCGTCACCGAAAACAGGGCGGGATGGCTCCACACATCGGCGCTGTCGTGGGCCACGTAGAAGGGCAGGTCGCCGACGATCTGCACGCCGTTGGCGCTGGCATGGCGGCGTAACGCCTGCCATTGCCGCTGCAGCTGCCATTGCAACAGGGCCTCGTTGTGCAGGGCCCCGGCCTGCTGCAGGTCGAGCTGACGCAGGGCGCGCCGGCGCCTCTGGGCCAATTCGCGAGGCCACTGCCACCAGGCTGCACCCGCATGCAGCTGTTTGAGCACCACAAAGCGGCAGTGGTCCTGCAGCCAATAGCGCTGCCGCCACTGCCACCGGGCAAAGTCCCGTTGGTCGGCTTCGGTGTGCAGCGACCCGCCCCCGGAAGCCAACCGACCCCTATCGAGCAGGGCCGGGTTCAGCGCCGAACCACTGGGCGAGCTGTAGGGCGAGCCGGTGCCGTCGACCGGGGCCAGGGGCAGCACCTGCCACACCTTGATGCCGTGGCGGCCCAGCAGGCTGATCCAGTCCTGGGCTTCCTGCCCGAAGCTGCCGCACTGCTGGGGCCCGGGCAGGGCCGTCACGTGCAACAGAACGCCAGCTTGTCTCATGCCTACCTCATAGCGCCGGCAGGCGATAGCGGGCCACGATCCGTTGGGCAAAGCCGGGGATCTGCCGCTGCGCCACCGCGCCATGGTGACGGCGCAACCACAGGGCGTTGCGGGTGAAGTGGGAATCGATCGAGAAACGGCCGTATTCGAGCCCCCTGGGGCCCACGGCGTTGACCACACACCCCACCAGCCGCGCCAGCCACATCGGCAGTTTCACCGCCTTGTCGTAGGCATCGATGCCCTGCTGCACCGCGGCGCGCCGGTCGCCCCTGCTGGTCACCGGCGCCGTATCGAGCTCGTCCTCGACCAGGGCCAGCAGCTGGGCGCCGCGGTCGTTGCGCACCGTGATCCACTGGCGGCCGAATGTGGCCCCCATGTAGCCCACCACCAGGTCGGCACCGGCGTTGGTGTAGTCAAAGCAGCTCAGGCAGCTGGGGGCAAACACGTCCTTGAGCTTTGGGGTGTCGAGGCCGAAGAACGGCACGGTTTCTTGGCGGCCGTCGCTGTGCTTGAAGTGAATGCGGAAGTCCTGCATGAACTCGTAGTGCACCACCGTCTCCGGAGAGCTGACGGTGCTTTCAAGAAAGGTCTGCAGGCCACCGCGGCTCACGTTGTCGACGCAGGGCAGGCCCAGCACGTACAGCTGCTCCAAGGGCAACGTGGCCTCGACGGCGCGCAGGGCCTGGATCTGGCAGCCCACGCCGATCGCCAGCAGGCGCCGGATGCCGCTGCCCGGCAGCTGCTCGAGCACCTCGAGGTTGGGCGAGAGGGTCGGCTTGTTGACCCGGGCCGCCAGCACCTGCTCGGGGGTCCGGGCCAGCACCGGTACCGGCGTGAAGCGGTCGTGCTCGCTCTGCTGCACGCACAGCACCGCATCGACCAGGCCGCTCTCGAGCGCGCGCACCCCGAGGCGGCTGACGATGCCGGTCCACTGGGCTCCCTCCAGCGGTTGCCTGAGCCGGGCGGTGAGCATGCGCTGCTTTACCCCGAAATAGAGCTCGTCCTCGTTGTCAAGATCGCGGCTGCGGCCGTGCACCCGCGCCTCCATGGCATCGAATTGCTGGTTCAAAAACGCGCAGGCGTGGCGCACATAGGCCACCCAGCGGCTGTCGCACAGGCCGCACTGGCTGCACAGGTCCTTGGCGGGGTAGGTGCTGCCCTTGGCCAGCGGGCGCGCGCGGTCGTGGGGCTGCAACGAGGGGGTGGGGCCTGGCAAGGCAGCAACGGCCGCATCAGCGCTCCAAGTTATCGGTCGTGTCGCTGCGGGTGTGCGGCGCTCCTCCTGGGCCAGAGTGGTCGCTGCCTTCAGGCTTGATGGAGCCCCGACCCCTGCCCACATCTGAGCGCCGCCGGCGGGCTGCCCTGCGCGTCAGTGCGGCGGGCATCGGCTTCGCTCTGGGACTGGCCGCCCTGTCGTTGCTGTGGCCGCGGGCCGACCGCACCCTGGAACCGCCAGCCCTGGCGAGCGCCGCCGATCTGGCCAAGGCGCCGACCCGAGCCGTCACGGTGCTGGTGATCGGCGTCGATGCCGAGCACGCCCGCGATGCCAGCAATGGCGCGGCCCCGGCGGGCCCGGCCAACAGCGATGCCGTGCTGCTGCTGCGGGTGCAGCCGGTCGGGGTGGTGCAGGTGCTGCCGCTGCCGATCGAGGCCGCCGTGCAGTTGCCGGGCCAGCAGCGGCCCCAACCCCTGGGCAGTCTCTACCGCCAGGGGGGCGTGGCCCTGGTCGCCGATGCGGTGCGTGAGTTGGCGGGCCTGCCAGCGGGCCAGCCTGACCGGTACGTGGTGCTGGGCCGCTCGGACCTGCGCGCCCTGATCGAGGCCATGGGCCGGATCGACGTGAGCCCCATCCAGGCGATGCGCTACAGCGACCGCAGCCAGAAGCTGCGGATCGACCTGCAGGCCGGCCTGCAGCGGCTCGATGGCCTGCAGGTCGAGCAGATGGTGCGCTTCCGCGATGGCGCCACCGGCGAGGATGGCCGCCGCCAGCAGCACGTGCAGTTGCTGCGCAGTCTGCTGCGCGAGCTCGCCCAGCCCGCCCGCCTGCCGCTGCTCGCCCCGTTGGCCCGTCAACTCCTGAGTGGTGTCGGCACCAACCTCAGCGAAGGCGAGGTGCTAAGCCTGTTGGCAGCCGGCCTCTCCCAAGGGTCGGAGCTGGAGGTCGTCTCCCTGCCCCTGCTGCCGCCTGCTACAGGCGTGGGGCGCCAGGGACTGCGCCAGCTGGCCCCCCGCAGCGGCCCCCTCGCCGGCTGGGGCGACAACCCCTGAGCTCAGTCCTGCAGCTGCCGCCAGCGCAGGGCCGCCGCGGCCGCCAGGCCTGCATCGCTGTCTGCTGCATCGAGCCAACCGAGCCAGGGCAGACCATCGCGGCGGCGCAGATCGGCCTGCCAGGGGGGCCCCCATTGCACAAGCCCCACCAGCGGCACCTGCCACTGCAGCAGCAGCGCCGTGGCCGCGGCCGGCAGGCCACCGCCGGTCTGCTCGGCCGTGAGCAATAGCAGGCAGCTCTGGCGCCAGGCCCCCAGGGCCTGGGCCCAGTGGTCACCCGCGGCCAGGATCTGACCCGGGTCCAGTGGTAGGGGGGCCAGGCCGTGATGGACACCGTCCAGGCCCCGCGGGTCATCCCCCAGCGCTGGGGCAGGTCGCAGACCCAGGGCGGCGGCCAGCGGCGCGGCAGCGCTGGCCTGCAGGCGTTCGATCTGTGGGCGATCGCCACAGCAGACGAGCACCAGGGAGCTGGTGATCAGGGTCATGGTGCGATGGGTCACCGGGACGGCTCGCTTCTACCATCGGGCATGAGCTCTCTGGGTTGAGCCTGCCGTGACCCAATTCATGACCGCTGATCGTCCGGCACAGCAGGCCCAGCAACCGATTCAGGCCCAGCACGACCCACGCCGCCTGCGGCTGTTCAGCGGCACCTCTAACCCCGAACTGGCCCGTGAGATCGCTACCTATTTGGGGGTCCCCGATGGCCCCCGGGTGATCAAGCGCTTTGCCGACGGTGAGCTGTACATCCAGATCCAGGAATCGATCCGTGGCTGTGATGTCTTCCTGATCCAGCCCACCTGCGCGCCGGTGAATGATCACCTGATGGAGTTGTTGATCATGGTGGATGCCTGCCGCCGGGCTTCGGCGCGTCAGATCACCGCCGTTGTTCCCTATTACGGCTACGCCCGTGCCGACCGCAAGACAGCGGGGCGCGAGTCGATCACCGCCAAGCTGGTCGCCAATCTGCTCACCAAGTCGGGGGTGGACCGGGTGCTGGCCATGGACCTGCACTCCAACCAGATCCAGGGCTATTTCGACATCCCCTGCGATCACATCTACGGCTCGCCGGTGCTGGTCGATTACCTCAGCACCCGCAATCTGGGTGAAGTGGTGGTCGTCTCGCCCGATGTGGGCGGCGTGGCGCGGGCGCGGGGCTTCGCCAAGCAGATGAACGATGCGCCTCTGGCGATCATCGACAAGCGCCGCAGCGGCCATAACGTTGCCGAGAGCCTCACCGTCATCGGTGATGTGGCCGGCAAGACCGCCGTGCTGATCGATGACATGATCGACACCGGCGGCACCATCTGCGCCGGTGCCGGTCTGCTGCGCGAACGGGGTGCCACCCGGGTGCTCGCCTGCGCCACCCACGCGGTGTTCTCGCCCCCGGCGATCGAACGGCTTTCGTCGCCCGGCCTGTTCGAGGAGGTCGTGGTCACCAACAGCATTCCTTTGACCGAGGAGCGCCGCTTCCCGCAGTTGCAGGTGCTGTCGGTGGCCAACATGCTGGGCGAGGCGATCTGGCGCATCCACGACGAGAGCTCGGTGAGCTCGATGTTTCGTTGACCGTCGTCCTTTGAACGTCTTCTCTTGAGGATCGTCCGCTGAGGGTGTTGCGCCGGGCAATGGTGTCCCTGCTGTTGCTGGCAGGCCTCGGCTCGACTGCTGCGGGCTGGGCCCAGAGCCCGCCGCCGCCCCCGCCGCCAAGGCGCGTCGGCGTGTGGCTCACCAACAGCCCAAGCCCGCTTTACTACGACCCACGTCGGATCGAGCGAGCCGTGGCGGAGCTGGCGGCCGCGGGCTTCAACACGTTGTATCCCAACGTCTGGAGCCGCGGAACCACGTTCCATCGTTCCAACCATGCGCCGATGGAGCCCGCCCTGGCGCAGGTCGATCCCAACCTCGATCCGATCTGCCGTTTTGCCGACGCCGCCCACCGTCGCGGCATGCAGGTGATCCCCTGGTTTGAATACGGGCTGATGGAGCCGGCCACGGCCCCCGTGGCGCAGCAGAACCCGCAGTGGTTGCTGCAGCGCCGCGATGGCAGCACGGTGATGGAGCTCCATGGCAAGCCCATGGTCTGGCTCAATCCGGCCCACCCAGGGGTGCGGCGCCGCTTCATCGACCTGGTGAGTGAGATCGTGCGGCGCTGCGGCCTCGATGGCATCCAGCTGGACGATCACTTCGCCTGGCCCGTGGAGTTTGGCTATGACCCCACCAGCCGTGAGCTCTACCGCGCCGACACGGGTCAGGAGCCACCCGACGACCATACCGATCGCAACTGGATGCGCTGGCGTCGTCACCGGCTCACCGAGCTGCTGCGCGACCTGCGCAGGGCCCTGCCGCGCCCCACGGTGATCAGCCTGTCACCGGGGCCCTTTCGCTCGGCCTACAACCTCTGGCTCCAGGACTGGGAGCTCTGGGCCCTGGGGGCCCTGATCGACGATCTGGTGGTTCAGAACTATGCCTATTCGCTCGCCGGTTTCGCCAAGGACCTCAACCAGCCCGCGCTGACCAAGGCTCGGGGATGGGGGATGCCGGTGGAGATCGGCATCCTGGCGGGTTTCGGCGGTCGCACCCCGGCGATGGCCACGGTCGCCGAGAAGGTGCGCCTCAGCTTTGCGCGTGGCCATGGCGTGATCTATTTCTATTGGGAAGGGTTGTGGGGCCAGCATGCCGGGCCTGAAGGCAGCCCGTCCCGGCAGGCCGCCTTCAGCCAGCTGCACCGCTAGGGAGCCCAACCGTCAATCGGCCAGGCACTGTTCCACCACCTCGCGGGTGTTGGTCGATAGCGTGGCGTTGGCCAGCTTCACCAGGGCGTCGTGCATTGCGGCCGAGCGCTCGGGGCCGTAGCTGCGCCAGCGGCTAAGCACCTTGGCCAGGCGGGAGGCGGTGATCGGGTTGCGCTGGTCGAGGGCGGCGATCTGCAGTGCCATGAAGCGGTAGCCGCTGCCATCAGCGGCGTGGAACATCGGCGCATTGCTGGCCAGCCCGCCCAGCACCGCCCGCACCGAATTGGGGGCATTGGGATCGTAACGGGGATGCTCCAGCAGATCGCTCACCCGTGCCAGCCCATCGCCAAAGGGGGCTGACGCCTCGAGCGCAAACCAGCTGTCGAGGATTACCGGTTTGTGCTGCCAGCGCTCATAAAAGGCTGCACTGGCGGCCTCGCGCTGCGGCCGGTCGTGGTTCTGCAGGGCCGCCAGGCCATAACGGGCCAACGTCATCGAGGTGCCACGGACCGCTTGCAGGGCCTCGTTCATCAGCGATTCCATGCCGGCGGCGATGCCCCAGCGCCAAACCAGGCCGCCCAGTTGGCGGTCGCCCTGGCCCTGGGGCCAGGCCAGGGGCCATTGGTCGCGGCTCTCGTCAAGCAGCCGCAGCAGCGGCTCGCGCAGGGCCGTGCCGAAATGGCGCTGCAGCGCCATCACCGCCGCAAACAACGCCGGTGGATCGGGGGCCTGGCCGGCTTCGAGGGCGGCGTCCTCGAGTTCGGCCAACCCCGGCAGGCTCAGCAGCGTGGCCCGGCTGGCCTGAGACAGCGACGGATCGGCCAGGATCCGCCCCAGAGCATCGACCAGCTCATCCTCGAGCTGGCCGTCGACATGGCCACTGGCCCTAGCCAGCAGGGCGCGCCGCAGCAGCTGTTGTCCGGCATCCCAGCGGGCCACCGGATCGCTGTCGTGGGCCAGCAGGTGTACCAGTTCGGCTGGCGGACGGCCGATGGTCAGCTTGACCGGTGCCGAGAACTGGCGCAGCAGCGACAGGGCCGGTGGGTGGTGCTGCCGCGGCAACCCGGTGCAGCGCAGTCGGGTCTCGGCCCGATCGATCACCACCAGGCGGCTGTGGTGTCCCCAGGCCGGCGGCAATGGGGCCGTGGCGGGGGTGGCGGGCTCCGCGGTTGCCAGCTCCAGCGGCAGGGCTTTGCCGGCCTGACCCACCAACCCCAGCACCAGGGGGATCACCAGGGGCAGTTTGTCAGGCTGGCCGGGGGTGGGAGGCGTGTGCTGACGGATGTGCAGCTCCAGTTCGCCTCGCTCACCATCCCAGTGCCGCTGAATCTCGAGCACCGGCGTTCCCGCCTGGTGGTACCAGCGTCTGAACTGGCCAAAATCAAAGCTGGCACCCAAAGGCTGCTCGGCTGCTGCGTCTTCCATCGCCTGCACGAAATCGTCGCAGGTGGCGGCCGATCCGTCATGACGGCTCACGTAGAGCGCCATGGCGCGCATGAATGTCTCCTCACCCAGCAGGGTGTGGAGCATGCGGATCACTTCGGATCCCTTCTCGTAGATCGTTGTTGTGTAAAAGTTATCGATCGCCTGATAGGCATCGGGTTGCACCGGGTGTGCAGTGGGGCCTGCATCCTCGCGGAACTGGGTGTTGCGCAGCATCGCCACGTTGTCGATGCGGTTGAGGCTGGCGCCATGGCGATCAGCGCTGAAACTCTGATCGCGAAACACCGTGAGGCCTTCCTTGAGCGACAGCTGGAACCAGTCGCGGCAGGTGATGCGGTTGCCGGTCCAGTTGTGATAGTATTCGTGGGCGATGACGCTTTCGATGCGTTCGAGTTCGCCATCGGTTGCGGTTTCACCGTCGGCCAGCACGAGCTTCGAATTGAAGATGTTGAGGCTCTTGTTTTCCATTGCGCCCATGTTGAAGTGGCGCACCGCGACGATGTTGAACTCGTCGAGGTCGTATTCGAGTCCGTAGCGCTGCTCGTCCCAGCGCATGGCGCGCTGCAGCGAGGCCATCGCGTGGGCGGTGTAGGGCAGATCGCCGGGTTCCACATGGAGGCGCAGCTTCACCGTGCGCCCACTGGCGGTGACAAACGTGTCACTGGCCTCGTCGAGCACCCCCGCGACCAGGGCAAACAGGTACGAGGGCTTGGGAAACGGGTCATCCCAGATCGCATAGTGACGGCCGTCCTCCAGGTCGCCGGTTTCGATGCAGTTGCCGTTGCACAGCAGCACCGGAGCGGTGTCGCGATCGGCCTCGATGCGAACCCGAAAGCGGCTCAGCAGATCGGGCCGGTCGGGGTGAAAGGTGATGCGGCGAAACCCCTCGGCTTCGCACTGGGTGGTGAACAGCCCACCGCTCACATACAGCCCCTCGAGGGTGGTGTTGCTGTGCGGATCGATCCGCACCCGGTTGCTCAGTTCAAAGGGGCGTTGCGGTGGCGTGTTGAGGCATAGACCCTGGTCGCCCAGTTCGCCGGCCCCGGGCTGATGGGGGATCCCATCGATGGCCAGGGCCTCCAACTGCAGGTTGAGACCTGCCAGCACCAGGGGCTGTGGTGGCAGATCCGCCGCGCCCGGGTTGGGGCTGAAGGCCAGCCGCGCGTCGACCAAGGCATGGTCTGCAAACAACCGCACCGTCAAATCGGTGCGGTTGATCAGGTAGGGCGCCGGTCGGTAATCGGCAAGGCGCACGGTGGCCATCGGGGCTCAGGGGGCAGCGGGGGCTGGGGTTGCGGCCGGAGCCGGCTTGGCGCCGCTGCGGCCCAGGGCGTCCTGCACCTTCTTCATCACATCGGCGGGGACCTCCTTGGGGCAGATCTCGGCGGCACCCAGCACGGCCGAGTTGATCGACCCCTTGCGCAGCTCTTCGATGTTCAGCGGTTTGGCGCCCACCTGCTTGATGGCGCCGCCGTGCTGGCCCTGGATCAGTTGGGCGATGGTTTCACCGGCGATGCCAACCGCCTTGTCGAAGTCGACCCCGGCCGAGCGGGCGATGCAGACATTGACCGCAGCGATCCGGGTGTAGAGGTTCATTTCGGCCTCGGTTGCGGGTGCCGCCAGGGCTCCGGCGGGAGCCACCAGCAGGGGCAGGGTCAGGAGCGGAGCCACCAGCAGGGGGCAAAGACGGCGCAGCAGGGTCAAGACGGGGAATTCAGGACAGACCATCCATGCTGCTGCATGGAGCAAGGGGGGTGCCGGCGCCTTCGACCCTGATTTCGTGATGGGTCTCGGCCAGCTCCAGCTCGCCATCCTTCCACGAGTAGATGGAACGGGCCCGGTAGCGGTCCTGGTCGACCAGTCGGATGTGCTCAAGGATGTCCCATTCCTGGTAGTGGGATTCGAATACCACCTCGTGTTCATCCACCTGGCGGATCTGGCTCTTGGTGGGACTGCCGCACAGGTAGCCGCGGCTGCGACGCAGCTGGTGCCCGCACAGATAGGCCTCCATGCTGCCGTTTGGTACAAAGCGGGGCTTCTTCTCGAAGAAATCGAAATCCTGTTCGGGCCACCAGCTGAAGCGGTAGGCCGCGTCGCCTTCGATCGGTTCGCTGAAGCTTTCGACCCGCAGCATCATGTCGACTCGCAGCACGTCGCCATCGGCAAAGAAGTAAAGCCGCCGTGAGCGCCACAGACCCAGGTTGCGGGAGAACCAGCGCCGCAGGCTTGAATCCAGCCGGATGCGGCTGGATTCGAGCTTGACAGACGGGGGAGGTGCGATGGGAATCACCCGCTGGCTCAGGTCATGGGTGGAGGCCATGCGGGGTTCAGCCTCTGCCTACGTCCCTGTCTAGCCCGGTTGGCCGGTGGCGGCTACCTGTGTGTGTCAAAGCGCGGTGCATTGGCGGTAAATCTCCATAAGGTGGGACCCGTGACCGACTCCGTTGCTCCACAGACGCCGATCGGTGAGCGGGATCGCGACCGCCAGGAGCTCAAGCTGTTGCTGGTGGCAACCAATCACCACCTGGCCACCCCCGATCTGCGTCAGCTGGTCGCGGCCCTGCAGCACGAGGACTGCGGCTTCGAGGTGAGCCTGGAGATCGCCGACCCCACTCGCCAGCCCGAACTGCTTGAACTGCATCGTTTGGTGGCCACACCGGCGCTTGTGAAGCTGCAGCCCATGCCCAAGCAGGTGTTTGCCGGCAATGGCATCTGCCTGCGGTTGCGCAGCTGGTTGCCGCGCTGGCAACAGATGCAGGTGGTCACGGGGTTGGGCATGAGCCTGCGCCCCGCCGAGGTTGATGGCAGCCGCACCCAGCGGGAGTTGCAGCTTGAAGACCAGCTGATGGTGCTGCGGCAAGAGAACGAGACCCTGATCGAACGCCTGGGGGTGCAGGAACGGCTGCTGCGCATGGTGGCCCATGAGCTGCGCACGCCCCTCACCGCCGCCAAGCTGGCCCTGCAGAGCCACAACCTTGGTCAGATCGATGAGCCCCGCTTCCGCGATGTGCTCACCCGCCGGCTCGACGATATCGAGCACCTGTCGCACGATCTGCTCGAGGTGGGCACCACCCGCTGGGAAGCCCTGTTCAATCCCCAGCGTCTGGCGCTCGGCAAGGTGGCTGCCGAAGCGATTCTCGAACTCGAAAAGCTCTGGGTGGGCCGTCAGCTGAAGCTGGTGACCGACATCCCGGCCGATCTGCCGGATGTGTTCGCCGATCAGCGGCGCATGCGCCAGGTGCTGCTCAATCTGCTCGAGAATGCCCTCAAGTACACCCCCGACGGGGGTCAGGTGTCCCTGACCCTGCTGCATCGCACCAGCCAGTGGGTTCAGGTGAGCGTCTGTGACAGCGGTCCAGGGATCCCGGAGCCTGAACAACAGCGCATTTTTCAGGATCGGGTACGGCTACCCCAGACCTCCACCACCACCGCCGGCTTCGGCGTGGGCCTTTCGGTGTGCCGCCGCATTGCCGAGGTCCATGGCGGCCGCATCTGGGTGGTTTCGGAACCGGGAGAAGGAGCCTGCTTCCACTTCTCGGTTCCGGTCTGGCAGGGCCAGAGCGGGCCCAACCGCCTTGACGAAGGGTCCCCCTGACCCGTACGTTCCAGGAAGCGGCGCGGGATTGAACAGTCCCCTGGGCCGTGGCCTCGCCCCCATCGTCTAGAGGCCTAGGACACCTCCCTTTCACGGAGGCGACAGGGGTTCGAATCCCCTTGGGGGTATTACGTTGCAGCTGCGTTCCGCTGCGGATGTTGCCGAACCATTGCTGAAGGCCTCAGTGAACACCCCGTTGTTCACTGCAAGCAATCGATGCAGCCTGATCAGGCTGCTCGGCTGATCGCTTCGCGTTGAACAGCGCGCAGGTTGGTGGCCAGGTCGTCGCGCAGGCGCTGCTCGATCAGACCGATCGGCATGCCCGTGAACCCCTGAACCGTGAGTTCGTAGAGCAGGGTAGTGCCGGCACTGTCGTGGCCGATCTGCCAGGCGCCCTCGAAGCGGCGGAAATCACCCTTCACCATGACGAAGTCGAGTCGCCCCTGCTCGGGCCGTTCGGTCAGCTCCAGCTGAACCTGGGCCTTGAGCCGCAGGCCCATGAAGTTCTGGCAACCCTCCTGCTCGAGGCCCACCACGTTGGCGCGACGCCACAGCAGCCGCGACGTCTCCAGATTCGGGATGAAGCAGTGGAGATTGGTGTAGTCGGTCAACACGGCCCAGATGCTGGCCGGATCGAGATCCATGCGCAGTTGCACCGCCAGACGACGGACACCCTGGGGTAGGCGCTCCATGTCCTGCTGAATCGTGTCGAGACCGCAGATCAGGGAATCCGACATTGCTCCAGCGGAAACTGAATCGGAGACCGTTTCGACAGCAAGTCTGGATTCGAGAAGCTTCACCAGAACCGGTTCGGGCAATTGGGACTGAGAAGCCAGTGGGACACCGTTGACCGTGTCCTAGGCCACAACCCTCGTCAAACTTAGCCGCAATTCAGCGGCCAGCGTGACCCGTCAGCCCGGGGTCGCCGGCACCGGCGCGAAGGGCACGGTGATCCTCCGTGACATTCCCTATGATCAGCGCGCCTTGCGGACAGGTCGCCATGCGGGTCACCACGGGTTCTGTGCTCCGGGCCGACGACCGCATGTTCCGCGTGACGGTTAACGCCTTCGGCGTGGGCCCGCAACGCCGCGCCCAGCGTTCCCTGATGGTCCCCGCCGAACGGCTACAGGCGCTGATGCAGACCATTGCCCTCAGCGGTGGTCGCATCGAAGCCGTAACCGCTATTGACGCCGGCCCCACCGTCGATGCGTCCCCGGCACCCAGCCCAACCCCCAAGACCGCCGCCGTCCCCTCGAAACCCGTAGCTGTGTCTGCTTCCCACGCGCAAGTTCCCGTCAATCTCTACAAGCCGAAGGATCCCTTCGTCGGCACAGTGACTGAGAACTACAGCCTCTTGGCCGAGGGGGCCATTGGCCGTGTGAACCACATCACCTTTGATCTGACCGGCGGCGATCCCCAGCTGCACTACGTCGAAGGTCAGAGCATCGGCATCATTCCCGACGGTGAGGACGCCAACGGCAAGCCCCACAAACTGCGGCTGTATTCGATCGCCAGCACCCGCCACGGCGACGACATGGCCGATCACACCGTCTCCCTTTGTGTGCGTCAGCTGCAGTACGAGAAGGACGGCGAGACCGTCAACGGTGTCTGTTCCACCTTTCTGTGCGACATCGAACCCGGCGCCAAGGTCAGGATCACCGGCCCGGTCGGCAAGGAAATGCTGCTTCCTGAGGATGAGGAGGCCAACGTGATCATGCTGGCCACCGGTACCGGCATTGCCCCGATGCGCACCTACCTGCGGCGTATGTTCCAACCGTCGGAGCGTGAGACGAACGGTTGGCACTTCAGGGGCAAAGCGTGGCTGTTCATGGGGGCACCCACCACCGCCAACCTGTTGTACGACGGCGACTTCGAGCACTACCAGCGCTAGTTCCCCGACAACTTCCGCTACACCAAGGCGATCAGCCGTGAACAGCAGAACGCCAAGGGCGGCCGCATGTACATCCAGGACCGCGTCAGTGAGAACGCCGAAGAGATCTTCGCCTGGATCGAGAACCCCAAAACTCACGTCTACATGTGCGGTCTGCGGGGCATGGAGCCGGGCATCGACGAGGCGATGACCGCCGCGGCTGCGGCCAAGGGTCTCGACTGGTCGGAGCTCCGCCCCCAGCTCAAGAAGGCCGAGCGCTGGCACGTGGAGACCTATTGATCAGTCGGTCATCGCAAGCCTCGCCTTAGGGTCACTGAACCCTCACAAAACTCCGTCACAAATCCGGTAACAGCTGGGTTAAGACGCCAGGTGTCGTTAAACCAGGGGCACACGGCGAAGCTGCAATGACGGCGGTGCTCACCAACCCCTTGCGGGTGGGCCTCAGGCAGGAACGGGTGATCAGCCCCCAGTGCCTGGTGATCTTTGGAGCCAGCGGCGACCTCACCCATCGCAAGCTGATTCCTGCCCTGTTCGAACTGTTTCGCCAGCGCCGTCTTCCCAGCGAATTCGCGGTGCTGGGCTGTGCCCGCCGGCCCTGGAGTGACGCGGATTTCCGTAACCGCATGGCCGAGGCCTTGGCGGCTGAGATCGCCGAGCACCGCAGCGCCTGGGAGCAGTTTGCGGCTTGTTTGTATTACGAATCGGTTGACCTGCAGGACCCGCCCACGGTCGTCAGGCTGGGCGAGCGGCTCAATCTGATCGATCGCCAGCGGGCCACCCGTGGCAACCGCACCTTTTACCTGTCGGTGTCACCGGCCTTCTACGGAAGCGGCTGCCGGGCCCTGGCCGCCGCCGGCCTGCTGGCCGACCCGGCCCGCAGCCGCGTGGTGATCGAGAAGCCCTTCGGCACCGATTACGTCAGTGCTCAGGCCCTCAACAAGGTGGTGCAGGCCTGCGCCCAGGAAAACCAGATCTTCCGCATTGACCACTACCTGGGCAAGGAAACGGTTCAGAACATTCTTGTGCTGCGCTTTGCCAACACGATCTTCGAGCCGATCTGGAACCGCAATTACATTGCCAACGTGCAGATCACGGCGGCCGAAACGGTCGGGGTCGAAGAGCGGGCGGGCTATTACGAAACCAGTGGCGCCCTGCGCGACATGGTGCAGAACCACCTCACCCAGATCCTGGCGCTCACCGCCATGGAGCCGCCGGGGCGCTTCGATCCCGAATCGATGCGCAACGAAAAGGCCAAGGTGCTGCAGGCGGCGCGGCTGGCGAACCCCGAGGAGCCCTGGAGGTGCTGCGTGCGTGGCCAGTACGGGCCCGGTGGTTCGGCCGAGCGGCCGATCGCCGGGTATCGCCAGGAGCCGGGGGTGAACCCCCAGAGCACCACCGAGACCTACGTGGCCACCAAGCTGTTCATCAACAACTGGCGCTGGCAGGGGGTGCCCTTCTACATCCGCACCGGCAAGCGGCTGCCCAAGCGCCTGTCGGAGGTGGTGCTCACCTTCCGCGAGGCACCGGTGCACCTGTTTGACGCTGCCGGGGGCGCCCCCACGCCCAACCAGCTGATTCTGCGGATCCAGCCCGACGAGGGCGCCGACATCCGCTTTGAGGTCAAGGCGCCGGGTTCGGGCATGCGCAGCCGCCCGGTCGACATGGCCTTCAGCTATGACGAAAGCTTCGGCGAACCCTCCGATGAGGGCTATGTGCGCCTACTGGCCGACGCCATGCTGGGGGACCCCACCCTGTACACCCGCAGCGACGAGGTCGAGGCCGCCTGGCGCCTGTACACCCCCTTGATCGAGCTGATGGAGGAGTCGCCCGAGCAGGTGCCGGTGCAGACCTACGAAGCGCGCACCTGGGGGCCCGCCGCCGCTGACAACCTGCTGGCCGAGGACGGCCTGGCCTGGCGCCGCCCTTAAACGACCCGCGCCTCCTCCTTCCTGACCTTTTCTTCGTTCCACCCTTCACGCCATGGCCGCCCAGCTCACCCTTCAGGCACCGCAGTCCCTGCCGCCCAATGAGCTCAGGGATCATCTGGAACGTCTCTGGAACACCGGTCTGGAGGGCTCCCGCGGCGCCGCGACCTTCACCCTGGTGATCTACGAGGCCTCGTGGTTGCAGCAGCAGCTGATCCGCACCGGCCTGCTCGATGGGCCGATTAACGGTCTGCTGGACCGCAGCCTGATCGAAAGGGCCAAAGCTGCAGTGAGCAGCTGCGGTCTGCCCCTAAGCACCGCCGTGATGGATCAGCGCCTGGCCTGGGCCCTGGGCCAACGGCCGGGGGACCATCGGGCCGACGATCTGCGCGGCCAGTTCGTCGACGGCGCCATCAGCGTTCACATGCCGCGCCGGTTGATCACCCTGGCGCCCACCCTGGACCCGGCGCGGTCCCTCGAGACCCTGGTGGCGGCCTTCTGCCCCCTGGTCGATGAGGGCGTCGCCGCCGCCCAGGCCTGCGGGGATGCGGTGGTGCTGCGCGGCGGCCTGGGGGTTCTGCAGCAGAACCTGGCGCTGCTGGAACCCCTGATCGAGCCAGGCCTGCCCTGCTGGGTGTGGTGGAACAGCTCGCTCGATGAGGCCCCCGAGCTGCTCGAGGCCCTGGCGTTGGCGGGACGCCGCCTGGTGGTGGACAGCTCCCTGGGGGCGCCACGCCGCTGCATCGATCTGCTGGTGGCGCGCATTCAGTCGGGTCAGGCGGTCAGCGATCTCAACTGGATGCGGCTGCGCACCTGGCGCGAATCGCTGGCCATGGTCTTTGACCCCCCCTCGCGCCGCGATGCCCTCGAGCACGTGGTGCAGCTCGACATCGATGTCGAAGGGGATCACCCACTGATGGGTGTGCTGCTGGCGGCGTGGATCGCCGATCGGCTCGGCTGGCACCTGGTCAGTAGCTTTGCGGTCGATGGCGACGGGGTCGGCACGGGTGTGGGCGCCGAATTCGAGCGCACCGATGGCACCACGGTTCAGTTCCGCCTGATGCCGGTGCCGGTGGGTGTGCCCCGCATTCACCCCGGCGCCATGGTGGGCCTGCGGTTGATCTGCGAGGCACCGCAAGGTGCCCCCCTGTGCGTGATTCTGTGTTCCGAATCGGGCGGCTGCATGCGACTTGAAGCCGGCGGCATGGCCAGCATGGAGCTGCTTGAAGAGGTCGTTCCCGTTCCCGATGAAAGCGAGGAAATGGAACTGGCCCGGCTGCTCAGCGGCGGCCACGACACCACCAACCCG
>Ga0169931_10005999_pt1 | contig 18410 bp, 14 predicted proteins | sample Kivu_15m_20L_FD_129675 | JGI IMG/M metagenome (GOLD analysis project Ga0169931, IMG submission 129675) | Freshwater microbial communities from Lake Kivu, Western Province, Rwanda to study Microbial Dark Matter (Phase II) - Kivu_15m_20L... | ecosystem: Environmental > Aquatic > Freshwater > Lake... | reverse complement strand
GATGGGGGATTGACGATGGCAAATCTACAATACACAAACAACAATCACCAATCCCCAGCCATTTTTATTTTGTAAAAAAAAGAAAATTAAGAGAAAGATAAAAAAAATTAAATAATTTACTTAAAAAAATTCTTTTCAATAAAATAAAAATTTGACTTTATAATTATATTTTAAAAATATTTACTCTTATATAAATATATATTACCTTATTAAGAATATAGCATTGATATAATGTATATTATGATAACTGATTGTGTCTGTATGAAATTTTCTAATTTATTATTGGAATATGAAGTTAAATTATATTTTATTTATTATAAGTGAGATTTTAAAAATTATTTTGTATTTATCATAAAATATAAGTATTGAGACCTTATTTTATAAGGGTTATGATATATAATTATTATTATCAATAATCTATATGCAGATGTAAGGTGTTTTCATTCTTGAATTCAGAACGTATCAATATTCTATCTACAAAGTACGAAAGCCTATCCAAGATTCTATTTGCGTAATTTTTAAGATCGGAATTTGATACCCATAAAGTGATATTTTCCTTAAGATAAATTACAAACATATTAAATTCTTCATTTAATTTCGGAAAAGCTTTGTACAAAAGGTATATCCCTTTGCATAGTTTATCTATATTTTCTTCTGAAGTTAAAATAGCTCTGAAGTCGACGTTTTTCTTCAGTATAAACAAGATATCTAATATCCTTGTATAGATATATTTTAAAGGATAGACACATGACCAATAGCCCAAAAGTAGTATACCGTTTAAAATCTTTTGAGGTATTTTAGAGTTTATGAAATCATCAATGTATTTTGAGCTTATATGGCTAGATTCAATATTTTCTAAAATGTATTTTATCATTTCTTCTTCAAAATTCTTTAAGAGTGTGTCTTAAATAAAAATATTCTTACATTATTAACTATGTAAACAATGCACTCTTCTCTAATTGAAATTATATCATTAATCAATTTTTCAGCTTCTTCTTGAACATGACAAAAGTATTCGCATAAGAAAATTTTTACTTTCCAAATATAAATGATGATGTTTGTATTCTATTAATTGTTATTAAAAATTTTTACAAATCTCAAAAGATTTTCATAAATATCCATATTACTACCGTTAGAATCACTTCTATGCATTAGAAAAGAATAATGGTTCATATCGTTGTTGAACATAACATATACAATCGATAAGCATTTGATCAATATTCTAAAGACTATAAATTAACCTTCTTACTTAAATAAGTATATGATGTATTCTTTATCAATGAATTTTGATTCTGTTAATGAGTTTACAGCTGAGAATATATCATTATAATTAAATTGAAATTCGATTTTCAAAACTGAATCCGAAGCTTCATTCAAGTTTATAAGTAATTGAGTAGTTATATTTACAGTAAGGATAGGATTTTTAATAAATAGCCTCTCCCAAGTTTTATAATTTGAATTCGTCATAACAGAGTTGCCTCTTCTATATAGATTATTTCTAATTTCACTAAAATTAAAAGTTTTTAGAACTTCCATAACAAAACTATCTCGTCCTATATAATTTAGATTCTCATAATCGTATTTAAAGCTTTTCGAAAGCTCCAACCCTATATTTCTTCCAGATATACTATTGAAATGATTATTCTCAGTCTCAGTGTTAAAGAACTTGTTTATATTTGCAAGATTATTTAATAAAACATTTTCTAACTTCGAAACAATTGTATTATGAAAATTTATATCACCTTCCTTTTTTGTTTGCAGAAAAATCAACATATCGTTAAGGAAAAAGTTACCAAGAAAATTTTCTTGGAAATAAGTAATTGATTTGAAAAAATCTTCATAAGGTTTGAGTATATTTAAATCAGATGTTTTATTGATATTATTTGATAAATATTTTTCGCGTATTAAATTGAAATTCGTTTTGTAATGGAAAATAAAGAAAAGAATGAGACAGTCTCTTAAATACAGAAAATTATCTCTTAACTTTTTATTCACAAAATTTTTGTAAAAATTTTGAGGAAAAATAAAATTCGACAAAGATGAATTTTTTGAATATAAAAAATCTTCATGAGAAAATTTTAAAAGATTTTCCAGAAATTCTTTTCTAAATAAATCGAAAAACAAAGGATTCCATTCAATTTTATTCTCTATTTTAGTTAAGGCATTTTTGAAATTTATTTCTGTGATATTTTGTATAAATTCTAGAGAAGTCCCAATAAAATCAAATTTAGGAAAAAACATTAAAATAATCAAAACATTTTTAATTTTTTTTATTTCCTCTGAATCGCATACAACCTTGTTGCTTAGAATCTTTTCCATATAAATTTCAAAAAAGTGACATGTTAATTTAAACATGGATCTATCTCTAATCTGATAATTTATGAGAAGATCTAAATAAATATTAATTTTTTCTTCCTGGGATTGAATAATCGCTAATAAATTTTTTTTGTTATGGTTAAGATAATTTTCTAAATTTTGTTTATTCACATCTATGTAAAATATTTTCTTTATTAAACCTAAAACTTCTCTTGTTGAAAAAAGTGAAATCGATTTTAATATAATAGCTATTGAAAGAACAGTTAATGTTTCATTCGTATTTGAAAATTTTTGATGAGTAAGAATAATTTTATAATCTGTCAAAAGTTTAATCTTTTCTCTGAAATATGAAGAATTAAACTCTGGTGCTGTCATATTTTGCAAAAAGTTTTTTAAAAATTTTTCGGGTTCGATGGCTGATTCATTCAAATTAAAACTTGTATCATTATCTATAATTTCCTCGATGTCCATCATTGGAAAAATATTTTTATATAAAAAATAAATTTAGAATATTTTATTCGAATTAGTTTAATATTAATGATGATCTATCTAATAAAGTATTCAAATAATCTTAGAAGATATTATTCTCAAAAGAAATAATATTTATGAATTCTATTATCTTCTCGTAATTGCTTAACTGCTTCAATTCTTCAAGATCACTCATGTCGAAAAAAGAAAAGTCCAAGTATTTAAAGAAAGTTTCGAAGACATCAATGACGAAAACATCCTTAATAGGTTCTGTTAGTCTTGAAATCATTTCAAAAGGAAATTCTCTATTGAATAATTTTCTTGAATAAATTTTCATCAGAGAATTTTGGAATATTAAAAGATCATCGTAGAATCCGTAATTAGTTATTAAGTCTTCTTTAGTAATCTCTAGAAAAGTCATTATAGATCCTGCTATAGTAGAACATACATAACTAAATATAAATTTATCATTAAGAAATAATACAAAGGTTTGATTATATGACATCTATTGATGAATTCTTTAGTATCATAGCAATTTATAACTTCACATAATTCGTCAACTAATTTAAATCTAGAGAAACATCCTGTTTTCTGAAGAAGGATTATTGAGTTAGAGGACTCTTCGTCGGGAATAGCCTTATATAAGCTTCTTAATGTAAGATCTGCAGCAACAGGCTCGAATCTAGTCTTTTGAGGTTCGTATTCCATCATAGTGAAACTTTCGTGAATATCTCCAACTATGATTATATATGAATTGGGCACTGATTGAATTGAAATCAGCTAGAATATTAAAAAAAAATATTTTTACTCGATTACCATAAGCTTGTCTGATTCCCCCTACGAATGACACTTTTTTTGAATTACTGTCGACCTCTATCTTTATAGTGTTGATCTTATTTTCTGAGGTAAAGACTAAATTTTCCTTCATTTGACAAAAATCATAAATGGTCGTATTTTCTCCAAACAAAAACTTGTTAGAATGTTTAATTGTAAACAATCTATCTTCTTTCATTATACATTCATATATTAACATCAGCCCTTTAGGAATGTCGTTTTCAATTATATTACCACACAACCCTAGATATTTAGTTTTATTTAAATCATTATCCGAGATATCTCTAAAAACAATGTCAAACGTTTTCATCGAGTTTATTTTCACGTTCTGATCCAGATTTATACAGTTTTCGTAATTATTAAGAATATCATAAATATAAATCATATTATTAAGTTTGTCCTCTTCATCATGTGATTCAACCAATACAATCAAATTCTTATCATCAAACGGTATCATTCTTCTTGCTAATTGATTACTATTGAATGACTTTATCGTATCAGGTATCAATGTATCACTAACGGATCTAGTGAAATACGAGATACTTATTGTATCATAATTTTGGTATAAAACCAGTTCTAATCCAGAGGGAATTATCATAGTAGAAAAAACATTAAGATTATTTGAATTCTTATTACCAAAATCAGTTTCGTTTTTTATCAAATATTTTATTTTGTTTATCTTCAAATTTTTTATTTCGTTGTTGGGAAATTTCAAATGTAGTAGATAAGCCTGGGAGGTATTATTCAAATTTACACGTATTGAATTATCCTTACCTGAGTAGTTCACATCAGAAATAGATAACACACTTTTTTCTTCTGATAAATTGACAGTAGTAATGAAATGAATGGTCGCTGTTCCAGTTTCGATATTCTCATTGAGTAAAAACATACAGAACTCCCCCATTCTTGTTGATATAAACACAAACTTGTCATATATTTTTATGCTTTCAGCGATTATTTCTGTTTTGGAATCGTTTACGAGATCCAAAAACGAGCAGAACATGAATGACTTAGTCGAAATTGTGTAATTGTAAAGTTCGATTCTGTTATTGTAAGTACATACAATGAATAAAATATTATCACAGTCAATGCTCACTACAAAATCAAAACAAGACACGTTAAACGGAAATTTGTATATACAGTCTTGTATAAAATTATGAGACTCTTCTTTTAAGTCAAAGTGATAAATTGCAAAAAAATTATTATTAAAATAAAGATTGAAAAAAATCATTCCATTTACTATAAAAGAAGATGCCAGGATCACTTTGTGTTGGGAGAAGTCAAATCTGAAGAAATTCTTAATATTAGTGTGTGTTTCAGAATCAAATTGCAAAACACGAATTGAATTTTCACATATATGTGAAGCAAAAGAATTTTCTTCAAGATGGTAGTGGGTTAAAGAAATTGTTTTCTCTTGACTAATACAGGCTTTATTAAGTGATATGTTGTCTGAAAATTTTAGATTTGCTTTTGAATCAAATTTCAAAATCTGAGTTCCTTCAGCTCCAGAAAGAAACAAAATTTTTTCTTTGGTTTTTTTATTTTCGATATAAAAAATCTTTTCAATTGGTGTGTATTTAAACGTCTGAATTTTAGTTTCTTGCAAAGCTTTTTGGAATTCTATAAGATTTGAGGTTCCTTTAAATCCACAAATAGCGAATAGTCTGTTTTCCATGTTTGTTTTAGCTAAGGCTGAGTCAAGGCAATAGAATGAATTTTCTTTATATTCATTAAGATGTTTCATGTCCACTTCTAATTTATAATCGCCTGAATTAGTATTAGGTTTGAAGTCATAAAAATAAAAACTAAGATTCATTTTATTATCGTAAAACATAAATTGAAAATCATCCGATAAAATCTTCAACGCGAATTTGTTTAAAGGTTTTGGGCCTATTATTTTAACCTTTTTAATTTTTTTACTATAATCATCTTCTTCAAAAACATACAATTTATCTTCGAACCCTAATTGAATAAAATTAGAAAAATTGATTGATGAAACTAGAATAGAATCTGTGGAAGATTTAAAGAATTTAGTATAACAAATTTCTTTCGTTTGATTATTCGAAGATTTTTCGTTATTTAAGTTCAATATGCAAAATCCTTTTTCTCCAATGCAAAACAGAAAATTTGAATGTGGGGAAATTATAAATTTATAGAAACCTAATTCTGGATAAGTTAATTGATTGAGATCAGAAATAAAATCGATCAAATTTGTTCTCAGAATAAACTCAGAGTTTTTTGTAAGATAATCAGAATCGAATTCGATTAATTTGCAAGTATTTTGATTTTCATTGAATGCGATAATAAAGACGTCAACAAGGAAAGTATTTTCTCTTCTATAAATTAATAAGATTTTAATATGGATATTTTACTTTGTAATAGCATGTATTCTAATATATTTTTTTCCATCTATCATTGTTTCATCTTTTGATATAATTACGTCAAATATATAAGAGGATGTCATCATCCTTATTGGATTTAATAGGATTAACTTAGGCTTAGTTATATCTGTAAATAAATCCAATTTGTAAATGAATATTTTATTTGTGTTCGAATAAGCTGCAATGATGCCAGATCTACATTTTAATTAGTAATATAAAAATCTATTAACTTACTCTTCTTCTACTCTTATATACATCAATAAATCTCTTGCTTCGCAGCTTATGTTAGAAATTTCTGAACAAATCGGCTCAAATAATCTCTTAGTTTGAGAGTATGTAAACAAAATCAATCCGCAATTAGTCAAGAGAACCAAAATTTTGTTTATAGGCAAGTTAAGCTTATCTATATTCATAATTTTAGCGTCTAAAATCGTAAAGAATAAGTCTTGCTTTAATCTTGGCTCTAAAAATGGAATTTTTAAATTTGAATCATAAAAATAATCGAAAAGTTCGAGACTTGACTCGTATACTGATAACAGCTGCGAATCTGAGTTTTCGTTTGTTAACTCTATATCCATATTGACATCGTTTCCTATCAATTGAGATTTTGTGAAATTTCCTGAAAATATTTGTTTGATAAAGATTCCCTTGTGAAGTGTTTTACAAAATAGCATTTGTTTAATTTTATTAATTTTTTAAATTAATATTTATATTAAATATGATTTTTAAAAATATATATAAAAGCGCCATTCTAGTATATATATAAAACTAATAAAATTTTATATGTAATATTATTGTTCTAATATTAAAATTTTTATATTAATTATTTGATTTATCAACCTATTTATTGCCTACAGTCTGTCTTTTCAAATCTAAACTGGACAAACTTTCGGAGTCTAAGGAAATTAATTATAGTTTATTTACCTGATTCTTCAGAACTCGAAAGTGATTCATCCGACTCTGAGAGAATATTTTTTCTATCCTTCATTCCAAGTTGCTCAGGTACGGCTTTTTTAGGTACAACTGAACTTTGGCCATTTATGGTATTATTATTAGCTTGCTCAGAGTAAGTTTCTTTTCCAATTCCTTTGAAGGCCAAATCGTTTTTCAATTGAAGGATTTTCTCATTTTCAATCATGTCAGCAGTAGAAGATTGAGGAGTAGTTTTCTTTGGTGTTGGTTTATTCTCCCCGGGTCTGGTTTGAGTTTTTGGTTTCAAACAATTTTTTACATATTTCTCAAGTTCTCTAAGCTTTCTTGTGCTTAAGGTTTCAATATCAAATTCAAAATATCTTGACTTTGGGTCAATTACAAGAGAATCTGATAGGATATTCACTATTCCCTTCAATTGCTCTGCGCTTAAATTTCTTATATTTGTTCCTAATAGATTCTTCTCTTGAATAGTAAGAGGTTTGTCCAAAATAGAAACGCCTTTCTCCTGTTTTCTGAAAGGAACGGCCTGAACGGGTTGGTTTCCCCTTATGTCCTTTACTTCTTTTGTTAATTTATCCACTTTCTTTGTAAGTTCATTTATCTCGCTTTTCTCTTCAGTAGCTGAGTTCAATTCTTTCAAAACTTCTTCAGAATATTCACTCATGGCGCAGGTGTTTTGGAATATATCAGGCTTATGTGTAAAATTGGAAAAATAATAAGTCCATAATTTACGTAAATCCATGCCAAATTGATATATGTTATTGTACATGTAATTTTTTACATTCTTTTCAATCTGAGAGAGAGAAGGTATATCGTTACCAACTTGATGATAGTAGAAATCTGATAAAGGATTTTTCTTTATTTTTTGAAGTCCTTTTTCACATTTTTTAGCAATTTCTACTAATAAGGGATTTTTTGCTCCTTTGAGTTTATCTTTTTCAATATATCCTAAATCTTCATGCACCGTTGGCTTTTTTTCTCTTAAAGACCTCTTTTTGTTTGTATTTGAGAGTTCTGATTCGTCTTTAGATGTTATATCCGACAATTCTGTTTTCTTTACTCTCTTTCTTTTTGAATCTTCTCCATCTTTGCTTATTGCATATTCCTTATGCTAAAAATTATTTAAAAGAGTTTACTGAAATTTTTTGTTTTTTAGCAATTGGCCTTATTGATTCCAACGCTTTAACAAGATTTTCGTCACTCTCTAGTTTGAATCCCTTTGGCATTCTTTTATTGATCAATATGCTTAAAATCGGGGTTAAAAATATTGTTCCTTCTCTTATTTCGTATACGGAGTTTTCTTTATTTACTGAGTTGTACTGTTTTTTAAAAAAATTTTACATCTTCTATTTCGCTCATCGCTTAATTATTTAAAATTAATTGAATTCAAGTCTTTAAATAGTTTTTGTTAATTTCGTGAAATTTTTTTTATAATCTCTGTGAAAAATAGGCCAGATCTTTTTTACAAATATTTTAAATTTTTCTGTAAATTTTGAGACCATAAATTAAAAATTAAAAATTTTATTCGAGATTGGTAAATTAATTGAGTGCCTTTTTTAATGGCTGCCATTAGTAGCTCTTGGAGCTGTAGGAGGTCTATGAAATCCAGTAGATTTAACTGAATAAAGCTAATCCTCTAGTTAAAATACGAAATATATGTAGGGAAATTGAAATTAAACAGAAAAAGAGCTTGAATACATAATACAAAATTGATTTTCTTGATTTTTCAAAATAGGAAATTTTTTGAAATTGTGAACCTTCTTTGATTTCTACATAAAATTCTTAGTTGCTCAGAATTTAGAACTTATGCCGAGTTTTATACTATTCTAAAGGATTTTGGAACCAAATTCTTTGAATTGGGAGAGCATGCTAAAGCTCATCTTATTAACTTTCTAAATGTCCTCTATTATAAAACAATTTGCTAAATTTTTAGATACTATTTAAGGAGAAGTAAAGGCTTTCTACGTAATTTGTTGTTTCTCTGTTTATTTTTCTTTAGTTCCAACATCTAGATTAAGAAAATGACTCAAAATAGGTAAAGATTCTATCATAGATAATCTCCAAATCTATTAGGGTTTCTTGTGAATTATTTATATATCATATATATTCGTTTCTAATTTCCTTTCCTTCTCAATCTAATTCTTAGAGTCTTTCTTCATATATAAACTTTGCAGATTAGAATTTATATTTTATAATATAATTATTTTAGATAGTTCGTTTAACATCGTAGAATTAAACAAAAGTTACGCTTAATTAGAAAAATAAAAAGGAAATTTTTATTCTAAAATAATAAAAAATACTAGGCAATTAAAATAATTTAGATCAATCAAACATACATTTATTATCTTCCAATTACCAAATAAATAGAAATAAAATAGTTTTCTTAAAATTTTTTATTTAAATCAATTTCTAACTAAAATTTTTATATAAATTATTTCCAATTTTAAAATGTCAGATGACAAATTTAATTCCATCCTAAAAGAATCAAATAGATCCAATTCTATTCACAACAACATCAACACCGCAACCAAACTTGAAGAGGAACTTCAATTTTGGCAAGAAAAAGTATTAGAATTAAAATTAAAAAAAGTCAAAGATGACTTAGACCACAACAAAAATAAAACGAGGATAGATAAAGAAATCGAAGAAGAAATTCAAAGAAATAAAAAACTCAAAAGCGAACTGCATGAAGTTAACGAGAAAAAAAGAAAATTAAATGAGGAGTCTGTGAGTAAATTAAGCAGATTAAACCAGATAAGAGAAAGCATAAAGTATTTCGAGACGGCGAACACTGAGATGTATGCAGAATTCATTCAAAATACAAATTACATCAAGCAACTTGAAAATCCAGACAATCTTTTAATTCATTTGCTCCAATTCGATAGAGAGACTTTGAAGACTTTATGTATAAAGCTTAATACAGTTCAGAAAGAGAAGTTCATACTTTTCATGATGCAGCAACAATATTTTAACCAGATGTATTTTAATCAGCAACAAAAAGGAGTTTATCCTCAGCATTTCAACATTTATAATTACATTGGAGGAAATGGCGTTGCCTATCAAAATCCTACCGATATAGGAGAAGATGACACTACTGACAATCAAAATTGATTTCGAAGTTTTGTTTTTAAATTAAATTTGATTATAATTTAATTAAATTTCACTTAAATATTTGAGTAGAATAAATATTATAAAAAATTAAATTATTAAAATTTTCTTTACTTTTCTATTTTAAAAGAATTTCGAGAAAATAACAATAAATAGAATGTTCTTTTATTAAAGTCTGTTAAAAGTAAAATTTTCCAATTTTTACTAAAACTTAAATTTTATCCATTTTGACATTCCTAAGTATAAGAAATAAATTGATAGCAGGTAAAAAAACATTCCAATTAACTCGTGCCAACTTAAGTTATAACTTTTGGTAGAGTTTATATTTGTGTTGATAATTTGCTTCTTTTCTATAATATTCTGATTTTCTACAGTTTCGCTAGTTGAAGACGGAATAGTTATAGTGGCATGAATATCAACCTGTTCTTTTTTAATTTCAGCCATTCTGTTGTTTGAAGTAGTCGAATTATTTGCGTTTTTGTTATCCTTGTACATTCCTTTAAAGTGATCCTCGAATTTAACCCGAATAGGTTTAGGATTTCTATCAATTATTTCACCATATACATGCCATTTGTGGATGTCAACTACCTTGACTATGACTTGTCTTCCCACCAGTTCTTGTTCTCTCTTTATTAAGACCTTTGCATATGATTTAGTATGCGCTACCATAAAAACTTCATCAGTGGTATTCTTTCCTTCATCCTTTGTATCATGAATCCAGACACGTTGAATCGTCCCTTTCAAGTGCTCATAATTAGGATAAGTGGTAAATAATTTAGCTAAGGCTGTTGATCTTCTTTTAACCTCCTTTGATTCAACTTTTTTCCATTTTGCTGCGACAGTCCCTGGTCTTGAGTAAAATTGAGAAATGTTTATGACAGGGAATTTATATTTTCTAACTAGGTCCAATGTTTCTTCGAAATGCTCCTTAGTTTCTGTAGGGAATCCGCAAATAACATCAGTCGCTATTGTAATTCCAGGAACATTTTTAATTAGATAGTCTATATATGTAATAAATATATTTATACCACAAACATAATTGAAATCTTCTATTTTGTATTCCCTATTCATTTTATCTAAAACAGGATTAGAACCAGATTGAACTGGTAAATGGAGGAAAGAATAAACATTTGGATGATTTAGGATTTTTGCTATTTTATCAAGATGTTCGAGGATATAAGGCGGATTGGTCATTCCTATTTAATGACTCTATTAATAAATAGACTAACCTATTCTAATCATGGTATCTTCTGGAATATTTTTCAAAATTTCCATAACCAAGCTAGGAAGATCGGTGTTGATATCTCTGCCGTATGCTCCTGTGTCTTCTGATGTTAGCCATATCTCCTTAACACCCTCTTTGCAAGCTTTAAGACAAGAATTTACTATCGCTTCAGGTGTATAGGAACCTAATTTACCTCTGGCATGTTTAGTTTTGCAATAAGTACAACTTCCGAGACATCCAGTGTTGATTGGTACGATTTCAATTAATTCATTTCTTCTTATTTTAGGTAAATCTAAAGCAGGTAATTCTTTCTTGGCTAGTAATTTTACGTTATTTCCCTTAAGTGATTCTTCCACGACTTCAACAATTCTGTCGATCTGTGTAACCCCGATCATAGAACAATCTTCTAGTCCCTTAATATTTCTGTCACCTTGAGGGACACATCCAGCAACTACAACTTTCTTTCCAGTTTTTTTTGCATTAGAAACATAATTTACAAAAGCATCCTGTGAAGGATTTTTAACTGTACATGAGTTGATTATGCAAACGTCTGAGTCGGTGAATTCTTCAACGAGTTTATATCCATAATCAACGAGAAGTCCCATCATATATTCTGAATCGCTGGTATTATGAGAGCATCCATATGTTTTAAAAAAGACTTTTTGCGTACCGGGAATGTTTTCAATCAATTTTTCTTCTTTTCTTTTTTCTATACTTTCTTCTTCTTTTAATTCTTCACTATTTTCTTTTGATTTAAATTCATCTCCTTGTTGTTTCTTTTTATTGCAGCAAGTTTCTTTCTTTCCACAGCACTTCTTATGTTTTTTAATTTTGACAACATTCTTTTCAGTTCTTTTCTCTTCAACTTCGTTTTTCCATAAATCTTCAATATCTTCTACAATGTTTGGGGTGGACATATTTTAAAGAAATATATGAAGATTAAATGAAAAACTATATAATAATTATTATATTAATTTGATAGATGACACATTCTATTAAAACTTTTTTAAATTAAATGGACAATTTCAACAACGAATTTGCACAAGCGATAGAAGAAATTCTTAAGGAATATGAAGCTAAATATAATATAAACATTTTCTTCGCATGTGATACAGGAAGCAGATCCTTAGGCGTGGCAGCCATGACTTCTGATTTTGATTTAAATGGATTTTTCATTCCTCATTACAAGGAGTATTTGAAAATTCATAGAACTTCTAAAGAAATTATTTCCAAGCAAGGAATCAAATTCAAAGTCAATGAAGAATGTTATGAACTAGACATCCAGCTATGGGATATTTAAGATTGGCTTAAAGAAAAAATTGAAAAGAATATTTTAGGCTGCGACTTTTGGTTCGAATCACCAATTATTTTCAGAAATCATCATACAGGAATTATAGAGAAAATAAAATCTTATATTGAACCTCCTTTTTATTATTTTTGGGGGAAATACAGAAATAACTTTGATAAATGTCAGAAAGAAATAAATAAAGAAGGCACTCAAAATAAAAAAATTATGAATACTTTAATTTATGCTACTCAATTTTTACACACCAGAGTATTGGACGGTTTCCCTAAATATAATATTTTCCAAGAAATCGAATTATTTATGAAAAACAAAGATAGCATCCTTCAGAAAGGCTCACTTACTGAGGAAGAATTCAAAACCTTGATAGAATGTTTTGATTTTATTAAGGTATGTTACGAAGAAAAGAAAAAAAATAAAAAGAGTCTTGCTAAAGAAATTCCTCAATTTGTAATTAATTTTAATGAGATGATGCTAAATAAATTTAATCCTAAAGCATTGAAATTGGGAATCGTAAATTATTGGAATGAGAAAAATTCTCAAGAGATATTTGATGAAATTTTGAAAAATTATAAAATCTAAATAAATTGTATCTATTTTATAATTATTGTAATTACATTTAAAATTTCTATTTGATAAAATAAATTAAAGGTAGTTTTTTAAGATTAAGAAAATACTATTAGGCAGATAAATTGTAGCTAAATAATTGTTTGTAATTATCATAATTTTGCAATTTAGGTTATAATTTATAAATAATCAAGAAAAAAATCTCATTTTATTTAAAATGAGATAATCTTAAGTGACATTAATACTTTTATGGAATTTTAATTAAATTATTTAGGTTTTATATCAGTGACTATTCTAATGATATTTATTATTAAAAGATCGTGAGTCTATCAAATTTATTTGTGAGGTGAAATATAATAGGTTTATAGTCTTTAATGCAAGTAATTCCTCTAACATAATTTTCTTTTTCATATTATTCATAATAGAATATAAAAAAAGTTCTTTTAAATAAATATTTTTCAATATATTTTTAAACATTGTTTATTCCTAAAACATATAACGATAGAATAATATAAATTCAAAAATATTAATTTAATATTATTTAAAATTATTTAATTTATTAAATTAATTTTAAATTAAATATTTTTCAAAATTAATTTATTTTTCAAAAATAATTTAATTTCGAAAATAATTTATTTTTCAAAAAATAAATTAATTTAAAATTAAATTAAAAATAATTAAATTAAAAACATAATATGTAAAAAAAATTCCTCTTATTTTTTCAGTTGAAACTCAACTTAAAGGAGAAACAAAAATACAATAAAAAGAAAAAAATTTAATCCACATAAAAAGACAGGCATGAAAGACCATGAACACGAGGAATTTTTAGACTTTTTAACAATAAGGAAATACATAAACATAACCGAATTCGATCTATTCATTGTATATCTGAAAGAACTATACAAAGATTTATCTTGCCGAGAAGAGTCAACTAGGAGAAAAGGAATTACTAAAGTAACCTTTTTGGATTACATTAAACTACCAGTATTCATTGCAGAAAAGCTTTTCCATTCTCTTGACAAAGACAACGATTCCTTCCTAAATTCAAAAGAATTCGTTAAGGGTTTAGGAAAATTATATTTAGGAGATTTCGACCAAACTCTTTCTTCAGTTTTTTCCATCTTAGATTACGACAAGGATTTTGTTATTAACAAGGAAGACGTTAGAATACTTTTATCTCATCTTCCTCTGAAAGCTGATAAAAACGAAACAGAATACAGATTTCAGATGGAGTCACTTGAGGAGATAGATGAAATACTGAAACATACCTTTCAATTAAAAGATTCACTAACACTAGAGGAATTCGTCAAAGTTACTGAAAATAATAAATCAGATGTCTTCCTACAAGTTCTTTGCTTTCTTTATCAGAAAAAATCCTTCAACGAGAATCACATCAAAAATTTAAATTTTGCTCGCAAAAAGTTAAATTTAGACTATTCCGAAAAAGAATACTTTTCGCCACAAATTTCCCCTAAGAGAATACCTTCTCCTAATAAGCAAAGTATTCTATCCCCAGTCCATTCGTTTTTGAAGTCAACTCAAAAGAAGATTGATGGAAACTCCTCTAGTGAAGGTAAGACCAATCCCATGATGGCGTCGCCTCATAAATCTGGATCTAATGGCATGATCAGATTACCGAATGAAAAGGTTATTAATTTGAAAAGAACTGGTGAATTTCAAACAGAAAATATTAATTCAATTATGAAGAAGACCATAAGCATTTTTGAATCACCCACTGTGACTTTGAGTAAAATCAAACGTCCCAACACCAAAGAATTCAATCTAGAAAAAAATCTAAAACAAATGACAATCGAAGAAAAAGACACAGACAATCATATCGAATTCGAAGACTGGATCTTTAAAATTTCAGAAAGTGGAAAATTGAAGAGATACTGGCTTGCATTAAAAGGAAAGGAAATCTACTACTACAAAACCACTCAGAAAGAAGAGCTTCTCGGAATGCATAATCTCTCTGGCTGCTTTGTGAATGAAAGTGAAGACAAGAAGATAAATGATAAAAGATTATATTCTTTTAATATCACTATTACAGGCAGGGTTAGAAATTATTACTGTGAAGAAAAAAATCAATGTAAGAAATGGATATCTCATTTAAAACAAGCAGTTGGGTATTTGAACTTCTTTGACTATTATGAAATGTTAGATGTAATTGGCGAGGGAAAATTCGGACAGGTGAAAATGGGAGTATATAGGAAAACGAGAGAAAAAGTAGCCATTAAAATCATCAAAAAATCCTCTCTAGAAAATTTGAAAGACATCGAATTAGTCAAAAATGAGATAGACATAATGAAATTATGCAGGCATCCAAATGTAGTCAAGCTGTTAGATCATTTTGAGAATTCAGAATACATTTTCCTTGTGATGGAGCTGTTGAAAGGAGGAAATTTGGGAGATTATTTCTTTAGATCGAAATTTCAATTTTCAGAGAAAAGAGCAGCCAAAATAATGTATCAGCTAGCTTCAGGCATAAAATATCTCCATCAATATGGCATTCTTCATCGTGACATTAAACCAGAAAATATTATGCTTTCTGATAATTCGGAAGAAGCTTCTGTTAAAATTATGGATTTCGGACTAAGCAAAATTATGGGTCCTCAAGAAAAAGTAGCGGATGGCTATGGATCTCTCTCTTTTGTTGCTCCTGAAGTTTTGGTTAGACAGCCATACAATAAGCAAATCGACATGTGGAGTCTAGGTGTTATTATGTATTATATGCTGAGCGGAACTTTGCCTTTTGATGATGAAAAAGACGATGAAGAAATCATTGCCAAATTAATTGTATTTTCTGATCTGAAATTTCATTCTAAATATTGGGGAAAAAGATCTCCTCAAGCAATAGATTTAATTACTAAGTGCCTGATTAAGAATCAAAACAATAGGATAACAGTTGAGGATTTTCTAAAACATGAATGGATTATTAAAAATATATCAGGATAAGTAAAATGTTTATTCTATTTTAATGAATTTATTAATTTTCTGAATATCAATTTTCGAAATAAATTTTTTAATTATTATAATTTTATGATTGTAATAATGTTTAATGATGAAATGAAAGAAAATAATATCAATGAAAATTATATGATGAAATCAGAAAATAAATTAATAGATATGAGCGAAATTAATTCTGATACTTTAAAAATAAATTTTCCCATTAAAGTGAAAGAAAATAAAGAACGATATTCAAAATATTTCAATCACACTTATCAAAATAAAACTGAAAAAAGTTATGAATCAATGAATTTTTTCAATAGAAGTGTATCAAATCTTCCACGAAAACTTTCTGATTTTTTAAACATAAAACAAAATTCAGGCCCTGACGAAATTTCTGAATTAAAATTTCTTAAAAATAATCAAGAAATGCCTTCGACAGAAAATCGTATTACTAAATTTACTCCATCAGAGAATTATAAAAAACTTTTAAACTCGAACATTAATAAACCTGATGCTGATATTCTAATCATAAAAAACAACAAACTTAGTAATAGCCAAGATAGCTTGAATGACAAAGATTCAAAATTATCTCTTTTTAAATCAATAAATGATAAATCAACAACCGCATTAAATTCAACTTTAAATAATAGGAATTTATATTTGGTTGATTTATATAAGAGATTGAACGATAAATACAAAGAATCAGAGGACTTCTTAAATCAAGAAACTGGAAAATCAAATATGATCACAGAAAGTAAAAAAGTAAACTGTGGAAAGTATGTGATCAATCATGAAATAAATTTATCTCTTGAGAAAACTAAAAATATTAATAACATTTCTCTTGAACGGTTGAACGTAACGCCTGTAAGAAATAATATAAAAACTCAAACAAAAAATAATTTTGATAATAAAACAACACTCTACAGGACACCAATAAAAAAGTTGACTCATAAAAAATCCCAAATTAAATATTCCAAAGAAGAAGCAATAAAAATCTCTTTAAATATTTATCAAAAGGGATTAGAAAATAAAAAGGTCAAAGAAGAAAATTTAAAACTAATAAGAGATGAGAAGAATAGAATCAATTATTCATTCACATTTCAACCTAATTTTGAAAAATCAAGAAAGTCTTTAATATTTTCTTTTAACTCAGGATTTAAGGTCAATAACAAAATGCGGAATAATTCCTACTCAGATTTGACATGGTTAAAAAATCGAGACAATATGCTTGATAAAATGAGGAAATTAGCAGAAGAAAAAGAATTGTCTGAATGTACATTCTCCCCCAACATTCACAAAAATATAATGGAAGATGATTTACAAATAATTTCCTTGAACAGAGATTCATCAATAGAATATATCAACAAATTAAGAAATCATCGCAATATGAAAATTAAGGACGAATATCATAATAATAATAAGCATTGCATGTGTCATAGAATCGTTGCCGGGAATAGAAAAATTATCATTTCAGACGTAAATTCAAACGTTGATAAACCAAGTAAAAATAGTTTTATTAATTGTCGATCACTTTCTGCAAGAGATGTGCTTAAAACAAGAAAAAGTCTTGATGTTGAAGACTTTTTTACAGAGAATAGTGAAAATAAGAGTCTAAATCTAAACAAAAATTTTACTGATGAAGAAGTAAAATTAGCGTTCGAAAATTTAAAGAAAATTTGTACTTGAATTTCATATGGTATATTAGTTTGTATTAAATTTATTACGTGTTTTTATAATATAAGAATTTAAAATAAAATAATTTGAAGAAATAAATTAATGAAAATTTTATTTGATTTTTCAAAAAAGCATATTGGCTTAATAAAATTTAATGGTGCAATTAATATGAAAAGGTAAGAGTATAAACATATTGAAAAATTTTAAACACAATTTTAGCACAGAGAAATTTAGAAAGTCTTTTCAAAAATTAGAAAAAAACACCAAAAAACTAGAAGCAGTTTGCTTTGTCATAAACTCTCCTGGAGGTAGTGCTGTTCAATAAAATATTATTGCAAATTCATTAAGATGTTTTTGCGATTCTAATAAAATAAAATTATATACATTTGCAGAGGACATAGCTGCCAGCGGTGGTTATTGGTTATTAATTTTTGCTGATGAAGTATATTCCTACAAATCTTCTCTTATTGGGAGTATTGGAGTAGTATGGACCACTATAGACGCGAAAAACTTTTTGGAAAAAGGGAAATTGAAAGAATTCTATTCAAGCAAAAAAGATGAAAATTCACCAGATATGAATTGGATACTAGAAATATTTTTATATAAAACTGAAAAATACATGGAAAGTGTTAATAATATATTAACTATAACT
>Ga0169931_10005998_pt1 | contig 18413 bp, 13 predicted proteins | sample Kivu_15m_20L_FD_129675 | JGI IMG/M metagenome (GOLD analysis project Ga0169931, IMG submission 129675) | Freshwater microbial communities from Lake Kivu, Western Province, Rwanda to study Microbial Dark Matter (Phase II) - Kivu_15m_20L... | ecosystem: Environmental > Aquatic > Freshwater > Lake... | reverse complement strand
CAATAAATATTGTAGAATTGGGGATTGGGGATTATGGGGATTGGGGATTGGCCAATCCCCAATCCCCAATCCCCAATCCCCAATCCCCATATCATTAGGATTTTTTAATTAAATTTAAAATTTTAATCTGAATGTTTTAATTAATTTTTATAACCTATATTATAAATAGGTTGAGTTTAATTTTGAAATAAAAAATGTTAAAAGAGTGAATTTAAATTAAAAATAGATAAAAAAATTTAACATCTAATCATATTTATTCCTATTTATATACATTTTTATAACCTAGTGATGAAACTCAAAAACTTTTTCTGCATCTTTGCCTTCTGCTATTTCCTCTTCAGTTCTGTTGAAATAATTTGTAAATACGAAGTAAACCTTAACGAGGTCGAAAAGAAACATGTATTTATAATACTCATAATATAAATGTAAATTATCCCATTTTGAATTTTTATCTTTTTCAAATTTATAAAGCTCTGTGTAAATGTATTTCATCTATGGAGAATATAAATTTAAAAAAATACCATATTTTCAAATGTGTTGACAGGATTTCCCATGCGTCTATCGATGTTTCTCAAGAATTCATTTATCTTTAATAATAAGAGCATTTCTCTTCGAACGTCGTTTAAAACTTGTGTGATCTCCTTGTGATAAATAGCTGCATATTTTTTAAGTCTCTCTTTTTCTTTGGCGGTTTCTTAATTAATTAAAAAAATTAAAATAATATTATAAGTAACATTTTAGGTAACATACTTTTAACACCTAGTCTTCGATTTGTGGAGTACTTATTTTCCTTATCCATCATCTCATCATATGTGTTTGATGTTAAAATCGACATGAATAACTCAACTTTTGTAACGCCTAATTTTTCGCAACTTTTTTTGATTAAAGGAATGTTCTGTGTAATTATTCCTCTCCAAAGACCAGCATAATTGTATCGGAAATCATTATCGAAATCTCGATATAAGCCATGATCGAGTAACACTAATCTTGTCATCTCTTTGCCGTTGACTTTCTCTTTTCGCACGAAGAGGTTTCCTGGATGTGGATCACTATGAACAAGACCAAATTCAAAAATCTGACGATTGAACACATCACAGAGAATCTCTGCAATTGTTTTTATGCTAATTTTATTTTCTCTAATGTGCTTCATGTTGGTAATAGGTCTTCCTTCTTCAAAACTCATCACTAGGATTTTATTTGTGGTATATTCCCAAAATATTTTAGGGATGACTATACGTTCATCCTCTTTTAACAAATTTCTGAGCTTATCTGCATTACGACCTTCATTGTGAAAATCGATCTCTTGAGGAAGATTTATTTCAAATTCTTTTCCCAGCCATTTGTATTTAAAATCTGGAAAGATTTTTTCAGCAAAAGCACAGCCTATTTTAACTGTGAGGATATCACCTGGACAGTGTATAGGTATGTAACTATGTTGTACCTATAAGATTATATTTATGTTAAATATTTTGCTTACCTTAATTGCAACTTTAGTACCATCCAGCAATTTTGCTTTATGAACCTGTGCCAAAGAAGCAGATCCAATTGGAACTGGATCGATCTCTGAAAATATTTCTTCTAATGGTCGTCCATATTCTCTTATCAAAGTTTTTTTAACTGACTCGAAATCCGAGACAGGGCATTCCATACACAAGGGTTCTAATTCTCTGACGTATGCCTCGGGCATTATGTGTTCTAGTTGACAAATTATCTGACCAAGTTTTATGTAACAGCCTGAGTTCTTTTTAAAACAAATATATAAATTTTTTGCAGCGTAGTCATGAGTCTCTTCATTGATTCCTTTCTAAATATTAAAATCATAAATAGTTATTTACTCTGACATAATTATTCGCAATTTTTGCACCTACATATGCACATCGCATTCCTCTTAATAAACCACCAGCAAGATACCAAGCATTATCCAGATTTCCTGTTAAATACAAGCCGGTTCCAGTGAGCAAACTTAAACCAGCTGAAATTTTTAGAAATTTAGATATGAAATTTCTTTTCATTTTAATCAATTTATGATTAAATGAAAATAAAGTAATATTTTTATTTTATAAAACAAACTCTTATTATATTGATAAATAACATTATTACATGTGTATAGATATAGATATGATAAAAAATAAAATTTAAGGTTATCAATTAACAAATAATAAATTAGTATATAAAAGACAGGAGTTTCTTAAATTAAAGTTTTTTTGCATCTAATTCTACCAGTTATCAATCCTTGTATAATTATATCACGACAAAAATTTCAAACTGTCAGCTTATATATATTTGATCGCTTAAAATTATAAATTAAATAATTTGATAAATGAATAATGTTTTCTCACAGAACAGAAACAGAAATAAAGAATTTCTCCTTGGAAAATCTTTTCTATCAGCAAGCGAAGTAAAATTTTTAATATAACTTTGTGAAAAAGCCATCAGAAGTTGAGAACAGACTAACACTTCTAGAAGCAATGCTCTTCAAATGTAAATTATACGTAGTATAAAGATAGTATCCACACAGAACGAGATTCTTACAAAGCGTGTTGAAGATTTAGAAAATAGCCAAATTAATTCAAATTACATAAGAAACTCCCACGATTTCAAATTAGACGATGACGACATTATAATAGAGAAAAACTTCGATCATAAAGAAACTCAATTCGACATTAATGAATGGAAACAAGACATAGAAAAAAGTTTGGGAAAAATTTCAGAAAGGGTAGCCTCTAATAATTCCAATCCTCATATAAACATTTTAGAGAAACGTTTCAATGATTTTTACAATGAATTGATTAAGTTAAAGAAGCAATATTATGAAGGTTTAGAGAACAACAGCAAAAGCAATGAAAAACTAGAAAAAACAGAGAAATCATTTATCACTGTGCAGTCACAATTTTCTGAATTTAAGACGAACATAAACAAATGGCAAAGTGATATCTTATACAAGATCAAGATACTAAATGAAAAAATCGAAATCGAAGAGAACTCGTCTGATTTATTTAAGGAATTTATAAAAGCTTCGAATGTAAAATTTGAAAACTTCAGTGCGACTATAAAAAATATTATAAATGAAAACAAGCTTAATAAGGATCATTTTGATAACAAATATTTTGAAAGGCTAAAACAATTAGAAGACATGGACAGAAACCTCATAAGTCAAATTACCAGTTTGAATAAAATGATCAATCAAGAGTTTATTAAATATGAAGGTAATTTATTATATTACAATTATGCTCTTATTTATAATAGTAAGTAATAAAGCATTGTGGGATTCTCTTGCGTTGTTAACATCTTCCATAAAAGGTGAGTCGGATCAAATAAATTAAAATTTACGCAAATAAATTTCTCATAATTTAAGAATTCTGTTGTTTAATTATTTTCTTAATATGAAATTTACATCTACACAATAAATTAATTTTTAACCCCCCGATACATTTTAATTTAATATTAATTTATCTATCTAAATTTAAATATGTTACATAATAATTCCACAGTTGAAGAGGATAACCTTTCTGAACACCTTCCGCACTTAGTTTCTAGAATTTCAAGAAAATCTAATATCAACCAGAAGTTTAGTGAAATTGGAACACAAACACCTAATGAAGAGTTAAATATTCCGAATTTTGTGAATTTGAAATTTCAGAATATTTTTAATCTAAATAAGAAGAAAATTGTTGAAAAAAAAGTTCTTTTTTCAAAAATTAACATCAAGCAAGAGGCAAAAGCGAAGGACAAACTTGAGAAAAATTTACCAGAAATCAAAAATTTCGAAGCTAATTCTATAAATATCGATCTTAGTTCAGCAAAGTCTTCAAATAGTTTTAATTCAAACCATAAAAGAAATATATCTAATTTCAGCATTTTAGCAAAACCATATCCTAAAAAGGAGAAATTTAAAACGACTTTGGATTACTATAAATATCTAATTGAACAAAATGAAAACAACAGAAGATTATCCACCAATTTCATGGTGAAAGATCATTTTCTAATTTTTTCGAAAAAAATTAAACAGGAAAACAATCATGAAAGTCTCCTCAATTCCTATATCAATCATAAAGGATCTTCAAGTTACACAACGCTGGAGGGTAAGAAAAGAATTTCAAAGAGTTTAATCCCAGATATGAAAATTAAAAACCTTGTGACTGATTTTAATCCGAATCAAAATAAAGTTCATCTTTACAGAGAAATAAATACATTAAATAAAACAGAAAAATATAATAAAAATTATCAAGCCGAAGCTAAATCAACCCATATGGAAAAAGTAAGAAATATACCAGAATCAAGAAAAAAGAATAACCGGATAAAAATAAAATCCTTCAAAGCTGAAATAAAATGAAGAAAATCCATTTATTATTCTTCGAATATTTCTATAATAATTCTTAATTAAATTTTAATGAATAATAATAAAATATGCTTAGTCTCTGGTTCCACTCTAGGAATAGGATTAGCCATAGCAGAAAAATTAGGCAAGGATGGATACACTGTCATTATATCATCAAGACGTGAAGAAAATTCAAGACGAGCAGAGGAAATATTAAAAGAGAATCTGATAGCATATGAATATTATATGTGCAATTTTAATATAAGGAATCAAAGGAAAGAGTTAGTTAGATATATAAGTGAAAAATATGGAAAATTAGACTGCCTTGTATGCACAATTAGTAGTAATCCTTATATTGGAGACTCCTTAGAAATTAATGAAAAGGAATTTGATGTGATATTTAAGTTAAACGTAAAAGAAACTTTTTTTACTATTATTGACTTTCTTGCTTTGCTCAAAAATGGAAGAGACCCTAATATTTTATTGATTTCCTCACACTCAGGCTATATCCCTTTCCCTTATGTAGGTATCTCCTCCATCGCCAAGACAGCTCTATATACCATGACTAAAGTATTTGCAGAGGAATTTTCTAAATTTAAAATAAGAATTAATTGCCTTGCTCCAGGTTTAATCAAGGCAAGCATAACCAATTTAAATATTCAAAATATATTTTCTCAAATGAATTTATTTAAAAGACTGGGTACACCTAATGAAATTGCAAATACGGCTTCTTTTTTGTGTTCTAAAGAGGGCAGTTTTATTACTGGAGAAGTTATATCTGTAAACGGGGGTATGGTTGGTAGATTGTAATATATCTGCACATATATGTATATGTATATGTATATGTAATTAATAATAAAACTAATGCCAACCTTTTAAAATATAGAAACCCATCATCTTATTGAAATTATTTGAATAATTAAATAAATTATTTTTAATAATCAATCTTTGTTATAAACATTCTTTAAAATTTTTATTAATTAAATTGTTTCATTTGAAAATATATAATTATGATTGATGAAAAATGTCTTTTAGAAAATCTCCCGAATGTCGATTATTTTGATCTTTATCAACACCTTAAAAGCAATCTAAACGAGTACAAAAACAATTGTCGGGACAGATTTGATAATATGACAAACTTTGGATATTATTGTCTAAATTGTAAAGTTTCTTTTTGCAATGATTGTACTTTTCAAACTCACAAGGATCACATGTTTCTGAAGAAATCTCAATATGAGATGGAGCCTAGAGTACTAGACAACGTTTTCAAAGTAGTAGAAGATGAAATTGGCTCTAATAAAATTATCTTCAATTCAGAGGAAATAAAAAATCAAATGATCCAAAACTTGTCTGATCAAATCTACATGTTGCATCAGAAACTTGATTCATACAAAGAAAAGAAAATTGAAGAAATAAACTTTTTATTCGAAGAAATTTCCAAATTAGGAGAAAATCTCAATAAGATTATCTATGATGCTAAAACAGATATTGACAATTTTTTTACTAGACAAAAATTATTTTTCAATTGCGACAAATACAACAATGAAAGAGAAAATACTGTGTTTCTTTTAATTTTTGAACTCCTTAACTCTTACTACAAGAAAAATAACGAAATAGTAAGGCATATGTCAAAATTGCAAGAAAATGCCTACATTATAGAGGAGAATATGAATCAAAAACTGGAAGAAATTTCCAAAATTTTAGACCAATTTTCAGTAGAAAACCAGAGCAATGAAAATCAATCAGCACTAAATGAAATTCAAAAGGGCATTTCTTTCTTAGATAATGATCTTTATGTTGATATAAAGAATAAGTTAGCTAGATATGATGAACATATTGACAATTTCCAAACACTAACCTTCCTAAACATCTCCAAATCCGGATCAATCAAGGAACTGGAAAAACTTATTTATCTTTATGATAGAAAGAACATAAACCAAACAAACATTCAGGTAGAAGATTTCGAGGTTTCAAGTTTTAAAGGAAACTATAATTCTCAGCAAGATATCAAAACAATCAACCATGACGAGTTAGATCTTAATGAAGAAGATAAAAAGGATGAAGAGAAAGACGAAAATGAAGAAAATAAATTAGAAACCGAAGGAAAGAAATTCACAGAAGAAAATAAAAGTCCTACCCTGCATTCTATGCATAATTACAATCATTATAGATCAACCAGTCCCATAATAAAAGGAAAATTGGGATATACTAAAAATATCGCAGGAACAGCTCCTACTAAAAAAGCCAAAAAGGACGAAGTTCCTAATCATGAGGCTAAGTTGAATATGAGTACTGTCGAGTTTAGTGTTAAAACAAACATAAAAAGCAAAAACGATGTAATTTTAGATAACAGAGTCATTCAAAGATACTTCGCTTATCAAACTTTAACCATGATTAACAAATTATTCAGGATAGGTGAAAAAAATTTGGGAGGATGTACTAGTTCTTTTGCTTATCTTCCTGTTAAGATAACTGAAGTCGAAGAAGAGCATGATGTTTGCAAGCCTATTATAGGAACAAACGAGATCCAAATCTATGACAGGAAAAAGAGAATTTTAATAAGGAAGAAAGTTCGTTTAGATAAACAAAATCACGGTTACTCTAAATTCCTAGATGGGATACGCTATCTAGTAGTAAATGATAAAATGTACATAACTGGAGGTCGTGACGAAGTGCAAGACTACAAAGTTGTTTTATCTTATGATTTAAAAGATTTCACTTTGAAGAGACTTGGTGATATGCTTAATTCCAGAAGCTACCATTCTATTCAGTTTAACGAATTGTTTAAAACCATTTTAGTAATCGGGGGACAAAAAAATGCGACTTGTGAAATTTACGATATGAAGATCAATAGATGGAGAATGCTGCCTTCCTTGAATCATCCAAGAGCGAATGTTTCTATTTATTTTGATGATATAGAAAATAGTATATATGCTTTCTTTGGAATAGAAGGAGATATTTCTGGGAAAGCTGGATATTATTCTTACTACGTCGAAGTGCTCAAATTGAAATTCATAAAACATGGATGGATCAACCTCGATTATCAAAACAAATCTGATTTGATATTAAAACAAGTCTATTTAGAAATATGTCCTTTTTCTAATGATAAAATTTTAATTTATGGAGCCAAAAATGAGAGAAATGTGAAAAGGAGACATTTTGCTGTTTATCTGACTGGAAGAAAAGAAATTATAAAGGTTGATGACAAGATAATGGCCGATTTGAAAAAGAAAGCTAAAAATTCTCCGAGGTTAAGTCAAATTATTTCAAATATCTAGAAAATGAATGATATTAGATAAACACAAATGAAAATGATTGACTTTAAATATTTTTTTTTTTATTTAAGAACATTTACATTATAAAAATTTTATTTTTTATCTATTTAATCACGTAATTCAAGATAAATAGTTAATGCAAATATATCAAACAAAAATTTCAATACTATTCATTCTCATAATTCAACAAGTATTTAATTTATTTGTAATGATTTCGATATTCCTCATCATGTCATCGTTCTGTTCATTGTGTAATTCAACTATTTTATCTTCAGGGAAATTTTCTCTAACATCATCTGACGTAACCTCCATAATTTCACATTCAATATTTTCTTTGATTTTCTTTTCAGAATATCCTCTGGCTTTTAACCTGTCATATAAAATGGTATTATCGCATCTCAACAAGACAACTAATTTTACCCAATTTTCAGGAATGAAAAATGCAGAATGGAAATCTAAAATGTACCCCCCTTCGTCAACTAAAGGTTCTATTTCATCAAGGGTTGCATCCTCATCAAATTCAGGGACGTTATATTCCTGATTCCATTCGGTATATAATTTTTTGTCTAAAATTAATTGACCTACGTTTAAATAATTGAATCTCTTGGTAATTGTCGAATTTGAATTGTTAAGTAGTTCATTTAATTGGTCTGTAAGCAAAATTGAAAAAGAAGTTTTTCCGACTCCTGGAGTTCCTGTAACCAGAATATTGGGGAGTTTATTTAATTCAGAATTCATTTTATGAATATATTAAAAAATATAAAAGGAAAAAGATAATTTTGTTTAAAATAAAATAAATTCGGAGGGATGGAAGTTTTTTAAAATAGAGCTAAAATAAACAAGGGAAGATGAAAATTAATAAAATAAATAATTGTTAGATATTTAAGCAGATACAAAATAAATGCATAATGAATGATTTTGAATATGAAATTTTATTATCATATAACATACACAAATTAATCAATTAAATTTATTAATTTAAAAATGCATTTAAAGAAAAACAACCTCGCATCTGGTCTGATTACATTAGCTACAGCTTCTTATATCTACAAGAAAAATGAATCAAAATTTTTTTCTAAAAAATCCTTTTGTTATAATGATTTAAACGAAAATTTCAAAAAAAGAATTTTAAATAAAGAAACAGATTTCTATATTTGGGGAAAGGGACATGTTGAAAGTACCTCCGTATATACAAATTTCCACCCTCATAGAATTAAGAATTTTAACTCAGTAGAAAAGATTTTACCAAAGAATATAATAGATATTACATTCAACGAGCATCTCTGCGCGTGTATTGATAAAAATTTCAATCTATTTGTGTGGCGAGAGCCAAGACTTAACTCAGAAAAAAATGAAGAGGTAAACAATCATGAAAGAAATAATGTGATAAGATTAGCACCAAACTTAAAGGTTGTTAACATAACATTTACAAAAGATAAATTATTTTTGTTGGATAAGAATGGGAACGTTTATTTTTACAATATAAAAATAACACAACCGGAGAGTGATGAATTTTTCGCCTCGGCACTGCCTGAGCCTGAAGTAGAAGTTGATAAAAAAATGATTCATGTTAAAGAACTTAAAAAAATTACGATGATAGCTACAGGAAAAGACCATTTTATTGCATTAGATAAAGACGGAAAAATTTACGGAATGGGAGACGATAGCTTTGGCCAATTGGGGTTAGGTACATTTAGCGAACAAAGAGAGCAGTATATGAAACTTTATAGTAATTTCGTTGAGAGAAGAGAAAGGCTTCCGAAGTTAATAGAAATTCCAGAAAAAGCTAAGAAAATTATATGTGGCGAAAATCACACATTAGTTCTTAGTGAATACGGAAACGTCTACGGATTTGGGTACAATAGATATCTTCAGCTGTCTAATGATAATTTGTACAGGCAAGGAATTATCGGAATAAATAAACCTACTTTAATAGCAGGTGACAAATTTAAGAATATGAAAGTAGTTGATATTGCTGCTAGCAAAAATTGTTCATTTTTCATCTGCAAAAATGAAATAGATGGAACTTATTATTTCTTCTCTGCGGGTGAAGGTCTAAGAGGTCAGCTTGGACAGAATTTAATTAAGCATTTATCAGATGTAGAAGAAATGCCAGACATAAGCGGATTAGTTAATTCAGATACTTTAAGACCTTTTGAACCGCTCAAGATCAAATGTGGACTTAATCATTGCCTTCTAATGTTCAAAAACCCCCGAGTAATATATGTATGGGGCAATAATGAATTCGGAGAATTAGGAACTAAAGATAGAGTCTTCTATGAATCTCCAATTCCCATGCTGGAGGAATACACTTTACCCTTTAATATATTAAATTTCGGAGTAGGTGGAACAAATTCAGCATTCATCTGTGAAAAAGTTGACTCAGAAAAGAAAAAACAAATTTTAGCTGAAGATTTAAGAATGTACGAAGAAGAAATCAAAGCAAGAAAGCCAAAGAAAAAAAGAACCAAAAAAGAAAAAGCAGATGAAACCAAAGAAGATGAACAGTCTCAGTGGAAAAACAAAGTTTATCAATTTCTGAATAATCTAAAGAAATATATTTAAATTATTTCATAGAATAAAATGTTTAAATTTTGTTATGTATTTTAATTAATTATCAACAATTAATAAAAAAATTCACGTGCAATTACCAATAAATCATTAATCTGTATATCAGTCGATAAAAGAAATATAATACAAATGAACTTTCACACAATTACAAACAAATTTTTTGTCTTGGATATGCCAGACAATTTAATTTCTACGGAAGCAAAAGAAGACTCAAATCTGATTCTTCATGAATATGAATCTGTAATTCCAGATATCATAAAAAATTTGGGAAACATCAACCTATCATCGTGTTTCCTGAATGAAAAGAGTGAAAATTCGAATTTGATAAACGAACGCAGGAATTTTAACCATTCAAGGAATAAAAAAGATTCCAGTTGGCGTAAATTTTCTGACTCGGATAAAAAGGATGACATCGCATTGAAAAAGGGATATTCCTCGAGTTTGAAAAAAGTCAAAGAAGTAGAAATTAAATTCATCCCTGATAATAAAATTTTTTCAAACTTGATGAATACAAGAAATTCAAAAATTATCGATGACTATAATGAGTTAGGATTATGTATTTCTAACAACGAACAATTTTTAATCTCAGAGAACATATTTCTGAGTAATTCTGTAAAAACCCAAAACGAACTAGGAAAAATAATAGGGTCGATTGTAAAGAATAATTTAAAAGAGAATTCAACTAAAAATAATAAACACGGGGGTCTTGGCAAGAAATATAAAATTCAGGATCTCTACAAAATAAATCAAATCTACAAATTAGAAAATTCTCATCCAATTTGGAATGTCTTGTGTAGCTTTGCTAGTAATAATAAAAATATTTCTAGTTTGAACGAATTCCTAATGGGCCCGTTTAGTTCAGAATGTATTGTATCGTTTTATAAACAAGGCGATATCATAGATGAAACTAAATTGAAGATAGACAAGGCGATTTTAAGCGAGGAAAAATCCAACACAAGACTTTTTGCCTTGCTGAACAATCAGCAAGGAATAAAAATAAAAAACTTGTTGAAGGCTTTGAATCCTAAGGAAGAGACTTCTTACAAGAAAAAAAAGCCTTCAAACAATTTAGGCTACGGTGCGGAACTACAAAATGATTATTATTATGACAGTTCTTTGAATTACTCTAATTACAATCAGGTTCCGAATGGCTCTAACACAAGTAAGAGTAATCCAAGCAAAAAATTTAGTTACTCTAGAGTATCTTTGAATAAAAAAGATTCTCAAGACGATTCGACTTCTTGTAGTAAAGGGCACAATAGTATCAATTACTCTGATGAATATTATTACAATAAAGTAATGAAAAGCGATGATAGAAAATAATTTAAATTATATATAATTTGCTATAATTAATTAAAATATTGATTGTATTAATTAATAATCTACACAATATGTATTAAAATACTTAAATTTTAAAATAAAAATTTATTTTAATAACTTTTAATTCGTTTTAAATTCATAAAATAATTTAATCAATGGAATACGAAAACGAATATAATTCGAAAGATGATTTTCTTTTGAAAGGAAAAGACAAAAATCCCATTTCAAATTCAGCTATGGAAGAAGAAATCAGAACAAAATGGAAAAGAATCCTTATAAGGGATGAAGTTATGAAGCTTTACTTCGATAATCTAGGCATGAATGATTCCCTCACAGTTGAAAGGCTGACTAATTTGCATGAGATAACTAAAAAGAATGCGAATGAAAAAAAAGCTTTGTTTGCTATAGTTGAAACTAAGGCCCGATTTCAGGAGGAGAATGAATTCAAAAGAGTAAACAATTCTAATTATAAAATGATTTATCCTGATGATGACAGTCAGTATGATGATTCTTTAAAATTTCTATCTTTGGCTTATTCAGGGTTCTCTCTTGTTTACGACAAGGAAATAAGAAATCTTTACATGCCAGATACTATGTATAAGGATAATAACGAGGCTACATTATTAAATTTCATTCTCCATATCGATGAAGATGTCGATGATGACGAGAGATTTCAGCAGCTCTTCAATAACGATAAGCTAATGTCTAAACATAACAAATTTGCAAAAGAGATTTTTGGAAGCAGTTTAAACGATCTACCTGAAATTCAAAGAAACTATTCCCTTTTTTTTATTAAGAATAATAAATTATGTGAATACGTCACTGCCACTGGGGAAATAATCGTCAGTAACAAGAATATAAACGAAGCAGATTTTAGAGAAGAATTACACAATTATATGGTATCTTTAAATGAGAACAAAAATAAAAAATTTTCCTATTTAAACAACGTGACCGTTTTCTTAGAATGTGATAAGAATCAGGAAGAAATCTATTCAGCCTCTAACAACTTGGGTGAAATATTTATGATTGTTGTTATCACATTACTTTATTTAATAAATTATTTGATAACCTTTCCAGAAAATCAGGCATATGAGCTTAATCAGTCAATTTATAAATATTTTGCGCTCGATAAATATGGGAATAATAAACTAAACAAGATCTCAGATGTTGATGGTATAATGAATTATATATTCGATGACCTAATGGAGAATATTTACAAAGATGAATTTCTTACATACATCACACAAAATAAAATGACACATGAAAGCGAATCAACTGATAAAAAACTCCTAGATGAATATGTAGACGAAGAATTAAGGATTGAACCTAACAATTATTATTTACAAAATAAAAATTACTTCAGTGGTTTGTTAATCACCTTTGATAGGACAGAATTCGAACCTGTCTCCACTCCTTGGGGAAATCAAATAAAAAGAAAAAGTTCTTTGGAGTATTATAGATCTAATCCCGTACAAGATAGCAATCCTTACCTTTCTTTTGGATCGTATGAAGACCCATATCCCTTTTTCGAATTGATGTACAAATCATCTTTTTCAAAAAATATAAACTACATATACAAGCAACAGCTAAATCCTGCCTTCGATAAAAAAATGTCTATGTTGGAGGCTGTTTTATATGTATATAATCCTGATTTAAATCTTGTTTCGATTCTTCCGATTGAATTTGGTATTAATACATACGGTGTAATAACTAAAAAGGTTTCATTTTATAATATAAATGGGAATTTAAGTGAAAAATTCATTCCACTCTTGATTATTAATATCATTTATGTGATCTTTTTATTACCCTTCTTTTTTATTGTTATAAAAACTTTTCTGGGCAACTTATATGAGTTAATAAAGAATAGAAATTACAACTTCAACTGGTATGACTATCTAGATTTGATATCTTTGGCCTTAAATATTTCAAGTATGATTTTATTTTACGTAGTGATACTCTTTCATGGAAAAACTTTTCCTATTGCAATTCCTTATAAAGAGGAAATGCTGTATTGGATTCAGCATGCTATAAAAGTTAAAGGGTTTCAGAGGGTAACAGGGTTTACCATGATTTTAATGATGATAAGACTAGTCAGATTTTTATTTTCTGCTTACCCTCAAATGGGGATAGTGTTTTTAACAATATCAGGTGCAAATAAAGAAATTATGGCATTTGCAGTAATTTTAACCGTGAGTTTGGTTGGAATTTTTTCAATGGCTCACAGTGCATTCGGGTGGTATACAACCGACTTTTACACTTTAAATAACTCAGCTATTTCCACATTCTTTATGTTCTTAGGGATGGTGGATTATGAAGCTTTCATCAACACAGAGTCTTTTAATAAAATTGCACCCTTTTTTTTTATTGCATTTATGATCTTCTTCAATCTGAATTTGTTAAACATGTTCCTGTGTATTATCAGAAACAATTACATAGAAGTAAAAGAAAAAAATGAAATGAAAAATTTATCGAATTCTATGATAAGCTCGGATGATAGAAGGGAATTATTCAATAATATTTATAACTTAATTCTTTTTAAAAACCCCTTGCAAATTGAAGAAGAAAATCAAATTAATAATAAAAATGAATCAGGAAGCAATGAAAATGAAGAAAATGAGGAAAAGGTAGGAACGAAAAAAGTTAATATAGGGTTATGGAAGATATTCAGGTATAACCTATCAAGAATAAATATAAGGCAATTCATAACAGGAAATATAAGGACCAAAGAAGAAATAATCAAGAAAACCTATGAGAAATTTCAGCTTATAAGAAAAATGAAAATTAAAGATTATATAAAGGACATCAAAATAAACTTCGAGTTGGAATTCAATCAGGCTGTTGATTCTATATGTTTTATCTTATTCATAATTGTTTTTTTGATTATGATGTATTTACAAATGAAAGAGGGATCATCAGATTCTATGGATGTTTATGTTCTAAAATCCTTCCTTTCATTCGAGAATCGAGTAATTTACGATTCTTTCAACAACGTAGACACAACCACTAGGCTTTTCCTGTCTACATTATATCACAATCAAACTTCTGAAACAATTGAATGTGATCCTGAAAAAGAAACACTGTTGGATCCACTAAAATTACAGAATTACGTATTTTTAAATCCTCCTTACTTAAGAATGAGGTATAGATTCTCAAAATATGAGAATAGTAACGACGAATGGCAAAATAGCTACTTTCCTCAATACTTAGTAGATCCGGATCCATTAGACAGCAATAATTGTAATACTGTTTCTGAATTTACTTCAGATATTAACATAGACGATGATATTGACGATTTCAAGTATCCATACACTCCAGCAGGATCTATAAATACAACAGATTCTTGCGGAGGATTTGTATATTTAGTAAACAAAACTTCGCCGTTTTGTGTAAAAAATGAATATCAGAATTATGATTACATCAGCAAGTTTTTATTTAATGAAAACTTAGCAAGTGTCACTGTTGATATGGCACTTTTCAGTATTCACTATGATTTCATCGTCTTCGTCAAAATAACTGCGGTTAAACAACCGATGGCAAATATACCGTTTGAATTTGATGTTTTTTCAATACCTATTAATAAATATGAGACAAGAGCAGATTTTGTTAGAATGATTTTAGAAATTATATACCTAGTATTTGTGATATATTATTTGATCAGATTTATCCTAGAATTATTTGAATTAATAGCTGCTGAAATAAATAGAGATAACCAATTCTATAAAAATTCCTTAGATGATCCTGAGGAATTCGAAAAATTCAGTACTTTCAACAAGTTTTTCAGGTTTAGATGGAAAAAGCATCAAAACAAAAAAGGAATATCTTTGATATGTAGTCTATTTGCTGATGCAATTCTTACAATTATAGGAAAATTATTCAAGTTTGTTTTCATAGTTTTAAGGTGCTCTATTCAATATGTATCGCAAGACTTCTTCAATGTTATAAATATCATTTCAATAATCATAAGTATTTCCATGACAATATCATGGTACAATATACTGTCCACAACGATTCAATTAAATTTCGATTTTTCAACGGAAGTAGACGATTCTAGAATCCCAAACATTTTCCTAGTCAACAAACTAGAAGATTACTATAAGACATATCTGTACTTCCAATCAATTAATGGACTTCTAATATTCATAAGAATGATCCAATTCTTCAAATTTTCTCACTCTATTTATTCTCTTATCTGTGTTATTCTCAAGGCATCTTCCTCAATATTATATCATTTGATTTTTATATTTTTAATCAACATAGGATTTGCTCTCTGTGGCTATTCTTTGTTTGGACACTCAAGTAATTACTTCAGTTCAGTTGCGATGTCCTTGTTAAGTATGACTCTTTTCCTTGCTGGCAGGGGTACCCTAAAAACTTACAATGACATTGATTCTGATTTACTTCCTATAATCGTTCTCATTTACAATTTAATTAATATTCTTATTTTGTGTAACATTCTATCAGCAATAATAATAGAATCCTTCAGGAGTATTAAGAATAATGAGAAGCAAGCAGACGAAATAGAAAGACTAAGCTTTTTTTATAATTTAAAGAGGATTCTATCTGAAAAGATTAAGATATTCTGGAATACATGCAGATTGTACTTGCAACTCTTGAAAAAAGAAGAGGAGGATTGTTTAGAAAATCTGTCGGAAATTAAAATTCTTCAAAAGCAATTCGAAAACGATGTAAATGATTTGTTCATAGTCAGGGAAGGTGAATCAGCTCCCTCTAAATTTAAAATATTTAAGGAGAAAAGTTCGCTGAAAAGAAGATTTTTAGGAAAATACTTGGACAGATTGAAAAAAATAGAATCTTTATCAGATATAAAAAACAAGAAAACCAAATCTAATGATTATAAAAAAGTAAATATCGAGGAATATAAAACTCAGAATACTGATAATCAGATTGATTTAAATAAAATAATTTTATCTGAAAAAAAGCCAGCAGCGACACTTAATAAGACAGAAGACATCAAAACCGGAAAAGTAACCATTATGGTAAAATTCATAACATATGTGTATCTTTTGGTTGGATATGAAATTAATGATTTAATTCAAGATAATGCAAATTCACGATCAATGAGAAGAACAAAAAGTTTCATGGTTAAATCAGATTCACGATTGAATAAATACAACAAAGAATCTACGAAAAAGCAAGAAAAATTCGAAGAAGTTTTAACAGAAGAACAAAAGAAGATGAAAGAGTTTATAAAAAATTTAGAAGCAAAAATGATGACAAAAGGAAAAGGATTTTATAAAACCAACATTTTCAAAAAATATTTAGGATATGAGAACTTAATAAAAAAATATCCTGGTAAGCAAACTCCCTATCGCTTTTCCAAAGAAGCAAGGGAAGAATCATCACAAATAGACTATGAATCGATCCAATATGTCAACAATCTAACTACTAACACTTTGTTCAATTTAGACCTAAAATTTTGCATTCACAACATAAAAGACTGCCAAGATTGCAAAATTTATGAAAAAAAATTCAAAACAATTTCAGCCACTGTTTACGATATATTGATAAAGAATTTCTACCGTCCAGAGCAGTTAAGCAAAGAAGAAATGGAATTGTATTACGGATATTATATATACACCTTAGAGGAACAAGGAAAAAATATCAAATACGACAAGAATCTTATTATCAGCATAGAATCTCAGAAATTACAAAACTTCATATGTGAAATAATCTACTTAAGGTTCCGAAATTTCGAAGAAGAGTACGACATTTCTTCTATCGTTAAAGATTTAAAAAAGATTTTTGCGGATGAAATTAGCATCAAAGTCTCTAAGGAATCGGCAGAAAACTCGTCAGAAATTTTAGAATTGTATAAAAGCTTTTTAATATGGAACACAGTTTACGTGATACTCTATGAAAAGAACAAAAACTTCACAAGGAAATTAAGAGATTCAAGCAAATCAAACGAAGTTTATCAACTTTATAAAAATGACAGAAGCAAATTCTATACAAGTCTATTTGTTGAACTGTTTCAATTATATTACTCAAAAGAAGACCCTGTTAAAAATGATGTTGCTAAATTCAGACAAAACGCGATTAATAAATTAAATGAAGTACCGGAATTATTTAATTATAATTTCAATGAGGATAATTTCTATTTTAGTGATGAAAAATATTTGCTTGATGAAGTTGATTTCAAATTGTATAGCAAACATCTTCCCAAAGAGAAAATTTATGCTGAAAAAGTTATGCATAATACAAAGGTATTCACTGAATTGTGGAAAACATATTCTGTCCATGAAAAATTCCGCCTTTTTTTCGGACATACAAGAATTTTAAAGAATATGGATAAGGATTTTCTTGTTTCCAATGAATTTTTAGAAAATTTTTCGAAATATCCAGAAATCTCTACCTTTTTTACACCTTCTAATCAAGCACAAGTTTTAACCTTTTTAAAAATTTCTGATAAATTTATGATGGAGTGTCAAAGAGAAATTTCCGTTCTATTTAATGATGGCGATATACCAGAAAATAAAATATTTAATGATGTCAGTGAGATTTTAAAATATTTCTTTTCTTTAAATTTAAATTCGCTAACGATATTTAAATTCTTTAGAAATGTCTTTGATAGAACCCTAAAGTCACCTAAGGATGTTGTAAAAAATGTCGATTCAAAAACCAAGGCGTATTTCAAGGAATTGATAGGAAATCATCCAAATATTGCAAAAGATTTTGAATTCAAGCTTGCTCTATCCAAATTTTATCAGCTAGCAGCTAACTTTAGAAAATATGAAAAGCTAATAGGTATTTTATTTCAATTAACTCTTTTACAGAATTTTATGAAAAAGAAAAAAAATTTAAGAAAGCAGAAATTAAAAACAAAACAGATATGGATAATGTGATGTCTATTCTCAAATATAAGGAGAATATGGACAATTTCTATCAAATCCAACGTAAATAAAACAAGT
>Ga0169931_10005997_pt1 | contig 18413 bp, 15 predicted proteins | sample Kivu_15m_20L_FD_129675 | JGI IMG/M metagenome (GOLD analysis project Ga0169931, IMG submission 129675) | Freshwater microbial communities from Lake Kivu, Western Province, Rwanda to study Microbial Dark Matter (Phase II) - Kivu_15m_20L... | ecosystem: Environmental > Aquatic > Freshwater > Lake... | reverse complement strand
GTGCTCGTCGGTGGCTCGACCCGCATGCCCGCGGTTGCCGAGGTCGTCAAGAAGATCACGGGCAAGGACCCCAATAAGGGCGTCAACCCCGATGAGGTCGTGGCGATCGGTGCTGCCCTGCAGGCCGGTGTGCTCAAGGGCGAGGTCAAGGACGTGCTGCTCCTCGACGTCACCCCGCTCTCCCTCGGCATCGAGACCAAGGGCGGTGTGATGACCAAGCTCATCGAGCGCAACACCACGATCCCGACCAAGCGCAGCGAGGTCTTCACGACCGCTGACGACAACCAGCCGAGCGTGCTCATTCAGGTCTACCAGGGTGAGCGTGAGATGGCGGCGTACAACAAGCGCCTGGGCACCTTCGAGCTGACCGGCCTCCCGCCGGCACCCCGCGGTGTTCCGCAGATCGAGGTCACCTTCGACATCGACGCCAACGGCATCGTCCACGTCTCGGCCAAGGACATGGCCACGGGCAAGGAGCAGTCGATGACCATCTCCGGCGGCAGCGCGCTGCCCAAGGAGGAGATCGACCGCATGATGCGCGAGGCCGAGGCCAACGCCGAGGCGGACAAGAAGCTCCGCGAGGAGATCGAGGTCAAGAACACCGCTGAAGCGCTGGTCTATCAGACCGAGAAGTTCCTCGCCGACAACGCCGACAAGATCCCGGCGGACGCGAAGGCCAATGTCGACGAGCCGCTGGATGAGCTCAAGAAGGCCATCGAGGCCAATGACATCCCCGGCATGAAGTCGGCGACAGACAAGGTCGCGCAGGCGAGCCAGACTCTCGGTGCGGCGATGTACACCATGGCGCAGCAGGCCGGTGGCGGCGACGCGACGGCCGATGGCGCGGCTGACATGTCCGAGGACGACGTGGTCGACGCCGAGATCGTCGACGACGAGGCCAACGAGGCGAAGTGAGCGCGGAGCGGCCCTTCAGGGGCGGCTCTGCCGACCCGCAGGGCCAAGAGGAGGGCGTCCGCGTCACCGACCGCAGGCGCATCGATCCACAGACGTACGAGGTGCGGGAGCAGGCGAGTCCTGCTCCCCCCTCGGACGAGGCGGTGATCGAGGCTGACCTCACGGCCGCTGACACCAAGGTGGCCGAACTCACCGATGACCTGCGCCGGGTGCATGCCGAATACGCCAACTACCGCAAGCGCGTCGAGCGCGATCGCGAGGCCGCTCGCGACGTCACGATCGGCGGCGTACTCACCGAGCTCCTGCCGGTCCTCGACGACATCGAACGGGCCCGCGAGCACGGTGAGCTTGAGGGCGCCTTCAAGTCGGTGGGTGAGGCACTCGAGGCGACGTGCGCCAAGCTCGGCCTGGAGATGTACGGCGAGGCCAACGAGCCTTTCGATCCCGCAATCCACGAGGCGCTCACCAGCGAGACCCGCGAGGGGCTTGACGGACCGGTCGTGGCATCGGTCTACCAGCGCGGCTACCGGCATGCCGGGCGTGTGCTGCGCCCCGCGCGCGTGGCCGTCGCAGACGCATAGGAAGAGTGAATGAACAAGGACTGGCTGGAGAAGGACTTCTACAAGGTCCTGGGCGTGGACAAGGGCGCGCCAGCCGACGAGATCAAGAAAAAGTACCGCAAGCTCGCGCGTGAACTGCACCCGGACAAGAACCCGGACAACCCGAAGGCCGAGGAGCGCTTCAAGGAGGTCTCCGAGGCGTACGACGTCCTCTCCGACGACAAGAAGCGCGCCGAGTACGACGAGGCACGCACGCTCTTTGCGAGTGGCGGTGGCTTCGGCGGAGGATATGGCGGCCCGGGCGGCTTCGGCGGCGGGGCGACGTACGACTTCAGCGATGTCTTCGGCGCGGACGAGGGCGGCCTCGGCGACATCCTCGGCAACATCTTCAGCCGGGGTCGCGGGGGCGGCGGCCGTCGTGCCCAAGCGCCGCGCCGCGGGCAGGACGTCGAGAGTGAGATCACCCTGGGCTTCAACGAGGCGCTGGATGGTGTGACCGTGCCTCTGCGCCTCGCCAGTGATGCCGCGTGCGACAGCTGCAAGGGCACGGGCGCTCGCGCGGGCACCGTGCCGCGCGTGTGCCCCACCTGTCAGGGCAGTGGGCAGACGACGCGCAACGCGGGCGGCTTCGCCTTCGCCGAGCCGTGCACCGCGTGCGCGGGTCGAGGACTGATCGTCGACGACCCGTGCACGACCTGCCGTGGCTCCGGCCGCGGTGTGAGCACCCGCACGGTGCAAGCGCGCATCCCCGCGGGAGTCAAGGACGGTGCGCGCATCCGGCTCAAGGGCAAGGGCGCACCGGGCGAGCGCGGTGGTGCCAACGGCGATCTCTACGTCGTCGTGCACGTCACACCGCACCCGGTCTTCGCGCGCAAGGGAGACAACCTCACCGTGACCGTGCCGGTCACCTTCGCGGAGGCAGCCCTCGGCGGCCAGGTCGTGGTGCCCACTCCCGGTGGCGGCACCGTGACCTTGAAGATCCCGGCCGGCACCAGCAACGGCCGCACCTTCCGGGTGCGCGGCAAGGGTGTTCCGCGCAAGGACGCCACCAGGGGTGACCTCCTCGCGACCGTCGAGGTGCAGGTGCCCGCGGGGCTCAGTGATGAGGCGCGCGAAGCACTGGAGCGCTTTGTCGAGGCCAGCGGGGTCGATAACCCGCGCAGGGATCTGCTCGAGGCAGCGAAGGCCTAGCGATGGACATCAACCGACCCGTCTACGCCATCTCCGTCGCTGCGGAGCTGGCCGGCATGCATCCACAGACGCTGAGGCAGTACGACCGCCTCGGGCTTGTGTGCCCGCAGCGCGTCAACGGTCGCAACCGGCTCTACTCCGCGCGCGATGTCGAGCGGCTGCGCGAGATCGCCGATCTCTCGGCCGCGGGCATCAGCCTCGAGGGCATCCGGCGCCTGCTGGAGCTCCAGGCCGAAGTGGATCGCCTACGCGACCAGGTCGAGACCTACGCCGCGGAGAAGCGCTCCACCGCGCTCGTGCTCTACCGACCCCCGCGGCGTCGCGGCGCTTAGGAATACCAGAAAGAGACCGATGGACATCAAGTTCACCACCAAGGCCCAGGACGCGCTGGGTGCCGCTGTGCGCATCGCTGCGGCCAAGGGCAATGCCCAGGTCGAGCCGCTGCACATCCTCGACTCCCTGCTCCAGCAGGGCGAGGGGATCGCCAGCGCATTGCTGGACGCCGTAGAGCCAGCCAAGCCCGGCGGCTTGGCCGACGGGACGGCTGGCCATGTGGATCGCGCAGCCCTCACCGCGGAGATCCGCGCCGCTGTCGACGCACTGCCCAGTGCGAGCGGTTCCTCCGTGGCCGCGCCGCAGCTCAGCCAGCAGTCCTACGCGGTGGTCAACGCCGCTCAGGAGCTCGCCAGGGAGCGCGGCGATGAATACGTCAGCACGGAGCACATGCTCGTCGCCCTGGCCAAGGAGCCGGGCGTGCGCGAGCGACTCAATCAGGCGGGCGCGACACCGGATGCGCTCATGGCTGCACTGCAGGAGATGCGAGGAGGAGCGCGCGTGACCAGTCCCGACCCCGAGGGCACCTTCCAGGCGCTGGAGAAGTACGGCGTCGATCTCACCGCGCGTGCGCGCGAGGGCAAGATCGACCCGGTCATCGGTCGCGATGAGGAGATTCGCCGCACGATCCAGGTGCTGTCTCGGCGTACCAAGAACAACCCCGTCCTCATCGGCGAGCCCGGCGTGGGCAAGACCGCCGTCGTCGAAGGGCTCGCGCGCCGCATCGTGGAGGGCGACGTACCCACCTCCCTTCAGGGCAAGACCCTCATCTCGCTCGACCTCGGCGCGATGGTCGCCGGTGCGAAGTACCGCGGAGAGTTCGAGGAGCGCCTCAAGGCCGTGCTCGACGAGATCAAGGAGAGTGACGGCCAGATCATCACCTTCATCGACGAGCTGCACACGGTCGTCGGCGCGGGTGCGGGCGGTGACTCCGCGATGGATGCCGGCAACATGCTCAAGCCGATGCTCGCGCGCGGTGAGCTCCGCATGATCGGCGCGACCACGCTCGACGAGTACCGCGAGTACATCGAGAAGGATCCCGCGCTCGAGCGCCGCTTCCAGCAGGTCTTCGTCGGGCAGCCCAGTGTCGAGGACACCATCTCGATCCTGCGCGGCATCAAGGAGAAGTACGAAGCGCACCACAAGGTCGCCATCAACGACTCCGCCCTCATCGCGGCCGCGTCGCTGTCCGATCGCTACATCACCCAGCGCTTCCTCCCGGACAAGGCCATCGACCTCATGGACGAGGCCGCCGCCCGGCTGCGCATGGAGATCGACTCCTCTCCGGTGGAGATCGACGTGCTCCAGCGCCAGGTGGACCGCCTGCGCATGGAGGAGATGGCGGTTGCCAAGGAGACCGACGACGCGTCCAAGGAGCGCCTCGAGCGCATCCGCGCGGAGATCGCCGACAAGGACGAGGAGCTCACGGGCCTGCGCGCCAAGTGGGACGCCGAGAAGGCCGGCCTCGATCGCATCGGCGAGCTCAAGGTGCTCATCGACGACCTGCGCGCCGCCGCCGACAAGGCGCAGCGCTCGGGTGACTTCGAGCAGGCATCCCGGCTGCTCTACGCCGAGATCCCGACCTTCGAGGAGGAGCTCGAGCGAGTGACGGCCGAGACGATGGCGCGCGAGGCGTCGATGGTGCAGGAGGAGGTCACCGCGGACGACATCGCCGAGGTCGTCGAGGCGTGGACCGGCATCCCGGCCGGACGCCTGCTCGAGGGCGAGAGCGAGAAGCTCCTGCGCATGGAGGACTACCTCGACAAGCGCGTCGTCGGCCAGCCCGAGGCCGTGCGCGAGGTGAGCGACGCCGTACGCCGTGCCCGCGCGGGCATCGCCGACCCCAATCGGCCCACCGGATCCTTCCTCTTCCTCGGCCCCACCGGCGTCGGCAAGACCGAGCTCGCCAAGGCACTCGCGGAGTTCCTCTTCGATGACGAGCGGGCGATGATCCGCATCGACATGAGCGAATACAGCGAGAAGCACTCGGTGGCGCGCCTCGTCGGTGCTCCTCCGGGGTACGTCGGCTACGAAGAGGGCGGCCAGCTCACCGAGGCGGTACGCCGTCGTCCCTACTCCGTCGTACTCCTCGACGAGGTCGAGAAGGCCAACCCCGAGGTCTTCGACATCCTGCTGCAGGTGCTCGATGACGGGCGTCTCACCGACGGCCAGGGCCGCACGGTCGACTTCCGCAACACAATCCTCATCCTCACCTCCAACATGGGATCGCAGTACCTCATCGACCAGACCGAGCCCTACGACGTACGCAAGGAGCAGGTGCTCGCGGTGGTGCGCCAGCACTTCCGCCCGGAGTTCCTCAACCGACTCGACGCGATGGTGATGTTCAACCCGCTCGACAAGGCCGAGCTCGAGCGGATCGCCAAGCTCCAGGTCGAGCAGCTGCAGAAGCGTCTGGACGACCGCCGCATCACCCTCGACATCACGGACGAGGCGCTGCAGTGGCTGGTCAACAAGGGATACGACCCGGCGTACGGCGCTCGGCCGCTGCGTCGGCTGGTGCAGACCGCGATCGGCGATCCGCTGGCCAAGGAGATCCTCGCGGGCGAGGTCCACGATGGAGACACCGTCGTGATCGGCACCGTGCGGCCCGGCGGGTCGGCGGAGCCGCCCCTGTCGGGCTTCGATGGGGCCCACCTCACGGTGACACCCCAGCGGTAGCCCTCGATTCACATCGAGCGGCCGTCTCAGGCACAATCGATTGGTGCGCCAATCGGTCAGGGTCTGTGGGGTGCTCGCTGCCCTAGCGCTGGCCGTGGGGGTGATTCACGCCCCCGCCCAGGCGCGCCCCTCAGACGCGGTGACCATGCCGGGCCTGTGCAACAGCCCCTTCAATGTCGCCTCGCTCCGCGGCGCCGACGTGAGCCGCGTGGCATCCGATCGCGTCCTGGTCTACGACGGGGTGCAGGTGCGCCTCGACCAACGCGGGTGGACCACGACCCATCGCCAGGACCCCTCCTGGGTCCTGTGGTTCCAGTCGCTCAACTGGCTGGTGCCGCTGGCCCTGGAAGACCCCAAGACCGCCATCGACGTCTTCGAGGAGCGTGACCGCCTGCTCCCCGATCCCGGGACGTCTGCGGACCGGGTGGATCGCAAGGCGGTCGGATGGACCCAGGGGCAATTCCGCACGCGACTGGAGACGGCGACCTGCCTCTATGCCCTCACCGGCAACGCCCGACTGATCCCGATCGCGACGCGACTCGTGCGCGCGAACGCCGATCCCGAGCGATACCCGGGCCCACCGCGGCGCGACGTACACAACCACGGCACGATGTCGAACATCGCCCTTGTGCAGGCGGGGCGTGCCTTTGATCGACCGGAGTGGATCTCCCTGGCGGAGAAGCGCTTCGCCCGCGACCTGCCCGAGGTGTTCTCCTCCTGCGGGATGATGTGGGAGCAGAGCAGCACCTATCAGGAGCACAACGTCTCGCTGTGGGACCGCGCTGCTCGCATCCTGCACGTCGACCTGGCGAAGCCGGAGTTCGCGCTGGGCGCGCTGGTGCGCCCCGACGGTGTGCTCGAGGCGATCGGCGACGGTCAGCCGAAAGCTGGCATGACTCCCAATGGCGGGTCGCTGTGGTGCGAGAGCACGGGTTGGGCGGCGGGCACACTTGATGACTCCACGCACTTCACGCTGCGTTTCGGACCCCGCGTGGCCTACCACGGCCACCGTGACCGAGGCAGCATGACGTGGTTTGCTCTTGGCACGCCCGTGCTCTCCGATCGCGGGCTCTATGACAAGCGACGCGACGCGCGCTTTGCCTTCGCCGAGAGCATGGCGGCCCACTCTGTCTTCGAGCCGGTTGGCTCGCCTCGTCATAACCCCGACACGTGGGGCACGCGCATCAGCAACCGCGAGTTCCGCCTGTCGGACTCATCGGAGGGCATCAGCCGCGATCGCGTCGTGGAGTTCGGCTCCGACACGCTCACGGTGCGCGACCGCGGTGTCGGCGCGAAGGAGTGGATCCAGCACTGGCAGCTCGCGCCGGGTTGGAAGCCCACCTCCACCGGTGCGGTGCATCCTGAGCGCGGGCTCGTGCTCACCGTGGACTGTCAGCGCCTCAAGGCCATCAAGGTCGAGGCCTTCACCGCGTGGCGCACAGCGGAGGATGCCTGGGATCTCCAGTGCCGCGTCGATGCCGATCGCAAGCGCGGGGATGGCCGTCAGACCACCGTCCTCACGGTGGCCCCTGCACCATGAGGCACCCGGCCCGCCAGGCCGTCGCCGCGGTGGTCGCCGCGGCTGTCGTCGCGTCGGCTCCGGGGGTCTGGGCGTCGCCGGACACGTCGTCGTCCGCGCGCAAGCTCCCCCGCATCTGCGCGGAGGAGGTCTCCTGGGCGACGAGCGCCGGCGTCGACCTCAGTCGCCTGTCCAGCGAGGGCACGGTCGCGATCGATGGTCGACAGGTGGCGCCGCTGGTCGAGCCGGACGGATGGCGGGTCTGGGATCCGCAGGACCCGGCGTTCGGCACGCGCTTCCATGGCATGGCCTGGGTTGTTCCCGGGGTGCGCTCGGGACTTCCGGTAGTGGATCTGCTCGTGGCGCGCGAGGCCGCGCTGCCTGATCCGGGGAGCGCTGTCGGCAACGCCGAACTCCGCGTGACCGGGTGGACAGCGGGAGCCCTGCGATTGCGCATGGGGACGGTGTCATGCGTCTACGCGGCGACGCGCGACGAGCGGCTGATCCCGATCATGGAGGCTCTCGTCGCGGCGAATCTCGATGCGGTGAGATACCGCGGTGCACCGCTCAATCCGGTGCACAATCAAGGCACCCTCGCCAATGTGGCACTTCTGGAGGCTGCACGGGTCTTCACGCGACCGGAGTGGCGCGACACCGCGCTGGTGAGATTCCAGCAGGACGCCGCCGCGGTGTTCTCCGAATGCGGCATGACGGCAGAGCAGTCGTCGGCGTACCAGCTGCTCAACGTCAGTCTCTGGCGCCGCTCCCTGGCCGCCATCGGCGCGGAGGTCAACTTCCCCGTCGACATGGGAGTCGCGATCCGGGCGGGTGCACTCGCTGCATGGCAGCTCACGCGGCCCGACGGGATCCTCGAAGGGATCGGGACGGGCAATCCGCAGACGGTGACGCGGGTCCAGCTGGGCCTCGACGACACAGCGACGCTGCCCACCCGGCTGCTGTGCCCGGACCGGGGCTGGGCCGCGAACAGGTCGTCCTGGGACGACACGGCCACGCACTACGTGCTCCGCTTCGGACCGGCGCGGGACTTCCACGGACACGATGACCGCGGAGCCATCACGTGGTTCACGCAGGGGGTGCCCGTCTTCTCAGACCGCGGTGTCTTCGATCGCAGTCGTGGCGAGAGATGGTGGTGGGCGCGGTCGGCGATGGCGCACTCGACCTTGCGCGCGCCCGGCGTCGGGTGGCGGCACGGAATGCGAGCGTGGTTGTCCGCCGATGACTCCGTCGACCGCTATCACGTGCGCGCGACGTCCGGCACCACACGCCTGGAGCGCGCCTTCACGATTCCGCTCGCCCAGGATGACTCGGAGACGCAGCTGCTTGTCATGGACACGGGGCGGTCGGAGTACCCCCAGCAGTGGTATCAGCGGTGGCAGTTGGCACCCGGCTGGCGACTCACTCATCGCACCAGCGCCGCTGCGCCAGCGGCGGTGCACGACTCCGCAGGGCTCTATCTCTATGGCTCGTGCTGGTGGGGTGGCTACTCGCACTTGGTCACCAGGGAGGTCGAGAACTTCCCCGCATGGCGTGTCGCTGAGCCAGCTCACGCCCTGGAGTGCGGAGGCCGCGACACCCACGTGCGCATGAAGACCCTGTGGGTCGTCAGTCCCACGGAGGGCACCTTCAGCTGGAACTCTCGCACGGGGGAGTACTCACTGCGGCCCCTGTCGGCTGACGACTCCGCGACGCCCTACAGCGATTCGCCGAACTTTGGGCAGATTCGGCCGTCTATGGGCACTATCCGCCCAAAGTTCGCGGGGCGGTCCGCCCGGGGCCTGTGGATAGCCGCCGCCGCCACATGCTCGCTGCAGCGACAGTGAGCCATGCACGATCACGCTCAGGACCTGGGACGGCTGCGGGCGATGGCCGCTGAGCGCGGCGGTGTCGTATCACCCACCGACCTCGGTGCGTGCGGATTCAGCGGGAAGGCCGTGCGCCGTCGTATCGAGGAGGGCTCGTGGCACAGGGTCGGCGGGGCGGTCGTGCTGGCGCCCGCGCGATCGGATCCCGCTGCGTGGAGTGACCTCGCGCTCTCGTGGATCCTGCACCTCACCTTCGGCTCGCAGACGCGCATCAGCGGAGTGCTGGCCCTGCGCCACGCACGGTGGCACGTGCCGTGCGAGACCCACATCGTGGTCGTCGCGAACAAGCCCCACGTGCACCTGCCAGGAGTCACCGTCCTGCGTCGGCCCGAGATCGCCATCCCCCGCCATATCGACAACGCCGTCCGCCCCGACGCCTTGCGCTTCGTGACGGCCCGCGAGGCGCTTGTCGACTGCCTCACCGTGCTCCCCGCACAGGTGGCTGCGGATGTCCTCGATGCGGTGCTTCAGAAGCGTTACCTGCGACCGGAGATGGTGGCATCGGACCTCACCGAGCGGCTAGGGCGTGGCCGGCGGGGCGCCGCTGGGCTCCGGCAGTTGCTCGAGCGAGCAACCTCGGGGTCACGATCCGAGGCCGAGCAGCGGATGGCCCGGCTACTCCGGCGGAGCGGGACCGGACCCTGGACGCCGAACCATCCGGTCTGTGACGCCGCGGGGCGAGTGGTCGCGGAGATCGACTTCGCGCATATCGGCCTCCGGATCGCCATCGAGGTCGACGGACGGGCCTTCCACTCCGATCGGCGTGCCTTCGAGAATGACCGGCGGCGTCAGAACACGCTGATGGTGGGGGGCTGGCTGGTCCTGCGCTTCACGTGGGAGCAACTCACGGAGCGGCCCGAGGAGGTGATCGCCATCATCCGGGCCGCCGTAGCCCAGAGGGCCGCTTGACGAGGCGCGCGAACTTTGGGCGGATACGGCCGTCTATGGGCACTATCCGCCCAAAGTTCGCGGGCTTGGTCGGCGGCCCCTGTCGGCGGACGACTCCGCGACGCCCTACAGCGAGAAGTCCGCCGGGCCGCCGACGGGCGGGGGCGTCTGCTGGGGGAAGTGCACGCGGAACGACACGTTGCGAGCACTGCCGCCTTCGTCGTCGCCGATGTAGGAGCGCACGACGTATCCACCGGGCCGACCGAACTGCACCTCGCCGCTGACGGCGAGCACGCTCCGGAGATCGGCCCCGGGAGTGGCGCCGGCGGGGCGCCCTGCCTCCACGCTGCCCTCAACGGCGAAGAGCTGCTCGCCGTCCTCGTGCTCCACGCTGATGGTGAGCGGGTAGGTGCGGTTGGTCTCATTCCAGCCGATCGTGATGCTCACGCCGATCCCCAGGTGCAGCATTCCGAGGTTGCCCTCGGCGTCGATGGGCTGCTCAAGGTCTGTCCACCCCGCGCCCTGGAGGTAGAGCAGGCCGTTGACGGCCTCGGCGTGGTGGGCGAGCGTCACGTATTCGATCTGCGGCATCGCACCATGGTGCCCTACCCGAGCGCTGCAAGGCGGCCGAGGGCCTCGCGGAGCACCTCGGGCCGCTTGCAGTAGGCCCAGCGCAGCGATCGTTCGCCGACACCGGCGTGGTCGCAGAAGACCTGAAGGGGGATCGCCACGACCCCGGCCCGGTGCGGCAGGTCGCGGGCGACAGCGAGGGCATCGGGGTAGTCCGACAGCGGCCCGAGGTCGGTGGTGAGGAAGTAGGTGCCCTGCGAGTCGACGGCGCTGAAGCCGAGTGCGCGCAGCCCGGTGGTGAGGATGTCGCGCTGCTCCTGCAGGCCGTGGCGGAAGTCCTCGAAGTAGGCGTCGGGCATGCGCAGGGCGTGGGCGATCGCATGCTGGAAGGGCCCGCCGGAGACGTAGGACAGGTGCTGGCGCACCGCGCGCACCGCGCGGATGAGGTCGGTGGGGCCGCTGGCCCAGCCCACCTTCCATCCGGTGAAGGAGAAGGACTTGCCCGCGCTGCCGATCGTCACGGTCCGCTCGGCCATGCCTGACAGAGTGGCGATAGGCACGTGCGGGTGGCCGTCGTACCACAGGTGCTCGTAGGCCTCGTCCGCGATGACGATGAGGTCGCGCTCGATGGCGAGGTCGGCGATCTCGCGCAATTCCTCCGTGGTGAACACCACCCCCGTCGGGTTGTGCGGCGAGTTGAGCAGGAGCACGCGGGTGCGATCCGTGATGGCTGCGCGCAGGGCATCGATATCGGGGCGGAACGCCGGGGGTCGCAGTGGCACGCTGACGCGGGTCGCCTGAGCGAGTGCGATGCCGGCCGCGTAGATGTCGAACCACGGCTCGAAGACGATGACCTCGTCGCCGGTGTCGCACAGGGCGAGCAACGCCGACTGGATCGCCTCGGAGGCTCCTGTCGTCACGACGACGTCCGTCGCGGGATCGAGGGTGAGTCCGTAGAAGCGCTCCTGGTGCTCGGCGATGGCGGCCCGCAGGTCAGGCAGGCCGTGGACGGGCGGGTACTGATTGCCGCGGCCCTCCGCGATAGCAGCGCGAGCGACGAGGGAGACCTCCTCGGGACCGTCGGTGTCGGGGAAGCCCTGGCCGAGGTTGATGGAGCCGGTCTCGATCGCGAGCCCCGACATCTCGCCGAAGATGGAGGTCGCGTAGGGCTCCATCCGCGGCACGAGCGTGCGCTTCATGTCAGCCCCAGCGCAGGATCACGTTGCTGTAGGGCACGGGATCACCGGTGTGCACGATCCCCAGGCACCGCCCGACCTCGGCCTTGAAATCGACATGCGGGATCCAGTCGACGGGAAGGTCGCCCAGGTGAGACAGGTAGTCGGCCTGCGTCGCTGCATCGACGTGCTGGCGGAACTCCTCCGCCATGACAACGCCGCTCACCTCGTGCTCAGCGAGGATGAGATCGACCAGGTCGGGGATCGTGGGCAGTCCACGACGCACGATCAGGTCGACGGTTTCGACATCGGGGTACGACGGGAACGGCGCGTCAAGCACCGCGATGGCATTGGCGTGCCGGAATCGAGCGAGCAGCGCGGCGAGTTGCGGATGCCAGATCACGTGTCCTCCGGGGGATGTGCTGCGACCAGTCGGTCGATGGCGGCGGCCGAGGGTAGCGAGGGCGCGGCCCCGGCGACGGTGGTGGCCAGGGCCCCCGCGGCACTCGCACGGCGCAGGGCGGTGTCCCACGGCAGATCGCGGGCGAGGGATGCGGCCAGCACCCCGCAGAACGCGTCTCCCGCCGCCACCGTGTCGATGGGCGTCACCGGGTAGGCGGGGGTGTGCCCGTCGCCGTCAGGAGTCGACCACACTGCACCTTCGGCGCCCAGAGTGACGATGGCACTGTGCGCTCCGAGGTCGCGCAGGGCATGCGCGGCGGCGTACGCGGACTCGACCCCATCGACCGAGCGAGCGGTGATGAGGCTTGCCTCGTGCTCGTTGGCGATGACGATGTCGGTGACGTCGAGGATGCCCTCGGGCAAGCCGTCCGGCGGCACCGGTGCGGTGTTGAGGATGGTGCGCATCCCGGCGGCGCGTGCGGCGCGCAGCGCGCCGAGCACCGATGCGGGTGGCACCTCGAGCGGTGCGAGCGCGACGCGCGCGGACCCCAGACGCGCAACCTGTGCGGAGGTGTAGTCGGCGGTGAGCCAGCCGTTGGCCCCGGGGATCACAACGATGCGATTGGCCCCCTCGGCGTCGACCTCGATCAGCGCCGTGCCACTCGGACCCTCGACGTCGGCGACCCCGCGCAGATCCACTCCCTCGCCGCCGAGCTCGGTGCGCATCCAGGCGCCGCCCTCGTCGGTGCCGGCCGCGCCCACGAGCGCGACGTCGCCCCCGGCTCGGGCGGCGGAGAGCGCCTGATTGAGCCCCTTGCCGCCCAGGTGGCGCTCCAGGGCATGGCCGGTGACCGTCTCCCCGGTGCCCGGCAGGCGAGTGACGCGTACGACGAGGTCGACGTTGAGGCTGCCGATGCAGACGACCGAGGACACGGGAGCGAGGCTAGCGCGGCAGGATGTGCCCATGCGTCGCGTCGTCGGGATCGACCTGGGCACCCAGTCGGTCAAGGTGGCGGTCGTCGCGGCGGACGGTGCGGTCCAGTCCTCTGCGGTGCGGCCGTACCCGGTCGATTCCGCGCGCCCGGGATGGGCCGAGACTGCGCCGCGGGCCTGGCTTGATGCCGCGCTCGATGCCGCTCGCGAGGCCCTGGCGGGCAGCGACACGCCTCCCGATGCGATTGGCCTCAGCGGTCAGATGCATGGCGTCGTGCTGTGCGACGACGATGGAGTGCCCGTGCGCTCCGCCATCACCTGGGCGGATACGCGCAGCGGTGCGCAAGCTCGCCGCATCGCCAAGACTCTGGGCCGCGCGGAGTTGGCGCGATTGGGATCCGCACCCTTCCCGGGATTCGCCGGAGTCACCCTCGCCTGGCTCGCCGAGCACGAGCCCGATGCACTCGCACGTGCGCGCTGGGCCCTGCAGCCCAAGGACTGGCTGCGCTTGCAACTCACCGGTGAGGTGGCGACCGACCCCTCCGATGCGAGCGGCACGCTGCTCTACGACCTCGTCGCGGGTGCCTGGAGCCCGGCCGCGCTGGCAGCCTGCGGGGTGAGCGCCGACCTGCTCGCGCCCGTCATCGCCTCGGATGCCATCGCCGGCACCGTCACGCAGCCGGGATCGGTGCTCACGGGCCTCCCGGTGGCGACCGGTGGTGCTGATGCGGCGTGCGGCGTACACGGCCTCGGCCTCACCCCCGGACTGGGAGCACTCGCGCTCGGCACCGGCGCGCAACTGAGCAGCATGATCGCGAGTCCCGATCCCGACGACACCCTGCGCACGCACACCTTCGCCGCGGTGGGGCCCATCGGTGCGGCGTACTACCGTCTCGCCGCTGTGCAGAGCGGCGGGCTCGCCCTCGAGCGCGCGCTTGCATGGCTCGGCGCAGGCATCGATGAAGCGCAGGCCGCGCTGGCGTCGGGCGTGCGCGCGGACGATCCGGTCTTCCTGCCCTTCGTTGCCGGTGAGCGGAGCCCCTATCTGGATCCTGACCTGCGCGCGTCATGGCAGGGCCTGTCTCTCGCGACGACGCGCGAGGCACTGCTGCGGTCGGTGCTGGAGGGCATGGCCTACACCATCGCGGCGGCCTACGACGCCATTGTCGAGTCAGGCGCATCGCCGGCTGCACCGCTCACGACGCTCGGCGGCGGGAGTCGGGATGTCGCGTACGTCGCCCTGCTCGCCGACGCACTCGGCATCGCTCTGCGTCCCGCGGCGGTGGCCGACGCCACGGTGGTGGGGGCGACCCGGCTCGCGACGACCGCCCTCGGTGAGTCGATGCCGCCCGTCGCGATCACCGCGCATGGCATCGTGGAGCCCGCGGGCGATGCCCTCGTCGCCCTGCGCCGGGACCGCTGGGAGGCAGCGGTCGAGGAAGCGAGGAGAGCATGAGAATCGTCATCGGCAGCGATCACGCGGGATTCGACCTCAAGGAAGCCCTGCGACAGTGGCTGCACGACGCGGGTCACGAGGTGATCGACGTCGGCACAGACTCCGAGGCCTCCTGCGACTACCCCGTCTTCGGTGCGGCGGTCGCCCGCGAGGTGGCTTCCGGTGATGCCGACCGCGGTGTCGCCGTGTGCGGCAGCGGCCTGGGCATCTGCATGGCCGCGAACAAGATCCCCGGCGTGCGTGCCGCGGTGCTCCGGACGGCCGAGGACGCTGAGATGAGCCGTCGTCACAACGACGCCAATGTCGCGTGCTTTGGCGGCCGCGTCACGGCGGTGGCTGAGGCCGAGCATGCACTGTCGGTCTTCCTCGGCACCGACTTCGAGGGTGGCCGTCACGAGCGTCGTGTGGACCTGCTCGCCGAGCTCGATGCGGAAGGGCGCTGACCCCCGCGCACTCAGGGGATGTCGATGAGCACCTTGGCGGGCGTGCGCGACTGCACGGCATCGTGCGCGGCCGCGGTCTCGGTGAGGGCGAAGCGCACGATCGGCAAAGGCACGAGGTCGCCCGCGGCCAGCGCCGAACTGACCTCGGCGACGCCGTCGGCGAGAAGCGCGGGTGCGAAGCCGTAGACCAGGACGAAGCTCAGTCGGGCATTGCGCGTCATGAGTCCGCGCACGGGGATCACCGGATCGGCCGCGTCCGCAGCGTAGGTGACGATCGCACCCCCGCCCACGAGGACCGCGAGGTCGACATCGAGATTGCGCGTGAGATCCACCTCAATGATGCGATCGACCCCGGCCCTCGCCGCTGAGCGGATCGCATCGGCTGCACCGTCGGCGGTGTAGTCGATCACCACATGGGCGCCCGCGTCAGCCGCGATGACGCCCTTGGCCTCGCTGCTCACCGTGGAGATGACATGTGCGCCCGCGCGCCTAGCCAACTGCACAGCCGCATGGCCGACCGCGCCTGCCCCTCCCTGCACGAGGATCGTCTGACCCTCGATCGGCCCGTCGGCGAAGAGGCATCCGTAGGCGGTCAGATAGGGGATCCCGAGCGCAGCAGCCTGATCAACAGGCACGCCGTCTGGGATGCGGACAGCCTGGTGTGAAGGCACGACCGTGAACTGCGCTGCGGTGCCGTAGGGGCGCTGCAGCGCGGCGTGATAGACCCACACGCGCTCACCGATGCGGGCGATGTCGACGCCGGGGCCGACGGCCTCGATGACGCCGGCACCGTCCTGCCCGGGCACCTGGCGCTCGAAGTCCATGGGCGCGGTGTGCGAGCGCGACTTCCAGTCGGTGGGGTTGACCGCGGCGACCTGCAGCCGCACGCGCACCTCGCCGACGCCGGGTCCGGGCGTGGGGGTCTCCCCCACGTCGAGCACATCGGAGGACCCCCGTCGCTCGTAGTAGGCGGCCAGCATGGGGGGAGCCTAGCCCCCTCAGCGCGCGGTGACCCGGGCCTTGGTGGATGTGGCCGTGCCGTAGGCATTGGTGACGACGGCCACGCAGGAGTACGTCGTTCCGCGGGCCAGGCGCGACACCAGGGCGATGCCCTGCTCGCGGATGATCCCCGACCGCGAAGGGTGACCGGGCGCCGTGCACCTCACGCGCTTGTCGGTCAGCAGAGAGCCGTTGCCGCGGATGTTTTGCACGACGAAGCCGGCGACTCCGCCGGGCTCGGCGTGCGCGATGATGATGCGCGGCCGTGATGGCAGGCCCGCGGGCGTGACGATCTGCTCGTCACTGGCGAGCGAGGGCACTCCACTGGAGATCGCGATGGCCGACACGGCGTACTCCTGCGCAACGACGAGGCCGCTGATCGTGCACCGCGCCGTCTCGGGACGCGGTGGTGCGGTGACCTTGCATGACGTGACGTCACCCCGGGGATCGCGCGCGGAGGCCACGTATGTGTCGGGCGCGAGTCCGCGACCTGCAGGGGCCATCGTCACGGTGATGCTGTGCGTCGTGGTGGTGACGCCGGTGATGGTGGGTGCGAGGGGCGCGTCGGTGGGATTGGGTGTGAAGGGCACCCCCGCGGAGACGAGGAAGTCGGTGAAGGCGGAGACGCGGGTGTAGACCCCCGGGCCGCGGGGGGTGGCACAGCGTTTCAGGCCCCAACTGACGACGCCGACCAGGCGTCGGTCGCTGCCCGTGCCTCCCACGAGGGGCCCGCCGGAGTCGCCGACGCAGCTGTCCACCGGCTCGCCGCCGCGCACTCCCTCGGCGCACAGCATGTAGCGAGACTTGACCGCGCCCGGGCCGTAGCCGGCGAACTCCACACCGTCGATTGTGTAGGGCTCGCCACCCCCGCACGATGACGCAGGGAAGACGACGAGGCGACCGATGCGGTAGGTGGAGGTGTACCGCCACGGGTCGCGGTGATTGACCGCTCCCCATCCGGCGACGCTCACCGCCGCGCCCGCCGCCGCGAGCTCGCGCGCCTCCCGCGCCGTGGCGGGAGTCAGCGGGGGCACCCCCAGGATTGGCTCGGCGAGCGTGAGGACGGCGATGTCACCGACCTGCGTGTCGGGCCGGTAGTCGGGATGGACCTTGATCGCGGCCACGTCGACCACGCGGCCCGATCGACTGCTGAGCTCTCCGTCGGGGTAGCTGCCGACCACGATGCTGCGCGCGGTCGTGTCCGTGACGCAGTGTGCCGCGGTGATCACCAGGGTCGGTGATGCCAGCGTGCCTCCGCAGAACTGAGCTCGGTCCATCCCCAGTTGGCGGTAGCGCGAGCGGTCGCCCAGGGCCACGAGCGCGTCGAACTCCGGCGAGGGGCCCGCGATGCCGTTGACGACTCGCGGCGACGGTGGCGCGACAGTCCCGGCGAGCGCGTGAGCGGGCACGAGCGCGAGCACGACCACCGCGATGAGCGCGAAGCGGGCGCGCATGGCTAGAGCGAGACCTGGATTGCCTTGGACCGCACCGAGCCGAGGGCGTTGGTGCTCTTGGCGTAGCAGCGGTAGTCCCGACGCGGCTTCAGAGACAGCACCGCCTTGCCGTTGACTACCGTCGCGCGGGTGGTGGTCGCGCCGTCGGAGCACACCACGACCGTGGTGGTCCACGCTTGGGGGTCGGTGCCGATGACGCTGACCGCGAGGCGACGCGCGGGCGTGCTCTTGGTCGTCAGGATGCGCGGCTTGGCTGGCTTCGCTGTCGGCAGGCCGGCGACGGCCGAGACGGACGTCGCAGCGGGCGACTCGCCGTACGTCCCCAGGGCGTAGCCGGTCACGGAGTACGCCGCCCCGATCGTCAGGCCGGTGAGGGTGCAGGTGAGCTCGCCCGGGACCGCCTCGCAGGAGCCGCCATCCACCGCTCCTGTCGCTACAGCGCGATAGCCGATGGCCGGAGTGGTGCCACCGGGCGCGAAGGTGACCGCGATGCCATCCGCGGTGGAGACGGCGGTCAGCGCGGGCGCGGCGGGAGCGGCGGTGGTGCCGACACCGAGGCCGGTGAGCCAGCCGAGATAGGGGGCGATGCGGGTATAGGCGCCGGGGGTTTTGATCGCAAGCGGGTCGCTGCCCTCGAATCCCGCACACCCGATGCCGACGCTGACCAGGCCGACCAGGCGCTCGCGCCCGATCGCGCCCGTGAAGAGCGGACCGCCGGAATCGCCCTGGCAGGTATCGATGAGGAGGTCGGTGCCGGTCTTGACTCCAATGGCGCAGACAGCCGTGGAGGTGTCGATTGCGAGCCCGTAGAAGGTGACGCCCGAGACGGTGTAGGGGATGTTCTCCGACCCGCACACATCGTCGGGAATCACGGTGAGGTCAGCGACGAGCGCACGATTGCTCAGCGGGCCGGACGCGCTGGTGTATCCGAATCCGGCCGCGCGCACGGCGGTCCCCGGGGAGAGCGCGCTCGTTGATCCCTCGGTGGTCGTGAGCTTCATCGCGGGTGCCCC
>Ga0169931_10005996_pt1 | contig 18415 bp, 17 predicted proteins | sample Kivu_15m_20L_FD_129675 | JGI IMG/M metagenome (GOLD analysis project Ga0169931, IMG submission 129675) | Freshwater microbial communities from Lake Kivu, Western Province, Rwanda to study Microbial Dark Matter (Phase II) - Kivu_15m_20L... | ecosystem: Environmental > Aquatic > Freshwater > Lake... | reverse complement strand
CATGAAGCATTGTTTGAAGGAAAATGGGCGTATCTATATCCAAACTTCTCAAGCCGACATGTTTTTAACTGGACAATTTGACACTGTTTATCATGAACATATTAGTTTTTTTAATGTTAAGTCTATGAAAGTTCTTTTAGAAAGATCAGGTTTATATCTTGCGAACGCAACAATAGTCCCAATTCACGGTGGCTCATATTTATGGGAAATAACTAAATCACCTATATCTAAGTTGCCAATTGATCGTGAAGTGTATGAAGAGCAAATGGGATTTTCTACCGAAGCACTGTATAAGAATTTTTCAATTACCGCCGAGGCTCGTGCACTGAAAGTAAAAAACATAGTCAAAGAATTCCGTGAAAAAAATTTCAGGATAGTTTCATATGGTGCTGCGGCAAAAGGTAATACTTTTATCAATTTTTCAGGGATAGAGCTTGATCATATTTTTGATGATACTCCCCAAAAAATTGGAAGGCGATCGCCAGCTGGCGGATGCGTAGTCTCAAATTCAGAAACTTTACGTCAAATTGAGTCCCCAGTTTTGATTGTCTGCCCTGCCTGGAATTTTCGAGAAGAAATTTTTCGAAAAGTTAAAACGTATAGAACAAATAAAAATGACCAATTTCTTACATATTTCCCAGAAATTAAATTAATAACTCTTATATAAGTTTCAATGTTGTTCAAAATTAGTTTTTAACACGAAAGTAAGCATTAAATCTAACTCAAAATTGATTCTAGATAATTTCCGTAGCTGCTACCATTAAAATATTTAATTCTATCGATCAAATTTTGTCTATTTATCCACCCATTCGCAAATGCTATTTCTTCTAAACAAGCTATTTTCTTTCCTGTCCTGTCCTCCATGACACGCACAAATTGAGTCGCATCGCTTAGTGAATTTGGAGTTCCAGTATCTAACCAAGCAGTGCCCGAAGGTAAATTTATGTAGTGTAAATCATCATTATCTAGGTAGATTTGCATAATCTCAGTTATCTCTAATTCACCTCTTGCACTAGGTCTTATTTTTTCAGCATATCCAATAACTTTATTGTCAAAAAAATATAAACCAGTTATCGCTAAATTTGACTTGGGATTCTTAGGTTTTTCCTCAATCTCCATAGGATTTCCATTCTCATCTATGGTCAATACTCCGTAGTCTGAAGGATTTGATACATGGTAAGTAAAAATCTTCGAACCTTTTGCCATTAAACCTTTTGGTAAAATCTCAAAGAGTCCAGATCCATAAAACAGATTATCACCTAAAATCAAACCTACATTATCATCGCCTATAAAATTTTTCGCGATAATAAAGGCTTGTGCAATGCCACCAGGGTTTTCTTGTACTAAATATGAAAATTTTAATCCGAATTGCGATCCATCTCCAAGTAACTTCCGGAACGAAACTTTATCATCTGATGTAGTAATTATTGCTATGTCTCTAATGTTTGATTGCATTAAAATCGAGATCGGATAGTAAATTAACGGTTTATTATGAATGGGGAGAAGTTGTTTACTTGTTGCCAAAGTTATTGGCCACAATCGTTTACCAGTGCCACCTGCCAGAATAATGCCCTTCATATGTAAATTATAGCGTTACAAAGGCATGATTCTTTGTGTAAAGTGGCCTCATTATGAAAATTTTAGTCACAGGAGGAGCAGGTTTTATTGGCTCTAATTATGTTAACAATTTAGTTTCCCAAGAGTCTAATTGGAATGAAATTGTAATCTTAGATTCTCTAACTTATGCTGGCAACTTAGCTAATTTAACACAAGCACTTACCGACAAGCGAGTAAAATTTGTAAAGGGCGACATTAGAGATTCCCAATTAGTTACTGAAGTTATGAAGAAAGTTAATACCGTGGTCCATTTTGCGGCTGAATCACATGTAGATCGTTCAATAGAGAATCCTGAAAATTTTGTTTCAACAAATGTTCTTGGAACTTTTGTTCTTTTGCAAGCCGCCTACGAACTTAAAATCGAAAAATTCTTACATGTATCTACTGATGAGGTTTATGGATCAATATCAAACGGATCTTGGACAGAAAAATCATTAATTGCCCCAAACTCCCCCTATTCTGCTTCAAAAGCAAGTTCTGATTTACTTGTACTTTCGTATTGGAAAACTCATGGACTCCCTATTTTTATCTCTAGGTGCTCGAATAATTATGGTCCATATCAATTTCCTGAAAAATTCATCCCACTCAGCATCACCAATCTTATCGATGGGAATGGGATTCCGATATACGGCGATGGTTTAAATTCTAGAGATTGGTTGCATGTTTTGGACCACTGTGACGCATTGAATTGTATTATCGAAAAAGGTGCTCCTGGAGAAATTTATAATATTGGCGGTGGAACAGAGTTAAATAATTTAGATTTAGCAAAACTATTGGTTAGCTCGTTAGGCAAAAGTGATAGCAGTATTAATTTTGTGCCAGATAGGAAGGGTCATGATTTTAGATATTCTGTGAATTATGAAAAGATTGCCATTAACTGTGGATATAAACCCTCGAGAATATTCGAAGAATCAATTAATGACACAATAGAATGGTATAGAAAAAATGAATCCTGGTGGCGTCCTTTAAAGGAAAATAAATAACAAAATAATGAAAATTTTAGTCACAGGCGCAGATGGTCAATTGGGTCAAGAGTTGTTTAGAAATTTTAAAAATGATAACTTCGATGTAATTCCTTTGAATAAAATGCAGATGGACATTACAAATTACGCTGAAGTAAACAGAATTACTAAGCGTCATAAACCAGCCTGGATAATAAATTGCGCAGCATACACAAATGTTGATTTAGCTGAACAAAATGTAGATAAATCAAATGAAGTTAACACCGCAGGGCCCCGAATACTGGCACAGGCTTCGGAAGATACAGGGACCAGATTGTTACATATTTCGACCGATGCAGTATTCTCAAGCCCAGAACCTATTTTTTTTGAAGCTAACTGTAAGTCTAATCCAGTAAATCAGTACGGTCGTAGTAAAGATGGCGGCGAAAAAATCTTGTTAAAGGATTATTCAAAAAACTCATGGATAATACGCACATCGTGGCTTTACGGAGAATTCGGTGGAAAATTTGTGAGCAATGTACTGGGAGCAATTAAGAGAAATTCACCACTACAAATTGTTGATGATCAATTTGGTCAACCCACCAACGCTAAGAATTTAGCAGTACACATAAAAAGATTTATCCTAGAACCACCAGTAGCAAATGTTTATCATTTTGTAGACCATGGTTTTACGTCCAGGTATGATTTTGCAAACGAAATATGTAAATTTCTAAATATATCCGGGACAAAAATCTCAAGAACGACCACCTTAATAAACTCAAATACAGCTATTCGACCAAAATACTCACTGCTTTCATTAGGGAATAAATCAGTAGCATTTGACACGGCATTTGTCCCTTGGAAAGAGTCATTACACCAATTCCTTAAAACACAAGAACCATTCAAATAATGGAGAAATTCATAGAGAGTTCAGTTCTCAAAGGTGTCTGGTTACATCAAGCTGAAAATTACAGTGATAACCGAGGTACAGTATATGAATGGTTTAACACCAAGTCAGCTCCTGATGATTTTAAGGACATCCAAATTAGTCAGTTACTTATTGCTAGAAACATAAATAATGTGATTAGAGGTATACATTTTAGCGCTCAGGATAACCCACAAATAAAACTTGTTAATTGCTCATCAGGTAAAATTCTTGATGTAGTAGTTGACTTTCGAGAAGGTTCAGAAACTTTTGGATTACATGATGTTTTTGAACTTGACTCTATAAATTCTCAAACACTCTTCATTCCTGTTGGATTCGGTCATGGATACCAGGTAATTTCTAATGAAGCCACAGTTCTATATGGTATTCAGACACACTTCAATTTTCAAAAAGAGTATGTTATGAACCCTTTTGACCCAAAACTAGGCATTGCATGGCGCCCAGGAGAGTACATTCTATCTGAACGGGATCGAAATGGAGAAAATTTCAATTATTATTTTGATTCTCATCTGCGCATAAGAAGATAAAATATTATGAAAGTTGTAATTCTTGTAATCGCAAGTGACGATCTTGTACATGAAAGTGATATGCAAACCCAAATTGATACTTGGATAAGTTCTTGTCCAGATGGAATAAAAGTAATTTTCTTACGTGGCTGGCAAAATACTTTTTACCAATTAAAGAATAATGTTTTATTCGTGCCTTGTCCAGAGGGCTACTCAATGATTCTGAAAAAAACAATTCTTGGCATTCAATATATTTTGGAGAATTTAGAATTTGATGTGTTAATTCGAACCAATGTATCAACATATTTTGAACCTAATAAATTACTTCTAGAGCTAAACCAATCTAGGTATAAAAAAGATTTTGCTGGCGGATATATAGATCGAAGCAGCCAACCATTCATGAATTTAGGAAAAAGTTTTGAATACATTTCCGGAACAGCAATATTTCTTTCAAACAATATCGCCAAAATAGTCACTAAACTAGATCCAGAAAATTACCATAATGTTTTTGACGACATAGCCATCTCGCACTTTTTGCAAAAAAATAAAGTAAAAATTTTACGATTAGCAAGAAACAATTTGCACTCAACGCATTTTTTTATTCCGACTTTTCACATACGTATGAAGAATTCATTCAATCCAAAATCAGCAGGTATTAGGATGAGATTAGTCCATGATTTTTTTGAGGAACGAATAGTGCATAAAAAATTACGCATTTACCTTAAAATCTGTTCCAATGAATTTTCTGAATACATAAATTCAAGCGAATCTTTTTACCTATATTTTGTGAAGAATCGTATTGTGGTCATAAACTATATCAAATTAAAAACACAAAAAATGTTTAAAACAGAATTAACTGTCTAATTCTTACTTCTAGTTGAAGTCAACAAACCTTGTAAATCACTAATATTTCTAATGATTTTTGCGATTACCTATTAATTCCTTCCAAAATGGTGTCCATAAAGAATCAGTTTTTAGTGGCTCAAAATCATTGTGCTTATTGGCAAATATCATTAACATTTTCTGGCTTACTTCTTTAAAGGAATCAATAATCAAGATCGGCAAATTCAAGTATTGAAGGCTTTGCGCCCATTTTGAATTCAAAAGTACAGGAAAAGAACCACGATATAAAGTTTCCCAAACTCTGTGACTGTCGTATCCGTTTCCTTCGCAACATAAAATGAAACGATACTTATTAGTTAGATTTAAATAGTCTTTTTCACCAATCATTTTTGTTTTCACCCGAAAAACTTTGGGAAATTTTAAAGCTTCCTTTATTGCGAAAATTCGTATGGTATTAGTCATGCTCATCGGAGGGACAAGAACCTGATCCATAGTCACATCCATGAAATTTTTTTGATTCAAACCTAAAAGTTTGAGTCTTCCAAGCCTTGAATTTTCCAGACCAATAGGCAGTGTATTTATTATTTTAGAATTTAGAACAGCATTATTTTGACAATACCAGTGGCTGATAGATTTTGGGAGTGGGAGCAGTTTAGGAAAATTCTGATCACTATTTCCAGTTATCAACACTTTTGCACGTACATGCCCAAAACTCTCTTCTAGGAATTTATTTAGTAAGTGACCTGGAACAAATATTGAGTTCGCATCTCGTAATTTTGTTAGATTTAATTTTTCAGTTGTTTTTATTCCATACACAATATAGTCACTTAGATTCGCTATAGAATCACCAGAAAGATATGGAGAGGTATCTTTTTTACTGTACCGAATTTTATTAAATTTTATTTTTAGACTTCTCCTGTAACTCCAAGGAATATGATCGTTAAATTCATTAGATAAAGGGTCATTCTCAAATGAAGAGCTTTCTGACATAGTCCTCGAACTTTCAAATTACATTGAGATGACTAACTATATCGCTTCAATGCTAAAGTTGGGCTGTTATGAATCAGAACTTTAGTTATGGGATGAATTCAAAAACTGTCCAAAGTGGAATAGAATTACTCTTTGTCCAGCTTGGCTATACTAAATCCAAACACCTAATCCAAAACATTGAATTAATTCGGAGCATGTTCCCTAGCATTAAAATCCACTGTATAATTTCGAAACACTCTGCTTTAGAGATAGATTTACCAAATTATGTAAATCGTATCGTTTATACTCCAGAAAAAGAAGTCAATCAGTTGTTTAATGCAAACGAAATTGATCTTGATTTTCGTAAAGGATATTGGAGATTTACACTTGAGCGTTTAATCGCGATTAAATCTGCTTACATTGAAAATTCTAAATCAAGATTTATCCACGTTGAATCAGATGTTTTGTTGCTACCTTCATTTCCTTTCATAAATTTTTTAAGTATTGAAAATGTAGCTTGGCTTCCCTACGATGGCACATCAGATATCGCAAGTATTGTGTATTTTCCAAGTTTAGAAAAAAATTTAGATTTTACAGAGGATTTAATGTCTTTGCTGGTGGCAAATCCTAGATTGACTGATATGCAAGCATTGTATAAATTAAGAAACTTATTTCCAGAAAGATATGTTTTATTGCCTACATCACATTCAGATTTTGGAAATCTAAAAAACCCAAATCTAGATTCAGCGACAAAATTGAGTTCGAAATTTGAGGGTATATTTGATTCAGCACCAATCGGAATGTGGCTGACGGGAATAGATCCTAAAAATAATTATGGCTTTACAAAATATTTTGAAACAAAAAAAATAAATAAGATGCAAACTTGCATAAACCCAAGTGCGTATTCACTTCAATTTGGAAACAAATCTGATCTTTTGTATCAGAATGATTCTAATTTTATAAAAATATATAATTTACATGTACATAGTAAATCAAAAAAAGTTTTTTCACCAAGATGGAATATTGAAATTGAGCGTCTGCTGTTATTATCTTACAGGAAGAAAGTTTACACTGAACTCAGCATTAGGTTATTCTTTAAACTAATTTTTGAGAATTTATCAAAGGGTACTTTACTTGAATACATGTACAACTCTCCGCCCCTTTCTTTTGTGCGCAGAATTAACCATTATTTTAAGCGAAAATTTTTTCCTACTTAATTGTAAAGTAGAACGTCTGTGTCTATACTTTGGCCTATCTTATAAAAAGGGGAATAAAATTGAGAATTCTCGTCACTGGCGGAGCTGGTTTTGTTGGTTCACATTTATCGCGAGAGTTGATCAAATTAGGCCACAATGTTGTGGTAGTCGATAATTTTTATACCGGCAGTAAACAAAATCTCGAGGATCTAAGGGGTAACGGCAATCTTGAAGTTATAAGGCATGACATAACCTTTCCCTTTTATGTAGAAGTTGATGCTGTGATGAACTTGGCCTGTCCCGCTTCACCGATTCATTATCAAAAACATCCGGTTCAGACGACGAAAACAAGTGTTCTTGGTGCAATAAATATGTTGGGGTTAGCAAAAAGACTTAATATACCGATTCTTCAAGCATCAACTAGCGAGGTTTATGGGGACCCTCAAGTAACTCCACAAGTTGAAACCTATTTTGGTAATGTGAATCCAATAGGTGTACGATCTTGCTACGATGAAGGGAAACGGGTAGCAGAAACACTTTTTTTTGATTACGCAAGACAATATGATCTAGATATAAAAATTGCAAGAATATTTAACACCTATGGTCCTTACATGCAATTTAATGATGGAAGAGTTGTAAGCAATTTTATAGTGCAGGCACTGAGCAATAAAAATATTACAATTTACGGCGACGGATCACAAACTCGGTCATTTTGCTACGTGACAGATTTAGTTGCAGGATTAATCAAACTTTTGCTTACTGATAAGAAAATAACTGGTCCAATCAATTTAGGTAATCCTGTCGAACACACAATATCTCAATTAGCTGACAAAATAATTGAATTAACTAATTCTAATTCGAGAATTATCTATCAGGATTTACCCGAAGATGATCCAAAACAAAGAAAACCAGACATAAAAGCTGCGAATAAAATACTAGAATGGAAACCTGAGACAGACTTAGATTCTGGATTAAATCTCACTATCCCTGATTTTGCAACACGTCTTAACTTATTAAATAATGGCTGATATATAGATGGTTCTGTCAGTTATAATTCCAATCGGAAATTTTTCATCAAATTTTGCGAATATCCAAAATATAGTTGTTGAATCAGAACATTTAAACACTGAATTTGTGTTTGTGCTTGATACTAACGAAAAATTTGCTTTACAAGAATTAAATAAGTTATGTACAGCGTACTTAAATCAAAACTATAAAATATTAATAAGTAATGATCGAAATCCAGGCTCAAGTCGAAATTTGGGTATTTCGGCATGCTCAGGAGAATGGATTATTTTCTGTGATTGTGATGATTTTCCGTATTTAGAAAATGTTATTAACTCACTTGCCACGATTAATAAAAACTCTCAGATTCTGATTGGATCTTTCGAAGTTGAAAAAGTGGATTTAGAAGAAAGTTGGCCATTAAATTCTAAATTAGTGACAAACAAAGACTGGAAAATAATTGCAAACAATCCGGGAATGTGGCGATGGATATTCAGGAGTAGTTTATTGTCCTCTGTAAGATTTCCAAAATCATCAATGGGAGAAGATCAATATTTTCTGATACAAATTCTAGGCCTTAATCCTAAAATAGAATTCACTCACAAAGTTCTTTACAAATATAGACTCGGTACACCTAATTCTTTGACTAAGTCTAAAAGTGACCTTGTAGATCTAATCGCTGTCTTAAGATTGGAATTCAGTATAAAAAAATTTCCAAAAAAATATGTAACAATAAAAAACTTATTTGTATTAAAACAGATACTTACTTTGTTAAAGAATGGAAGGTTGTTTCAAAAACTACTTGCCCTTAACTTTTTACTTCGATTCTTTTTTTCTATCTCAGTTTCTGACTTCAAAACTTGCCTTAACTTTATAATTTTTTTAGCAATAAATAGGTAATCAGAAATGTCAGAACATAAAAAACACACGAGTTGCTACATTCATTTGATGGGAGGTCTTGGAAATCAACTCTTTCAGTTAGCCGCTGGGCTACACCATTCGTTTAGGCACGGATGTATTTTAGTTCTCGACGAGTCTTCCACTAGTATCCGCAGGAACTACTTGGGGCATGCTGAAGTCCTTAGTTATAAATCAAGTAAATACTTAAATACCAGTGTGCAAAGTTGGTACAAAAAAATTAGTAGAAAATTTACGAATAGAATTTTGAGGTTATCATTGAGCTCTAATTCTAATAAAATAAATTCTTATCTTATTTTTTTATTGGTTTTTATTCAATCGATTATCCTAAGTGCAAATTTTAAAAAAATTATCAAAGTATGGAGTGCTAGGCAAATTGGATACGAACAAATTAACTGTTTTCGCAATTCGAATTATTTAATTGGTTATTTTCAAAGTTATAAGTATGCTTCTGAACCACACGTAAATTCTATTTTAAGATCACTCACTTATCCAAACAAATCTGTAGAATCATATAAAGATCTTTGCCTAGCAGAGAAACCATTAATAGTGCACATCAGATTAGGTGATTACAATAATGAACCACAATTTGGAATAGTATCAAAAGATTACTACGCTAGTTCTATCTCAATAATGATGAAACGTTATAATTTCATTTCAATCCATGTATTTTCTGATGATATCGAAATGGCAAAGAGTTTTATTCCAAAGAAATATTTTTCGATTTGTCGCTGGATGGATGGGAAAGGTGAGTTATCAAACACTACTCTAGAAAAAATGCGTTGCGGTAGTGCATACATAATCGGGAACTCAACTTTTGGCTGGTGGGGTGCTTATCTTTCTCATACAAAAAATCCACCTACTATTGCACCTGAACCATGGTTTATCGAGATGAATGAACCAAATGAGTTGATCCCACCCGAATGGATCAGAATAGGAAGATAAGTCACAGTAATCTTAATTGCACTTAAACTTTCCATAATGAAAGATTCTGGTAAAGTTTTGTATACTGAACCTGGCAAAGTACTTACCATTGGTTCAGTTGAGTAAGTTACGTCAAAGATACCTAATTTTCAAACACAAGTGGCGCTAATTAGGTTTTAATGTTTAAACAAGTTAATTCTTTCTCTAAGAAAACTCTGTCGGGCATTTTTGGGAAATCTAAAATGATCAAATAGAAATGAATTGAACGGCAAAAAAAAGTGTTTAAATCTGATTCTAAAAATTTCAGATTCCAATAATCTGTTGTATTCGTAAACTTGATTAATAGCTGGGCTCGAATTAAGAATTATTCTTTTATAACTCATTTCAATGGGTGTACCAACTCCATTTTCTCTGCTAATTGTATGAGAAGCCATGTCGTCAAAACCCATATTTGATACCAAATTTAGAGGTGGCAAAATACAAAACTTATTTTGTACTTTAAACTCAAATGCCAGTGGAGTATCCCAAGTGTCAACTTTCCCAGAAAGAACTCGTTTAGCGCCGACTTTCCAATATATATAACGGTAATTTAAGGTTTGAGAAAGTGTTGTTTTTTTCTCTCTAATTAAGCATGAGCGCATCTCCTTCCATTTTTGAGCCCAGGTCGCCCAGCCCCAGATCATCGGATAATTTGTCCAAATAGTTTCTAAATTAGAACTGAAATTTGAAAGTAACTGTGATCCTGAAATCATCCAAACGTTGGGATTATTTAGATATTTGTCTAGGCATGAGCTAGTAAATGATAAAAACTCGCGACTAATTACCAGGTCATCTTCTAGGATCACTCCACAATCTTCTTGCGCGAAGAACCAATCTATCGCACCAATCACAGCAACTGCTATACCCAAATTAAATTCTTGTCTTAACACCTTAATTTGTATGTCGCTATTTACAGAAATTTTATCAATTTCATTTTGAATTATTATCTGATTTTCAATATCACGTATATTTTTAGGACCGTCTAGGGAGAGATAAATTTTAGTTATTCCGTTTAAAATTAAACTTTTTATCAAATTTGTAATCCCGGTAGGGCGTGAGTAACCAATGACAAGAACTGCTAAATTCATTTAGCTCCTCAATAGCAAGTGGCGGGTCATTCAATTAATTATTTTATAGCAAGTATAGTTAAATCTGGTGTTTGTATCCGCTTTAAGGTACCTTTAGGCTCATGTAAACTCACTTAATTGTCCTGATGTACAATTCCAAGCAATAATCATTTAAAGTTTTATGTAGGGATAAAATGCAACTCCTTCAGAACACTTCACTATATGTATATATAACATTTTACGTCGACGATAATTCGAGTGTTTACTTAAAGAAAAAAAGATTAAAATATTTAGCTGAACTTTTGCTTCATCTTTCCTATATAAGTGTCAGAAATTTACACGTTAAAATATTTACAAATAATTCTGAAGAATACATTTTGAATACAACTAAACCAGTTAAAGCAAGAAACACAACTAATTGTACTGCTGAAATTTTTGAAATCTCAAACAATTCCTTAGTTAACGATGAAGGCATGTTTGAACCCCATTTGCTAGCATGGAAACATAAAAGTGTGCTTTCTCGAGATATTAGTAAAGCAAACGAGAATTCCTATTTTGTTTATCTTGAAGATGATGCAATTTTCACCGAGGCAAATTTGATTTATTTTATTGAACATCGCCACAGACTGCGTACTCATCACTTAATTCCTTCATTTTTAAGAGCGGAATGGAACGACAATAATAGTGAATGGATCAATTCTGATTCATTCGAGCGATTACCCATGATTTTACAAGGCCACTTAGAGATTGATAATGACACGAGATATGTTGAGGTGAAGAATCCATATTGCGCATTAATTCTTTTAGATTTAGAACTAGCAAGGGAATATATAGAATCTAATAGTTCTAAGTTAAAATCTGCTCGATATAAGCATGATTTTATTTGGGATACAGCAGCGACTGCTGCACTTGGACTGATTTCAGAGAAAATTCCAGAGGGGCGTTCTAGTCGAACTGTAATTGGTTTTGGATCTAGATCCTCACTACCCTTAATAGGTAGTGTCATTAGGCATCAAGGTGATAGATATGCCAACGAAATATGGTGGCGACACTTCAGGCTATTTGAAGATCATTCAAAAAGTGATCTTCCCATACCTAAGCGAAGTTTTTTACAGAAGATGAAACGAGTACTCCAAAATCCAAAGTTACTATTGGGTTTAGTTAAGAACTTTAGAACATCCAGTAATTTCAGCCGAGAGTCATGAAAATCCTCGTTTTTGATCACGATTTAATTCGCCAAGTTAGGACAATGTTGTGGCCATCGATTATTCCGAATTCACAAGTTGTTATAGGCCAGTGCGAGTTCCTTTAGTAACCACCTTTTTTAGGATTTGCGACACCTAAGTAACTAGGGGATGATAGGCTCAACATAATCAAATAGCATGAGCCCGTAGCTCAGTTGGTAGAGCAAAAGACTTTTAATCTTTGGGTCCTCGGTTCGAGCCCGAGCGGGCTCACTCATTGTATTTAAGTGAGTGAACAATTTTTGATAATCGAATTTCTTCTCTGATTTGGGAGGAATAATAAAGAGATAGACCTTCATGTTTAACGATTTGTCCAACCAAATCATAAAGCCCTCTTCGCAAAAAGAAGAAGCCTTAATCATAAGTTTTAGGAATTGGGTATCAACGCAATACCAGATATAGTTGTCTAGGTTTTAACAAGGAGACACCCATGGACAATATCCATCCATCAGCAATAATATCAACTAATGCCAAACTCCATAAAAACGTAACTATCGGTCCCTTTTCTATTGTAAACGAAAATGTAGAAATTGGAGAAGACACTTACATAGGAGCTTTTTGTGAAATTGGAACAAGAAATAAATTATGTAAAACAGATCGCTTGGTGATTGGAAATGAATCAATAATTCGATCTCATTCAGTTTTATACTCAGGGTCAACTTTCGCTGAAAAATTGGAAACTGGCCACCATGTAACCTTGAGGGAGAACTTGCTAGTGGGAAGTAATTTAAGAGTTGGCAGTTATTCAGATTTACAAGGGGATATGCAGATTGGTGACTATACAAGAATTCAATCGAATGTGCATCTATGCAAGTTTACCAAGATTGGAAATTTCGTTTTTATCTACCAGTTCTCTGTTACCACGAATGACTCTACGCCTCCTAGTGAAACAATAAACCCGAGTTTTATTGATGATTTTGCAGTTCTATCTGTTGGTTCGACAATACTTCCTGGAATTACAATAGGAAAACATGCTTTAGTGGGTGCTAATTCAACTGTAACTAAGAATGTAGAACCCTATTCCTTGGTTTTGGGCTCTCCAGCACGAAAGATAAAAGATGTACGACTGATCAAATCTCGTGCAAACTCAAATGATATGGCTTACCCGTGGCATAAACATTTTAAAAGGGGCTTACCAGATTTAGCTACAGAAATATGAGGCAATAATTGAATAAAAAATGTCAGACCCTGAAATTGCCAAAGAGTTTATAAATGCATTTAATTCTTTGTGTTTCTGGGAAGCACGGTAAAAAACTAGGCCTAACCATAAACAATTCCCAAACATCCCGCAGTCACATAGCCAAACGTAAGTTGAGATGTAACTTTGTTTTCTTGTATTACGATATATATTTACAATATACAGGTTCGAATTTATCGCGATTTAGGATTTTCCTAATATCTATGCAAGAAATTGTAAAACATTTTATAGATTATCCGAAATTAATGTTTTACTACTTGTTTAATAGATATGAATTTAAGGTGGTAATTGAAGAAAATGAACTCTCTGCTAATTCGTTGGAGTTTTCAGACTCACAAGATATCTGGTTTTCGCGCAGATCAAACATACAATATTTAGTTGGTAAAGAAATTGGATTTATTAACGATATCAATAAATTTCGAATGGCAAAGCATAATAGAGTCTTTGTCTTGGGTATAAAGAAAAAAACTGCATATTCATTCGAAATGGAAGTTTTCAATCACATAGAAAAACACAAACTGCATGACGTTTTATCATATGAGAATTTTGATCATAATAAAATAAAGTTAACTAGATTGAACAATGCATCACTTACTTCTAGCGAGTATGCAATTTCTGAACAGAAGATTTTTATGAGCAGGAATTATGATGTTGTTCAAAAAGTGGGTTGGCCAACAAATTTATTGTTTTTTAAAAATGACCAATATAGTTCAATGAGATTAACCGAGAGCTCCTCGCTAAAAATCGGAGTCACTTGTACGTTTTCTGTAAATTGGTATCATTTCATCGTTGAAACTTTGCCATTGTTATTATTATTTGCTAAAGAAATTAAAGGAATTCCTTTTTTTTATTTCGAAAAACCACCCTCACAAATCATAGAGTTAATTGAATTGGTCACCGAGGTAGAGTCGATACTGATTCAAAATTGCTCTCATGTTAAAGTTGATAAACTTCTATATATTCAGGATCTAAGGAGCCGTACTCGCTACAAAATAGATGAAAAAATAAAGGACATTGAGGTGGTTCGAGCATATCTGGAGCAAAAATACAAAGTACTTTTGAAATCCAATATTAGAAAATTATATTTAGCTCGGGAGAATCACTTATTTAGAAAAAACTCAAATGAAGTGGCAGTTCAGGATTTATTGATGAGGTTTGGTTATGAAATTATTTATCCAAATAGGTTAAGTCTAAGCGAGCAGCTTAGTAAAATACAAAACGCTGATTATTTGATTTCACAAACAGGCGCAGCTTTAACAAACATGTTTTTTCTATCGCCCCAGTCTTCCGTAATTGAACTTAGATTTGGGAGTTACGGTAAAAATTTTTGGTCAGATTATGCTAAAGCGGCCCAATTAAATTATCATTCTATTGACATGAGGGTTAATTACTTCACAGGAAAAGGTAACGTCAGTTTAAGAGATCTTAATGATCTTTTAAGCAATTTACATAAAAGCGAATAGACTTAAAGTAAATTTTTCAATAGAGTAAAGAATCATTCAATTTCATGACGAAAAATTTTTTAATAAAGAATTTATACTGTCTACAACAAATCTTATTTCGCGATCTCTATGCCACGGTGAAATAGGAAGACTTAAAGTTTTTCTAGCTATGTTTTCAGCCAGCGGATAACTTGTTTTTATGGAATTAGTAAATCCTTCCACTTCTTTTGCGGCCAAATATGGGTAGTGGATATCTGTGGTGATTCCAAATTTTGCTAATTGCTTTTTAAAAACATCTCTGTTTTCGACTAATACGCAAAAATGATGCCATACCGAGCTATCTAGATTTGGATTTAAAGGTTTGATCAATTCTAAATTTAGGTTCTTCAAATAGAAATCAGCAATTTCTTTTCTTCGCAAATTCCATGAAACTAGATATTTTAAATTTAGATTTAGCACACTCGCCTGCATTTCATCTAGTCTATAGTTTAAGCCAAACGTATTATGCTTGTATTTGTCGTCAGGAGAGCTACCATAATTTGATGAGTGTTTAATTGAAGTTGCTAACGCACCATCGTTGGTTACAATTATGCCCGCATCCCCAAACGCACCTAAATTCTTTGTTGGATACAGTGAAAACACTCCCACATCTCCCCACGCGCCGGCGTAGACATTATCTTGTAAAGCCAAATGTGCTTGCGAACAGTCTTCAATTACAAATACTTTTAGTTTTTTTGCCCAAAAAGAAACTTCGCGCATATCTACCATTTGTCCATGCATATGGACAACTATTATTGCTTTAAATTTTTGCTCTGATTTTTTAAGTAATTCAATGTTTATTAATCCGCTACCATCAACATCTATTGAATGCGGATGCGCACCAACTGAAAGAACTGCATTATGAACTGCGATAAAAGTATGTGCTGGAACTGCAACGTAATCACCTTCACCAATTCCTAAGGTCCTTAGAGCTAGAATTAATCCATCCTGACCGTTGCTCACTCCAATTGCGTATTTAACTTTTAACTTTTCCGCCCATGCTAATTCAAAGTTTTTAACTTCAGGTCCTTGAATGAAGATTCCTCTATTTACAACATTGATTAATGATTTTTTCCATTGAGATTTAAGTGCTCTGGGGGCATTACTGAATGAAAAAAAAGGAACATTCATTCGTATCTACACTTTTCGATTATTCTTTTGGTACCAGTCTTGATATTCATCCCAATCCCGAATGTAATCTTCCGGTTCATAAGGTCGATCTGCAATCACTAGTAAAACTGCGTCGCTCGAAGCGTTTGACATAATACGCCAAGTTCCTGGTCCAATAATTAGAGGGGTAGATTTACGCGTAAATTCATACGATCTGGATATTGGCCCTTCATAAATTTCAAGATGCATACTACCTGCAACCATTATGAATACTTGGGTGAGATTTTTATGCGAATGGTTTCCACGGACCGCTTTGGACGTAAAGTCTTGAATCCAATAAATTCTTTCCGGATTAAAAGGTAAAGATGAAAATTCAACGGCCGACAAACTAGCAGTTTCTGGGTCCGAAATGTTTTTAACTAGATTTATCTCTGAAGCCATAGTTTATTTTAACGGTTTGTATGCTCTTTGGGGGCAGCAGGTGATAAAGTTTAATTCAAGCCTGTATTGTTTCCCATCAGGTATTTAAATATTGAGCCTTCTGAACTGTCACCGATCCCAGTGTTGCTAATTTTGGGTTTAAACATGTAGACTTGAAATCTATTGCTTCTTGGTTTTTGGGCCGAACTTTTTTGATAGACTCATTTCCTATCACGGTAATTACTATTTTAGTCATTAAAATTCATGAAAAGGTATGGGCCAAAAAGCCTCTACTCAATCTCGGCTAATCAGGGGGTCAAACCCAGCAAGGCGGGGTTTGACCCCCTGTTGTTTAGACTGACGCTCAGGGCAACATTTACCCCCCTTAGGTGTTTTACTAGGTAGAGGGGTCAAGACGTTGGCTCATCGAAAGCGGGAAATCAAAGTGTCACTTCGTAAGAAGGCTCAGGCCCCAGCAACTGTTGCTGCGTGGTCTGTGTCTGATTTATCCGCCCTTTACACCCAAAACCGCTCATCACTTATCGCTCAAGCCCGCCGAATTCTTCGCAGCGACGCTGATGCAGCGGAGGTTGTCCAAGATGCTTTCCTTAAATTTATCCTGGCAGCCCCAGAGCTAGATACTGCAGATCGCGCCATGGCATATCTGCGCACTACAGTCAACAATCTGTGCCTGAATGTAATTCGAGCTAAAGGTTCTCGACCTAACCTGGTTGCCCTTGACTCAGATACATCCCAAGAACGCCTTGCTGAGATCTCAGCAGAGAATCACATCCCAATGGATGCCATATTGGCAGCAGCTGAGGATGCTTCAATAATTCGCGAGGCTTTGTCTCGTCTTTCAGAGTCGCAACGGACAGCCTTGGTTATGTGGGAGGTTGAAGGCCGGACCACTAAAGAGATTGCTCAAGCAATTGGAACGAGTGAGAAGAATGTTCGTCACGTGGTGCAACGCGCACGTACTTCATTTGTTCGCGTTCTTACTGAATGGGTAGTTGACGAGAAAACTGGCTCTACCGCACTTGACGCGCTCTCTGGTACGTATAAGAAAGCGGCAGAGCTTGCAAAGAAATCCTCAAAGGTTGCACTTTCATTACTTATTGTAATGGTGGCATTCTTAGGGTTCAATTCTGTAACAGGTTCAGAGTTCAATACACCAGCCATCATTGCAAGCGCAAAGCAAGAAGTACCATCCACGGTGAGCTCAGAGTCAAATAACGATTCTTCACAATCAGCACCAGAAGAAAATCTTTTTGCGCAAAAGATGATTCAAGATAACTCAGCTATAAATTTTCGTATATCTAAAACTTTGTTCGCCGGACTTTCAAAAGATGGCTTACCAACCGGTTTTACAGTCTCAGACTCCGCTGGCGAAGATGGCTTGTTTGGATTGTCTAATCAATCAACAATAACAAATCCAGATGGTTATGTTTTGGTTTCATACCTTCAAACTTATGGTTATGATGTTGTCAATCTTTTGATGTCACAATCTGTGACAATTGATGGCTCAGGTACCTCTTACTATGCAAGTCCATCGATCACCGTTGCTGGCTCCTGGTTCCCACTGACCCAAACTGGCTCAGCTTCCACCATTACCCGACTCCCCAACGGAAATTACCTCTTGACTGCCACCCTACATATAGACTCAACCATTGATTCACCCCTATTTGTGCCTGCTACTGGTGGGTTAGATGTCGATGCGATTCCAAATGAGATAACTACCCGTATAATTTTAAACTCTAGCAAGAGCTCAATCCTTGCTCAGGCGATCAATATCAGCGCCAAAGGGGTCAAATAATTGACTCCTAAAAAACAGGTTTCTCCTGCAATCCGGATATTGCGGGGGGAAAGAGATGCGTCAGCACGTGCGACTCATCTCGAAGCCGCTACTAGGAAATTCCTGGTAACGACTATCGAAAGGAAATAAATGTCTACAACGACAAACTTCAAGCGCATTGCGCTTGTTGCTGTTG